>SDBT01000003.1_pt1 | contig 389250 bp, 457 predicted proteins | sample 2277101 | NCBI WGS metagenome assembly SDBT01 (sample SAMN10404973, study PRJNA504765) | marine sediment metagenome | isolation source: marine sediment core GS10_PC15, 103 cmbsf | place: Arctic Ocean: Southern Knipovich Ridge | collected 2010
AGAGCTACTGGAACTGGATCGAGAACTCGATGAGCTTTGAGAGCTGCTGGAACTAGATCTGGAACTCGAAGACGAGCTTCGAGAGCTACTGGAACTGGATCGAGAACTCGATGAGCTTTGAGAACTGCTAGAGGAGCCAACAAAATCAGCAACTATATCTTCAATTATTGTTGCTTCTTCCCCAACCGCAAAGCCAATCCACTTTAATGCGGACGCTTTCGTATCTGACCAAGTTAGAGCTGGTCCGGTTGCTTCCATAGCTGAGAATGTAGCGGATGGACCCGTTGTCTGGTCATCATCAGGAAGCAATACAGGATTACTATCGACTACGCTGCCGCAGTTCGTGGTCTCAGCAACATCTTCATCCATAATAGCATGGGAAAATGCGTTATCCGCTGTGAATGCTGAAATTCCAAAGGACCCAGCCTCCTCATTAACGATGGAGCCGTCAGTCGTGGTACCTTGCGTCATGCCATACATCACGAAGTCTGGTTTAAAGTCTGGATTCGTATCTGTGTGGGTAGCGTCTGTGGTAGGAGTATCAAAGGACCAGACTTTGAAATTCTTCGCACCATTAAACGACATAGCCAGATAGGCTACCGGGTTGGTTCCCGCCGACCTTGTTGTTGCCGTAAATCCATATTCATCAAATGCTGTTATCTCTGCGTCACCGAGTTGCGTACCGGAATCGTGAATCTGTACGAACCGATCAGTTGTTATCCACATCTGTGGATCACCATCGGAAGCACTATGGTTCACGAACCAGTTCACACTAACATTGGCTGCGGCAGTGTCATACGTCGTATCACGCGAAGCGAAGCCTAACGAGAAATCTCCGTCAGCCGAGTTTGAATCAGCGAATGAAGTATTATGACAAAGACAACATAAGACATCAGGTTTGAAACCAACGTCTGTGACAATCGTTTCGCCGTTGGCGTCTGCATCGGTATCAAATTCCCCAACAAACCCAGTAAAATCGTCTCCATTTATTAGGATGCAAGTAATCAGATAACCTAAACTGGTTACGTTGCCCCATGTAATCTCAACGCCATCCGTAACCCAAGCATTAAAGTTAGCCTCACTTTCAATGATTGCACTATTTGACTGGTACATCTGGATGACTTCATCTGTAGTACCCCTGTGTAGAGCGCTCTCACTAGCAACTGAATCTTCTGCCACGGTGTGCTGAACCCGATGATTAGTACCATCGGTGAATCCCATTGAAAGGATGGCATGGTCCGCGATGGTGCCATTAGTGACACCTCTCGTGGCTATGAAGATTGCTGCTTTGGGCGTTCCAAAACCAGCGAACGTAAAGGATTGGTTGCCACTGGTAACAGCCGCAGCCTGAACTATTTCAAAACGAACACCTTCCGCCGCGCTTAAGGAGCTAGATGATTGTGAGCTGCTAGATGATTGTGAGCTGCTAGAGCTTTTACTGGAGCTGCTAGATGATTGTGAGCTGCTAGAGCTTTTACTGGAGCTGCTAGAGCTTTTACTGGAGCTGCTACTTGATCTTGAGCTACTACTGCGTGAAGAACTACTACTTGATTGTGAGCTACTAGAACTCCTGCTAGAACTAGATGAGCTTTGAGAACTACTTGAGCTACTTTGTGAGCTACTACTTGATTGTGAGCTAGAACTCCTGCTAGAACTAGATGAGCTTTGAGAACTACTTGAGCTACTTTGTGAGCTACTACTTGATTGTGAGCTACTAGAACTCCTGCTAGAACTAGATGAGCTTTGAGAACTACTTGAGCTACTTTGTGAGCTAGACGAACTGCTTCGTGAGCTAGATGAACTTGATTGAGAGCTAGATGAGCTGCTTGAACTTTTACTAGAGCTGGAAGTTTGTGAGGAGGAGCTACTCGATTGCGAGCTGCTACTACTTGATCGTGACGAGCTGCTGCTAGATTGTGAACTGCTGCTACTTGATTGTGACGAACTGCTAGAACTTACTTCTCCTTCAATAACAAAAACCGTTCGAGGTTGCTCGAACATGGCATATGGTTCGCGATATAGCCAATTGATTTCTGCTGGAGTTAATCCTCTGTTCCAAATGATAGCTTGTGAAATGAATCCGTCCCACTGGTTCACCGGGCCATCCCCGCCAGTGCCTATGTAAGCGCTAATAACACTGCTAGCAAAAAGTGAGTCTGAAAGAGCGGCGACAACGTCTCCAACAACTGCATTAACGTATACTCGGACATTTGCTCCATCATACGTTCCTACTATCTGGTTCCACTCATTGGCGTCCGAGCCGACCGTCTCGTTGCCATCTAATCCATTAGTGAATCGCGCAAGAAATGGACTATTCGCACTGTCATAAACTGTAAATTCTACATCTTCTGTATCTTGAACATGTAGTATGAATAAATTATCTTCATTATCAAATTTGCTTACCAGAACTTCGTTGCCGCTGCCAGAAAGCAAAAATTTGTGGTTTTTAGCCCATGTTAGAACGGATATTTGATTAAGGTTATTAAAGTGTTTCAGAATGCCGCCGCCGCCAATCTTAATAACGTCTCTTGTTCCACCAAAATCTGTTCCACCACTACCCTCGAAAGAAAACCCCATTTCTGTAGAAGCCCAGGCGGCGTTGAGTTCAAAAATACCATGTTTGTCGTACCCACTTAAATCAAAGGCTCTATCGCCAGTGCCTTCGTTAAGTATCCAACAACCAATAATGCCTCGACTTAATGGGTGAGCCCGATCTAGCTGGGTGCCACGATATGGTTTTTGCCATGGCTCCCATCCGTGTTTGAGATTGCCACCACCTAGTATAATTAGGGCGGTTTCTGAGGAACTTGAGCTTTGTGAGCTTGATGAGCTGCTTGACTGTGAGCTGCTGCTTGACTGTGAGCTGCTGCTTGATTTCGAACTTGATGAGCTACTTTGTGACGAGCTACTACTCGATTGACTGCTGCTACTAGAGCTTTCTGAGCTTGATGAACTGCTCTGTGAGCTTGAAGAGCTTTGAGAAGAGCTGCTACTACTCGACTGTGAGCTACTACTACTTGAACTGACAGGGGCATCTCCAATAGACAAGTAAACCCATTTTTTTGCTTCAGAATCAGTAGCCGAGAAACTCATATCCCAGCCTGTGGAAGTAAACTGTGTTAATGTACCAGTATGTCCAGAGGCTTGGGTATGAAGAACCATCTCAACAGCTTGCGTATGAAAACCTGCCGCTGTATTTGTTGTCGCAGCAGCATCTTCAGCAATAAACGCATGAGATACATCATCTAGGTCATCAAAAAATGACAGAGCCCAAGACCCAGCTTCGTCGCCGGTACCACCAGCGTTGTTTCTTGTAGAATCAAGAACTGAAACGCCAGTAAGAAGCCCAAATACGAAATTAGGCTGAAAGCCAGGAGCTGTAACACTCTGGGTTGCGGGGGTTGTCGGCGTATCTACTTGATCAATACTAAGCTGGCTATTCCCAGTATCTTCGAGAGCAAGATACATGAAATTGGTTGCAGCAGCTGCGTCTCGCGTAGTAGCTTGGAAATCATTATATGTGAAATTCTCAAGTTCTACAGATTTGCCACTGTTGACACCAAAGATTGAACGGATGCTCGATATTCTTTGTTCTGGTGATCCGTCAGCAGGATTGTCGTCTTCGAAATAGTTAATGGAATATTGTGTTGGCGGATACCCGTCTTTAGGATTATGGCACATTCCAAAACTGAAATTTGCATTATTAACGAAAGTATTACTGAATGGTACATCTGCACCAGCCGTAAAGACTAAATCGCTGTCAATACCTGTTGTGATTGTTGTGGCGGTATCTTGAGTTGCGCTGGTTGTTACCGTTCCAACATTAGCGTTACATTCACCGATAATGATGATGGATATATTATGTTCGACACTCGTACTAAAATTCAATCGCACTCCATCTTCGATGAAGGCAACAAAAGTAGCAGTTACTAATTCAGTGGTATTAGCAGATGGGTTGATTAAAGAGACAATTTGAGTGCTATTTGCGTGTTTTTTGGTATCAGCTCTCGATTGTTCATCTTCACTTACACAACTAACAGACGCAGTAGTAAATCCATCGGTGAATCCCATGGAAATACCAGCATCTACGACATAGCCAGTAGTAGCTGAGGTATTTGGTGTAACTATTACGATAGCAGCTGTAGGCGTACCGAAGTACTGAGACTGATAGTCTACATTTCCAGCAGAAGTTGGTGTTTTACCATTTACTATCGCAAACTTCATCTAATCAAACCCTTATGTCATGCCTAATAAGTTCTTGTACTGAGTTTTGGTTAAATGCCTGCCTTCGAGTAGAATCCCAGCGGCTTCTACTCTGCTATGAAACTCTTGTTTGTCGTCTGTGGATAACCCTGTATAGAATGTGGACAACTCATCTAGTTGAATTTCATCTGTCGCATCAAGATTAAATGCATCGATCACGTTTTGTCTTGTAATATCTCCTTTTGCCCAAAAATACATCGCAGCAGAAAATGCGTGATTTGATATACGCTCTGCGGCTACGTCATGAGCCAACCTGTCTATTAATGCCATAATGTTCTCCTTTATCTACTTATCCTTATTTTGATCCATCCTAATGATGTAAATGAAGTTACGAATGCATGCCAAGTATCACTATCAGCAGCTGCTTCAGTGGTACCCGTCTTGTATTCAATAGTTGGGACTAGCCCGCTGCCAGTTTGATAGACATCTGTCCTAATACGAGCTTGTCCAGTTCCTAGATTCCATGTCTCAGATTCTTCAGACTGACCCGACTGTAAAGTGAGTGTTTCGTCGTCACCAGAACCAGCTATAGTGCCAGTTCCAGTCCAGTTGGTAGTTATTGTTCTTGTGTTATCTTCTACGACGCTCGTCTGATGTCCCCATGCAACTGTTCCGATCTTAGATCTTGAAGACGAGCTTTGAGAGCTGCTGCTAGATCTTGAACTCGAAGATGAGCTTCGAGAGCTGCTGGAACTAGATCTGGAACTCGAAGACGAGCTTCGTGAACTACTGGAACTGGATCGAGAACTTGATGAGCTTTGAGAGCTGCTGGAACTTGATCTGGAACTCGAAGACGAGCTTCGAGAGCTACTTGAACTGGATCGAGAACTTGATGAGCTTTGAGAGCTGCTGGAACTTGATATGGAACTCGAAGACGAGCTTCGAGAGCTACTTGAACTGGATCTAGAACTCGATGAGCTTTGAGAGCTACTAGACGAGCTTCGAGAACTACTTGAACTTGATTGAGAACTCGACGAGCTTCGAGAACTACTTGAACTTGATTGAGAACTCGATGAGCTTTGTGAACTACTACTGCTTGCTTCTAGTGGGTCTGTCTCGAACCCCATGCCAACAAAACGCATTGCTGTACCAGTATTAGACCAATTGAACTCTGGACCATATGCAGTAAACGATTCAAGAGTTGCATTGGATTCTTGAGTTCCGTCTCCATCCACCATATCAAAGGCTTTAGAAGTTACAAGACTGTTGTTGTCAACTGGATCGGCGTCGTTGTCGTCTGTAATAATATGACTGAATGAAGTTGGATAACCCGCTGAATCTTCCGTCATTACTGAAAGACCAATGACTTCAGCTTCCGCGTCCCGATGTCGAGTATCGGCTTCAGGCATTGACGACAAGATATACATAGCGAATCCAGGAGCGAAACCTGGACCCGTATCAGTATCTAACCCATCCGATGTCGGAATTACATACTCCCAAGTATCAAATGATTTTCCCCCGAGATTTAATGCCAGATAGCCGCAAGTATTTCCACCCGCAACCGTAGTCTCAAACGAAGCTCCATTAGAATCATAATCCGTCCATGCAGCACCACCGAATAGATTTGTCCCGAACAGGTTTCTAATGGCATTAGTACTTTGTTGTACCTGATTGGGTTTACCCTCCAAGGCACCATTTGCAACCGACCAGTTATGTGAGCGACTTTCACCACTCCCCCCATCATCGTGAGACAAACCGAGTGATATAGCAGAGTTGGTACTTGATGTTTCTCCGAAGTTTGTACGGTTACTGAATGTAAATATCACATTGGGCTGCATGCCCATTGTCGTAACATCGACCTTATCTCCAAGCGTTGAGCCACTTGTTACTTCATCGACATATGCAGTTAGATCACTGCCACCGAAGAGAACGCAAGTCACAAGAAAACCAGCAGAAGGAGCATCGCCCCAAGTAATTCGTACCCCATCGGTAATCCATTCTTTGAAATTCGCATTACCGTCTACAGTACCGACAAGGTTCAGCAAATAAATGACTTCATCGGTATCACCAGCTCGGTCAGTATCCTCAGATGATTGATTGTCATTGCAATGAGTCGTAGATACTCGTTGAAGTACACCGTCCGTAGCTCCAACGCTTAAACTACAATGGGCTGCTCGCGTACCGTCTGTAACCGCAGAGGTAACAATAAACAACGCTGCTTTGGGAGTACCAAATCCAGTGAATACAAAATCTTGATCCGTACCGTCTCCGGCAGTACTAGCGGGAGCATGAACTATTTCGACATGAACAGCCATTCTTACATGACCCTCAATTTGAGGTGAATTATCGACGTGATTTCAATAAATGTATTTCTTATAGTTTGCCGAATTGACATAGCGATCCCTAAAAGCAATCTCTGCTCTGGCTGGACGTTCTCTGTAACGGACATACAGATTTTAAGTATGAACGTATATAAGTCGCATTATTAGCTCCAGTCAGCGGTAGCAGCAGCAAGTTAATAGTAGATCACTTTTTGCACAGTTCCCTGCATTAGAAACAAAAAGAAGGATTTGAGCGATAGTTGTGTGTAAGCTCATTATGGAGAAAATCAATGTACCTTGGCATTTTTTCTATAAATGACACTATTCGTTTCAGGGCTAATACTGTAAACAAGCAAGGTTCCGCATTAGATGCAACAGTTGGCCCTATATTTGAAGTGTATTTAGCGGGAGAAACGACTACAATTGCTACTGGGGCAATGACAAAAGTAGCAGCAAAAACGGGATTTTATCAAGGCAGTTTTTCTGCGGGCGCAGGTTATGACGTGGGACAATATTCAATCCTTATCGAGGCTACTGTGGATGGAGAAACTCCCTCCGCAAACGTCATGTTCCAACTTGTAAGTGATGAACAAAGTCTAGAAGAGACATTTGATGAAATACAATTGATCGGAGACAGCATACCAATTATTGGAGCAGGTTCTGTATCTATTGATCATAACTTCGGAGGAACAGATAATTATAGAGTTACAGCAGGCGGAACTCCATTGGCAGCTGTGGATATTCGTGCCTTTGTGAAAACCGATTATGATGCAGGACGAAAAGCCAACCGATTCATTGTAGGACAGACTGTAACTACAACGGATGGACGTTGGGGCAATGTAATCAGACTCGATCCTGGTACCTATACCTTGGAATTCTCCAAAAAAGGATCATATCGCACAACCACAGTCACTGTGACTGTTAAAGGTACCGGCATAATGGGCATTGAATCCATGGGTGTCGAGACTATGGGAGCTGCATTTGTGTCTATGACAAGTCTAGAGACCCAGAGCTTTGCTGCATCACAATCTATTTCAGCTACTGATGTTACATCTGTTGATCACAATTACACTGGCAAAGATAAATTCAGATTGATGCATAAAGGAAAACCAGTGGAAGGTGTTACTATTAAAATATACAAGAAGTCGAATTACAATACAGGTAACCATGGCGAGAAATATATTGTTCAACGTACTGTCAGTCAAGGTGATGGACGATGGGCAAAGCCTTTAAGTTTGAAACGCGGAAAATATGTAATCGAATTCTCTAAAAAAGGACTTTTTGAGGCTTCTACAACGACCATAAAGGTATAAAATGGCTATAGAACTTATTCCGATTACTAGAATTGCTGATGAACCGCAAGTTACCACTACGGGAGAGTTTCTTGCCGGTACTACCGCTATCTTCTTCTTTACCTTTTCCGATATAAATGGCGACCTCTTTGATCCTTCAGATATAGATATAACCATTTTAGACACAGCTGGACTGACTGTAGAAACAGGAGAAGCGGCTGATCGAGTAGAAAAAGGCAAGTACGCATTTGGATGGGAGATACCCGACGATCAAACTCCAGGACTTTATGATCTGCGAGTCGATTATGTCCTGGATCAAATTGGAGGGTCTTCAACAGAATTCTTTACTGAAACTTTTGTTGTCGGCGAAGCAGACATAGTTGTTGTTGAGCCTATAATTATTGCATTCCGTTCTTTTATTGAATCTCTTATTGGGTACACTCAAAGAATTCCAGTTTTTCATGAAATCGGACGGCTTAATAGCGACAGAACTAAGGCGATATATAGCTTCCCGCGATGGAATCAACCTGCTAAAGTAAGAGTATTCATTAATGGAGAATTGAAGACTACAGGATTTGATGTCAACTATCTAAAAGGCGAAATAATATTTGACAATGCATTAACCACAGTAGATGAAGTTACTACGAGTTATAATTTTCGGTGGTTTACAGATGCAGAAATAGATTCATTCGCAGCAGAAGCAGTAGAGTTTTTCAATCAGTTCCCTCCTCAAAGTGTCTATTCGCTAACAGATTTACCAGCACGTAATGGCGTAACTGTAGCACACCAAGCCGCAGTATTTTGTCTACGTCGATTGATTATGGATTTGCATTTTCAAGAGCCAGCTAAAGTGTTTGGTGGCATGGAACGAGCTGACAAACTTATTGGATCTTTAGATACACTGAAAAAGAATATGGAAGAAGATCTCAGTACTCTATATGAACAGAAGAAGTACCAGCCGTATGCCGGGCTCACCAAAACAGTGACAGTGCCCGAATTTACGCTCCCCGGTGGTCGTAGCCGATGGTTTAGGTACTTATTCAAAGGCGCCATGATCTTTTTCCCGCTTATGTTGGCAATTTTGTAAAATTTGGTTTCGACATTATTTTGTGGATTTATGGCAACAAGTGTAACGTTCAGCTCAGAGAGAGTATTCCATGAAGGATAATCTCTAATTTTCGCAGAAAATTGAGATATGAATTGGTTATATAAAAGTGCTAATCAGAAACAACCTTGGGAAATGACACAGGCGGAGTTTTCTACTAGTGAGATTCCACTTATATACGATGAACAAAAATTTCCTCAGATTAAATATGTACGTAGTTTACTGATGGAAAATGGTATTAATGTCGAACATATTGGGATTACGGGTTCGCATGCAGCGGGAGTTGCCACTTCCAATTCGGATGTAGATGTCTATGTTAGAGTCCCAGATGCGCAATTTCATCGAGCGGACGACATCGTTGCCTCACTGAGCCAGCAGGGAATAGATGTTTTATTGAATTGGCGAGGAACAGGGATGCAGGGTGGCACCTTACGTGGAACAAAAACCCACAAACGGTTAGTGGCTCGCGCCCTCGCAGAAGGATTACCTGTCCCGATGAAGGTATTGAAGGACTATCCGGACTTATTATAATGTTTAGTATATCGACAATCAAAAAAATTGCAGAGGAAACTGACGTTCGCATTACTAAGGAAATGCAGAGTTTGCTAGAACAGATTCAGAAAAATGCGATTATTCTTTCAACAGACACTAGTGAGCTTCTTAGCTTAATTAAACATCAAGATCCAGAATACGCCAAGCAGATCGAAGAAATGGAGAAATAACATGCTTGTTATTATTAGCGGTAGATTATCTCATAATCGAAAAACTAAACGACAGGTCACTTATCAACCAGATCAAGGAAAAACAGACACAAATAGATCTATGTTTGATGTTTTTAAAGATCATAAAGAGAAAGAAGAAAAGAGAAAACAGGATCTAGATCGTCGTTTTCAAGAAGGTCTTCGTAATACCGCGAGTGGATGGCAATACTCGTACCTGGAAGGATAACATGGCAGTCAAAGTAGAATTTCCGCCTAGATCTAGAGCAACTCGATTCCGCTTAAAGAGCATTCCTGCTGGAACAAGTTTGACTCAGTGGAAATTCACTCCTACTTTTGGTACTCCATTCATTATTACCACAACCCCTACTGAAGGAACAGGGGAAAATGTTCTACGAGGAAGATTATACTTAGTCGATATATGGCTTCCCCCATTTCACACCTATACACTTAAAACTAGACATTATGTGACAAATGTTTGGCAAGCTTGGTCAGCTACTCAGAAAATTGCTACTCGTGGGCCTCTAAATTCTTTTGAAAAATTCTTGGCGTTAAGTGGAACGGGTGTTGATAATGTTGACGCTCAGGAGGAATAAAATGTTACGGATTACTTCACAGTTTGTACGTAGACGTAATCGAGGAATAGATCCTGTTTATGAAGAGACTCAATGTGAAGACTGTGGAGCGTCCGCTCACCAGTTCAATGAACCGTTCGAGAATTGTGAATATTGTGGTGAACCTCATTGTCCGAATTGTATTAACTATCACGAATACCGACACCGCATAGAGATGGAAGGCTAAAGTGATACGCTGAGAGCACTAAAAACATCCTGAATTCTATTAAAGATTGTAGTAGTATCCGATCCAGCATATAATAATCCCACCAATTGATTTTCCATATTTAGACAAGCTGAACCAGAATCTCCACCTGCGCTCATTGCCCCAGCCATTAATTGCCCTACGAATGTAGCAATTTTACCTGGTCCGTAACTTACTTGGACGGTGACATTCACCTGTATAAGCGATCCTGTAGTATATGAAGTTGTCCGACCAAATTTTTGAACCTCTAATCCTAGTTTCCCCTCAGCATCTCCCTTGGGTTTGCCGATTTGAACTATGTCTTCGACAATATCTTCTTCCTCTATAGGAATAGCGACAGCACAATCTACTTTGTTTGTTGCTGCCCATGGATCAGCATTAAAAGCCATTAGTCGGTGTTTACGTCCAAGAACTTTTGCCATCATGTTGGCTGTTCCTGCTGTTCCCTTAGCGATAGGACATGTTGGGGTTGGGTCTCCTCCTCCAGAACCATCGAAAACAAGAGGTATAAAATCAAAGAGGGTGCCGATTTTATCTGCCTGTGTTCCACCATCGATTGGTCCTGGTTGATAAATATCATCTCCAATGGCTGCATCATTCGAATTCGCTAGAACATGGTTATTACTAAGAATGAGTTTAGCTCCAGCCTTTCTTACTACGCATCCGAATGTACCGGCAGTGATATTTTTATGACCGATCGAAATCCCTGGCATTGCTGGTCGGTACTTTTTTGTGGGGTCAACTGTCTGGTGAGACTTAATAAGTCCTGCCTCATAAACATCTACTGGAACGCCATCTAAAGTTTGGGGAAGTACATCTCGTGTAGCAAGAGTTGCGACAGGAAGTTTTTTGCTTACACCGACGATAAGGCCAATTTCAGAAGTTTGTTTTCCGTCTTTGAAACGATATCCGCATCCTACAGAAACAACATTTGCTTTCTGGAACAAGCTTTTTTCGTATTTGCTTTGAACTAGTATGACATCTTTGATTTCCATGATTTATTATTGGGGTTAAAAAAGCACAAATCCTCCCCAATAACACGGTATAATTTGAATATTGTCATGAAAGGAGCTGATAATGAAACCGAAAGTGGGGATTATTGGAGCGGGCTTTGTGGGCGGAGCCATTGCCCGAGGTTTTTCGTTAACTGCTGACGTGCGTATATTTGATCTTGATAGCAAAAAAGCTACACACACTTTTGATCAGGTTTGCCAGCAAGATTACATCTTTTTGTGCTTGCCAACTCCGATGGAGCGAGTAGATGGAGGACAGGCAGATTTGTCCATTATCCGATCGGTGTGCGAACAGATTTGTCAACGAAGGAGAGCATTAGTTGTTGATCCATTAGTGATAATCAAATCTACAATACCTATTGGTACTACAGATCAACTATGCGAACAAACCGGACTTAGAATCATTCATAATCCTGAATTCCTTACAGCTCGTAATGCCGATATTGACTTTCTTACTCCTGCTAGAACTATATTGGGAGGAGACAAAGAATTAACAAGTCAGGTAGCCAAAATTTTTGCTGATCGTTTCCCAGGAAACAACATTCTTGAAATGACTGCCAAAGAATCTGAAGCTGTCAAGTATGTAGCTAATTGCTTTTTCGCTGTTAAGGTAATGTATTTTAATGAAGTATTTTTAGGTCTCAAAAACTTTGATTTGAACTGGAAAAGAGTAATGGATGGAGTTTTGACTGATGGAAGAATTGGCATCAGCCACTGTGATGTTCCTGGACATGATGGAAAGTACGGATATGGAGGGAGCTGTTTTCCTAAAGATATTTGTGCATTAATTTATCAATTAGAAGAGGCTGGATTCGACCCTATGATGTTAAAGGCTTGTTGGGAACACAACAAAAAAATACGTCCAGAAATGGACTGGGGTGACATTGAGAGTGCTGTCAGTCGAAAATCTGCTATCCCAGTTCCCACTTCCCACTTGCCTCAGTGACATAGACGGGAGCCTCCGATGAGGATCGCCTAAAAGGAGGAGTATAAGAGCAATAAGCAGTATCAAACCAATATCTGCCAGTTTGGACACTAATATAGGGAAGAAAGTTTTTCAAGGTTTCGACTCTATGAATGGTATATGATATAGTGTAAACGGAGGAAATCCAAATGAATTGGCTAATTGGTCATTTAATGAAAGAAGCGAGAGGAAGGCGATTCGATCCACAAGATAGAGTCCGATATTTCACAGAAGGGCGCAAAGGAAAGGGACGAGGCGTTGTTCTTACACCTGCGTTTTCTAGGGGTACTGTTCTCGATTTTGATCCTGAGAAGCGCCATTACCGCGTGAAAAATAATGAAAATGAAATCATTGAAGTTCATCCCAGAAATCTGATCCCTGATGGTATATCTAGTAGACCAATGCCTGTTGCCCAAGAGGTTGCAGTAGTAGCTCCAGAAGAGGTAGCACCTGAACCATTCCCGCGTTAACACAGCCAGGAGGAGTGAGTGTCTGAACTCCTTTGCGAAGAAATTGCTCATAGAGCGGGCTTTGTCGTATCCGTAGGTAATTGGATTGCACCTAATGGAAGGTTAATTATTGGCGAAAATTATGAGAGCCACCATTGGGAAACCATAAAAAAACACGTTGGATACGAACCTGAAGTTGAAAATTACTTAACTTGGATGAATCAACAAGTCCAAGAAGGGTATATTCGATTAGTATTTAGGAATGACGTTTTTTTTCAAGTAGGCTGTGTTGAAAAAGAAGAAATTTGGGGCGATAGTCCCAATATAATGACAATGAGGAGTGTTTTGGAACGAATATCGGATATAGAGATTCATATATTCAGTCAAAATTTTATCATAATCGGGTATGCAAAAGACATTCTGTCACAAAATTGGGCTAAATTACAAATCAAGGAAAGCTCATGAAAGTACGATTAAAACAAGAGATAGAAGCATTGGCCTCAATCCTCAATTACACGGTTCGTAAATCCGTAATAGATAAAGTGGAGATTTCAGAGGCAGAACAACGACTAGATAAAGTATTAGCCAGCATTGATAGAGATAAGAAATTTTTCAAGAGATTACTATGAGTTGGTTCCGAAAAGCACTTTCTATTTGTTTACCTGAGCCCGGATCATACTATACTGTAATTGACCCTGCTGAATTTTATGAATGGCGTTTTACACACCAAGCTCCTAAAGGAGCACTGTTCAGCTTACATCTACCTCCTAGTGACATCTTTACAGAAGGCAAAGTAATTGCTTCTGCTTCTCTTTCAGATCAATATCTTAAGCAAGTGGAGAAGGGGTTTCGGTTGCAATCTAATGCTCTAGTAGAGGTTATATTAAAAGTCGGAGCAATTCCTACACCTCAAGAATTACTCGATAAGTACGATACTACACTCAAGACATTTGCTACTGGCATAGAAAGATTTAAAGTTGACGCTCTTACACGTCTCTATTTAGTATCTCAATCTGAAACTCCTCATCTTTTTCGTATAGCTAATTACACAGCAGAAAATGTCACTATGCAAAATTATGGTCCTATCGAGGACTTGATAAAAAAAATAGGAGAAGCACAGAATTTTTTGCAAGAGGCTGTAACCAAGAAAAAAGGGCGGGCATTCGAATTAGAGGAATGGCGTCGTTTTCAGAATGCAATGGATTTTGTAAATAACTCTCATTTGCACGTTGACGCATCGAAAATGGAAAGATTATTGACATCTGCCAAGATAGAACCAACCAGCGTCAAAAAAATATCTTGGAAGGAATGCTACCTAGAAACATCAGAGAACGCCCAACTTCTTCACGAGCAAATTGAGAAATTTGGTGCTAATGAATGGGTCAAGGCATCAAGAATCAGGGAGGAAAGCAACGTCAAAAAACAGTAATCAATGACGGTGCTTTATGTCAAACAGATTTGAAGAGTGGTGGTCCAAATACGAATCAAAGACCCGCGACGAAAGGATTCGTCACTTTGGTTCACTGCCAGCATCAGAACAAATTCGACTTAAACAATCCTTTCTTGAAGATGGTTGGTGCCATCTTTTTTGTCAAAACTACATCGACGAAGCCCTGGATCATATCAAGGAGGTGTATGGACTTGACCTAATTGATATGAGAATCAAAGCTTTGAAATTTCGTCGAGTATTCCTAATAGACAAAGAGACGTGGGAACACATAGAAAGTATCATATTTGAATATGATCCTCTCTACAATTCCGACATCATCTTTGGTGGGCTAACTACTCAACCGTGGGGTAAAAAGAAAAATTTCTACTTAATATCCGCTAAAAGGGAAGTAAATGGCTAAAAAAAGGTCTGCCTCAATCAACTCAATCAGAGTTTCCGTATCAGCTAAAAACACAGAACAAAAAGAAATGCTCCGCATGATATCTGAAAATGATGTTACGTTTGTAAAAGGAGCGCCAGGAAGTGGGAAAACCCACCTAGCAGTCGGTTATGGGTTACAGACTTTATTACGAGGCGATTATAAACAGCTTGTATTTACTCGCCCGGTAGTCGAAGCAGGTGGCGAAAAGCTTGGGTTTTTGCCAGGCAACATGTATGAAAAAATCGATCCCTACATGATCCCTATTTTTGAAATTTTATCAAAATTACTACCTCCGGATGCATTAGAACAATTGATGCCTAATTATGGGAGCAATAAAAATGGAAACGCAAATGGGAACGGAAACGCAAGTATGCCTATCCGGATTTTGCCACTAGCATATATGAGAGGCGCGACGTTTCAAAATTCATTTATTGTGTGTGATGAGTGTCAAAACTCTACTCCAGAACAAATGCGTATGGTCTTAACTAGGCTAGGCGAAGGTTCTAAAATGGTCCTTTGTGGAGATGTTTACCAAACCGATATTCATACAACAAATGGACTTTCAGATGCATTTCATCTTCTAGAAGACGTGAAAGGGATTGGCTTTGTATCTCTCACGCAGGCTGCTATTATGCGGCATCCAATCATACGATCAATTGAAAAATGCTATCTAGATAGAAATCAAAAACAAAAAAAGAACGACAAATAATTGTATAATGATCTACTATGGCAATCAAAATAAACATAGAGGGATTGGCGGATCTAGACCTAACCATAATTCGGTGTGTATGCGGACACTGTGGCAGTAGCGATTCAGGCAAAGCTCTTATTGAGTTCAATTTTCAAGAACAGAGAGTAATTTATGTCTGCAAAAATTGCAAAAAGGATAATAGCATGCAGTTTGGGAAGGAGAAGCCTCCTGCATATCCCAGAACTCGGGTAGGACTAGGCTAAAATGTACGTCGTTCGAAATCTAACTAAACGGACTATCATACTGAGTGATCTTCGCGCAGAAATTGGTCCATATAAAATATTAGATCTCGAAAAAATCGCCCATCGAGAAGCAGTAGACAGAAGTGCAGATCTAAGAACTGCTCTGAAATCTTCACGACTGAAACTGATGAGTAATAGTGTTCTAAACAAAAAGCCAGAAAAAGAAATACAGATTGTCGAGAGGATTATAGAAAAACACATAGAAAAACCCTCAGAAGATGGAATAGACGAAGAAAAACTGGAAGCGATAATGAGGAGACTTCTTGAAGAGAAAATAAAACAACCAGTTGCTCCACAAGATAATACCAGCGTCATCCTGAATGCAGTTGCAGCTCTAAAAGAGCAACTTGCAAAGATGGGCTCGGAAGATGGCATCTCTGATATGCCAGATATAGACCCTGCTTTGTTTGCTGATTTGCAATCTAAAGCAGTAGAAAAAATTTCAGAGACCATAGAAACAGGAGTCAAGAAGACTCCCAAGAAAGTGAAACTGAAAAACACTAGATCAACTGACCTAGCCAATGAACTAGATTAGGAGAAATTAAAATGATCAGCTTAGATTGTGGAACAATGTTTTTAGTAAAAGGCGAATTAGATGTAACAAGTGATGATCCAGAATTCACGGTAGAGCGCAATTGCTTCCTGAAGGCTGCATCTACAGATGATACAGAAGATACACTCAAAGAGAATAATTGGACATATGCAAAACAAGGTGAAGATTTTTATATTTTGGGAGAAGATGCTATTAAATTAAAAAATCTTCTAACGATCAGCGGGAAGGATGAAAACATAGTTGTTACTAAAATCGGTGAATTACGTCGTCCTATGCAACATGGAGTTTTGAACACTGGAGAAGAAAAACTTAGCGTAGCTATTATTCATAAAATTATTGCCAACCTTGTGGGTAAACCGAGTCATCCAAATGAAATAATCTGTTTTTGCGCACCTGGAGATCCTGTTGATAAAGACTTGAAGGTTATCTTCCACAAAACAATGATTACTAATTTTCTCAAATCATTGGGGTATCAGGTCGAATGTATTCCAGAAGCACTGGCGATTATTTTTAGTCAACATCCTAGTGCGGAAGAAGAAGATGGAAGCGAGGCTCCTCTGAGTGGTATTGCTTTTTCCTTTGGTGCAGGGATGGCAAATGTTTGTTTTGCGTGGAAGAAAATGCCACTCATTAATTTTAGCATAGCTCAAAGTGGGGACTGGATTGACCAAGAAGCTGCTAAGGTAGCTGGAGTCAATATCTCAGCCATAACACGATTCAAAGAAACTAACTTCGATCTGGAAACCGTCGATTATTCGGATATGCGTCAAGCTGCACTAGATATCTTCTACCAGAATATGATAGAACACGCTCTGACGAATTTTGCGGAGAAATTTAATCAGCTTGATAACCCAATTGCCACTCCATTAGAAATTGTAATAGCAGGAGGAACTGCATCTGTGCCAGGTTTCCTCGGCAAGTTTAAGACAGTGATTTCGGAGATAGATTTACCCTTTAAGATTAAAAATATTCGTTTAGCAGAAAACCCTTTCTATACGGTAGCACACGGATGCCTGCTAAAAGCCATTAATTTGGAAAATAAAACAAAGACACCAAAGGAACAGAAGAAGCAGGAATAATGCCCTCCAAAAATGAAAATTAAGGTAGCCCATGTGGGCTAGCTAAGGAGGTGCATCATCGGTTATAGCAGTATTAACGAGGTAGATCTGGTACTTGCTCAAGCCTTGACCAGTGGTAGACCTCAAGAAACTTCAATTGGACTAACTCAGCTTATCGGAATAGGTGGAATTGGAAACACCAGAGACACAAATCGCGTCCCTGATGAAACCGTTCAACAGTACATCTCATATGCTGATAGCCTGATTGATGGAATACTTACTCAGCAATATTTTACTCCATTCAAAAAATGCGCGAATGGACAATGGGCTTTAGATGAAGATCTTAATGCCACTACAGTACTCGGCACGGATATAGTAGTAGGTACTGATTCGGCAGGAGATACCGTAACTCCTGATCCAACTACCATTGTGGTAGACGATGCTGTCAATCTGGTACCTGGAGACGAAATCCTCCTTATCGATGATCTACTTGGAAACCAAGAAGTCGCCATTGTTGCGACGCTGGTAGATCAAAATACTTTCACGGTAACAACAGGTATTGAAGGAACCTTCCTGGCAGATAGTGATGTTCGAGTGGTAAGATCACAATTCCCGCCTCCATTAAATCAAATTTCAGCCCGCTACGCAGCCTCATATATTTATGATAAATATTTTGCTGCTCAAGCAGATCCCAATACCTCGGAATATGGAAAGGAAATGAGATCCGTAGCAGCGGGACAACTAAATGATATCCTAAATGGAAAAACTATCCTAAAATGTGCAAGACGGAGAGGCGATATATTTGGGAATCCGTGGCTCGATTCTAGTTACACTCATCGACAACCCTATGATGGATATAGCACTAGCGACAGAGATATGTCCAAACCACAATAAAGGATTATGGGTGACAAAAATGGAAACTTATAGTATGAAAATTAAAAATTGCCCAAATTGTCGGAAGGATTTCTCTAGAAAACCCTCGGAATTGAAACGCTGTAGATTTTGCTCGAAGACTTGTAGATTAGAGTATACGAGAAAGTCCAGAAAAACAGAATGCAAATCTTGCAACAAGATATTTTACCCTGGAAAGCGAAAAAATCGTAAAGATCCTCAATTTTGCAGCCAAGCGTGTATGGGGGAATCCTATGCGTTTTTAGATTATGATGAAAGTATGTTTTGTGAAGTATCAGATCTTTTTGACGGTTTTATGTTAAGTGATGGCTATGTCTCGAAAAAATACTCACATCTTGCTTGGTCTGTTAAACATAGAGAATTCAACGCCTATCTTAAAGAAGTATTTAGTGTTTATCTTCCAACAAGCTCAAGTAGATTCCAAAAAGATGTCCGATCATCAAATGGAGGCTATATTACGCATCGGGGAAATACTAAAGTTCATCCTGATCTTAAAGCACAACGCAATCGATGGTATCCAGCAGGTATAAAAGTTGTCCCTAAAGATGTCAAAATAACGCCGAAATCCTTGCTAATGTGGTACCTAGGAGATGGATCTTGCAGACCGTATTCTATTGAATTGTGTACAGATAATTTTGCCAAAAATGATGTAAAATATCTTATCTCAAAACTATGCAAGATAGACTTGTTATGTAAAATGAGATATCATTGTCTGAAGCCTCGTATTGTATTTAATAGTTCTGAATCAAAAAAATTCTTAAACTTTATTGGGAATAAATCTCCTGTTTGCTGTTATGATTATAAGTTTAATACCTATGCTCATCGGAATTCACAATGATAAAAATAGATGCAAAAGGACTGGATGAACTAATCAAAAAAGCAAATAGGCTTAAGGAATATCTACGATCACAAGATCAAAAATACGTAGATTTATCCCAAGAAGTAATCTTTACGAGTGGGCCTTTTTTGCATGAAGATACTGGATTGATGTCCAAAGAAGATAGTCTTAAAATAGAACAAGATAATCCAGAAGTTTTTGCACTGCGCAGGAGCATTAATGAAGAGATCAGGAGAATCCTGAAATAATGCTACAGCTATTAGAAGCCATCAAAAAAATTATTGAGAAATTCATCATTAATAGTGCCTCTATTTCAGGTCTCGTTGATCCAGATGATATCATAATTCCTGTAAGCAGCACCAGACGATTCCAACTAGAAGATGAAATAATGATTTATGACACAGAATTACTTGCACAAACAGGTGAAGGGGAAATAAGAACTATAGAATGTATCGCTTGCGATGACAAGACACTCACTCTAAATAGAGGATTAATAAATGGATATAATCCTTCTACTGGAGGCGTTCAGAAACTTGTTGGAGACCAGTTTCTGCAAAACGTATATATTGGTGCTCCAGGAAAAATTGCACACTATCCAGCCATTTCTATTGCCGCAAAATCAAAAGAAAATGAATGGTTTACGCTAGAATCTACCAGTGAAGAATTCAACGTGGATATAACTGTCCATGTGAAAGCTGCTGATTTCGAAAAATCATATCGGCTCATGCATATTTACGCTCAAAAAATCGAAACTGCCTTATTTAGATCTCTATATCCTCTCGTAGAACCTTTTAATGTCGCTATCTTATCAGATGCTGTCTCAGATAGTGATACTGTTGTCAGAGTCATAGACGAAAGTACACTAACTCCAGGACAATTAGATATGATATTCCTGGAAAGTGAAGATTGGCTTCGTTTCAACAAAGTAAAAACTGTTCTGGCTCCTGGCGTATTCGAAATGTTTTTCCCAGTAGGACGACCATTCAGTGCAGGAGATAAATTGATAGCACCGCGACGTCATATGTATAACGCATTTCCGCGAGGAATTAAATATGGACTCATTAACGCAGAGTCCGGAGTATTTGAAGCAGCTGTTGTTTCATATATGGCAGTCGAAGAAAAGAAAAGATACTTTCCATACATTGACCCACTTGATTTTTAAGGAGATCGAAAATGAAAATGATGACCATTGGCAAATCGCCATACCTTTTAACATCACACGCGAAAATTCATGGAGCAGTATTACAACACCTGTATAAATCAGGACATGCTATGGCGAGCATTGTTTCGCATCACGATGCTACTTATTTCGTTCCAGAAACAGATGAAAAGGGTCGCCAAATCTGCTACTATAAATTTGACGATCATAAAATACCGATTATTCCATTTCGAGCAGACAAAGAACCCGCTATTGCTGTTTATGAAATACTAAATATCTTTAAACCAGATCTCGTTATTACTATCGGAGATTTTACTGATTGTTTATTCATGAAAGCAGTCAAAATGTTTTGTGAACATCCATTAAAATGGCTCGCAATTTTAGCCAATCACTCTTATCCAATCAACGAAAAAAATGCGGAACTGGTCGAAAGCATGGATGCAATTTTGTGTACTAACAGAATGACAGAAAATATGATGCAAGAATTATTTCAAAAAGATGTCTTGGATATGTGTCACTTCGGAGGAGAAACCGGACTAACGCAAAAGCGAAAACCTCATGACAAATTCCGAATTATGACATCAGGGAAAAACGCCCAGATAGATAACATACCAATGCTTATGGAAGTGACTTCCGAATTAGTCGAAGAAATACCCAACTTAGAACTCTATGTCCATGCAAATGTCTATGATTCGGGAGATTATGACCTAAGCCTTATTAAAGACAGAATAGATCCAAAAGGCAAATTTATAAAATTTCCGAACAAATATGTGTCCTTGACCGATGGATACTCTCCTGAGGAGTACCAGAACGAATTAAGAAATTCGGATCTATTTGTCGCTCCTTCTATGACTTCTGGAACTGGATTGTCTGTTTTCGATGCCATGAGTTGTGGGTGCCTGCCTTTGATGAGTGATGTAGGTTGTCATAGGGAAATTGCTGATATGATTACCGTTTTTTGCCCAAAAATGAAGAGAAATGAGATTTTGGTACCTTGTATAGATCTAATGACAATCGGAGAAACATATCTTGGAATCTGTCGCCCAGAAGAATTGAAACAGAGAATCCGCCAACTGTATCAAAAGATAACAAAAAAAGCAGGATACGAACTAGGATTGGTTGAACTTATAAAGATCCATAGCCAGAAGGAGTTCTGGAAGATCTTGGACAAAATGATTATGGACGGAGAAATGCAAAAATCGTCCATTTGTGTCGAAACAATAGGAGAAAGTAATCATGGCCGAAATTAACACGACTGATTATCTAGATATAGTCACACTATACACTGCGGCTTCTCTGCAATTGGTAGGTATTGCTCAGCAGTATTTTGATGCTGCTTATGAGATCGTTATTCTTTCAGTTTTCGATCCCGAAATTGACCTGCTATTGCCATTTTTTAATGCATATTTGGCTTCAAATACAGCTTATGCAAGTGCAATTCAGCCCGTTGTAAACGCTGTAAAAGAGCTGCAAGACCATATATTGAGACGAGCACGAGATGGCGCAGGATTGGCATTTAGCTCAGTTAACGACTGGTATGCAGATAACCCAACAGCGTTCCCAGATGGTGGATCAGCTGAAACAATTACAGCTGAATTTGCCGCTCTATCACAACAAGCAGGACATAGAATTGAAGACGGTACTGGAACTGATACTAGAGACTTTGTTATCTAATTAAAGGAATTGAACTTTGAAAAAATCTAATATTAGAAGAGTAATATAAGGAGAGACATCAAATGCCATGCAGTGGAATTCTAGATGAATGTCTAAGACCTGGTATCGCTGCCGTAGACACCTCAAGCGCTAATGAGAACATAGCACTCGTTACTGGCGCTCCCGAAGCCATGTTTGCCCATATGGGTTGGGTCGGGTTTGCTAAATTATCGATTCCAGTTCTTGACCCGCTTGGAACAATTTTACGTGTAACGTCAGCCGATATCAACCTGTCTCAGGAAATCACAACTCCAGATGTTATTGATGGACGAATCGATAGGACCGTTTATCAGCTTGGTCCCAAGATTGTTGAAGGAAGTATTAGTATGCCCGTTATTGCTGACGTTGATCCATCAGTAGGTAGCCCCGCTGGTTGTGTAACTACACAACAACTTACTGAAGGAACAGCTGCTAGCTTGCTAGACAATATCTGGTGTTGGGCAACCGCACGAAGCCCGCATGGTAGATTACAATATGCCGATGCATCCTTCGATATTCGATATGCTAACCATGCCGCGTTCCACTTCGATAAGTGTATCGCAAATACGTTGAGCATGACGACTACACAATCAGAAGCTGTTACCTTCGATATAGATGTTATTGGTAGGGCTCGTACTCCATCTGCCGAATTCTTCCAGGATGATGTTTTCAACCAACCAGATGTCACTGACTTCTTGTCGCCTGCTCGTGTACTTACATGGAACGACGTCACTGTTACTGGAGTCGGAGGCTGCGACGACGCTTTTCTCTTCGGATCTGCGCAAATTCGTAGCTTTACTTTCGAAATCAATAACAATGCTGAACGATATTACTCGCTAAATGGTCAGCTCTTTCCTGTCGATATTAACGTATCAAAAAGAGAAATTACTGGGTCGCTAACACTTATGGGACTCCAAGAGGCTCTCCGTCTACGCGCTGAAAATCAACAAGCCGAATTCACCCGAAAAGATGAAATTAGAATGATGATCTTTATCGGAGACGAAGCTCTGTCTTCAAGAGACTGGTACACTACAGCCACTACACCACAAGCTGCTGGCTTCCAGCCTATTTTTTGGAAAAAATTTACTGGAGTTATTTTCCAAATCGAAACGATGGGACTCACAAATGATGTATATGAAACGGAAGTAAACTGGATGGCACTCGGTAATGACCAAGAAAACTTCCTCGCCATTGTGCCTGGCTCTAGTTGTTTATTCCCCGCCTGGAGCTAATTGTTTTACTGTAACTGTAAAGGGCGTGAGGCAACTCACGCCCTTTTTTATGCACTATATAAAAACAAATCAATGTATAATCTAACACGTGAAATGTACGTGTGAATCCCACACTTGAAGGAGATATGAACATGAGCATCCTAATGGATTCGAGTAATCTCGTAGCTATCCAAATCTTCTACGTCGAAGAAAAAAAGAAACAAGGAGGAGAAGTCTTTCACTTCATGAGAAGTCAAGAAGAATTCGACGAATGGGCAAGAAAAGGATATGTAACCCAAGAAGAATTTGATAAAGCACAACAAAAAGGAGCAGTAAAAGATCCAGGTATGCCAGAAGCTGCTGATCTTGATCCCGAAAAAGTCATCCAAAGTCTTACTACTTGGTGGTCTAAAATGTCATGGAAAGAACAAAATAATGTCTACTCACAATGTCTGAAACAAATTACTGGAACAGATGGTACGCAACGAACTGTGCTAGATTCACTGGCTTTCCGAGATCTAAAACTCAAAACGTGTTTGAAAAAATGGAGCCTGACAGATAAAGAAAATCAAGAAGTACCAGTCTCTGAAATGGTAATAGATATGTTAGTTCCAGAAGTGGCACAGGAATTGCTCTACTCGTTTGAAAAGGTAACTGAAATAAGCGAGGAAGACCTGGGAAACTAGAGACTGCTTCTCTTCGATTCTTTAAGGGAGAGAAGCAAGAAGAAGGAACTACCGTATCTCCCTATGTTTATGAATCAATACTTGCTGAACACTATGGATGGGATTTGGATAAGATAAGAAATATGCAACTCAAAGATTTTTATACTCATGTAAGAATCTGTCTCACTAAGGAAATTGCAGAAAAGGAATTCAGCGCAATGCTAGCAGGAGCGAAACCTGGAGGTGTTAAGGAACCTAAGGGTAAATTTGATAAGAGTAAATTACCGAACAAAGAGCAACAAAAAGGAACGGTAAGAGGGCAACAAACGGAGAAAGCGCTTTCGTTTGAGGGCAAAGTTAGAAAAGTAAGGATAAATTAAGGAGCTGAATAATGAAACTCACGGTAAGTAGAACTGACAGAGTGGCTGTAACTGTTCACTGTTTTGAAATTGGTGACATGCTTGAGGCTACTCACAATGGAGCAGAAATCCCCAAGGATGTCGGCGAAGTCGAAAAGGCCAATTTTACTTTCAGACGGCCCAATCATTCTGATTCTCAGTCAATTTTTAAGCAGTGCAATTTCCAGCCTGATGTTACTGGTGAAGGAGATGCCAAATTCAACGTCTCAGATCTTCAGGATGTTGTTCTGCGAGTTCTGCTTGTTGAATGGGATTTGACGGATGATGATGGAAAGAAACTGCCGTTGACGGCAGGGAACATGAATTCTCTTCATCCTGCTGTAGCTCGTGCTGCTGCGGCTGGTTGTTTGGATAAAATCAGGCTCTAGTTCCCGATAAAACTAAAGCTACGAAATCCAGTAAAGAAACAGTCCTAACAAGAAGAGGATCAGGAGTGGAATCCAAATAATCCTAAGAATAACTTCCACAACGCAAATTATTATGCCAATTCCCCAGAAAATGAGCGACCCAGCAAGACCAATAGCGAGTGCTCCGAATACTACGTACAGGACGGCCATTTTTCTTCTCCAGCCTCAATCTTACCAGATTGAGGACATTTGTCAAGCAAAAACAGGAGATTTTACTAAGATTGTTCAAGTATGATATATGGAAAAAGAGAGCGCATATCCTAGTCCTCAAGGGAATCCCCCGCAGCCCGCTGGAGCCCCGCTTCCCGCTGGAGCCCCGCAGCCCGCCCCCGGTGGAACGCAGTCAACTCCTTACAGTATCCCTGTACCTAAACCTCCGAGCGTATGGAATTCTTTTAAAGGTGGACTTGATTCAGTTAAAAGATACAAAAAACCGGGGCTATCATCGCAAGAATGGGCAGATATCAAGCTGACTCGTCAACAGTGGCTGGAAAAATACCCAGGTTCAACCCTTGGAGATTATCGTAATTGGTATCAGTCTGTGCAGAAAAGAAAAAGAGACCAGCCTAACAATTGGCTACAAAAAACTTTATGGCCTCTTAATAAGCTCATCCCATCAATAAGGTAACTTCATGGCCGACGATCCTCTAAATGTTCAACATAGAATACGACTTGAATATGAAGAACAGATTCGGTCTAGCATTAGTCAGCATCTCGAAAGTCTCCGAAGACAACTCGCTCAGATCGAAAAATCCTTTAAATCCCATCACAAGGGAATCGGAGCTGTAGGTTCTGCTACCAAAGGAGCTGTTGGAACTTATAAAGCCTTCGGAAAAGCTGCCGGTGGCGCAGCTGCCAAAATGGGTGGTATGAGCAAAATGGCCTTTCGTCTGGGCAAATCACTTGGAGTAGTTGGATTATACGCTACAGCAGCATTTCAGGGTCTAAAGGTGCTCGGAGGAGCTGCACTTACTATAATCGAGCTTGGTGGAGCAATGGTTGATTTTGCTGCTAAATCAGGCGTTGGAGCTAGTGCTGTTATTACTCTTCGAGAAGCTTATTGGGAAATGACGGATGCTTCTGGTGCAGCAAGTATTTCTCTCCGCGATCTCACTGAAAGCATGACGAAATTCGCTTCAATTGGATTTCCACAACAGATGCTAGCTGCTGAGAAAGGTATGCAGACGGCAGTTCTTTCGATGCAAGAGGGTCTTACTCAAGCTCTTGGTGATCCTAGAGCAGCGGATGCCCTTACTCAGAGCCTCTTCCAGGCTACGAGCGGCGAATTGCCGATCATGAGAGAGTTTCGTGATGCGATCAACGCAACTGGTGGTGATATTAACAAGCTTGCTGCTGTTGTCAGGAGCGTTCAGTTTAGTCAATTGGATGATTCTGCATTCCGTGAAGCTGCGGGAGCTTTAGATATACTCTATGAAAAATCACAAGGCGGAGTAGATGGAGCTGTCTCTGCTTTTACGTCTTGGCGTGACATTGTTAATAAATTTACTGCGGCGGTTTCTAATATTGGACAAGTTGTTCTAGAAACTTTTGGGGGCGACATAGCCAAGATTATCGATGGAGCTAAGGTAATGTTTACCAATCTCATCTCGAATATGAGTGGATGGGGTGCGAAGCTCAAAGAATTCTGGGTCATTGCTAAAACGATTGGTCATAATTATGTCGAAGTTTGGAAAATGGCATGGAATGCAGTATCAGGTTTGGCTCAAATAGCCGTTGGTGGCTGGTCCATTGCCATCGGTTCATTTTTATCATGGCTTCCTGGAGAACTTGGCAAAGCCTTCGAAAAAATGCAAAAATGGGGGCAAGAAGTTGGCAAAGCTGGAGAAGAGGCTCTCAGAGCGGCAGGTGATCCTAAATTCTTATACATACAGGAAGAACTTGAAAAACACTACCGAGAACAAAACAGATTATTAAGGGAGCAAAAAAAGAGCGTTGGTGACATTGTTAAAGCGAATGACCCGTTGGTGGCGAAGTTGCGTGAATTGCGTGATGAAATCCAGGGAAGAATTTTACCATCGATTGAGAGTTGGACAAAATCTTTAGAGTCCGCTGCACTTGTTACTGCTTCTCTCGCAGATCTCACTGCTCTTGTCGGTTTTCGATATGGTGTTATGGGAGATCAAATTGGTAATATTACGAGAGATGCCGCTCAGACTCAAATGGCAGTTGCGAAGGCATTGCTTGATTCTGCGGGAGACGATGCTTTAGCAAGGGCTCAGGAATATGTTGGATTACTTGAAAAACAAGTAGCATTAGGAGAGACAAATGCTGGAACCATGAGAGCACTTGCCGAAGGGCAGAAGCAAGTTAGTGTCATTATTGCTGCCCGAGCGGAGGCATTTGGAAAACTTCGAACTCTTCAAGAGCAATATGTATCTGATGTAAGAGCCGACTTAACACTCACAGAAAAGGCTCGTCAAGTTGCTCAGGCTCGGCTAGCAGTAACTCAAGCTATATACGGAACTCCTGCCCTAGCTGTTAAGGCTCAATTAGCTGTTGTCAAGACTATGGAACAAGAGAAACAGCTAATCGAGGCGATGATTGTTGGGCAACAACAATTGCTGCAAGACATGGCTGCTCAAGGCATTGAAGGTAGTAAACTTCAATTCGTTCAAGAACGATTGCTAGATTTGCAGAAGGAGCATACAGAAAAGACTCGTGAACAATTAGAACTTGTTAAGAGTTTAAGAGACGGTTATCTCGATGCTGTTCAAGCTCAAGCGTTCGGCGCTGGGCGTTTTTCGAAAATTTTGATTACCCAAGAAAAAAATCTAATGCGTGGTTTACAGAAAGGTGTAGCCAAGCGCAATTATCTCTTAGGTCAATTCGGAGAAGCAGCTGGGGCTGCTCAGGCAGAAGCGTTTAGGTTCTCTGCTCAGGGTATGGGACAGATAGAGTCTATGCAGGGTAAGTTACTGACTGCTGATGATGTTGCGCGACAACAAGAGGCTCGTATTGCTGGTATTGACAAGAGCCAATCTGGTCCTGCTCGTGAAGCCAATCAGATCATGATGGGCATTGTTTCAGCTGCGGACCAAAACCATCTAAAATTGGTGGACACTTATGTCAAGCAGACTGGTCGAGTAGTTGGTGCTATTGATCGAATGGCAACCACACTTAGTATGAGGAGTGTTAGAGCAGCTGGTTTGCAGGGACGTCCCGGTGATACTGCACTTGGTGAGGCTGTACGTGGAGTTGGTGAAGGCAGGGCAGAACCAGGTCCAGGAGCTGGTTTCCCATTAGGTCCTGAGACGGATAGAAATACTGAAGCTCTTCAGAAACAGCGAGAGCAATTAGAGGAACAGATCAAGCAGACTGAAGAGCTTATTAAGACGCTTAAGGAGCAAAAGGTTCCTGAAGTTGAGGTCAAGGTTGAGCTTGAGAAATTAGCTAAACTTAAGGGCGAGGCTAATAAAATACGTTCATTTGATCGAGAACAATATGTCTTCCAGACTAACCAGCAGGGAGCATCTGAAGCTGGTCAGACGGCTATGTTGAAGTTTCAGGCTCAAGAATCCAAGATGATGGAGCAGGCTGCTGCGACTGATAGGAAGCGATTGACGGAAGATGTTGATCCTATGATTCCTGATCCTACGATTCCCGAGAAGCCTGAGGGGGTGTTATCTAATTTAGATGTAGGTGCTGCAAATACATTCTATGGCAGCGCTCTCGGTTATTATAAAACATTTGTAGACCTTCTTGGAAAGATCGCGAAGGAAAAAAAAATTATAGTTCGGGGCGGTGAGGGTGATGATGGCGCTCCTGGCGATCCTGGGGTTGCAGGTACTACTCCTGCACCCGCTCCTCTCGATGCCATGCATTTGCATCAAGACGGTAAAACAGCTGATCGAGCTACTATAAGAAATCTTCGCAAGACTGATCGAGAAGTGAAACAACATGAGCGTGCTCACCAAGTTACTGCTGGTCCTTTTGCTATAGGGTCACCCGAATACACTTACGAGGAGGGTCCTGATGGTAAGCGATATGCTGTTGGTGGTCAGGTTTTGGTAGATATTTCTCCTATTCCTGGAGATCCTGAAGGTACTATAGAGAAGATGGAGCGAGTCCGTAAAGCGGCATTAGCTCCACTTAATCCATCTGAACAAGATGAGAAGGTCGCAGCGACCGCTGTAACGATTGAAGACAAGATGCGTGAATCATTATTATCTCAGCGGGTAGTTCGTTATAAGCGGGTCAAGTCAAAGAAGCCTAAGAAAAAAGAGGGAGAAACTCTAGAATTTCCAGGGTTTAGGGTGAAAGCTGGAAGACCTGATATAAAGGAACCTGAAACATTAGAGTTACATCAACCTGAGGTTATTGAGCCTGATGATCCTAAGATTAAAGATCCCAAGGTTCTAGAATTACATCAACCTAAAATTATTGAACCTGATGACCCAGAGATTAAAGATCCTAAGATTCTAGAGTTACATCAACCTAAAATTATTGAACCTGATGACCCAGAGATTAAAGATCCTAAGATTCTAGAGTTACATCAATCAAAGGTTATTGAGCCTGATGATCCAGAGATCAAAGACCCTAAGATTCTAGAGTTGTATCAACCTAATATTAAAGAGATTGATCCAGATCAACCTAAGCGGGAAGACAAAGACGTTTTGGCGTTTCGCAAAGTTAGGATCAAAATAGAGGAAGACAAGGCTCCTGATATTCGTCCAGAGAAAGAGATATTAGAGATTGTTTCTTCTCCGCAAATTTCATTTAGTACTCCAGAGATAGATCAAGAAGAGGGAGTTTTAGAGATAAGGGGTCGTAAGTTAAAAACGTCTAGAATTGACGAAAAGGAAGAGATTTTAGAAATCAAAAGAAAGCAACTCCGAAAACCTCCACTCAAGCCAGTGAAGCCTTCTATTTCAGATGATGCGTTTATTGATAAAGCTCTGTTACGAGCCATTGAGAAGTTAACGAAAGAGATAGATGGATTGGGCAGATCTCTTGGTGGTGAGAGGGCAGAGATTGAGATAATTGCTGCTGGTGGTATTGATGAATTAAACAAGGCTATATCGCAGGGCAAGAAAGTGAAATCTGCTGATCCAGTTATAAAAAAGGCAACGGATGAAGTTTCCATTACTATAAGAGAAGCGATTGAGGATTCGGTGGGTGATCCTGAACTAATTAAGATTTTACGAAACATAGATCAGGGCATCAAACAATTACACGAAGCTCCTGAAGTGCAATCTGGAGTAGCTCCACCTGCTGCTGTTGCTGTGGCTGATCAGCCGTCTTTGGCTGAAGCTGAGCCTGGTGTCGCGGATGGTACTTCAGATATTGCATTAGCAGGTGTTGCTGCTGGCGGGACAGTAGTTGCAGCAAATCAGGCTATTAAGATGGCTACAGCGACCGCAAAAGCTCCTCTTAAGGTTCTTAAATCAGTCACTCAGACCATTACCAAAGTGGCAAAATACAATGTAACGAAACCGCTTAATGCTGTTGGTCGTGGGGCCCAAATCGCTGGACGTAGAGCCCAATCTGTTGTTTCTGGACTCCGTGGAGCCCAAGCTATTACTCCCTATAGTGTTGCTCCAGTCAGTTCTGCTCCGTATAGTGCTACCCCCAAATCTCCTACTCTTGCTCGTCAATCTGGACAGGCAACGGCTAAATTAGCAGCCCGAGGTGCTCAAGCTGTTGCTCCACATCTCGCAACTGCCAAAACAATTCTTGGAACAAAGATAGCGTCGGGAGCAGGCTCATCTTTTTTGCCTGCTGCAACGACAGCTGGGCTAATTGGTACTGGAGCTGCTGCGGGTGCTGCGGCAGGTGGTATATATACGCTTGGCAAATCTATAGAAACAGCTTCTCAAGAAAAAGTAGCTATGAGTGCTACAAATCGCAGTATGGAGGAAGATGCTCTATTCTGGGTATCTGCCGCAAACAAAGAGAGTGATGATATTATCGCTCAGCTACGAGGAAAGCGTCAAGAAATAGATGCTATGTTGCTTACTAATGTTGCAGCAGGTGTAGAAGTAAAAGGTTTCTTTGCTGCTATTTCTAGGGGGTTAGGCTTTATGGCTGACATCCCCGAGTTGGGCAAAAAAGAAGCTGAGCAGATCGAGAAACTTCGTGATCAACGTCAAGCAATCCAAGATGAAATTACCGCGCGAGTAGGTACAGAGGGAGCTGAAGGAGACGAAGGTCGGAATTTGATGCGCCCATACGTAGAGGAATTCGAAGGCAATTTACAAGAAATGGCTGGTATAAGTCTTAAAATTGGTGACGTTGGTCCTGAGGTAGAAGAAAAGTTACAAGCTCGCATAGATGAGTTACAAAGCGAAATATCATTAGGAGCTGATACTGTACGTATGAAGTTTGGAGATCTTGGAACGAGTGCAGTAACCAATGCTTTGGATCGATTCGCGGAAAATTTGACCACTCAGGCTGGTAATCAGATCATAGCGTATGGGAAAGATATAGAGGATTTACGAGTACTAAAGGGCACTGATGTTGTTGCTCCCGAATACCTTGGAATCATTGATGCTAAAATCATCAAACTTCAGACTAATATCAACGATTTGCTCGCTGATTTTGGACAGGAATCTATTGCTGCGGCAACACCAGAGATTAATGCTGTCATTGAAAGAGAGGAAGTTCAAGCTGACTTGGCAGGTATTAAGAGTGCTATCAAAGCAGCTTTAGATACTGATTTGGGTCAGAGTATAACATCTGCGGTTTCTAATGTTGTAGCAGTCTTGACTGCGAAAACTACTGAATCAGCAGCAGAACAGGTGGAAGGTCCCGTCATTGCTGATCAGAATCAGACGGAGATCGATCAAATAAAAGATTCCATTGCAGTTCCTGCTAAGCCTGTCAATAAACGAATAACGCGGCTTCAAAAAACTCAGGAAGTTCTCAAAAAAGCCAGAGTAGAGAGAGAAGACAAGCTTGATGCTTATTTCTACAAAATGGGATTAGAAGGTGAGGAACTCGGACAAAAACTTCGAGAAGCTTCTGGATTACGAGAAAAGAAAAGAGAGCCCAGATTACCTGATCCTAAAGACATGGCTGATGTATTGCATGCTCCTGAATTGCCTGATGAGGGAATTCTTACTGCCATAGACACTCCAGATCCAATTCCAGACCAGTCTATTGAAGATATTTTGATGAGGGAATTTAAGGATTTGCCTGAACACGAAAGAACAGCTCGGTCCAATTATGTTAGGAGTCAATTGGATCAGGAGAAGCAGATTTCTACGAAGTTGGATAGAGCTAAAGCGAAACTTGAGAAAGCTCAAGGGGTAGAAGAACCAACTATATCTGACGATGTAAAGGCTCATGCTTCGATGATGGGATACCGCCGAGACGAAGAAGGAAAATTTAAAGAGGATCGAGTTACTACAAAGCATGGGTTTGGCATTCCTGACCTTGCTGATCTTCTTGATCCTGCTGACCTTGCTGCAAAAAAGGCCAAGAGGAAAGCCGCAAGAAGAAAACTCAAAGACCCGGTAATGACTCCCGAAGTAGAGATTCCTTTTGCTGGGCCGGTAATGACTCCCGAAGTAGAGATTCCTTCTCCTGGTGAGCCAGGTGGACCAGCAGGTCCCCCAGTGCCTTTTGCTAGTGAGCCACCAGTACCCGCTGCTGGTCCTTTAGCGATTCCGGAGCCTAAGATGCCAGATACTTTAACTCATGGAAACGAAGGAAGACAAATAGATCTTTCAGGTGGAGTTGGAGCTGGTCGTGGGGCTACTACTATGGGCAAAGGTGGTGGCAATATGGCATCCAAGATGAGAATAGTCACGCAGATTTTGATGGAAATGGCATCCGAAATAGATAAGCTTAACGAAGAGCAGAATAATATTACCCAATATGGCAGCGGACGGATTGGCAGTGGCGGTCCAAATCCTGCCGCATTTTAACCCTCCGTAACTAAAATGGCAGTAGAACTACCCGGCGTATGTGGACCCGCGAATAGAGCTTGCAAAATTGCTCATGTTTCTTCGTATCCTACAGATATAGGTGTTTACCCATCTCAGTGTCTTCCTTCGACATTCACTATTTGGCATGCTGTTTTTGCGAGTCAATTTCTTCCTCAAGTAGATATAGTTCCTGTAGGCGGAAGCCCGTTGGATATTTTTCTTCCTGGTGGCGGGTTGATCGTTAACATTGTTTTATCTGCAACTCATACATTTCAATCACATCATTATGTTATTTTCGCAAGGACTGCTATCCGATTTAATATTCCTCATACAGTTACAGAAGAAGAGGCAGCTAGTATTGATGCAGCTGGTCGAGTTGAGATTGATTTGGGGGAGTATGTTTTCGAGGCAGTTTCAGCAACAAAAGTTCCTATTGAGGGTATTGAGGAGAGCATAGAGCTTACTTTACAAGAGAAATCGACTCTAGAGGATGACCCTAATTGTAGCGAAGGATGTACGTCTGAATCAGAAGACAATAGGAAGTTCAGGAAATTATTTGAGTTAAGCATACCTAATAATTTATTAGTTGGTGTAGGTTTCAATAAATTGGGAGTGGAGTATCGCTTGGACAATGGTTCTCGCAAAAGCAATGATGCTATTGATCAGGCTGGATTAGGCGATCTTAATAATGCGAGCTATAGAGACGGTACAAGCAAGAAGTTAATTGTTCAATTTTCTGCTAGTGTTGACGAGGCTTCTGAGGGGGATGTTTCGGCAGGAGACGTTCTTTACCTTACTTATGTAGCTGTTCGGGAGCATTACTTACGGCAGCGAATTAGTATTAGTTGGCAAGTATTTGATCCAGGTACAGCTGAGTTTGCTTCGACGTGTATTTCTTTGCCATTGGGTCACAGTATTGCTCATTATCGGTTTTATGAATGGGATGTAGAGCCAGAGGGTGGACAACAGCAGCCAACTAAATTAGCAGGGTGGCGTGTGGTAGAGTCTTTTAGTACAGATGTTAGTTTTGTAGCTCCTATTACGGTTAGTGGTATAGTAGTATTGGCTGATTTTTTAGTTGGCGGAGCTGATTTTCCGGTTGTAACCAGGATTCCTGTATTGCGTCCAGTTCCCCCTCCTAGTCTTGATTCTGATGGTCGTCTGCCATTTGTTACTCTTTCTCAATTACAGACGTTCATTGATGACAGAAGTAGTTTTTCTATTTCTGAATTTAGAGCCAAATATGGTATTGATGTAGCTTTGACTGATTCCATAAGCAATGGTGCTTATCATGTTAATGCGGGCAAAGCAGGTGCTTCAAAGACGTTATATGAGGATTCTGCTTGGTTTCAGCGTAATGCGTTCAGCAAATATACAAATAGAATTGAAGCCAGCAATCACGTTTTTTATAATGTTCATCCAAAAGCTTTAATAAAGCGAGATATAGACAAATGGGGCATAGAGCGTTTTTTGGCAGTAGAGATAGAAAAGGATGTAAAAGCTGGGACTCCTACATCTTTTCCTTTTATGGATGATCCTGAGGTAGATAATCCTATAACGGGATCTAATAATTTTCTTGATAGTAGTAATCTTTTTTTTGAGCCAGTTCTTCCTGTCACTTCTTATGGTGGGAACTTTGATGCTAGGTGTGGTTCTATTGGTTCCTTTCCTACGAATCCTTCAGATGGGATAAACAGTTATCATTCATTTGAAAGTAATCGCATAGAAGAGCGATTTGAGATTGATACTAACATATTAGTTGAGCGGAATTTTGCAGTTGGAGCAGGTCCTCTCGGTCCTAATTTAATTACTATTGAGTGTGCTGCTGGTGTTAGAGGTGGAGGGGCAGTGAGTTGCATTGTAGATCCTTCTGGTGGTTTTGCATTTGTGGGTCATGCTAATGAGGATAATTTTGTAACTTTTAATCCTTTCAACATTGGCTATGTAGATGAAGGGATTAGAAATTTGATATATCGTCCTGATGAAGGATCTCCTCCTATTAAAGAGAACAATTCTCCCACGGTTGATCAGTTTGAAGCGTTATTGGGTTTTAGTAGTATGCTTGGTGATGCTCCTGGATATCAGCCTGGACGTGCTATTTCTCCTGTTGCATTTAGTAGTCTAGGCAATTTGATTTTCCAAACAACAGGAGTAGCAGAATTAAAACGCAGGATACCTGATTTAGACGATAGTCAAATTGAAGAGATAACGTTTAGTCAAGGTTCTAGTTTAATTGTAAGTGTTTCGAATGGTTATTATGGATCAATGAGGATCACTTATAGCCTTTCCTCAGGCAGTGCGACAGGCGAATCGCGGGAAGCATTTTTGTTGGCAAAATTGGGTGGTTCTGAATCAGGTATTGTTGATACCATTGATATTCAGGATAGTGAGAATAGGATAGCTATGTCTATTGGTCTTAGATGGATGAGAGCTGATAGTTTTGAATTGATCGGTCCACGAGTACAACATATGAATATTGAGGATATAGTTATTGAGGGTATCTCTTCAGAAAGAACTGGAGATTTTTTGTCAGATGCAGCTAGTCATACCCAGTCTTTTGTAGATTCTAGTTTATCTGAACGATTAGAGGGTAGAAATCTTTTTTTTGAAACTTCAGTAGTCACGATATCAGAAGACCAGTATAGTATTTTGTATTTATTTTTCAGTGATTCAGATGGTGGGATCTCGTCGGTGGCGACGAATGATTTTGGTGATACGTGGTATTATTATTACGGAGTTATCGAACAGATAGCTGGTATAGAGATTTTACATCCTTTTGCTGTTACTGATTTCGGAAACGGGATATGTTATTTGTTTTATTTGTATTCTAACAAAATTTTATGCAAAAAGATTCCACTCAGTCAATTTAAGATAGAAGATGCCAATTTGGTTGAGCGTTTTGCAGATATTTTTACTCCTGCTGATTCTAACGATTCTGGATCTGTCTCTAGTGAATCGGAAAGTATTTTCACGGAAGAGGGTCATGCTTTACGACGACGAATTCCATCTTTTATTGCTAAGGGAGATCTAACTGATGAAGCTTTTTTGGAATTATTAGGCAAAGTTCCTGGTTCAAATGAGTACGAAAGATTTGAGACGCGGTTGGTTGACGGGAAAGAGACAACTGTTCTTAAAGTTCCCATATCTCGGTCTCCTGGAACTGCCTTTGCTAACCAAGACCATGAGGACATGTTTTTTTCTGTTTATCGTAATGATGTAGGCGAATTAAAATTATGGTTCATGGATGAAACAAGTGATGGGTCGTCCCAATTGCAGTGTAATTTCAGTGTTGATGATGGACAGACTTGGTATGATTTATGGGAATTCGTTGAGCATGGTTATAATCGCCTACGCTATGATTCTGCTATAAATAGTCAATTTATTGATTTGAGTGCTTCTGGAGAATCTCCTACCAGTTTGGAGGGGAATGATCCTGAAGAATCTGATCAGTCTGCTCCTTTTGGGATAAACGTGCATTGGTCTAGGCTTAAAAGACACAAAGAGAATGAAGGAGAAGTAACGATAAATTCAGAATCTCAGGTGTTAGAAATTTCTTCACCGTATTTGTTTCATCAGCCAACAACTGACAGAGTTTTCCTGTTTTATGTATATCAAGGTTGTCTCTTGTGCAAAGTTTTCAGCGATTCTATCTTTTTGAATGCAGTGGAAAGCAAGCAGAAGGAGGCAGAAAATTCAGGAATTACTCTGGTTAAAGAAATAATTGAGCAACAGACAAGAGCCCATTTTATTGATGGATCGTTAACTAGTGAATCTCTACAAGAGGAATTGCACAGATTTGTTAGGGATAATGAGATAATGGCTGAGGGCAACATATTTTTTGGTTATCCTTTTGCTATCGATGTTTTTACAGATGACAGGGTTATTTCTGCTCAGCGGGTATGTGCTCATGATATGCAAAATAGTCTAGTTAGAGTGTTTTACAAGCATGTAGGTTCTAGTAACCTTAAATCGGCTATTTGGACGGGTTCGGAATGGTGGGCGGAGGATTTTCTTCGTGATCCAACGGATTTAAATGATATGGTTCTTCCAGACGACAGCAATGCTGTAGAAGTAACGGGTGGTTTTGGGGGAACAGGATTTGATGATTAAGGAAAAATAATGGCAGGCTCAAATGCAAATTGTCGTACAGGACTACCACCGAGTCGTATTCCGGGCAATATTGGCACTCTAAATTCTGAAGTTGTGATTTGGGATCACGATCCATTCTGGGCTCGGGCTACCCAAATGTACTCTTGGCCCTTTTCTAAATCTACTGGACAGCAACAAAAAGAAAATGTACCAGAAGCTCTTTTTGAAATTGGTAGTGCTATTCTTAAACCGATATACAAACCTCATGACATGTTCATTTGTACTATTAACCCGAAGAAGGCAGAAGAAGAGGGAGTAGCTGGTCCTCCTGCTCCTGGGGAGACGACTGCTAATCCTGGGGTAGATTTTGTGGGAGGTCCCGAATCGAAAGTAACTACAGGTCGATCAAAAATGCCTGGTGGCCACATTTTTGAGTGTAATGGGCGAAACAATTTAGTTACAGATCCACCGTGTGTTAATATTGATCCAACTACAGGAAAGGACATATTTTCTCATCAAGTTTGGAGATACATCGGGAGTTTGCTTGATCCTCTAGTAATAGTACATCCTTCAGAGGACGGGAAACCATTATCACAAATTCAAAATAAAGACATGGATGATGCTGAGGTTAGATTTCATTCAGCTCCACGATTTGATTACCGAGAAGAAGTTGATAACGGCAAAAGTTTTATTATGCCATACCAAACAACGAAGCACAGCCCAGGTCAGACAACTCACTGGACATTAGAAAAATGGACTCCTTTATGGCAAGGAGAGGATTTTTCCGTAACAATCAAGCTAGGCGACAAGAAGACCAATGATGCAATAGATCCAAACGATGGAACAACAATAAACACTTTAATAGAACCATATAAATACCTTATGTACGAAGTTCCATCTAACCCCCCGCCAGATTTTGTTCCTGGGATAAGCAATCAAGCATTTCATGTTTTTCCTCAACGAGACAAGCAGGGGAATCCTGTTGAAGGGGGAGAAGCTGAGGCATCACGAGCTGCGCGAGAGGCATTTGATTGGCGTTATAAGACCTACATTTTGATAGAGGTAGGAGTTCACAATGTTGATCATCGTTATTTTATTGAGTTAGTCAAAGGTAGAAAACCACGCTTCCTTCATTTGGGTGATGAATGGGACAACCCGACTAGGCTCGAACAGGGGGTTAATGTAGAGCCCAATGATCCGCAGGGAGGCTTTGATTTTATACGTAAGTGTCGAGAACTTGATGTTTTTCAAAGTTTCATTTGTGATGAATTATTCCGCAAGAAAGATTTTCGGATAACCGTTCGTAATCATCTTGGTCGAATTGTAGTTACATTTGAGGGTTACGAAGATAATCCATGGGTTATTACTAGACGAGATAACGACCCCACCAGTGTAAACTTCGATAAGATATTAGTTCCCATGGTAGTCCCTGCTGCTCCGATGCGTATTCATGGCGGTAACATTTCCTGTGGTGTAAATTTCACTCCCTTGCAATTTATGCCAACTGCTGAGATCAATTTTGTTAATAGGCAAGTAGATACTAAACAAGCCGTAGACGACGATGTTTATCTGACATTTTCTCATGTAGGACAAAGTGTCAAGTACTTTAAGCCAAGTGTAGCAAGGGAATTTTTTAACGATGCGAGATTCACATACAATAAGGTTGGGTATGATTGTGATTCATATATAGTATCCGAGATACTTAGAAACAATCCTGAAGATATTCGTATTTATGAAGAATATGACGTACAATACAGGCTCTTTGGCAAGGGCTGGCTATTAGAAACTCCACGAACTGAGGAGGATTGGATTACTGAAAAAGATCCAGATACTTTACTGCCTTTGCCTCCTACTTCTAAAAATGGGATGACTGAAACAGGCACAGGTAATGTCAAAGGAACTCCTAGCCGCCTTGAGATCATCAATGCCCGAGATCCCATAAGTAAATTTCCACTCAGTCTGAACGAGCAAGCTGATTCCGCTTATCCCTATCCTGACTTTGCTGCAAAATGGGATGTTGGTATCCGTTTATCCGCTGGTTCTATTGCAGTAAATCCTCCTTCTGGTCCTGATGCTTTGCCTATTCCGAATGATGACTTAAAGGCGGCCAGATTTGAGAATTCAGTAACGCCGATCGCTACAAGTTGGCGGTTAATAGTTCTGGGCGGAGGTAAACCTTTTGGATCTAGATTCCCAGGAGATAGTTTTTCGGAGCCTTCTCCGAGTGTCGATCCCTTTGATATTTCTCCTTTAGTTCAAAAGATTAACGACAGTTGGTCTTCGGAAGACTTTTTTAGTATCAAACATGAAATGCAAATGGAGTGTTATATTCCGATCGAGTCTACTAGTTCGGACGATCCTGGCAACGCAACTCCGGTAGATCGTAACTTATTTGCTTTAGGAAGAAAACTACTTGCTCTTCACAACAAAGCCTTTTACCCCACTGTTTCATATTGGTGGGATACTGGAATTGGGCACAGAAGTGTTATCGGCAATTCTCTTGACAATCCGGGTGCTGATCCAGTAGGCAACGAGATGTTGATTCAAATGACTGGTGTCGCATATGGGGCTCAATTGCAGAGGTCTAACAACAGACTAATCATGAAGTTCACCATTAAGGATTACATGTCAGTTTTGGAAAATCAATTTATTTTCAATTCTCCGTTTTTTGATGCTGTCCAAGACGTGCAGGCGGTTTACGAATTGGCCAAATTGGCTGGATTTGATGATTCTCCTGGCAGACCTGTAGGGATTGATCGCCGACCGTTGGGTTATCTGCGTAAAGTGTTGGATGATGGAGACCTTATAGGAGAACGCAAGTTCTTTTTTAACGGAGAAGAAAGTCGTTCTGAGCGGTATGATCTTCCTGGAAGTTTTGCATCATTAGCAGAGCCCTCTGTTAAATTTCAAAATGGTGAGACATATGAATCAGCTATGAAAAGGATCGCTCAATTGTCGGGTAAGGCGATTTATTTTGACAGATGGGGAGTACTTAGATTAGAAACATTGCCTTCCATTTCAGCAGCATTTTCTTCTTCAAATGAAGATATTGTATTCACTCCTGTTTTTGATTTCGTATCTACGCCTATAGTTCGGACAAGCAATATTCCCGATGCGGGAGATGAGGATGAAAACGAATTTGTATTTGATCCAACGATTCACGCTGCCCATCTGGCGTATAATGTTCTTATGTACCAAAGAAGTGTAGAAGATTGTGTTAACCAGATTATTTTGTTATCAGCAAGTAATGATATCAAGTTAGCAGATGGAAGTTCAACAGGCGGTTTCATTGTTGAAGGATATACATTTTTTGAGCAGATTTGGGACCCAGAGTCAGAGGGTTTTCTCGGTTTCCGAAAACCTTTTTATCAAGCGAATGGTATTTTTGGCGGAGTTGAGGGAGTCAGAAATGGGATTGCTCAGTATGCTAAGATGAAGCATCCTCCTGTTATCATGAGTTTTGAGACATATGGTGTTCCTGGCTTAAAGGCTCTGGATATTATTTCCTTGGATGGCAACTTGGCATATATAACGGAAATTACTCATGAATTAGACGGGGAATCAAACCGATGGTGGATGAATATAACAGCTGAATGGCTCAAACCATTTAAAGGAGAACTAGGGTTCTTAGAAGCAACTGAATCTACAACAGAAGGAGGTGGATAATGGCAGTTAGACGCGAGCAAGTAAGAAAGAGTGCTACAAAGCCTGTAACTCTTAAACAGGCTATAGCAAGTGCTAATCAGCAAATTTGGCAACGGGAGTTTAATCCTGACTTTGATCAGGTGGTTTTGCGTATATCAACGGCTCCGTTGAATTCTCTACGTAATGGGCAACCCCCTCCAAGGGTAACGTAACCCACGGTAGATAGCATGCATAATTGGATGCAAAAATTATCTGGTAAAAGCCTAATCGATGAAATCAGAAGTTGGGGCTGGACTGAATCTCAGTTGAGATCTGATGGAGTAGAGATTTATCGGCGTAATAACCAGTTTTTTGTATCCGTAGGAGATTGGGCTAAATTAGACGTAGATGATGTGAGTAGTGCAATTAAACGGGTTTATTCAGGAGCAGAAGTAGATTGGGATTACGAAGCCGGGCCTGATGGTGATGGCTGGGAGAAGATTTTCTAATGAAAAAGATATCGAAGGTAAACCTATTGGAAGAATTATCTAAAATTGAACATGATCAATGGATAGAATGGTCTAAATCAGTAGCTCCTGAAGTCTCTGAGGAAAGAAGAGATCGATGGCAGAAGTACTGGGTTGATTACGAAGATCTCTCAGAAGATGTTAAAGAACAAGACAGAATCTATGCACGTAAAGTTCTCGATACTGTTGAAAAACACACTAAGGACTAAAAATGCCTTCCGCCACAAGATATTACGGAATTGGCTTCTTTGATTTCGGCAACCGATTAGGTACAGATTTTAGCGGTCAAGTAGAAATAGATCGCTGGGTTTTTATCGATAAAATGCTTTTTGGCTTAATGTCGATTTTTGGTAATGGAGTTGTGAGTGGATGGACAGTTACTACAACTGAAGCTTTCACTTTAAGCGTTAATGAAGGTTTCGGTAATATAAACTTCATAGCAGGAAGAACTACCTTCCCCGTATCTATTCAAGACATACCTCCTAACTCAACCGTTTATGTCTATGCCAAAATAAGAACTAGAACTACATTTACTGAAGAAGTAGAATTCATTATTGATGTGAGTGCTACTCTTGCCGAAGGTGATCTAGATTTTCTTTTGTTGGCTAAAATTACTAGTGGTGATACGTCTATTGAAATCGTTGATGAGAGTGTAAGACAAGAGATTGGATTTATAGAGCTTATTAAAGCTGCTATCCGATTACACAAGCACAGAGGAGGATCTCTCAATCCCTCAAAGATTGATCTCGACGGAGAAGTCAAAGGGCAGTTACCATCATTTAGAATTGCAGATTTCGATGCAGAAAAGATCACAACAGGGACATTCGATTTGGCTCGCATGCCTCTACTTGATCATCAAGATTTGCAGAATGTTGGGCTTCTTACACACCCTCAATTAGACACGTTTGTTAAATCTCTAGAAGCGAGTAATACAGAATTATTTGGTGAAATAGGAACTGCCAATTTGCTTCAGTTGATCATAGCCGCCAAGCTCATTTATGAAGATACAGAATCGGCTTTTTTTACCGGGACTAAGATAGATGAGCATATGATTAATGAATTGGTAGTCATTCCAGGTGTCACTACAAATGATCATATTGATTTCGACAACACAACTGCTACGGTTGACTTGGAACAAAATTTCATCGAGGGTGTTCCACCTATAACGGGGACCTCTTTCTTTGTTAATTTTGATTCGGCTCTTGCCTGGCAATCGGCTCATCAATTGACCAATCTTATTATAACTGGAACTTCATTGACGTTAGCGTTTGATGATGAGCAAGAAACGACAACTACGGTTGTCGAGAACTTTGAAACTGCTTCGGCGGCAGATGAGAATCTCAGTACTGGTAATAGTGCTCTTCTAGTTGGCGAAACAATTCCTTTAATCAGTAATGCTCAAATTCTTGCAGAAACCAGTGCTACTAACATTACAGAAGGATTTTTCTCCGGAGAGTTTACTCATCAACAATCATTTAGGTCTCAATATGTAAAAGAGTTTACTCCTGCGGCGGATTGGTCTACTTTTGATTCATTTATTTTTGATGTCAGGTGCTTGAATAGTAGCCATGGATCAGTTAAGTTATTTTTCACTGATTCGAGTGGCAATAAGAGTCCTGATTTTATAGTTCTTGATGTAAACGAAGTTACTGATGGCGATTTTGAGATGCGAGTCATAGACTTGACAGCAATTCCATTCGCCAATGACATTAAATCATTTGTAATTTATTCCGATGATCTTGTAAATCCGTTTGTTTATTTCATAGACAACATTCACATTCAAAGAGCTTTATTATTGCCAGAAGAAGGAACTCTCCGATTACGTTACGCTGCCAATGCTCCCGTTGTCTTTTCTACTATTGAATGGACAAGTACAGAACCACCTGGAACAGAACTGGAAGTTAGGGCGCGAGCTGCTAATGGAAGTGTTCTTTTGAATCGAGCTACTTTTACTGGGTTTTTGGTTAGTGGCAATAACCTCAATCTTGAAGGCACTGACATAGAGATTGAGGTAACATTCTTGCCTGATTCTGATCGTCTCTTGGCTCCTATCCTTAGCACGTTGAGGGTGTTAGTTTTAACAGAAGCTGAGATAGATGGTTTTGCTATTGATACAGCGAGCGAATTTGCGCGTGGATCAACTGAAAATGCTCAAATATCGGGTGCTTCTGTTACATTAGACACTCCTATCTTCGTAGATTCATTTTATTTCGCATTAAACGATGCCGTTAATCAACAGTTCGAACAAACTAATTCTGATGGTACAACTTCGATAGTTCCTGATGATGAGGGGGCTCAATTGTTTGGATCAAAAGATACCCCAATTGCCCCTAATCTTATTTTCAGGGCGGTTGAAACACTTGGAGATGCGGCTTCGGTCACGCAATCGAGTCTATTTCAGCCACGATCGGTCAAGAGGCAGGCTGATCGAAATTTTGTCGTTGCTGACACATACAATGATCGAATTCTAGAGTTGGATGAATCTGGAGATTTAGTAGCTGGTGTCGGATCTATTAACTATCAAACTTCAACTACCTTTCCGATTGCGTCTAGTGTAGATATTCGTACTGGAATTTTGTATATTATTTGGAGTCGAAATGTATCTTTTAAAACCGTCAATGTCAGCAAGATAGTACTTCAGGATAATGCAGGAACTCAATCCGTACAACTTATAAAGGATTTCGATAAGATACTCGGATTAACTACAGAAGAGTTGAATAACGTCAATGCTGAAGGGCAGGTGATGCCTATCTTCTTATCCTCACAAAATGCTGGATTAGCTCAAATTCTCCCGGCTCTAGACAGTTTTATGCTTGCTAGTACTGGAGTATTACCGAATGCGATCGACGTACAATCAGTATTCTATAAGGCAGCGACTGGTGGTTCTACTCTTGGGATTCACTGTTACATTGGAAATTTTGCTTATATCGATGGTATTTTCACTCCAACTTGGGCAGATCGAACTGAAGACGATGGTTTTATCATCGCTAATGCTACTATAGCTGTCAAGAGTTATTCTTTTCCGAGTACGGTGAGTGAGTCTATTACTCAAACTACAAACGTTTCTAGTATTGTTGAGATCGACCAAAACAATAATGTTATTTTCGGTTCTAATTTAATGCAATTCTCTCCTTTTTTCCCTGGTAGAGTTCAGGAGCTGGACGATTCTACTTTGTTGATAGGTGGGATAAAACCTGGAGGACAGGATGGAAGTCCGGGAGAAGGAAGGACTTTGGATTTTCGTTCTTTTTCAGGTGATAGTGCTCAAAAAACCATTCAAAAAACAACTCTTAAAGAGATTTTCTTTCCAGATAATAATCCTCATGTAGGTTCTGTAATTGTATTTGATCGTAGTGCAGGTACGACTATTTTTCAATATTTTAGTCCAGAAGGAATATTGGTTTCTGACGTTGATATTGACCAAGCTGGTCAATATGTTGTAGCGGAAAGTAGCTTTGAAAAGTCGGGTAGAGTCATCAAACTCGACACAGTCGGAAACATCGTGTTTTCCTTTGGTGAAGGTGTTTATGGTCTTATCAATGACATAAATGTTCAATTCGATGATTCCATCATGATCTCTACCTAATACCTCCGCACTGGTATAATTCAGGGGGAGGTTCTCTATGCAGTTAAATTATCACGGCTATTTTAACAATACGGGCTACAGTATTGCCGCACAGGATTATATTTTGGCAATGCTACAGGTTAAACCAGATGCGGATATTCGAGTTCATTATATGAACGGAAAAATTACCGGGGGAGTTAGCTTAAATCGCAAACAATTTTTCACAGCTCTTCATAAAAAAGATCCCCAATCTCCAAGTATGAACTTATATCACAGTATACCAATCCGTTATCGGCGACCTCCTGGAACAACCAGACATTTTGGGTTTTGCGTATTCGAAACCATTAATCCGCCTGGTGAATGGATAGATATGATGAACAATATGGATGGGATCTTAACAGCGTCTAATTTTAACAAAAGTATTTTTGAAAACAATGGACTTAAAGTGCGTGTTGAGGTAGTTCCACATTGTTTCGACTCTAAGCTTTTCAATAGAAACGTGAAGCCGCGAGGGCGTTATCGCCAAACCACATTTGTAAGCATGGGTCAATGGAAGGATCGTAAAAACTGGAAAGGGTTGATACAAGCCTGGTATGAGGCATTTGAGGAAAGAAATGATGTCTGTCTGTTGTTAAAAACTGAAAAGCCTAACGAACTCAAGAAGATGGTACGAGCAGTGAAGCGAGACTTTCAGTGGAAATCAAAAACAACTGCTCCTATCTATTGTGAAGAGAATCCTACCTGTGATTTCGAGGAAATTCCTCGATTTATGAAGAAAGGAGACATCTATATAAGTGCTTCTTTAGGCGAAGGATTTGGATTGGCTGGATTGCATGCCATGGCGTTAGGCATGCCAGTTATCACAACGCGCTTCGGCGGATGCTTACAATATGCTCAACCTGATCTATGCACATATTTAGAGCCTATTCGATACAGGCGGATACCTATTATGGATCGCATTCCTCAGTTGAGCAATTGCATTTGGCCACAGTTAGATACGAAAGAAATTGCCAGCAAAATGAGATATGTTTTTGTTAATATCAAAGAAAGAGAAAGTAAGGCAGAAAAGGCGTATAAAATAGTCCATGAAAAATACACTTATGATGTTGTGGGCAAACTTCTTTTAGAATTATTGGAGCTATCATAATGGAATTAATTTTAGATCCACCAAGCGGACTGGCTGATTCCTACTTTGATGTAGAATTCACTGTCTCGTTTGCTGATGTCTGTGACAAAGCTACAATTCGATTGTTCAACGAAATTAATCATGAACAGTTAGATATTCTTGGTGTATCTTCTGGATATGTTCAAAACGACAGTGAAGCTATTGCAAAGAATGTATCCGAAATATCTGGACACATAAATCTATTTAATAATGATAAAATGAACAAGATGTTTAAGGCTTATAGTCATATTGTAATTCGTTGTGAAGCTGAAATCACTCGTAATGACGAGACTTACAAAGAGAATGAATCAATCGAATTCTACAATGAGAGTAAATCTTTGGATGCAAGTGTAATTCCAATAGATTTATCAATTCAAAATCCAAAATTAGATATAGATAATAATGAAGCTTTACATATTGACATTGTTACGAGCATGCAGAAGAAAATAGAGCTGTGCATTAGATCAGACGATACGTCTTCTGAGTGCTGTATTCAAGTATCTTGTAGAAGTGGGATGACAAGTGTTTATATTCCAGCAGAGTTCATGTACTATGATCTAAATCTCAAGGAAAATTACCGAAAGAAGTATAAGTTCTATTATATAAAGTATCAGGGCACTAATTTTTCACGGCTTGGAAGCAGACAGTATATGTCCATTAATGACACAGAACTTGAATTTATTTTACCAGAGGATATAACTGCTCAACCACAAAGCCGGATAAATCCCACGGGCAAAGTTTACACTGATGATTTTATTTTGAGCGACCGTTATTTGGTACTTTGTCCACGACAGTATTCTGGATTTTCTGGTAAGGGAGATGTAGGAAGTCGAAAGGCTCTTGATATAGTCATGCTTCTTCACGAGTCTCAACACATGCGGAGCTTAAGTCGTCAAATCCAACAGTTTGCCGAGGAAGATGAAACGAAGAAAAAGATGCGAGAAACAGCTCAAGCAATCCAGGATGAGAAATTTAGACAAGCTCGACCACCAGCACCGCACATAAATCCTGAACAAATGAAGCTTCTCTCTTCTGTGGCGGGTGTATATGACCAAGTCTCTAGTTCATATAAAAGAAGTATGCACAAGCAACCTCAAGCGACGGCGAGCACGTTCTCGCAGAACGCTTTTCCTAATAAACGTGAAAAGAAGAGTGGTTGTGCTCCCTGCGCACGAAAACGACTGAAGAATGCATAAGCTATCTGAAAAAATTAGTTTCATAAGGAGAACCATCTATTCTTGCTGCAAACGGCTTGGTGGTGATATATTTTTCCACGGCAATGGAGTGTTATATGAAATATTCGGGGATAATAATTTTCTCCGGGATTTTACGATAGAAGCATTAATTCCTTCTGAAATAAACGCTGATGATCTTTATGGTTGTTTAAAAGAACGAATCAAAATAAGTAGAGAGATAGAGAATTCTCCTGAGATTTATCATTTCGTTTCTGAAGGATATGAAGTTGTATTGCATTTCAAACATGGGCTAGATCCTCGAAACGCAGCAAATGCAACAAAACTAGCAAACACTTCATTGGATTTAAACTTCTATAGTCCAGAATCTCAATCTTTTTTTAATCCTCTTGAAGAAAATACAGAAGTTGCAACATCTCTCAGGTGTTTAAAAGACGAGTTTGAGTTTAGAGATATCCTTTCTTTTATCAAATATGCTGGAACTTCCAATGAAATCACGTTTGATCCAGATCAGTTAAAACATCTTAAAGATGTCTCTATGTTTTCGTTTAAAGATCCTGTTTATACAACATGGGAAGACATAATAGAACAAATACTTCTGCTGCCTCAACCTGGAGTGGCTGTGAAATTTATCTCGCAGGCTTTTTTGGATGGAGCCCCATGGCTTTTCAACAGTCTTGCCGATTATATGATTTATGTTAACGTTCCCATGAATGAAGATGTAACTATCGATTCCGTATTCGAAGAGAAAAAGCTCAGTCTCATAGATGTTTATAACGACTTTTTTCTTTCAGGACAAGCTTTCAAAGAGACTTCAGATGAAGTACACAAGAGATTAACAACTACGTTAAAATTGCTATTCGATTCTCCGAATCTTAAAATACCCAAAGCTCACATTAGCAGAGTTAGAGTGATGGCTGGTGGAGAGCTTGGTAGATGTTGTTTGGGAGCTGGGGCTACTGGAACAATTCATACAGTTGCTTGTGGATATCCGATAGAAGAAGAGGATTGTCGGGCGCTGCCGATCTTTTGTAATCAACCTGGCGGTGAGTGTTTAGAAGAACATCCTGCATTTAATAGTACTGATTTTAATACTATCCCAACACCTAGTCACAGATCATGGTGTGCTAATAAAATTTGTCCTCCTGAAGGCAATGTAGATTGTGTAGATCAAGGACAAGGAGAGATCCCCGATTGTTTTGGAGCTTTCCCTTGTGACTGTAGCAGTGAGCCTCCTCCTCCTTCTGATTATTGCCCTGGTGGTGATTGTTTTACTTGCACTCCTACGGAGTGTGCTGGCCCTCAATGCTGTTGTTGTTCCAGCGTTGACATTGTTTTCTCGGTTAGAGCGAGATGTCACGACAGGGTTTTCATATCATGTGCTCTGGATGGAGAAAGTGCAGGGGGGTGTGTAGACAATTGTGATCCTCCCGAGATTTCCGAGCCATTTCCTGTTGGGTGTCCTCAATGTCGCGAGGCTTGTGATTTTGCTTTAGGAGAAGGGGAAAACACTTGTGCTGATATTAGCGGACATGGAGGCTCGCCTGCACCAAGCTGGTGGGGATTTCCAGGGAAGGGTCCGTGTACTTGTTTTGATCAACTTCGTCAAAATGGTCCTCCTATCAGATGCGTTACTTGTAGAGATTTAAAGTGCAAAGGGTCAATAGATGTCACCTCAAGTAATTGCAACTATCAGATGACTATCACTCCGAGTACTGCCTGTTGTGGTACTCCAGCTATAGTAGATGTTGTATTTTTGATAGACGCTTCAGGCAGTATGCAGCGTACTATAACAAATACTAAAAATGATGTTGGAATATTAGCAGATGCAATCGCCGTGACGGGAGCTGAGCCTCGATTTGCTTTAATTATTTATGGGCAAAATGGAAGGGGAGATGAAGATAAAGCATCTGGTGATATTTCTCGCCCCGAAGGTGGCCCAAAATTGATACTTGATTTTACGACTGATGTTTCTGAATTTAAAGATGCTGTCAATGATATAAGTCTTGGGCTTGGACCAGAACCATGTTTTGATGCGGTTGAGTTTGCTATAAATCATTTGAACATAATTGGCATTAAAACGCTTTTCTTTCTTATTGGTGATGAGCCAGTTGAAAACGGAGGGCCAATTACAAGGCTTGGTGACCCTTTTGGACAGCCTACTCGTTTCGAATTAACACAATTATGTAATTCACTTGGCATAACAGTTATTACCATTCAGCCCAAATTTGGATTTAATCAACCTCCCCGAGCGTGGGACCGAGATAAGCAAAATCTTGCCACTACAACTGGCGGAACTCGATTCGATATAGCGGAACCCTTTGGAGATGCTATTGAAGAATTAGATTTAGACGTATTCCCAGCTTCCTGTGACTGTCTAGATTTCACTCCTATTCCACTATTTTTCTGTGCTGGTGGACAAGCCGCCAATGGCGACTGTTTAACTCCAACTAGAAATATCCCTATAGAAATTTGCGTAGATGAAAACAATGCGGATTGCGACTGTAATGAAGATTTTGTCTTTGATGTATGTGGAGAAATAGTTCTTATAGAACCCCTTAGCGACACGATTAATTTACAATGTTGTGGAGATATCAATGATGGCATTGGTGGAGGGTGCAATTGTCCCGCAGAATTATGCCCCGATGCAGGCTGTTGTGGATTATGTGACCATGATATAAGAGATTTCGAATCTTTGGAAGCAGCTAAGCAAATTCTTTGGTGTGAATGTTTCGAAGCTGCCAAAGCTGGGGAAGGGGGCTTGTTTTTTGATGATAATGTTCTTTGTGGTGGGGACTGTATAGAAGCTCCATTCGATTGTGCGATTAAAGTTCCTAACGGATTTTGTGATTTCGATCTCTTTACCAGAGAAGAAGTAGAGAAAGAGATTGAAGATGAGTGGGAAGACATTATTATCGGAGGAGAAGATATTCCTCCTTCTTTGTCTGAAGAAACTTGCAAGCCAGATTGCAACAGGCTCGATCAAACCATTACAGTAGATGAGTGTAGTTCTTTGCGCAATCCATCTGTAGCGATTCTTAATAATGGTGTGGGGCTTGTTGCTTATGAATCGTTGGAAGATAACAATTCTGTAATTCGAATCTCTCAATTTAGAACGTCTGTTCCAGCTAAGATTTTACCTAATAGACCATCAAACAAAGGAAGGCTTGAGCATTTTTCGAAATGGATTGATGACTCTGTGGTAGGGAAGGTGGCTAAATTGTATTATTTTGAGCCTCTTCCTGCCCATTTTATGAATGGCATTCAAACAGTGGTTGATCCTGATGCGGAGGATCTTGTAACTGATATTATCGTATTTAGAAATGGACCTTTTCAAAATCAATGTTTCCCTCTCTATCAAACTGCAACGCTAGGGCCGGTAGGAAGTGATGACATTGGAAATTTTGTTATTTTTACAGTCGGAGATACTGGTGTTAGTAACCCATTCCCTAGTACAGACGATGTATATAACATAGAATGGTTTTTGATAGACAGAGATGATGCCGGGGACAATTCAGATGCAGCATCGACAGGAGGATTAACAGGAAGTACGACTGTTGCTACAGCTCCTGATATTCCGCAACCGGATCTTCTGGCGGACGTGACAGGCCCTGGCGGCGTCAATGAATTATTATCTCTTGGAGTTCATACTCACAATGGGAAAGCCGTTCCGGTTGCGAATCCATCTATAGCAGCAGCTCATAATTATTCCAATGTTAATGAAAATTCTCACTTCGTTTATGTGGTTTACCAAGCTTTAGAAGACGAGAAATGGAATTTATATCTTCGACAATTGCGACTTTCGGAATATTCCAGAGATGTTCAGTTTCAAATAATCGCCGGAGAAGAAGTATCCTTAGAGTCTTTGAATGTCTCAGAATTAATTTACAGGGTAGTTTGCGTCAATGATGAATGTGAAGATTTTGGTAACGATTTTCTGTTATCTCGTTCGATCGTCATGGAAGTATTTACGCAGGATAGGCGAGAGGTGCTCAATAGAGGCTTCCTTGGGCAGACCACTCAATGGAGCGGATTGTGTTCTGGGTCTACTGATACATTCCTTCAGAAGAAAGTTTACGCAAAATTTACGCACTCTGTAGTAGCAAATCAATGTGCAAACCAATTTGGCTTCAATGAGATCTTTTATAATTGGAATCCAGGAGATGAGTTCGTAATACCCTTTGCTCCCATTGCGGCTAGATCAATGTTTTTGCTGCTTAAGAAGGAAGATGATAATGCTATTGATTTGGGATCTACCCCTATCGCGGCAGGTGGTGTTAATATCACGCAATCTCAGGCCGGTGCGGTATGGTTTGATGCTCAGGAAGTTTCTACTTGGGTAACTGTAGATCTTGCGGCACTCAATACCTTGCAAAGTTACAAAGGTCTAGATAGGGCAGACCCTGTACCTATCACCGAATTTGAGACTGGTCACTGCACTCATCCTGTCATAAAACTAAATAGCAATAACGACCTATTCGTTACCTATGAATGCACCGACACTGAAGTTCAACAAATACACTTATTAGGGACTGCGGTGCCTATTAGTTCTTTGCCCTTAGGTATTTTTGTTCCTAAAAATCTTGATGCAAGCTTAGACTATTTCTTAACTTTGGACGATTTTACATACAATCAAGATATAACAACTGCACTTCAAGGAATTAACCAGATGCCGGATATGTTTATAGATCTGAATGATGTAATTCATTTGGCTTGGCAATCCAACCGAGATAATTATTGGGAAATATATTATGCTACTTTGACAAACAACTTTGTTAATAAACGGATTACAGATTCCAAAAGCAAATCATTAAAACCGAGCATTACTGGGGATGATAGAGGAAATACCCATATTGCATGGCATGATGACAGATTTGGTAATTGGGAAATATTAATGGCATATCAGGACGGAGAGAGAATTCCTCCTTTGGCTGAGCAAGATCCTTATATGGCATCAGCCCGCAACAAAACGATTGGGTATGAACACCATATTGATACAGCTCCACTGACCTTACAAAACACAACAAATGATGTCATATGCATAAATTCACTCTTTGTTACATTTTATGAGGACAGATTACTAACAAAGCGGGCATTCGATATACTCCAGTCGGATTGGCCATTTGCGTTTGAGGTACCAAGCATACAAACTGACAGGACTTCTAGTTTTGTATATCCAGCCTTTGGAGACTGGGAAATATCTGTAGCTGGGAGTTTTGATTTTCCGTTGCCCTTCGAAATCTTATTAACAACTCAAGAGTTTGATTCTGAAATATCTTCTGAAATTGAAAAAATTGTCGCAGCGATTGATGTACTCCAAATCAGTAGTCTCTATATTAGTTTCCGAGCTAGCGATATAGCTAATGATTCTAATTCAGAATCGCAGTGGACTAGTTGGTCGGAATTATTAAAACACTGGCCTGATGACGAATCTGGAATCATAACCCGAACAGTAAACTATCGAGACCTAACACTTTTTAATATCATTACAGGGCAAGACACCCAAGCTAGATTAGAGCGAGTCTTTGGGCGATATAAGCAAATTCGTATCAATACAGATGATAGCGACTTTGTTTCAAATAACCTGTCTTCTTTGGTCGTTCATTCGGTATCAGGAAGACTGTGTTTGCCACCTGGAGACACAACCACTGCCCATCTGGATCTCACTCCTGAGATTCGTGTAGATAAAGAAGGAAATCAAGTTTCAGAGATACCTCTGCCACTAAAGATAGACAAGAATCAGACCTATTTTATCGCTGTTTCGGCTTTTACTGACACGGGATTTATAAGATTTGATGACCAACTGCGTAGTATATCGTGTGAAACTTGTAGTAGATCAGTGTCTTCTTGGGATTCTACATCGTGTTCTATATTTCGAAACCTTAATAATGAGGCATCTGTATCTATGTTTTTTAACGTCAGGTTCAGATTCTTCACAGACCCAACATTGAAAAACCTAATTGCTCAGTTTGAAACATTTTCAGCATCGGACCTTAAATGTTTCACCGTGGCGGAGGACACCCCCGCTCAAGACGTTTGGGCACAAGCTGGCTATGAACTGCTTCCGGGTATTTCTAGACGGCTGACTCTCTGGCCTTTATTGTCCAATACTACTGGGCTCCTTTGCGGGGTCACCTATTGGGTAGAAAGTACTATCTGTATGTCTGATGGAGTAGACACTCCTGATGGATGTACTCGGTTGGATTTGGCTATTCCATTATTAACTGAATGGGATTGCAAGTGTGAATCCGCAAGATGGGATGACCGTTTTGAAGATGCTCCTGTAAATATTAGACAAACGGTCAGATGGTCGAGCAGTGGGGACGGATTCTCTGATACACGATTAACAGAAACAAAAATTGGCAGTACGGTCAATAACTTCAACCCCACCATTCGGATTCGAAACGATTTGACAGGAATCGTGGTATATGAAAGCAATAGGACAGATTTTGATAAGGATTCTAATATTTGTCCCTCTGGTCCTGAAATATATCGAATTTACGCTTCTGCTTTTTCTGTATTTCCCAATGATCCAATGTATGCTAGTGGTGCAGAATCTGTTCGATCACTCAACGCTCTTTTAATTAAATCTGATATTCCTATTGTTACATGCGATGGAGTCGATTGCGATGACAGCCTAATACAAACAGATGGTACGCCTCCTCAGCTGAATCCGCAATTTGAAAATCAATGTGCATTGGAGGGTCGTAATCCTGCTATGGCGTTAGATCAATATAATAATATTTTCACTGCTTTTGAAGCTCTTAATGACCAAACTAAATGTGAAGAATTTACAAGGAATACAGGTAGAAAGATTACTGTTCATACTTGCGGCGCTAATGCTCGTAATCTGTCCTTTAATTTGGGAGAAACTGCTACCACGGAGGGTGCTGTAATTTGCACTTCTGAAGAAATTCTAGACAAGACTGCTCCAATTACTGAAGACAAGATTATGAAGAAGATCATCCAAGCGGTTAGAGTTAAAAACGAGAATGTCAGTTATCATATTACGCGAAATAAAAAACCGGCGGCGGTTGTAGAACGATGTTCTATAATTTTAGAAGTAGTTGTTGAACCTGATGTAGTAGCCGTTCGCGCGAGGAATGAGGATTTATCTTCTTGGTCTACTTGGTATCCTTTTGACCCGGAAATTGGCGACTATACCATGCAAATACCTTGGGAATTATCAGTCAGCAGTGGGATCAAAACTGTGACTATTCAAGCTGCTACCTATCAAGGATTAAGCGTTACTTTCTCGGTGACTATCATAGCAGATTATAAGGGCGTTGAGCATACAATCAGATTTTTCAAATCGACAGACGTAGATCCTCCCGCCTTTGGAGACGATTCTACTCCTACATTGAGTCAATTTGGCAATCAAGACCAGATAGCAAAATTATTTGATTCTGATGAGCCAGGTACGGAAGAGTTGCCGAATCTAGAAGGAGTTCCAATAGCTGGACTTCGTCCTCCTTCTTTGACTGTAGAAGAGCCCATTTCTATAGAAACCAAAGTAGGCGAGTTTATATTTATCCAATTTGATCCTAGCTCCAGTTATTTAAGCCAATTTACTGCTGCCGAATTGATTCTTCCTGAAAATGCTCCAACTTTCGATGTATTGCAACAAGGTCAAGAAGACAAATTCACGCTAAATACTGTATATCATCCTGATTCCGAGTCGTTCCGTGGCGTAATCTCTATCAAACGAGATGATAAGAGCTTACACCAAGATGGGCTGGCTTTTATCATTCCTCACTTCACACGTGACTGTGGAGATATTTCGGTGAAGCTTACTAGCTCTGAGCAACACAGACCTGATAGATTCAATATTATGGCGAGCCGGGAACAGATAGAAGGAGGAGAAATCCCCACGGATATTTTTGCTAGTGAGCGAGATCAAGTAGGACGGGTAGAACATAAGATTACAATTCGTCCGTTAGAAGATCCGTATTTTATATTTGGCGATCCTAATTATCGACTAAAGAAGGAAAACGAATGAGCAGAATTTCAGTAGAGCCATTTAGATTTTCAGATTATCGCGCCCTTAAAGTAAACGTCTATTTTGGTTATGCCAAAAAACATGATTCTATTTCATTGTCTTTTCGTTGCAAAGAAGATGCCTTGGAAGTCATTTCTACTTCTGTGGGACAAATTAGTGAAGATCAAGTTTTAATGAAACCCGTTCATGAAGTTCAGCTCTATGTAGACCATTGCGAATCTGACAATATTCAATGCATTGTAGGATATTATGAGGGGGACTTGCTTCAATTCAGTGATATACTAATTGCTGATCTAGATAGGAGTAAACAAATAGAATCAGGATCACCACAATCTAGATCAATTTCAACCAAAAAGACTTCCTTTGATAAACGTCTTCAAGATTTCACGAAATCTCTAGAAACATTGAATAGCGATTGGCAGGTTAGCCTGACCTATACAGATGATATGGCTTTAACTATAGACAAGAAAGGCTCGACAAGCATTGTAGCAAGTTTTGGCGAAATGACGGACGATCTGCGAGCATCAGATTATCTTTTCTCTATTGATCCAGGAATCTCCATGCTTCATATTCCTAAAGAAATCGTCTTTAAAACAAAAAAAGGCATTGATAATAGAAAATCTAAACGAGTTGCTATTTTTGAATTAGTAACTCCAGATTTTGTGGAATTGCAAAACTTTTATAAGATTCCAATATCTAATACCATTTTATTGAGTGAAATAAAATGAATTGCGTTTTTGGTCCATACAAAATAACTTCCTCGTCCTTCCCTGGGATAGAAGGAACTACCTTTGTAGATACAGACAAAACTCGCCGCATCGCTATTGTATCTTCATGTGATTCAGCAATCACGGCTCCTTGTGATGGGGCGATTGCGGTCAGTCAAACAGTTTGTGAAGAATCTAATTGTAATATACGATGGTATGAGTGCCCAAGTGTCCTTGGCAGGACTTATACTATATTCCCTACGCCCTGTGGAGTCACAATTACATCTTTTGAAGATGGATTACTATCTTTAAATGGATGCAGCGCCACAAATTTTGGATCTTCTACATTTTGTTTTGGCCGGATATATACTGCGGCAGGGGAATTCAAGTCTGAAAGTTCCCAAGTGGTAAGCTTTGAATTGGATGGTCACACCTTTGTTGTAGAGGGAGTATCTGGAGAATGTAACGAATTTTTGGATTGCGGGTCATGTTCCCAATTTGATAACGAAGAAGTGGCAGCATTCGCAGCCCTTCCAGCTCCTCCTCCAGAGGTAGCAGACGAAGAAATAGAAGAAGAAGCAGCTCCTGATGATGAGACTGTACCTGAAACTGAAATTATTCCTTCAGAGAACAGAACGGTATGGCACAACATACCGGCTATAGACACTGGGCCGGGAACGAAATGCGATGCTCCAGTTAATGTATCAGGAGCAGCTGGTGCTTGCGAGAGCAGTGATAGCCCGGCTGTAGCCACATTACCGTCTGGGCATACCATCATTGCATATGAAGATCGATCCGTTACGGGGCTTGCTCTAATTCGAGTGGCAATTCTAAAGAGTTCGGTAAATAAAAACATAGTATATTATCGACGATTAAGCAAAGGAACATTGATTAATGATCCTGAGAAAGAGAAGCAAACATTCGAAGTATTTGAGGAAATGTCTATCAAAACGGACACGGATGATAATCCAGTCACTAATTTGACTATTGGTTTCTTGTCAGGTCCATTAATTGGAGCAAAACAACAAACTCCTACTTGCAAATCCAATTGTTTATATATGGTAGAAAAAGTAGAAAGAATTGTAGAAACAAACAACAGAATAAAACACGTTATTAGTTTTACGCCAAATATTCCTGCGGTTTTTCCAGATCAAAATGATATCAGCGATGTTTCTTGGTTTTTGGCAGATGATGCAGGAGGGAATGTTCCTCCTAGTTCATCGAATGTAATAACCTTTCTTAGCGAAAATCTCACCGCTCACAAATTTCCTGCGGACGATACAGGGGTTCAAGTTCCTGTTGCGAATCCTTCGATCGCAGTAGCTAAAAACAATCAAATGATTTCGTCGGAGCAGAGCATTTTTTTGGTTTATCAGGCATTTGAAGAAAATCAATGGAGGGTTTATCTTAGGCAGATTGTATTGGGCGGAGATTTTGACGATCCACCTACTTATACTGCTCCATATCTTTTCACAGAACAGACTCCTGTAGTGATAGAGGCATTTGCGGCAGGAGCGGTAACCGCCTTCGCTACAACTACTATTTTTGATGATACTTTCGGACATTATCTTACCGAAAACGAGACACTAGAATCAACTGATGAATGGAATCTAATAGAGACACCTTCTGACTCCATTGACGATACTCAGTCTGCCACATACGTTGATCAATCAATGTTACTTTGCAAGAACCGTAATCCGGTATTTCCTCTAATTGGTTGTAGTTCAGACAATGAAAATGCTACGTGTAGATTAGAATTTGGTACCAATCCGCAACAAATAGACCTTGAACCTGTTTTATTAGAATCGCCGCGAATTTTTAGCTTTCCACGAGAAGAAACCACTCTGATACTTATTCTTGATAATCCTTTGCGAGCAAGCGGAGATGTGCGGATCAATTTAACTGCGACAATAGAAAATGACGGAGAAAACAATAATAATGTAAGAATTAGAGCAGGAGAACAAATATTAGGAAATGCAAAATTTCGCGCTTTAACTTTTAATTGTGAATCCGAGACATCTACATCTATAACTGTCAGTTCCAGCAACTGGAATAATATTCTTAATGAAACACAGATCACCATTGAATCCACGGGTTTCAATTTATTTTGTATTCCATTCAATTGGATTCAAATGACCATCGAATATGATGGAATCGTCTCCTCAGGAGTTCCTCTGTTTTGTGATACAACTGGCGCTGGTTCTCTTAAGCCGTGGATGAAATCATTTTATAGTAGTACAATTTCAGCCGAAAATGCTGACGGCGATGGATATCTAAGGACCAAATTGTCCGTCAAATTTTCTATAGAACGAGATCAAGACGATTTCTATCCAGAAGCATGGTTCCTTATGGGTCGTTCCTCTTCAACTTCTGATGTGTCGGACGGTTGGAGAATTAGGGTTGAACGTCATAATGGACCAGCCATATTTGGCAATGATGGCTTTGTTGGTCATGGTTTTACTGGAAGTCATTGCGGAGGGCTTTTCTCTTGTAATAATAATTGCTTTGTAATAAGCATATACAATGGTTGGAATACTCAAGCCGGAGTTTGGACTACACGGTCAGTTCAAACAGGGACTAGGAATGATTTGTTCCTTCGTCAACTTAAGGTCTGCGTAGATACTGTAGATGGAGCTGGAGACTATCTTGTATCAGGCTGGAATACTCTTAGTGTTGAAACCTATTTGCGAGGCAGACATCGAGTGTTCAAGGTTGTTCTAAACAATGACAATAATGTTGATTACGAGTTAGTAGAATTTCGGGAGATAGACGAATCAACTTTTAATTCCACAAGTCAGAACGATAGTGATCCGATTGCTTTTGGAAAATATTACGGATTTGGATTTATTAATCACGCAGTCCCAACCAGATCTTCTATCGACCAAGTAACGTTAACCGCTCCTGATGAAGTAGATGAAAGTAAACATATATTTTACGAAGATTTTTTGGACTATAACTGGCACCAAATGCTCGGTAGCCCTTCTCTCAATCCTTCCGTAGGTCTTCCTCCTCTTCGCTATTTGTTACAAGTGGCAAATGAGCCAAATACAGGATGGCAACAACGGGGATATGAATATGCTCATTTGCTATTATGCAATCGAGGATTAGACACAAGATATCCGGTTACTCCTGGCTTTAATACTTGGCGCGATTTAGGAAACAATATTAATTCGTATGATCATTTATCTCTTGGCTTGAATGAAATTTGCACAACAGAAATTGGCACTACTTCTTCATTGTGGTCAATACTGAAAGTGAAAGTTCCTGCCGAGTTGAGACGGAATGCATCATCTCCTTTTAATCCAATATTTGACACAAGTTTTTACACTGCCTTTTCTCATGGAGATTATGTAGAAGGAAATGGAGAGCAATGGGGAGACATTTGGTTTTTATTAAGGCAACAGGAAGTAACTTCTGCGTGGCATACAGGTTGGCGATTAAGAGTTCGGTATTATTTGGCTTCGGGAGTTACTACTTACAACCTTCAGGTCTATGATGAGGACACATCTTCCGGCAGCCCTAATGATATCCCAGTGGATTCAATAACCATTAGCCCTGCCGTGCTGAACACTCAGCTCTTCGTACACCAGCCTAACCCACCAACAGGCTCTCCAGCTGCTTTCCGAGAAGACGTTATACCTTATTTTAGGGTTGATATAACAACAGATACTACCGAAACGAAAATAGAACTTTATAAAGCTACTAAAACACAAGCTGCTACTGGGACACAACCTACTGATCTTGTATTTAACCTTGTTCATAGTTTCACAGGGTTGGCTAAAAAGCACTTTGGAACGTACTATGGTCTCGCTTTAATGAGCGGAGCAAGTATTAATGACAATATTGATTCTACGCGAGATTGGCGATCACAGCCTATTGTGGACTATTTGCAAATTCGGAGTTTTGATGATAACCCTACTTCTCCCACCGGATCTTGCTGTAGAGCGAAAGGTGGGTGTCAGGATACAAAAGAAAACGAATGTATATCGCCAGATGTCTGGGATGCTTCAGAATTATGTGCGACAAGAGACTGTACTGTTGATTTCATTTTTGGTGCCTCCTGTAGAGAATCTGATAATGAATGTCTTCGTTCTACAGAATCTGGAGTTCCGTCTGATTTTGGTAATTTTGTGGGAGGAGAATGGATAGCAGGAAAAAACTGTATTTTCGGGGATGCAGATTACCGTAATTGTACTCAGGATGCAGGATCATGTTGTAAACCGGACGGAAGTTGTTTAGATGGAGATATAGAAGCAGTATGCGAATCCTTCTGGGGACTTATTTTTGATGATGATCCTGAGGATGGACACTGGAGAAGAGATGTATTTTGTGTAGATAGGTTAGGGTGTGATTCGCCTCCTAGTTCTACAGGAGCATGCTGCATAAATAGTTATGAGGGATGTCTCGCTGAGCGTACATCTTCTCAATGTACTGTGTTAGGAGGAACCTACCTAGGGGATGGAACTGACTGTCAATTATGTGTAGGAGCTTGCTGTCACAGCGGAGACGGATCATGTACCGACACATACCAGTACGATTGTTTAGCCAACTTAACTACTCCGCTATGGCTTGGAAATGGAACTACTTGTGCAGGTGAAAGTGGTAGTAGCTGCCTTGACACAACGGGTGGTTGTTGTTTTACTGACGGACAATGTGGTATTGTTCCTGAAGAGGTATGTGTTGACTTTTTCAGCGGAGACTGGGATGTGGATCGTGACTGTATTCCCAATCCCTGTAATCAACCGTTTGGAGCTTGTTGTGATCCCCTAACAGGAGAATGCACTTCACTGATAGAAAGTGATTGCGAAAACCTTGGAAAGACTTTTATTGGAGGAGATTGTTCGGATACTAATTGTCCTCAGCCAACAGGAGCATGTTGTATAGGTACAACATGTAGCCAAAAAACTCAATCAAGCTGCGTAGCCGCAGATGGAGTTTATTTTGGGGACAATACTCAATGTTTGCCTGATCAATGCACTTTGGAAGATCCATATACTGCACGGAGTGTTGATTACAAACCAGAGGACTTGTGGGTTATTCAGACAGGAGATAATACCTTTGCTACCAGAGTTCTTTATCATATGCGGGAAGAAAATATTTTCAGTACATTGCAGATCGGTGGCGAGGTCGGCAATGAAATAGATTTTATGTTCGTAATTGAACATTTTCGGCTTGCGAACACAGCTCTTGATAAGATAGTTAGAGCAGTTGCAGGCTTGTCTAGCAATATGATATCTAGAGGACTAGATACTAGATTTGGCTTTATTTTCCATGGACGTAGCATTGACACACCTCCAGAGCCCGATATTCGTATATTATGTGACTGTGCTCAGACTCTGCCTTTCCAAATTACGGGTTCTTATATGGCAGACGGACTGCAAGAAAGTGCCACATGCAAATCAGGTGAAAATCCTATAGAAGGATCGAATGAAGATGGATTTACAAGGAACATAGATTATCTGATCCGCGCCTTGTCTTGCTGGGGCATCACTATTAATATATCACAGACCGGCGCTAGGTCTCTATTCCCGGCTATTCAGTTTGCTATCGAGGACTCCCAATTTAGTTGGCGTTCAACGGCAGCAAAGTTTATTTTTTCCGCGAGTTGGCGGACGCCTGGTGAATGTGATTGTGGTTCGTTTACAGACGACAAAGAGCTTGCTAAAAATTCACTAATTGACAATGGAGTTGTATTAATCCCAGTAGTTAATCCGATAGCATCCAATTTGGGCATTTTAGAAATAGCTGAAGCTTCAGGATGGACTCTGGGATCATTTGATATTTCAGGGGATTTTGATGCAATTTTTGAACAAGTAGTTAATGCCATTGATGCGACATTCCGCATAGGACATGCCACTATTGTTGAAAGAGCGAATGAGGGGACTGAGGCAACATTTCTCAAGCAAGGTGAAGTGATTATTACCTATGATGGTGATCTTTCTGATCTCTGGACATTCAATAAAATAGATTTCGAGTTCTCAGGAGGACACGCTCCATTCCCTGGAACTGCTACAAAACAACTTAGCAATTTCCCGTTTCCATTAGCTTCTGGAAAAATATATGGAATAGATGCAGTCCATATTCAAGGTCTTCCAAATAATTGGGTTACTTTTGGACAGGAAGGTCCCCTACATTTCGATCATCCAAAGGTGGGCACCAGATCAAGTGCTGTAGCTGATCCTGTCTTGGTGGCGGCCAATTCGACTCGGCCCAAGGTTTTTGTAAATAACCGGAATCAAGTCATTGTTGCTTATGAAAGTTATGAGTCTGGTTCTGCTCAAATTAACATTAAAGGAACCGGTGATTTCTATCAAAATTCCATTACTGGGCCAAAAGGAAGCAGACTTCAGAGATTTTATGCTCCGTCAGAATTTTCATTTAATCATGCTATTACACTAGATGGAGAAGGAGTCAATCAGCTTTGCGACTTTGTTGTAGATAGTAGTGATATTACTCATATTACTTGGCAATCAAACAGAGATGGGGAGTGGGAGATTTACTATGCTAATAGCTTCAATTTATTTGAACCTATTAAATTAACAAAATCCGATAGCCGTTCTTCAATGCCTTCAATTGACGTTGAAGAAAACGGAAATATATTCGTTGTTTACCATGACAACCGCTTTGGTCCGTTTGAAGTAATGTTAGCGACCAAAACGGAAGAACGGATTCCATTTTTGTTAGAGCAAGATGCTTATATGGCATCGATGCGGCACAATTATATTCACTACACGAACACTATGCCTGTCGCTATCCAGAGTCCTACTGAAGAAACATTTGTTCAAAATACTCAACTTTGGGGTTCTAAGGTTTCGACTGATCCTGGGAATGATAACGAAAATTATGTCTATAAATTATCTCTAAGCACGGGACAGCCAAGTGAGGGAGGAGACAGTAGACTTGGTATGAGCCATATTGCTTTTCATCCAGATGGTAGGATGTATGGCATTGTAGTAACAGAAGACAATAGCGGTCCCGAAGCTTGGCAAGGTCAAGACGAAGCCACTCTTTATTTGATTAGTGATTTTGGCGAGACCGGGGAACCTGAAATAACCCAGACTCCTACTATAATCGGCGAGATTGACCTAAGCGGTTGGGATGAACTCTTGAACGGCAGACAAACTGGGAGAATCATGGATATTGATTTTGATTCTTTTGGAAGACTCTGGCTATATATGTGGAACCGGGCAAGGACCTCTCGAAGGAAAGGATCATTTAAGTGGATAGACGTGATGGACCTTTCCGTCAAAGCAGAGTCAAAAGAATTTGAAATCGGGGCTTCAGATTCTGGATTATTAGTTTTTGGTGATACGGCATTCGCTATAGATAACAATAATAACTTCTATTGGGGAGGAGGATTTACTACTTCGAACGCTACTATAATAACGAGCACGTACCCGACTTTTACGAACGATGCTTCCGATCCCAATGGGCCAGATGTTCCTATTTTTGATCTCGTTACAGTTATAGTTGGACTTGTTGATGAGCGTGATAATTCTATTATGTCTATCAGCTCAATGGCATTCAATGAACTAGATGTTCTTTTCATGGTATCTGAAAACAATGATCTTTTCTCTTATTCTTTAACTGGCACTTTAGCTAACTTCCTAGCTCCTCTAAGCACAGATTCTCAAGAAACGACAGGGCCTTTCCCAGTAGGAGACACTTCCAGTATCGCATTTTTACAAACAGCTACAGCGGTAAGTTCGGCTATAGGTGGTTTTTTCCACATTTTTATGGAGTTTTATGATAATTTTGCGATGGCAGGAGAACCTTTTCTCACAATTGATAGTCGAAATAACCTAGAAGCATTCGTTTCAGAAGGTTTGGACGATCCTTACAATCCTTATGAAGTACTAGGAATGGACGCGAGGGGAATATTTTTAGAAGGAGAACAAACTGGAATAGTATTTTTTGATGCAACCCAATTCCGACCAGGTTTCCCGACCAAGTCGATCCCGTACAGTTTTGAGCCCAATCAAGCATATTTTCCAAAAGTGTTCACTATCAGTTCAGATAACGCTGTTATTGAAACAACCAAACAGAATGCTAGTTTTTCTTGTAGCAAGTGTAGTAGATTTGGCACTAATAACTTTGATTCTAGCGGATGTTCGTATTCATTCGTAGTAACGAATACAAGTGGAGAAGATCGATTGTACAACTTCCAAGTAGACTTTTATGCAGATATTGGTAAACAGAGTATAGTAAGGCGTTTTGAGTTAACGCCTGGCAATACGGATCTTCAATTTGTTGAAGTAGATAATCAATCTGGAATATCGAAATGGGGATCAGCGGGGTTGCTTATAACTGTTGATGATGCCGCTTTTATTCAAGTATACCCGTCATTAGATACTACTACAGGATTTCTGTGCGGAATAAACTATACAATTCAAGTAAATCAATGTTTTAGTACTACGGAATCTGAATGTTCTGATTTTATTGTTTTGACGTCTAGCAATTGGGATGCTTTAGAAGTACAAGGCTCAGAATTAATCTCCACGGATTCCACTCCGCTCGCAACGCAGCAATCTGGAGTATTTAATTTACGTCCTATTGCAATTGGATTGGATATGCATAATATCGGTGGCAAAATCGCTCTAGCTTATAGAACCGAAAATAATAATCTTGCATACGTTACTTATGACGGAGTTACAACCTGGACAAACGATATTATTGCTCCTGATTTAACGAATGGAGTAGCTGGATATGTATCTCTGGGTACATCTCAAGGAAGAGCTGCGGTAGTCTTTACAACAAACGGAGCAGCCCGTGACTGGCCAGATCTCGTTCCTGTTGACGCAATCCTTCCAATTGTTCCTCGCGGGGGAATTTTTCCACCGCCTACGGTGGAGTCCAGCCCTGTTGTGAATGTGCATCTTAGAAGTCGGATATTTAATGGAACTAACTGGATAGACGGCATGATTTTTGCCAATACGGTTGCCAGCAGACCGTGGCGCTATATCACAATTTTTGATGAGACTGATCCACTTTCAGCAACGACGCCACAGCCTTCTCTCGAATTCCAACAATACCACATAGGATCTACACAGCGTCCAAGTGTTATACAAAGTTTTGGGGATGAGGATTTTATAGGAGATTTTTGTGATACTGCTACCATAAATAGCAGACCACACACACTCTTTTGGAGATCAAATAACCTATATCTTGGCATAAGAACGAGTGGGCCAGATGACTCCAGTGTTCTTGCCAAAGTATGGTCTCTGTCTCTTGTGGATGAGGACTTATCATTTAGTGTAGGTACAACCAGTCCAATTCAATGGGAAAGTCCAGGGCGTCCCGCTATAGTGGGACTGGATAGTGGGCTTGTGGCTGTAGCATATATAAAACAGGACGGAGCAGTCACCGCTTCTCCTTTGTCTATAGATGCGACTCAACGTAGATTGATATTTAGAACCTTTGATGGACTTACATGGACAGATGTCAACACAGGAGTAGGGAGAGACAATTACAATAAGAGCGTGGCTATGGAGATTATAGGTGGTCAACCTTATATTGCATACACTATAAACAAAGGCAGTGGAAGATGTGATCTCAAGGTAGCTATTTTTGATGGTGCGGAATTCCGCCACGAAACTGTTGCCGAAAATATTTCAGTTCAGGACCCACAAGTAGATGTCATTGAATTTCAATCTAGTGCAGTGATTACTATATCTGCAAGTCCTTTGATTATCTATTTGCAACGAAAGACTTCGTTGTCATCTATTGATGAGATTAGTTCTAGATTCTTCTGTGAATGCTCTAGCAAAATATTTCCAGATGGAATGGTACACTTAGCGGAAGTTGCTCGATGGGAAGCCAGCGCTCATGGACATTCAGACACCCGTGTTACTGATTCTGTTCAAAATAGTTTACGTCCCAAGATAGCCACCAGATCCACAGGAACTGCAATCATTGTATGGGAAGATAATAATTGTGATACTCCCCCGTGCATAAAGGCTGCCTCTTTCCGCAATACCAATCAAGATCAGTTGCGTTCGTCTGGAACAGGAAGTTGGTTTGATTTTGATTTCAATACTCATGGACAACAACCTGACTTGGCTTTGGATATTTATGATCGGGCAATTACGGCTTACGAAAGACCCATTCCTCCTTCAGCAGAAGGTTTCTTTGGTAGCATGAGCACTAAAGAAGAATTGCCTTCCAATCAGGTATTTAGTAGAATATGTGATTTTGACTCTGAGCAAGTACCTGGGCTTTCTGGTCTCCAGGCAGGAGAATGTGACATTTCAGAACTCGAAGCTAATATAATTACGGTGGATGAATTCATATCTGGCAACATTGTAAAGAAAATACGGGTAAAGGATGAATTTATTCAATATTACACTTACAATGCTTCTGGACGTTTAGCTTCTGTTGTTTCGGCTTGTGAAATTACGCTAGAAATCCATGGAACTCCTGAAATTGTGGCTGTGCGACTAAAAAATGAAAATCAAACTACTTTTGGAGCATGGTGTCCATGGTCGCCCCAAATCGGTGATTTCATGATGGAGAAAAGGCACAAATTATCAGCAAACACGGGAATCAAAGAGGTTTGTGTCCAAGCAATGACGTATGTTGGAGTAACAGTTCAATTCTGCGTTCCAATTATAGCCGATTACGAAACTGTCATTTTCGAGACTAGATTCTATAAAAACACTTTTGATGACCCCAAAAGCTTCCAGGCATTAAGTAGTGGCGAATTCAGTAACGATGACTCCGAACTTGAAGAGCTTCCATTATCTAGCGGATTAGCGGTGGCTAATTTGGCTCCTCAAATTGATCCCCTGATTGTAGCTCCTTCTGAGATAATTGTTTTGGTAGAAATAATACCAAACAAAGAGCCCGAGGAGAGCATTGTGTCGATTAACTATGATGTTCTTCAACAAGGCACGGATGATACCCCTGGTCTTATAGCAATTAAAGGTAAGAACGATGATGGTAAGACAACGTTCAGAGGATTTTTCACGATTAAAAGGGAAGATAAGGTAATGAATATCGATGGACTAGCTCGTGTAAGTCCAAAATTTCCACAGATTTGTGATGAAGGAGGCGGAGGAGATCCTGAGTCTACCAACCTCTATAATCCGAACCAATTCAATTTAATCTCACGGGAGACCGAAGTTGAAATTACCGAAGAAACAGACGTCTTAGAGTCTTTCCGACAAGATGTTTCGGGAAGAGTTGGAGTTGATATAGATATACGCAGCCAAGAAGATCCCTATTTTGTATTTGGAGATCCGAATTACAGTCTTCGTCAGCGAGATGGAGAACGAGCAGGAGTCCCATTGAATGTTCCTGCGGATATATTTGGGTTGGGGCTAGGTTTGGCTCCTACTGATCTTTGTGTTGATGTAATTTGTCCGCCAGGATTGCGTTGTGATTCAGCGACTGGAAATTGCGTAGCAGATGCTGCAAGTGGGTAAAATATGGCAACTTTCAGAGTAGAAAATTTTGCAGAACTAATAGCCGCTAATAGCGATGCCTCAGACGGAGATGAGATCCTATTTGCGTCTAGTAGCTATACCTCTACTGAAGCTCTGACCATCAGTAAGTCACTTACCTTTGGGTTAGGTCCTGGCATTGAATCGGTAACGGTTACTTTTACCCACGATTTTCAGATTCACGGACAATCCTCAGGAACTACACAAACTTGGACAGGTCCGTTTACATTTTCTGGAGGAACACATGCTTTGAGTGTTGGAGCAACTTTAAGTGGACCCATCTCGCTTCAAATGGACAATTGTACATTTACAGGAGCAAGTACCAGAGGGTTTAGAGCAGAGGGAGCTACTGCAAATAGAGTAGATTGCACCCTTAATGACTGTATTGCATCCGATAATGGTGACGATGGCTTCGCAGCCTTTGGTACAAATGGACTTACAACGGTAACGCTTAATAGATGTGTTTCTCAAAATAATTCAGGTGAAGCGTTTAGAGTTCAAAACGATTCAACAATGATAGTAAATGATTCCACTGCATCTGGGTCTAATACCAGCGCGGTCTCTATGACAGATACATCAAACGCCACTTTTACAGATTGTACTTTCATTGGGGAAGCAGGGGCTTCGACAGGGTTAATTTTGCTCAATACTACTGGCAATGCTACCTTTGTTAGATGTACAGGAACCAATGAAAGCAACTCAGTCGTTGGATCATCTTCTGGAGTTCCTGTGCCCATTTTCACGGATTGTAAGTTCACAAATAACGCGAGTACTAGCCTGATGTCCTTTTCAGGAAATGTAGACGTCTCTTACTCTGACTGTAAATTGATCCAAGCAGCAGATCTCAACGACAACGACATGATGGTTACGGCAGGTTCTTTTACTTTGAGAAGAAATATTATAGATGCATCACTTAGCACTTCTAACCCAACTACTGCTATTAATTTGGCAACTGCTACTACAGGGATGAATGTAGAAGGAAATGTTTTTGTTAGTCCAGAGCCAACAGGTGGATCTGCGATTTTTATGGTGAATATTCCCACTGGCACCACAAACACTACTTTGGCTGTTCATAATACTTTTGTCAAGACTGGGACTGGTGGTACTGTAAACGGGCTATCTCTAAATGGAGACAAGGAAGTTCGTGGGAACATCTTTGCTGGCTTTACTACTGGTATCGTTGCCGGGGGTACCAGTGATTATGTCAACAACGCTTCAAGTGGATATAACATATTTTACAACAATACCGATGATATCACAGGATCGACGCTAATATCCACAGATGTTACTGGTCTAGCATATGACCCGTTTTTAGATTCCACAAACGGAGATTTTCGATTATCTGCTGATACTGTGGCAGACGAACTAGACCCATCTGCTGCATTACAAATAGACTATCATCAAGTTTCAGTAGTTGTTCGAGGACAGGGTCTACATAGCCTACTACTTTCTCCAGCCATAGATGCCGCCGATGCTGGACCAACAGATGCTGGTGCTTATAACAATGCTAGTATTTTTCCCATTGTTACACTAACTGCTAGTCCTCAGTCGGGGTGGGTATTTGGAAGATGGGATGGAGAGACAACCAGTACAGCTAATCCATATATTTTCACCTTAACGTCATCACAGGTTATAACTGCTTACTTTTTTAGTGATATTACTCCTCACTTGACTTCTCCAAAGGGGGGCGAAATTTTCAACTTGGGTAGAGTAAATATAACATGGAATACCAATAACCCATTAGCCATTAATGAAAATGCTTTATTGTCCTACGAGATAGAATATACTGATAACTATATAGGAACCGACTCCACAAATTGGCATACTACCAAACGCAGAATTCCTTGGAACCAAACTAGCCATGAGTGGATTGTAGGAAAAATGATCAAAAGTGATAGCGTTCGTGTTAGAATTAGGTCTCGACACCACGATGGTTCTTTTTCTAATTGGTCCATGGCGAGCGGCAATTTTTCTATTAATGTCTTTAAGATGATTCCTCCTGCCATCGTGAATCCGATTCCTTTTCACGTCTACACTGACTTTATTTTGATCATTTTAGACGAAACATTGACAATCAATACATTTAGCCAAAAAGTCAGATATACCCTTGAGTATTCATCCGAGGCTCGCGATGTGGACTGGAGGGTAATCGTTCAAGATGTTCCCGTAGGTCAAAATGTGATACGATGGGATCTAGAGGATGTAGCCTCTTCTGATGATTATGTATTACGATTAACTGCAAAAAATGCTGCTACGTCTTGTCAACAAACAGCAGCCCCAACTCCTGATCAAATTTCGAGGCGGTTTGTCTACAACCTCAAGATTCAACAGCCTGGTATGTTTCTTATTGATACAAAACCGCCGCAAGCCGTTCTGGATATAGAATCTAATTCTGGAATAACCAGCGAATTAACTCAAACATTAACAGTATTTGCCGAAGACTCGACTTCAGATGTAGAACAGATACAGCTACGAGAATGTAACGCCAGTCAACAACTGGCTCTAGGAGAGGTATCGAAAGTGACTGGAGAAACTGATTGCGATACAGTGGCGGAATTGTTAGGAGAAAATAATCTAGATTTTGATACTATTATCGGAAAACCACAGGCGTATACAGCAAAAACTCAATGGATATTTGAAGACACGAGTGGTTTGCGTCGTCTAGAAGCAATGCTAACAGATAGTGGAGGCAACAATTCGTTACAAGCTCTTCAAAACATATTTATCCCAGCATTTCGTGCAGAAACTGATGTTATAAACGACATTATAGTTGTTCAGGAAGTTCGAGATATACATAAGAGAGGCCCTGATCTTGTCACGATAATAACCACCGAGGATGTAGATTTCGAGGTAGCTTATATAGGAACTCAATCTGGGAACTATTGGGCGCTAGAACCCTTCCCAAGGTTGGTGGGTGAGCTTGATAGAGCAATTCTACTTCTGATAGAATATTTTGATGTAATATACCTTTTGACCTATATCAATGATCAAAGCATTTCTGATACAGCCTCAATATACAGAGATGACAAAACACAGCTTACCAATATTTTTGACTTTAATCAAAAGAGTCTAAGAACTCCTAACGCTGTAGCAATTTTCAGAGATATTATGTACATTGGGCTAGAAAATGGAGAGCTATGGTCTTTTGATGGAATAACGCCGACGCGCATTAACGAATTTGCTAATCCTATTACTACGTTGGCTGGTGATAATCTATTTCTATACATTGGACAAGCTAACAGCTCGGCGTTTGTTTTGTATAATGGAACGGAATTTTTTGAGTCCGACTTGGAGCCTTAATAATGTCTATTAGGACAGCTAGTTTTCAATCTACCTATACAACCGCAGTGGTAACAACTACTAGTACTATCGCTGATGAGGATACATATAGAGTTAGAATCATCGATTCGGCTGCGCCTCAAGTTGGTTTTTACAGCTGGGATTTCACTGAGCTTGATGCAGCGGGATTTACACCTATTTTAAATGAAATTGGCAATGGTTCCATTACAGGCATGCAAATTTCTTTGAGTTATAACAATAATAATGATGGTAAAGGGATTGAATTTAGCAAGTATGTTGGCGACAATCCTGATGGAGCTACGGGAGGGACACTGTTAAATGGAGCCACTCGATTTGAGGTAGGTCGTTTTGATATTGAAACTTCTAACAGAACTAATATCACAATAGATCTCTTCGATTATAATTTGTTTTATGATGCACATTTAGAAATAGCATCTCGCAATTATATCGCTTTTGTAATTCGCCGTAGAAAAGAATTTGAAAGTTCCAATGGGAACATAGAACTAGGAGGGAAGACATTGCTTGCAGGAGTTTCGGGGGATTGGAGAGCTGCCACTGGCAGTGAAGTAACAGCTCCTCCACTGCTCATTATCCAGTATGAAATTGCAGAAAAGCCAAATCCGCTTCTGAGTATGAAATATACGACTAGTGATCCTACGACCCCTCAAAATACCCCTGAGAATAGTCTTGGAGGACACTCTTCATCAAATGATATTTATCCATTTGGTGATATCAGAGAATCTATAAGTTCTGTGCAAACCACAGTCCCAATTGATTTGGATTCTGCATTGCCCACAAAAACAGGACTTGCATCTGTGGGTCCAGAAATATTCAAATACACTCTTATTGATACTGCCAACCACCGATTAAGTGGAGTAATAAGAGGTATTACTCCTGCTGCTTCTTTCCCGGCTGGATTTGATTCTTTCAGAATAGCAGAACGAGTCCAATATCTACACAAGGATACTAACGATGTTCATAAGCTATTTGATACACGGGCTGCAAGTGGGTTAATGCAATATAGATGCGTTGCTATTGTTAATGATAATTCAGAACATGATTTTGATTTACGAGATGCTTTTGTTGGAGTGGTCCAAGATCCTCTTTCCGATGTTCAAGTACATATTGGGCTAGAATTCCCAAAGCATGATTCCTTTTTGGGAGTAGCAGAAGCTGGTACAAGTACAACACAATTAGTAGATTCTGCGCTTAATGAGGCAGCTGGATTTGAAACAGGTTTTTTTAATGGTTCGTTTATTACTTTTCCTACTCTGGGGCTATCTCGCGTTGTGATCAGTTTCGATGATGGCCAGTTTCAGATTGCCACCACGGCTGGATTGGGACCAGGTGATGATTATGTTATTAAGCCAGCTCCGAGCCAAACGATTGCGAACGATGCTACAGCTCCAACAACGAATTCAGGACGCTTTGGGGGGTTTTCAGAGACGGGAGAGGGTATAGCAGTTCAATTGTTAGACCATAGCACTACAATGCAGGAATATGATGCTTTTTATGTTTGGATAAGACGCACATTAACGTTTAATGTAAAGTCTAGTGACGACACCGGAGCTGTGCTGTTATTTCGTTATAGGGAAGTGTAATGCCATTTGAAATAGGTGAGATCAAGCCAATCTCTAGCCGCCTGAGAGAGGATATTATTCCTCTTGGTTCAGTAGGATTCGCTTCTAGTACACTAGGTGTGTGGAGGCTTGACAGTGCTTTAACTGACGAGGTTCAAAATAATGATTTTATTGGATCTGGAGTGGCTAGTTATGCCTCTTTTCAGAAATTTGATCTAATAAACAACAGAATAGAAACTAGGTCAGGATTAAAATTTGAAATAGATAAGACTTTTACAGTTTCCACAGATTATACCTATACTGATTTCACAGTAGCCTTTTGGTGGAATTCTCCTGGCGTATTAGGATTTACAAGACATGTCACTACCAGAGAGCTTGAGCCAAAGATTGCTCCATTGATTGCGAAGAGTGATTCCTCTGTTACGAGTACAGAAACTCATCTACAAAATTGTAGTTTTGTTATTACGGAAGCTGGATATTCTACAACTCAAAACGTTATAAGAGTGTATTTATCAACTAACGGGTCTACTGTTTCTCATATTGTTGATTCAGAACCATTTGCTCCAGGATTAAGGAATGTTCTCATTACTTTTATCCAGACACAAGGTAGATTGCGCATTGATGTTGATGGGCGCACTGGGATATTACATACTGCTCCTATTACAGGACTACAGCAGACTGGTGACTTGATTCTTAACAGTGTTGTTCCTGGATTTCTAGCTCATAAAACTCAACAAGAAAATGGGCTTATATTCGATCTTGTATTCACTAATTTGGCGTCTCTTGATAATGAAGCATTAAAATTTATGCGTTACGGGTATGAACATATAACTTTCGGAAATCTTTTTGATACTCGTTTTTCTTATTTCGGATTCTCTTATTCACAACCAACAACCGTGACAACCAATCAAATTTTTGTGGATGGAGATAACATATTCGCAGCACGATCGAATGGCGAAATATTGAAAGGTGGTCGTCCAGTTTGGGATAAAGAATTCTCCTATCCTGACAAACGGAGCGTAGCTCTACTAAATGTAAGCGAAACAGATCCCATAGACCTCGACGACCCCAACGCTGTTCGTATTAGATTTGCCGACCCAACAACGAGTGGACTGTCAATTCAAGGTGCCACTGTAAGGATTTAATATGCCACATATTGAAGATATTAGAGTAAATGGGCAACAGACAAACATTACGGCTCCTACTATTGCCGGGTTTCACCCTGTCATTGCTTGGGATTATGTAGAAGATGAAGCATCGCTAGTTCCGCAGTCTTTTGAAATTCGAATAGACATAACTACCCTTGATTTGGGAACGGACGAATATGCAGGCAATTTTAAAACCATTTCAACTGTCTCGGGGTCAAATTTTTATGAGTACACTGATTCTAACCTTGAACGCGGAGTAGTGTACTATGGACAGATTCAAGTAACTGACGCGGATGATGATATAACTCCTTGGGAGACCTTTGCTTTCATTACAAACAATTTGCCATTCGTTACTAACTTTTCTCTCAGCCCCACTTCTCCTGGTTTGTCGGATGACATTGAGCTTTCATATACGTTCAATGATCAAGACAAACATGAAGAATCTGGTACTAAAATTCGCTGGTTTAAAAATAACATCTTAATGGAAGCATATAACGATCTTTGCGTTCTTCCGTCCAGTGCAACACTTACAGGTGAATCTTGGACTGCGAAAATAATTCCATCTGATGGGTTAGAATTTGGAACTATTGTTGAGACCGGGTCTGTTACTATTCAGGATATTGATACTTCTTTCGAAACTGCTGTAATTTTGCCGTTAGATGCGAACATTAACGACATCCTTAAAGCAGATTTTACTCTAAGCGAAACAGAATACATTGCTATTACTGGCGTAGTAAGTTTCAATTGGTTTGTCAATAATGTTGAAGTTCTAGATAAAAATAACCAATTTGTAAGACTTGATCTAAACTCCGGCGATGCCGTAATAGCCGCTCTCACTCTATCTGATGTTGAAGGTACAATTCTTGCACAGATAGCCACAGAACCTCTAATTATCGGAGATGTTGATTGGGTTCTTAAGGACTTAACAGTGAATGAGTTACGAGAATTTATAAACATCAGTGATCTTACTCCTATTTTAGAATGGGAGATAAGCAGAACTAATGCCGATCAGGGCGATCTCCCTTCCGTTTTTCGAGTATTAGTTACGAAAACTCCATCATTGCAGGGACCGATTTTTGATACTGGTGAAGTTCAATATACTAAGAACTCTTTTGTTATTCCTGAAAGCATACTACAGCGAGGGCAGACATACTATTTTCATGTCGGAGTGTCAAATTTCAGTCCTATTCCTAACGCTAATTATCTAAGTCAGCGAGTGGATACCAATGGCTCTAGTTGGTCAGACAATGTAAGCAATGAACAAGGATGGACGATTGAAACCAAACTGGCAACCGTTGGAGACGATGTTCTTGAATTTAAACCGGATGGCACCACAGATACTGTTGATAATATTAAGCCTACAATAGGCATGTATATTCACGATGGGACTCGTTTCTGCTCAGTTACTTTTACAGAACGCATAGTCACATTTCATTCAGATGCATCGGTAACATTTACCATACCTTCAGGCATACCTGACAATAGAACTCCAACGGTATATCGAATCTCTGGTAAAGGGAATGATGTTAAAATATATAGGAACAACAAACTAATCATTGACTCTGTGGGGACCTTAACTAATGATTCACAATTGAAACAAATAGAATATGGGGATATTACTAACAAATATTTAAATCACGGAGTGTTTACTTTCTTTCGATATTCAACTCTAGGAGCATTTGGGTTTGGCGACTCGATCCCTAATGAAAATACTTTTCATTTCCATGAAGTGGGAACTCTTTCTGGAGGAGAGATACAGTACGTTCATAACAATTTAATATCATGGTTGCCTAATGATACCTCAGAATCTACAAAACTGATCGAATTCAATGAAAATAGCCTTGAGATTTCTTTATCGACAGTTGCGACAAACTTTTCACCAATTACAAGTATTTACATTGACAAATTCAGAAATAAATATATAGGAACTGCGAATGGTGTTAATGCTATTTATGGAGAAAAGCATGACCCAGATTATCAGTTTGACACTTCTGATTCAGACGTTGTTATTACCTCTGCTGATTTTGATCGGATTACTACTCTTCCTCTTAGTCAAATATCAATAGCAGAGCCAGATACTCGTACTGGCTGGTTTACCATTGATACTACTTTCCGTGCTATTGGCGAACAAGATACCTCTGAGCGATTTCTATCAGGAAATATAGTCGATCCGAATCCGTCTGCCGGTGATCCTTATACTTTCGGAATACAAAGCCATGCAATTCATTATTACACTCAACGAGCGCATGGACATTCTTGGTTCGACAATGTAGACAACGAAAAAGGATGGCAGGTCAGTTTTACCTTTGATTTGGACATACTAGAGCACGATGATTTTGTCGACCAAAATATAGACCATAAAGGATTCGGTATTTTCATAAATGATGGAACTTATCAAGAGATTATATTCTTCTACGAAGATCGCATTAGGCTATTCTATGCCAACATTTTTATTCCTATAATTGCTACAACTCCGAGAGAATATCGAATTGTAGGCAAAGGCAACAATCTGCTTATATATCAAAAACTTGATATCCCGTCTATTACTTTTTTCCAACTTATTGTAAACGGCACGGGTTTATTTACAACACCGGCTGCCGCTACAGGCAACAGTCATAAGCCTCGTCTTGCCTTTGACAGCTTAGGACTTTACCATACTGTTTGGCATGATGACGGGAATGGACGATCCCAGATCTTTTATAGCGTTTTTGATGGGCAGGCTTGGTCAAATCCTGAGTTGGTTGTTCAGTCCAAATTTAATATAAGAGATCCCGATATAGCCATAGATAGTTCTGGTCGAGTTTGGGTTGTTTATGAGGATACATCCTGGGGACAAACAGAAATATCTGTTAGCGTTCGTGATGATATTGGCTGGAATACTCCTACAAGAATAACCAATTTCCGTAGCGAAAAACATAATCCAGCGATCGTAATAGATGGATTCGATAACGTCCATTTAGCCTGGGAGGATGATCGGAACGGTGCTACTGAAATCTATTGGGCTCAAAGGAGAACAGATAGACAAGCGTGGGTCTCTAGTGCTCAATTCGGCGAAGATACACCTGTTATGAGTCAGAGTGATACTAATAATCCCTACGTGAAGGGATCAGTATCATTTAAGAACCCAAGAATGGCATATTTGCATCCTAATATTTGGTTAGTAGCTTCGGGAGCAGAAGAAGAACATCATCAATCTGCAATATACATGGGTTCTCGTGACATTGAAACAGATCGGTGGTCTAGTATTGGAGTGCCTATATTTGATGATGATGGGGAATTTTTGGGTACGGGGATTTCGACTTTTGCCAGCAATCATGATAGAATATCTGTTAGGCCAGACATAAGTACTCATGATGGTCTTAGCATAATTGTAATTGTGTGGGAAGATCAAACTGAGCCTGTTAGTCAAATATGGGGTACTACATTTAGTGGTTTGGGATTCCAAACCCTAGGTCCTATTTCTATAACTTCTCGAAGTTTCGATTCTAAAAACCCAGTTGTGGGATTTGCTTCAACTAATGCAGCGATTTTATTTGAATCGAACAACGAAATTTATTCGGCAAGTTATAGTTCCAACTCCTTTAGTTTCGTAGGAAGCAGTAGCGGAGATGACGATGTTTTGCTACAAACGGGATCTGAAAAAACGGTATCCAATCCTGCGTTAGCAAAGGCTGTTCCGGCTACTAACTTTATTATGGTATACGACTATATAAGAACCCGAGATGGGACACTGTCTGATATAGAATTCCCAGACTTTTCACTTATTGGCGATGCTTCCGTTTCCTTGAGCACACCAGGGTATCCAATAGATCTTGTTGTAATCAGCACTCTTTCCGAAGGGGTTGTGAGCAATCTAGATACGCAGGAATTTGCGTTTGGTGATATGTCTGAAAATATTGGGATGCTAGCCCATTGGAAGAATATCCAGTTTTATTTCGGTTATGATGCCAAGCCAGTAACTATCGGATCATTCAGTAGCAACACGGTGACTGGATGGGGCGATAATCGTGTGAATGATTTGTTTGTAGATACTTTTGGGAATCTCATTGTAGCGAAATTTGACGGACTATTTTATCATAACGTATTCACTGGAGAACTTACAAAAGTTATAGGTGTAGGAAGGGAGTTAGCAGACAAGTTAGTGACAGCAGTAGAATGGGGAGGAAACGGGGCTTGGTTTGTAGGAACTAATGATGGGCTCTTTATAAGCACTTCTGCTGGGCAAATTTGGACTAGTTTGCTGCCTGGCACCCCTGCTGATGGAGCAGTTATTAACTCTATTTCGATTGATAGATTTGGGAATGCTGTATGCGCATCAAACAAGGGAATCATTATTGCTAAGCCTGACACATCAGTAGAGGTTGTTAGCTTGATTGATGTTTTTTCAACTCAAATTCCCGCCATTACCAATACTGCTAGGGCTATTGCGATAGATGAAAATGATGTTATATGGGTAGGAACAGATTTGGGGCTTGGAAGAGTTGAAAACAAAAAGAACGGCTTATTCTTTAGCCGCAAAAACGGAATGCGTTCAAGTTATGTAACGGACATAGCAATTGTAAACAAATACCTTAGATTTATAGCAACTGCTGGCGGAATTGATCGCATGCACGGCAGTTCATTCAGCAGTATTGATACTCAAACTCATGACATATTGAGCAATAATATTTCTCACATAGCCTGGGTAGACGAAACTCAAAGCCTTTGGGTTGCAGCTATGCATTCGTTGCACGAAATCGTCTTTAGAGATGCTGCTCATAATATCATTGACGACGAAACTGTACAATACGATTCTACAGAACTTTCGACAGAAAACGCTTTTAGTAGGACAATTTACAGTGTCTTAGACTTGGAAGAGTTTGGGGATCTAGATATTACTCCTGAATCAACGACGATTCTTATAAACGACAATCCTATCGATTTTGGTTTTGTCGTAGGAGAAGGAGCTAAATCCATATCATTTTTGACAGAACTATTGCCACAAGATAATGTAGGAATATTGGTTTCTAATAAGTTTCTAGAGATACACGATTTCAATCAAACGGATATTGAAAAAAGAGTTGTTGGAGATAAAAGAACTAGTATAAAGAAGATCGTCCAAACTATAGAAAAAGCCCAAAACTTATATATTTCTGGAGCGGACAAAAATCAGATATTACTTGATGGTGGCGCAACCAACCTGCCTTATACAAGCGTTCTTCTGGACAGGGATCTCCCATTTGGATCTATAGAACTAGAAGATACATTATCTACCACGGTTATGCGATTTAAGATCATCGCATTTGATGAACATTCCGGACTTGATGGATATATTTTATCTAATTTCGAAAACTTTACAACAGACGGAGAGACTCCTTCTGAGTTTCGGACACTTCCAGCAGACGGAATTGTCACTCATAGTCTTGGAGAAGGAATAAACAACGTCATAACCAGTCTAGCATTTCCCGCAACTACAACAATAGGCATCACTACTGAAACTGTTGGTCCTGGAGCGGCTTTAGGGCAGTGGACTGCTCAGGATTTGGATGCTCTTACTAATCTGGGTCTAACAAGTTTGACGCCACCTGTGACATTCTTGTATGCTGCCACTTCATCTCCACCTATTATCTGGCGTTTCAACCCTGGCACTCAATCTTGGACATCTATAGCCAAATTGGGAGTAGAAGCAGATCGCGTGGTAACCCGCATGAAGGAAATAAATAACGTCCTTTATGTAGCTACTGGCAGAAAAGGAGGGTCCGGAACCGTTTACAGAACACTAGACGGTAATGAGTTCCAGCCAGTTGTAACTTCTGTAGCAGGAGAATCTTTCAATGCGATAGCATCTGCCCCAGACGGGCTTGTTTATTTCGGAGATAGTGCTGGATCAATTTACAGACATGATGGGACATCTACTACTTTGCCTACATCTTTTCAAAATATAGGTGATTCTATAAATGCCTTAGACATATGGCAGAATTTAATCATAGCCGGTACTGGTAACAAGGGTCGTATTTATATAGTTGATATAGAGACAACAGATAATTTCATTATATTTTCGGGAAACGATGTTGATATTAGTGAAATTCATGTCCAAGACACATCTGCTGAATCACCGCAAGACACAGTGATCTATGCTGGTTCGGGTGACTTCACTGTCATTTATCGAGGGAATCTTGACACTTTTGATTTTATTAAGTCGTTCAGTTCTTCTAATAAAGACATTAACCGCATTATTACTATAGATAAGCATACTTTAGACAGTACTGTTGATCCCAGTTTAAATGTATTACAAACAATAGCAGCGGTAGGAGATAGTCTATTTAAGCACCAGTCCACGGCTTGGGAATTCTTCTTCCGTCACGATGAAAACATTAATGATATTTTCAAATACGGATCTCCTGGTATCGCAGGCGGTACACAACCTGCTACAGTAGGAGAGGGTCTCTATATAATTTCATCAAACAAGATTACCAAATGGACAAATGTTCTTTTGGAAAAAACAGTTTTTCTCCGATTGCGAGATAAAGCTGGGAATCTAACTGGTGCTCCAGTAACTGACCCTGTTTGTCCTACGCCGACTCAAGAACAGTGTTTTACCTTCGCGTATTCAATTAATATTCAGGATCTTCAAACATTTATTAATGAATCACGAATTGTAGACATCGACGAGTACGGAGTTATATTATTCACCTTTGATTCTACAAACGATCGATCATTCTATTCGGCCGATGAAATAGACGAAGAAGTGGGAGTATACACCTCCGAAGTTTTAAATGGATCAAATGATTTAGTTTCTTGGAAAAGTATTATCTGGGAATCCACGGAACCTACTAATACATCTATTAATCTACAAATAAGAAGTGGAGTAACAGAGGACGACACAAATGCAGCAGACTGGTCAGCAAATCTTATTGTTGGGGCAGATGGATTCGTAACTATAGAACACATAACAGATCAGTATATACAATTTCGTGCAATTCTACGTAGTAGAGTTCGAGATATCTCGCCTAGTCTGACCTCAGTGACGCTTCGAAACTTGACAACTCAGGCGAGTCATTTCTTTACCACTAACTTTATTATGCCAAGTCGAGTCATTAAGGGGTTGTTAACATCTAATACGTTTATTCCAGTATCTTCTGATGTCGTTTTTGGAATAAACACAAAGAATAGTGTAGATTTTGGAGATTATCAGATCATCGAACCCAATAGAGTATTTACAAGTGTGCAGGGGCAATTCGGAGAAGACTTCCGAATTGGAGCTAAGCTATTATCCCCAGCACTACCACAGTTAGTTCCTACTAATGACCCTGGAGACCCTTATGACTCCAGCTCATTTTCATGTTCGATTGATTTTGATTTCACTAACACGGACGTAACGTACCAGGACTTTCATTTCCGTATTAGATTCTACAATGATGTATTTAGAACTCAACTTATACATACCTTTTTCAGTGGAAATGATCAAACCGGATGGTCTCACGGATCTGGAAGTAATTCTTTTCCAGCAATAGGGCTAACAATAGCAGGATCAGGCTCTGCTAGTGTGGTTTTTGAACCTCTAGACCAGATCGAATCAAACCAGAAGTGGTTTATTACTATTGAAGCATACGATGGCTCTGTTTTCACAACTCTTCTGGATGACAGGTCTTATGTTTGTTCTGCATGCAATATTGTCAATGAGTCAGATCTGATTTCAGAATACTATCTTACAGGCTTGCCTGAAACGCTAACATCAGTACCGCAGTTTAGTAGTTTTACTCCGGATCACACTCTTTTAGAGGACAACATATCATTTCCTGTAATACCATCTGGAGATTGGGTTACTACGAAAGGACAGGTCCTTTCTGGCTTTTCGGATAATTTTGCAGCTCGTTTTCGAGGTAAAATACAGGCACCTGTTACAGGACTATACACTTTTCAGTTGCAGTCGAGTGATGGATCTATTCTTTTCATCGATGGCGAAGAAGTCATCAATCATGATGGAGTCCATGGGTTCACAAGCGCTAGTGGTTCTATAAATCTTGCCGAAGGTTTTCATGATATCGTAATCCATTATTTTGACGGAGCGAACGACCCTGGTTTGGACCTAAGATGGATACAGCCAGGAGAATCAACAGCTGTCACTGTTCCTCATCAGCGATTCTTCCATGCTGTTGCAACTGAATATTGTGATGTCGATACCCCAAGAATTTTTAACTTTGGAATTCTGTTCGAGCTAGATAGCGGCGAAACCGTGAAACTCAATTTGACGCCTTAGAACTATGCCTACTACCACTGAACATTATCTTCTTGAAGCCTTCTTGGACGGAGACGCATATAGTGCGCTCGCAGATAGACGGCGATTTTCTACAATAGACAATCAGTTTAATATAATGACCGAAATTACAGGAGATGGAGTAATTGAGGGTTGGACAATCGTTCCTTTGACATTTCCAAATGTACGAGTAACTCAGGGTACTGGATTTATTGATCAATACTACATAGCTACCTTTGATGATCAAGATTTCGAACTGAGTGCTAATAGCACTTTCAACTTCTATGCTCAACGTCGAGTCGGCATTTCTGGGACAATCGGTCCCCGATCAGATGTCGCTAGTGTGACTTACTCCGATGCTGCCGCACCTGCAACTCCTTCGGGATTTTCAGCTGTCGTAGGAGTTGCCGATTCATCTTTTTCTGTTGATTTGACATGGACCGCAAATACAGAAATAGATCTAGATCATTACGAACTTTCCCGAAGCACAAATGCAAGTACTGGCTTCACTTTAATTGCCACAATTGTTAGCTCAGCTACGAGTTATACCGATGAAACCGTAGATGAAGATACGTTGTATCATTTTAGGTTGTCCGCAGTTGACCAGAGTGATTTTGCGAGCACTCCGGCAACAGATAGTGTAACTACAACTTTAAGTTCTAATATTCCCCCAAACCCGATAAGCGTTACGATGCCCCATTCAGAGGATGCAATCAACATCCTGTGGAAAAGACCCACAAGTATTATATTCAGCAAAATCAAGGAATGGCGTATTACTTATGTCACACTCGATGGCAGTGGAGCAGAGATTTTAGAAACTCAAGTTCAAAAAACCATAAACAAGGCTCTGTATGATTTTCGAATCGACGGTTTAATAAATGGCGAAACCTACAATGTGACTATCCAAACTATAGACACTAAAGATCGAGCTTCAGTCGGATTTTCATCTCATGTAATTCCTCAGCCCTCTTCAGCTCCTCAAGATCCAATATTGCTTGATCTCGTACAAAGCCAACAAGTTCAAAACCAGATAATATTGAATTTAGAATGGACCGATGGGGCCGACGAATATGATCCTCTAATACCTCATGCTTATCAGATTTACATCACAGTAGATGGACAACAAGAAAGTCTTCCAATTTTTACTTTTGAGACTGATTATCAAATAGAGTTATATACTTTTGATAATTTTAACCAAATGTCTATACCCGAGGATACCTTGATAACTATTAGGTTAACCTCATTAACTGAAAACGGACTCGAAAGTTTCGGGATGTATACCCGGTTTGTTACAGACAGGCACGGGCAGCCCCTTCCTGTTTCTAACCTGTCATCGGATTTTAATCAAGACACTAGTCAAATTACTGTAACTTGGAACAACCAGGTAGACACAGCGAATGTTCGTATCAATATATTTGATGAAGCCCTAGACGGCACCTATACAGGAACAATTGTTGATGACGATATAGGTCGTATTGAGTTTTTTGTTTTTGATGCAGAATTAGACCATAAGTATACCATTACTATCACTCCTTTTGATGCAGATGGCGTGGCTGGTCCATCTGATATTACCGTGGAGATTACGCTCGTTGCCGGTGGCGTTGATAAACCTTTGCCCCCAGTTTCTATTTTCCCCCAAATCGGAGATCGCCAAGTAAGTCTTTCTTGGGATGCAAGTCCGAGCATTACAACTACTTCATATCGCATCTATCGCAAATCAGGAAGAATAACAATTGTAGATACCGATTGGACTATCCTTGATACTTTGCCGCGTACACGTACAGAATTTACTAATTATGGATTGGAGAACGACTCCTTCTTCTCTTATTATATTACTTCTATAGACATATTTGGTCAAGAGTCCGAGCATCTTCCAGATGGAGCGATCAACCTCAATTTTATTGAAATTATCCCTCGTCCTTCTGGGATACTGACCGATCCAGATAATGTTGTGGCTGTTTTGTCTGGCGATGACATCATTATTACTTGGGAAGCTCTTTTAGAAGAGTTTGATGCTTTTGTTATTGCGAGATCTCTCAGTAATCTTCATAGTTGGCAAGATATAGCTACAGTAGACCGCAATACTACTTCGTTTACCGATAGTGACGTTCCGCTAGTGGATGGAAATACATTTCACTATACTGTTACGAAAGTAATTAATGATTCTGATATAGTAGTTCAATTGTCTAGTGTTTCTCCAGATAATTCAATCTGTCTTGGAGAGTTGACTTTGGGAGCAGCATCATTCAACACTCCGGTCACTAGCTGTAGACGAGATATTCTGAATCTTGTAGATCCATTGTCCGAATTAACTAGTCAATTTCTCTTAACTCATCTTCATAGAGAAATTGCTTTGTTTGATCCTGACAGAATAGACCTAGAGCCAGAGCTGATCGTTACAGACTGGTCTACAGTTGATGGTCGTATTTTTACGACTGGAGAATTGGATATATCAGGAACTGGACATACTGTCAAGGTTGATGGCAGATTCCCCCAAACATTCTTTACTGTTGACGCTACTACTCGTCGGTTAATTTTCACAGAACCGATTGTGGCTGTAGATGATGACGGAAACGTGACTGGTGATCTACCAGAAATCGAAATGAAAGTTCAAGGGGTTGAAGAGGTACAAGGGATACTCCCTAACTCTCGTTTCGATGACATCCATGCTCGCCAAATGGCATTCGGTAGAATGAATTTAGAACAGCTTCCTCCTATAAACCATGAGGGTCGAATTCGAGAAAGAATGCTCCCTAAAACATTTCTCTTGCAACGTTTCAGCAATCATACTTTTATAGTTCCAGAAGGAGACACGGACGTCACCAAAACATTTGGAGATGGGACTACATTCTATGCAGTCATAGAAAGTGATGGTCTCGTCGCCGAGGTGATTGACTTTGATCAAGAAAATGACGGTGATGTTGTTGCATTCCGAAGTCCATCTTTTTCGCCTACTACGTTGCAGCATCTTGCTTCCGAGTCTTTTTCAACTACTGCTTCTGGGACTTTTGATAGTGCTTATGACAGAGATGTCACTACCTGGTTTGAAAATCCTGCTACTGCATTTTTTGGTGAAAATGCCTCGAATTCGTTTGATGCATATCTTCGTATGCAAATTAATGTTCCCAAGGGCTCCTCTATACAATCCGCCAGTATAGTTATTCAGAGTTCACCTGGGGGATCAGGTACAGTGGATGCTGATATTTCAGTGTTAGATCCAGATGACGTTCCGTCATCGGTAGAGTTAACAGTTGGTAATGGAACAGGAATTCGAGCAGCAGCTAATCTAAATGGGCTGACGATAAATTGGGAAGGTGTTACATCTCCAGCTGCATGTGCGGCTGAATCCACGCCTGATATAACTTCTCTAATACAGGCATTTATTGATACGGACCAATATTCTCCTGGTGTAAAGGCAGTATTCCGAATCAAGGAAAAAGTAAGTGCAACAAATCTTGTAGGGGCAGGTACATCAGAAAATTCTGTATGTAGTGCATCTACTTTGCTTATAGATAGTGTTCGTGGGTTAGCTGAGGTTACATCTGAGACGGCTTTCCAAAGCGAAAAATCTTATCATTTTCAATTTGGATTCACTGATACCAACGCGACGAGATGGGTACGGATATCGACATTTAATGCTCCAATCAAGCCAAATCCAATCATTGATCTCAAAAAGAGATTGCGTTTTAAAATGCTATCAGAAGATGCGGATTTATATCTCTGTTTGGGAGTACGAGAGACGAATCTAGCAGATGTCACGACGGGTGATAATGGAGGAACAGCTGGCGCAATTGAATGGGTGGGAGCGGAATCATTTCTCACCAATTCCAATGGAGAACCAACTCCCATTGGGAAGCTCGTTGAAGCCAAGAAGGGAGAATGGCAAGAAATAGAATTTGATCTTGAAAAAGATAACATCATTAACTTCGAAGATGGTGATAATATTCTAGATGGAGATTTCGGAGTTTTAGAACACTTGGCTTTTACTATAGTGCCTGATGCTACAGGGGCAGTCGGGCCTTTTGATGTTTACATAGACAAAATAGAGCAAGTAGATGATGTGCTAGCAGCAGGCAGCAGTCAAGGAATTCTTGTTTCGCGTGATTTCGGAAGTTCTTGGGAATTGGCACGACTAGTAGAAACTCCTGTTCATACATTTTATCGAGCTATTCGCAACAAATTCATTTGGGCCATTTCCGCGAATGAAGCATTGTTGTCTGTTGATCCTGCTCATTGGTTTTCTACCAATGGACTAACAGGTACTCAATACATAAGGGACATTGTTGAAGACGAATTTGGAAACATGTATGTTTCAACAGAGAAAGGCGTCTTTTGGTTTGAAATTGCCTTGATCTCGACCTTTGCTAGTTGGAGACAAACACAACCAGTAAATGCTTTTACGACGGATTGCTATGCTCTTTATCACGACCCTGTGGCATCAGGAATAGATGACATTTGGGTAAGTACCGAGATCGGTATTTTTAAAACTTCAAACAACGGAGCCACTTGGGAAGACACCGGGTTGGACACTCAAGGATTACCAGCCTTTCAATTTATAAATATTGGAAACAGCAGCAATCCAAATATTATTGCGATCACTCGAAAACATGTTCTAAGAAAAATGAAAAACGAAACTAATTTTAGTATCATTGCAAACTTTGAGGTACAACATAATATATTTGATATTTGGAAAATGGAATTCTTTGCAGGCAGGTTATATGTATCGACAGGCAAAGGAATTTATAGCAATGCTCTCGATGAGCTATTTGATTCATCCTTGTCTTCAACTGTCTTTGAAAGAGTTTTCCCAGGGCTAGAATTCAATGGTACGGTAGGGGTTGCTTTTGGTTTAGACGAAGTGGTAGTTGACAGTCCGTTAGGAAGTACTACTCAGCTTTTCATTGGACAAGAAAATCGCTTAATTGTGGCGGACGAAAACAACGTACTAAGTATAAAAGAACAATTTCCCAATAAAGAATTACCATCTTTTTTCGCAGATGATGACGAATTGACAATTGGATATATTTACAATGCATTCAATAATGTGTTAATATTTAGAGTTCCTCAGCCCATCAACAAATTCTATAAGGCTGCCTTCTTGCCGAGAAAAAAATATCTGCCGATTAACGGATCATGGTCTCAAACAAATCCAGAGGCTGATGTATTTATTCATTTTAATGGAATACCGAAATGGCTGGATTTTAAACTCGATCAAGATTCCATATTGAGCGAAGTACAAGCCATTCAGGGTACACTGTTACCCTTACGAGGGACTTTAGATACCTTTAATAGCTTATCCCCACAATCGGGTCAGTTTTTGACAGCGGTCTTAGAAGATATTACAACTCTTATTTCTGGGGGAGAAGGAGAGGGTATTGTTCCATTAGTAAACAACTCAACCATTATTCAGTTCTTAGATGACTATACCAGGTTTATCTCTCTCTTAACAAGTTCCTTTGTTATCAGCTCTAATATAGACGTCGCACCTCAGATACACTTATTGGGATTCGCTAGGAGCGAGAGAGGAACTGGAAGCCGGGCTGAAGAATTGGAAAGCCAAGAAGAATTTACTGCCAACGAATCTACTGGCATTATTATTGATACTTTTGCTGGAGAAATAGATTTTTTAACTATTTTCACCCAAACAACCAACCTGGAAGATAGACTAGAGTTCTTTTTTAATAAGTACGATAAATTAGATATATCAATTTTCAACGCAAATGTTGATAACATTGGAGAGTTTACTCATCGTGAATTGGAAGATCAAATGGAGGCGGTAAATACGGGGTTATCATCTCATTTAGCCAGAGCACACTACACCAATTTGATAAAAGCTGGAATTTTCTTTGAAAAAAATCATAATGATCTCTTCAATACATTTGATGTCTCAAATATTCAAAGCAAGTATTATGCTTCTCATACTAACAATTGGTATGATATAGTTAACTCTACTGTTGACTATAACCTGATTGATTCTACAGGCAATCATCCAGAATCTAGATTTGGTAATACTGCTTATTTTTTCACAGAGAATTTGTATATCCCTAATCGCGTATGGATTGGAACAGATAACGACATTCTTCAATATTCTATAGATACATCTACTGGAGATTTAACTCTTGAAGAGATAGTTCAACCCGGAAATGGAATTGATGCCCTGTTTATTTGGGATATTTTTGTGTTAGGTGATGATGAAAATGATATTTATGTTGTGGCGGAAGAACAAGATTCAGGAACAGGACATATTTTTAGAACTACTGACTCTGGATCAAGTTGGGAAGACCTTGAAACAATTAACGTTCCTGCACGCATTTATCAATTTGCAATAATATCTGGAAACAAAGTCGCTGCAACAGAGGAAGGCATCTTCTATTCGGACAATACTTTTGGTACATGGTTCCCTGCAAATGTTACTCCATCTCCGCAACTTAGTTCGAGTTCTCCTGCATTAACAGCATTCCGTGGGAGAATATTAAATTTGGACCAAACAACGTTTTTTATTGCTGAAGCTGATAGATGGTTTTTCACTTCAGGCGGGGGAGTAGATTGGTTTGCTTTGTCTGGACGAATGAGCAGCAATAATACACAGATTATAAGCAAGATAATGAGATTTAAGAGTCTTACATGGATCGCAACAGACAAAGGGTTATACAATGATGGCAACTCGCTCTTGTCTGATTCAGCTCAATTTGGGTTACAAATACTCGAAGACACTGCTGGAAATTCTACTGTTCCTATTAGTGATATAGTCCATGGGACAAAGGCTATATATTGTTCTGGGATTTCTGCCATTTACCGATTTGTAGACAATGTTTGGCAAAAATACGAGGTTCCTAATACTGTTGGTATCCATAAACTTCTTTTCTGTGGAGTTGTGGCAAAAGACTTTCTCGTAGTTATTTCTCATAATACCGTTCAAACTCTTGATGTAACATCGGGTGAAGGAGTGTTTGGATAATGGACAATCTACTAACAGCTGCGCGCCGACCTTCGGATTCCATAGACGTATTAAGAGAAACAGCTGAGACCCCAGCAGCTTCAACAACAATAGAAAAGATTTCTCTTAATTTAACAGTGGTTACCTCTGATGTTCACAATTTTGTAGTAGGGAGTGGTGGCGTATTATCTTTTCAAGCGGCCAATTTTCGAGAGTCTAGAGATTCATGGGTATTTTCTGCGGCGGATCATTTTAATGGAGTTCCTTCTTTGGGGGTGCCTGCATGGGAGTCAAGTGGGAGAACACTGCAAAACAGAGTACAACAACGATCCTACACCTCTGCTTCCGATGCCGCAGAAAACGCTCCATACATCAGGTATGATCTTTTTTTCGATACCGCAGGAGTTTACGATTTGTGGGCATTGGGTTTTACAGCCGGAGGAAGTGGAATATTCTGGGGATTTGATGGAGACACTAGTGATATGCGACAAACTTCATTAGGAAATTACTCTGGCCCTCCTCAATGGATTAAATTTGGAACTTTTTTTACTGAATCTGGAGGTTTGCACACCTTCACGGCATATTTGGGAGACGATGATGATCTATTTCTAGATCAATGGATTTTTACTCAAGATCGCAATTTTGATGCGACACTAGGCTCTACTGGACAAGAAAATGCACCTATATCCCCACTTTCTGAAGCTCCTTTTAATACATTTATACGAGCAGACGGAACATTAGTCGGTTATAACGACCTTGTATATTCGTGGTTATCGTCAAAGGACATTATTGCTTCTGGAAAATACAATTATGTATTACAGAATGCTCCTACTCTTACTGCTACTTATGAATCATTAATACAAATTGATTTTTCAAGAATTGGTGGCGGAGCGGGACATTTTCCTGCTTGGGATTATCTAGTAACGGATACTCCTAGCAACACTACCTTTATTAGTACGGATTATGGACAAAGTTTTACAGCGATAGGATGATTTAACTATGGGTCTCAGATTCTCATTCGAAGTACACAAGTTCGATTCGGCGTTGACAGCCTATGAAACCATAGAAACAACGCGACCGGATCGTTCTAACCTGACTATTGATAATTTTGAGACAGGAACGCACTTTAGAACTGCCGCCGACGATGACGGATCGCTTATACTACAACTAGAAGATAGGCTCGTGACTATTGTTTTAGATGAATCGGGCTCAATGACCTGGAATGATAATAGTGGAGACAGATACATATATCTTCGTCGTCTATTAGAAAAACTACGAGATACTTATCCTGGAAGTGTACGAGCTAATCTAGTGAGCTTTGGTGGCGTTCCTGTCAAAACAAAGCTCCTCGTTACGCAGGCGTCTGGAGATTTCCTAACCGACGAGTCTAATCAACAGCTGAATAATTTACTCAAGCAGACATTTCAAGATAGTTCTCATGATTTTGCGGGCGTTCGCGTAGTAAGGAGAACTGACAGATTTCCAGATCATCCCGCAGACGGAGTGGTTTTGGAGGAAGGAATTCTTGATGCTGTAAAAGATGATGATCTTATTGAGGGACAGATCTACTTCTATGGAGTGTGGACTTTCAATAAAAATCTCCATTTTAGTACAGGACAATTCGTTTCAGGAACACCTCATGATCGTATTCTTCCTTTTGGAGTCAACTTTGCTTCAGCAAATGCACGCATTTTGCCTGGAATTCAACGTCAAGATAACCTCCAAGTGCTATACAGTTTCGTAGAGGGATCAGGACCAACTGTTTTTGACTCATCTGGAGATGGGAATCATGCTGTTTTAGGTGCTCAAGTTATCGAAGATAATTTTTGGCTTGGAGATTCCGCTGCTAGTTCTGTTGAGAGTGGTGGGTTAAAAAAGCCAATTGGAGTAAGGTTTGATGGCGAATTTGATATACTTGAAGCAGACATGGGAGACGAAATTGCTATAACATCCGCGAGTCTGGATCTCACGATTAATTTCTGGATTTATCGCTATGCGAATTCAGCAGAAGAATGGATTATAGGAACTTCGCAAACTGCCATAGTTAGCACTATAGGCTGGGCTGTAGTTTTAGGCTCCGATGGGAAAATTGGACTTAAGAAAGAGAATATTTCAAACGCTTCTGTTTTTTGGACAGATGTTTCTAATTTGGTTCCATTAGAAACTTGGATTATGGCTACCATAACAAGCACGGGCAACGGAACCACAACAACTCACAGGTTATATATTAACGGACTTGCAGTGTCTGCTCCAAATATCGTTGATACGGGACTCAACACAACCGGAATGGATAAACTATATATAGGAGCATTTCCAACAGACAGCGGTACAACTTGGACTGGAACTGATTTATTTGGGTCAATAACTAGTGTAAGCATTAGTGATATTGTTCGTGATCAGGCATGGATAACTAACACTTTTAATACAGAATTAGCTATATTCGATCAGCCTCTGCAAGGATCGGCAGAAACTCCACCAGATAACACCCAACGTGAAGTCTTGTTGTCTTGGGAAATAGAAGACGACTTCAATTTTGCAGGCGGACAGGTAAGAATAATTCGAAAATACAGAGAGATACCCGCTCATCAGACTGATGGTAATCTCGTTTTACTGCAATCCGCCGAAGCAGGCCAATTCTTTTTTCTAGATAGCTTTGATTTTGTCAATAACCAAGATTATTATTATCGAATTTTTACAATTAACGCACTGGGAAATCCATGCGACAGGACAGATGCTCGCGTATTGCCGATTCATATCCCAGCTACACCTGTGAGTGCAATAGGAGTCGAGTTATCACCCGTAACGAATGTAGTTGTAACAAACGGCGACCGAAAACTGATGCTTGAATGGGACAACCCCAGCGATAGCAATTTTCGAGGAACTAGAGTATATTTCGGAGCTGAAGAATTCCCGACTGTTTCTGTGGGACAACAAGGAGAATTGGAGATTAGCAATGGGTTTGAGATGTTTGATAGTTCCTCGATAGAGTTTTACGTTCATAGAAAATTAGGGATTACAAGCACTGGCGTAGATATTCCACTTGTGAATGCAACGTTTCATTTCTACACTATCATTACATATGACAAATTAGGACGGTTATCTCAAGCAGAGTTCGCAACTGGGATTCCGTCCTCTCAATTGGCCACAATTTTTCCTCCAGAGGAAGTCCATGATGTACATCTTGAAATAGTAAACCCCACTACTCTGTCTATTCAATGGGTTAGTCCCATAGGTAAATCTGATAAATTAGAATTATTTTTTGGAGAATCTGCTTTACTTTTCGTAAATATCCGCGATATCTTTGGTGGAGATCTAGAAGATTTGGTTAATATTTCACTCCAGGTCTGTACCGATATTAAACAAAGGGAACAAACAACTCTCGAAAAGGCTCTTGGCATTTTAGGCTCTGGTGACGCCTTAGACGGACCATGTGGAGGTGGAGCGAATTCATTTCCAATTCTTAATGGCGGGTGCGCTCATAGTGCTCGCTTTGATCCAAATTGCAATGATGAACAAGAAGATGCTGAAACCGTATTAGAATTCGCTGTAGTAGAAAGTGGTTTGATCAAAGGCATATTAACGCACACTCCTGACTCATCTATTTTAACTCGACGAGAGCGATACGAAATGGATATTCGTGCTCAATATCGAGTAGTGAATCCAAACAACAACGAACTTCTATTCGAGTTAAATACAGAACCTGTCCAAGTATCTTTTCAACATCCACTCCAAATGTCTCTGGTTAATAGGCAAAACAGAAAGATACAGGTTCCATGTGGACAAACTGGAGAAATACGAGGTAACACTATATGCGAGGGATGCTCCGGTGATATTGGTGGACAATCCTGTGACCCTCCCACTGTCAATGGGACTCATATAAATGCTACGCGACCTTATTTGGTTCGCGCAGAATTTCAATACAAAGGTGAAGCCCTGCCAAATGGTACAGCTGTCAACGTGTCTTTGTTCAAAAGTACAGAGAACCAGCTTACTACAAAATCTACTCGTACAACTATAAGAGAAGGTATTTATGTCACTTCTGCTATTCGGGAACCTTTATTGGGAATTACTGGCAATCCCACTGGAGAGGTTGTAAGTAAAAGTATTGTGGATATTGAAATTCTTGCACCTTCTTTACCAGATAAAGTAGATATGCTTGTAAGTATAAGCTATCTGGGATTTGTTGTGGACGGAATACATACTGTTCAATTTGTTGGCAGTCTATTTATAGAAGTTACTCCAGGAACGCCGAGGACCGATGGAATTGATGTTGCAGAACAGTTTGTTTTAGCCGAACAGCTTGACCCAGATAACCCACTCGATAGAGTTCCAGTTCCTGACGGAACATTAATTAAGTGGGAGCTAGTAAAGCTCCGATTCGCAAAGGATCGTCCATTCTACAGCGAGGAACCTATCAACCAACTGGTGAGTGGTGTTTTTTCGACTACCACAGGAGGAATTGCTCGCAATGTGTTTTTCGGGCCTATCGGAAATGTACAAAGCCATACCGTGCAAGTATGTAATGAGCTTTGCTGCTTGGGAGAAGAATATGCGATTAAGGCTAGCGTAATTCTTGGAGAAGAGACCGCTGCCGATGCGGTATTTGTCGCGTTTGGATGTCAAGAAGAGGATGAGATCTTCGTTAATAAGAGATTCTTTTTTAATGCTGCTGCCGGGCAGTCGGGGCAAAGTCCTAATTATATCGCCTGGGGCGATGGTGTATCTTTGATTAAGTGTCAAATTGCCAAAGATCCTAATAGCATAGCTGAAGCTCAAATTCCAGGAGCTGATTGTTTCCGTGCATGTGCTAGCAACTTTAGTGGACAGATAATAGCATTCCCAGAAGGACACATTGTTCAAATTACTGCGGCGGGAGAAATTCTTTGGGATGTGGTATTTGGAGGCAGTGTTGATACTGCGTCTATCGAAACATTTACAACTACAATTACAGAGGGCACTAATTCTGCAACTACAACTCTGGACATAGACCCACCCGATGCGTTATTATGGAGTGACTCCCCATCTTTTTTCAATTTAGGTCATTTCAATGCTGCGGGATTAGAAGCCACACTAGATATGTACCTGCGGTTACAGATAAATGTTCCTGCTGGTCATAGGGTACAATCGGCTGAGATAGTAATGACACCTCATACCCCTAGTACTATTGGGGAAATCTCGGACCTCAATATCACCATTCTGGATAATTTTAGTGTTAAAACTACCAGTTTAGATAATTCGAACAGTAGTATAATTTTGGGTCTTGGCATTTTCAACGATCTCGACCCAATTAGGTGGACTCCTGATGGGACTCTTGCTGGTGGAAAATGGGCAGCAGGAGTATCAAGTGGTGAAACCACAACGCCAGACTTAACTGCATTCATACAGGCATTTATAGATCAAAGTTCATATAGCCCAGGTGATTTTGCTATATTCAAACTTGAAGACAATAAACCATCTGGGAATACAACAGCTTGGATACAAGTACAAAATCTTGTTGGAGGCAATCCTCCAGAATTGATAATTGAATCAGCGCTACCATCTATTACTGGCGACAATATTGCATCGTCTAATTCCATCGCTCCTGCCGAAGGCGAAAATACAGTCACTGCGGGAATCCCCATAACAGGAAATATAACAGAATTCTATATAAGAAATAGTATTTTTATCGGAGAGGGTAATAACCCACAACCAAAGGAATGTGGGTCGTCCGGCGGCGGTGGAGCAGGAGGTGGAGGTGATTCGTTATTGTCTTGCGAATGGAGGAACGATTGCTCTCCATTTAGTGTGTGTTCCCCGACCGAAGGTGTCGAGTGGACTAAGGTTTCTCCTGTCAAAGGAACGTCTATTGTTCTTTTCGACAATATTCCCAATTCTCTCAGTGGCGGCGGGGGCTATACAGAAGGCATGCCTCCTATAATGATAGGCTTCAAGGAACCTTTAGCAGTTCATCTATTAGAGACTCGCGTCAATGGAGCCAGACAACCAACTCAAGAATTAGATATTAGCGGAGTTGCTCAGCATACATTTGTTGTTGAAATAACATTCGGGGCAGATGAAAACAATATTCCTCGCCCCGCCCCTAATGGGACGCCAGTTGAATTAAGTGTTTCAGGACCAAATGCCGAACTAATTATTCTTTCGAATTGTAGCGAAGGATTGCCCGGTTGTAGTCTATCTCAGGGAGGAATAGTATTCACCAATCAAGTGAATGACCCATTTATTAATCCCACTGGCGATAAGCGCAGCCTTGCATATTTCTCGATTGATCCTTTATCAAATGTTCCATTTAATGCTAAAATTAACGTCACTTGTCGTTATGACCAATTAGGTACAGTCGAAAGAGCAATCACCAAGTGTGTAGAATTAAACAATACAATAAATGTTCCTATACCAGAGCCACCAAAACCAGATGAACCTGCTCCTGAACCACCAGCTCCTACTACTGTTACTTCGAATGAAGCTATCGTTTATGACACTATAAACGATTTCTACACTACCGTAACTGGTGGACAGCTTAATAGAATTGGTCATTTCAGCACAGGAGTTCCGGTTGCCAGTACCTATGAATATGAGTATCAAACAGGGGCAACTAATAAGATTTTTATTTTCGGTGGATTCACCGATCATGACATCAACGGCTTTGCCCAGATTTCAGCTACAAGCGAAGTATATGATGTTTCTGCTGATGAATGGACTTTTCTGGTAGACATGCCGACTGCAAGAGCAGGGGGAATGACTACAGCTCAGGGTAATTTTGTCTATTGTATCGGGGGATTAGAACTTGATCCTATTAGTCAACAGTACGTAGTTTCTCGTAAAATAGAAGCTTATGATATAAATTCTGATCAGTGGAATTCTTCTCTCAGCGCCATGCCAGAGAATTACGGAGTGGCTTTTGGTGGAGCTGAAATTTCTGGAGATGATATCTATGTCACCTGTGGCGTCACTAAAGTCATTAACAACAATCAGCCTGAAACAATGAATGATAGGATACTGCGGTATCATATCCCCACAGATGTATGGACTCTCATAGTCCCATCTAATCTTGATTTGTACCCAAGGCTTGGAGCCTTCACTTTTCTGAGAAGTAGCCCAGAACCATTTGTTTTTGATGACATTAAGTACTACATCTATGGGGGATCAGTTCCTAAAACCAATGCAGAAATAAACGCAGAATTCAACGAGAAATTCAATCAGGCTCTGAATGATTTCAGGTCATTCATCTTTACCTCTCCATATTTTTTGAGCTTAACAGAATCAGAGCAGTCTGCTTTCATCGAACGAGAAGAAAGAAAAATACAAGAAGGAATAGTTATTGCTCCATTTGTTTATCCAGCATCTGGATTTAGGTTTAATCCTAGATCAGAGATACAAGATAGTGCTGGATTATCTATGGATATTTCGGACCAACTTGACAATGATTGGCCAATTCTTCCAATGCCACGAGATAGAGGACAAGCAGTATACATCCCCACTCAAGATGCTGTATACTTTATGGGAGGGACAAACCAAAATAAATCTACCACGCTAAATAGGGTAGAAGTTATTGATTTGGCAAATGGAGCCAATACCTATTCTCGTCTCACTCCATTTAGCCGAGGTCGAGCCCTGTTTGGAGCCGTGGGCATCCTGGATGATATTTACTTATCAGGAGGTTTAACCAGCGGACACGCGCGAGGCTATGTTGAAATTAATATGATACAAGGTCCCGAATTAATAGAGGCTCGCGGATCTCAGAGTTCTGGAGTAGTAATATTTTTGCGAGACGATGCGGGAGAACTAATAACGAATGATATTCGTTGTGTAGTTAGAGGTAGACTTAGAATAGATGCCCTAGATGATGTCCTGGCAAACTTCCTCGCTGACCGCGCAGCAGATCGGGCACTGGGCGGAGATGGGAGTGGCAATGCTCCAGACACTCCCCAGCCAGGAGATGAAATTGATGTAGGTCAACTTATTGCTGCTCAAAATTCAATAGTTGATCCTAATAGCGACCAATTTCAGTTTAATTCTTCTAAAAAACTTGGAGAGCAAGTCTTCTTATTCCCAGTTCTCTATAGTGAACAAGAGATAACTATATCGGGAGGAGTTGGCGGGGTGAGTCTCTTGCCTAGATCAGAAGACCCCTTGTCCAATTTGCAAAAGCTAGCTGAATTTATTGCTGAATCGGTTGCTGGGACTCCAACTGATCCTAATGAGCGATTTGAGGGAGATTTAACAAGAGAAGAACTTCTAGCGCTAGGAGATGCCCTTAAGTCTGTTGATCTTCCGCCGACTATCTTAGATTCCAATGCTACCCGGAATCTTTATGAAATAGAAACGGTTGTTACAATTATAGATGATTTCTTTTTTGGACAAACGGTTAGTGATTTTGATTTGGATATTCAAGAACAAATTGATTCCAGAATAGAGAAAATACTAACACCGCCGCCCGCTCCAACGCCGCCTGAAGAGGAGGAAGAAGAAGTTCCAGATCCAACTCCAGAAATTACATTTGGTGGGCGGCAAGTATCAGGAAGTGATTGTTTTCTTGTGCAACATTTGGCGACTCCTGAAATACCCCAAGGTGATCAACCTCCACCCACGCCGCAATCCGGCCCTAATAACCCAGGAGGTACTGGTGGATTTAATCAATCTGGACAATGTTTGTTCTGCAAGGCTTTGTTGCCATTAAATCCTTCTACGCGACCACAATTACCAACTACTATTGCTACGTTTTTTAATTCTGTTGATTGGGTTCCACAGCTTAAGCAAAGACTGACTTCAGGGAATACACTAAATGAGGTTCTTCAGGAGTTAGACATCATTGATCATGAGACTCCGTTTGGGGCTAGTCAATTATATTCATCTATGCGACAAGCAGCACTAGCAACAGCTGGTGATACATTTGAAGCCACAAAAAAAGTCTTTTATGTCGCTTCAGATAATGCTGAAAACTACTCGTTAATTACTAGAGATGCTGCTATCGAAGAAATAAACGCAGTTGATGGAGACAAGAATGCTCCTGTGGTGTATGTTTTGTTTAGTACCTCTTTCCCTGTTTCAATTGCTGCTGAGCTTCAACGAAGCGAGGTTGGCGACATAGAAAAGATTACAGAGGCGACTGGAGGGCAATCTTCTACTCTCGTTGCTAGTGAATTTATGGACCAGATCCTCAATTTGACCATTGGGGGAGCCACCGGGGGTCTCGGCTGGGGACAACACAATCGAATTATCCAGTTTTCAGAACTTTCAGCTATTACTGATGTGACAACTAATTTTGATCTGCCAGCAAATACTCAAGGATTTTTGAGATTCAGACATAGTGCCGATGGGTTCAACTTTACAGACTTCACTGAACGATTTGAAAGTAGTCAAACTATAGACTTTGTGGACTTTTTTGCCAAAACGATTGAATTTGAAATTGTTCTTACTACTGGCTTTACTATAGATATCACTGAAGAATATGCCGCGACCCCCACAGGTATCCCTAAATTAACAAGCATTACGTGGGGTACCTCAGCCGAAAAAGAAGATTTCATGTTTTTAAACGAAGAAGACATTCTTAGTAACGCACAGCAAGTGGCAGCCAGTTTTGAAGGCATTGTCCCTCCCAGTAGCATTGTAGAGGTAGGAGTTGCATCATCTAACTCTCATGACTGGAGAGATTTCCAGTCCAGTGCTCGTCCCGCTATGGGAGAATTTGGGAAAACCCTATTATTAGAAAGAACCGATGATCCGTTTTCATTAGTTCCTACAGAGCCTCTTGTGACTAGAGATGGATTGCTATTCAAGACAACCTATGGGTCTTGGGACCCGACTTCTACTGCGTCTCTATCTCGTATTAATACAGCAGGAGAAGAGGTTCCAGTCTTAACTGGATTTACTTTGCATCCCCGAGGCGGAGAAGTTTATTTTGACCAACGTCAACCTCTGGATTCTACTTTTAAACTTGCAATCGTTAATGCTAATAAAATGAGAGTGGGCTTACGATTACGTAATAGATTACATACTGACAGCATATCTGTTCAGGGCATTGGGTATATTTATAGCACTAATGATGTCAAACCAGTCGAATTATCACAAGTGGCTCCACGTGCTATAAATGTATTTATTACTCCCACAAATCCTACAACTCAGGATACAATATTCTCAATTTATGACTATGTAGATTTAAATGGCGATCCAGAAATAGGAACTGTTATATCATGGTTTAAAAACAGCGTTCAACTTCCTGAAATTCAAAACGAAACATCATGGACTACGAGAGATTTAAGCTCTATTAACCGGCTAGAACCGAATGATAGAGTGCATTTTGCTGTAACCCCCAGTGATGGCAGAGACTTTGGTACTACTGTATTTTCCCCATCAGTAACCATAGTAGCTCAACCTCCCGCAGCGGATAACTTTTCCGTTGTGTCTATTCGTGGAGGTATTGGTAATCCTCGTTTCGACACTGCAAGTACTTTTAAAGTAGAATACACCTTTGAAATAGAAGATGCTGGCCCACAAGCCCAGGAAAATGGGACTGAGATAAAATGGTTCGTCAATGGACAGACTTTTAAAATAGCTCAATTTACACCATCTGATGAACCTCCTTCTCCTGACCCGAGAGAATTAACACCTGCGGAGACAGGGGATCTAGGATTCCCGCTTGCAGGACTGTCGGCTCACAGCATTGGCAATGAAATAATTGTTCAAGTTACTCCCAAAACATTACTTATTACTGGACCAACGATTACTTCGTCGCCCTTCTCAGTGGTAAACAGTATACCGATTGTGTCCAACGTTGTACTTGTTCCTCCAATTCCAATAGCAGGAGGGGGAGGCAATAGCGGATCAACGTTACAAGTAACCTACGATATTGATGATCCAGATATAAGTGACCAGGAGGAAGCTCAAGTTGATCAGAGTACAATCGAATGGCTTATCAGTATTAATGGAGGGGCTACATTTTCTCTGGTTCCTGATTTATTGAATGACGTTACAGTTCCTCCAGTTTTTCTTTCTCCTCAACAACAGTGGAAAGTTCAAATTACTCCATTTGATGGGCTAGATCTTGGAGTCCCTGTATTTAGCAACACCGTCACCGTCTTAGCACCATAGCGGTATAATGTCATATGAATCCACGCACGGATATTGTATGTTTGGTTCATAATAGTCTTTCAGTTACCAAGAAATTTGTACAACATCTATTCAACAATACTGCAAATTTCCGATTGATTTTCGTTGATAATGCTAGTTCTGATGGAACTCCGAAGTATCTCAAAAAAGGGAAAGAAGAAGATAAATGGGATGTTGTTACTGCGTCTAAGAACTTAGGAGTTATTGGCGGACGAAATTTAGGTGCTAAACATATTACGGCTGATCATTTTCTTAATATAGACAACGACCAATATGTTGGAGCGGGTTGGCTTGAAGGACTATACGAACTACTAAACCAAGGGTATGACATCGTTGGACCTGAAGCATGGCAACTTTTACCACCCAGAACTTCTGGAGTAATGGTAATTAACGGAAACGTAGTGCAAGATAGATCTTACTTCCCTTTTAAACACTGCGAAAGACCAAGAGATAGATTTACATACATCGGATGTGGTGGAATGTTAATTAAACGAGAAGTGTATGATAATATAGGACTATTTGATGACCAATTCGGGCCAGCATATTTCGAAGATCCTGATTTTTGCTTTCGCTCGATTCAAGCTGGCTACAAATTGGGCTGGAAATACAAATGTCCTATAGTGCATCTGGCTCATCAAACTTTCAATTACCAGAAACTATTTAACAAAAATATTCAATTTGCTAGAAGTCTCAATAGATTCCGTAAAAAATGGTCCCCTTATTTTCCTGAATTGATGCAAATGCCATGAAAATTGCAATATTGGTCAACCACTTCCCTCCTAGTATTGGAGGAGCAGAGAAAGTCGCCGAAACTATCGCTGATTTTTTATCTAAACATCATAAAGTTGCTGTTTTTACTCGTAGAATTAAAGAACGAATCGAACAAAAACTTCCATATAAGGTGGTTACTTATGCTCAAGGAGATTTTGGAACATTTGATAGACGACTTTCGGACTACAGCCCTGATGTAGTCTTAATTTATAGTGATGTTTTTGATTTTTTTCGTCAATTAGCAATACGGCGAAATCCATTTAAGCTTATTTTGGCATTATGTGGAGCAAATTGGTTGTATACCCACCCAAACTATGTTAATATTGTATTGAGGAATATGCCAAATATCCATCGTGTCATTTGTCATTCCAAAAGGGAGAGAGATTACAAAATATGTGCGTATGATCATGTTGCTCCCAAAACTGTGATTATTCCTAATGGTATTTGGTTAGATGAGTTTGATAGCGTCTCTAAAACAAAGCAAGAACTAGCTCCAAAAATTGCCGATAAAAAATGGATTTTAAATGTATCTAATTTCTTTCCAGGAAAAGGACAAGAACACTTAATCAAAATATTGTCCGAAATGCCAGATAAAGACTTCGTTTATATACAGATTGCCAGTGATATCGATTTTGCTGTTGGAGAAATATTAGAACACAAGTGGAAAAAGACTTCTATGTCCTTAAAAAGGCTAGGAGTAGGAGTCAAACTAATGAAAAACCTCCCCAGAGATGATGTAATCGCTTATTTCAAAAACAGTAATGTTTTTGCTTTTACCAGCGAAAAGGAAGTTGCTCCACTTGTACTTCTTGAAGCGATGGCTTCGTCGCTCCCTTGGGTAGCTACAAATATAGGTAATGCTCAAGATCTTGAAGGCGGTATTTGTATTCCTGTTCTTAAGGATTCGCGTTTTCATAGTGTGTTTGATGGAAGGACTATGAAGCTCTTCCGTGAAGGGATCGAAAAATTATTGAGTACGCCTGCAATAGCAGAAAGTGGTCGTCGTCAAATTGAGAGAGATTTAAACTGGGATCGTATCCTACCGGAGTACTTGAGTGTCGTCGAACAATAAAACTCCCAAACTAAGTATTATTACATGCGTTTACAATGCAGAAAAATTTCTTAATGAAAGTCTGGACTCAATCTTTAGTCAGACGTTTAAAGATTTCGAATTGATATTGATTAATGATGCCAGTACTGATAAAACTAACAAAATTATTCAAACATACACTCATCACTCAGAGATAATTGTCCTCAAAAACATGTATAATGAAGGAGTGCCCTATAGTAGAAATCGGGGGTTTTTGAAGGCGAGAGGTGAGTATATTGCAATTCACGATGCAGATGATGCAAGCTTGCCCTATCGCTTCAAAAAACAAGTAGCGTTTCTTGATGCGAACCCTGATATAACAATAGTAGGAGGGCATGCTATTAGGATAAGCGACGGAGGCAAAATACTAGGAAGTATGGTATACCCTCCCGAGCACACAAGAGATGCCTTTCGTGTTATTACTCGCTTCAAACTTAATCCGATCATCGATCCGTCTTGTATGTTCAGGAGACAGGCTATTCTGGATGTCGGTGGTTATCGCATGGAGCCTGAGCTGAGGACGGTACAAGACTTTGATTTGTGGTGTCGTCTCTTAGTGAAAGGGCATTTATTGTATAATTTTCAAGAGCCGTTGATCAAATATAGGATTAACCCGGAAGGCGTCACTCGCCTGAAAAAACAAGAACAAATGGAAGCTACTGATGTAGTTTGGGCAGCATTTAAAAGGAAAAATTTTCCTGATGTAATCTTACGTCCAGAGTCATATCAGCAGAAATCAATAATTGATCTTTTAGAAGGGAATGAAAATGAAAACGATACCATGGACTGAAGATGAATCACAATTGCTTTTTAGTATAAAGAAGGCCGGGAAAAATTATAAAGAAATTGCCAAGCTCTTGCAGTCTTCTTTTGGAAGACGCTCTTATACTGAAAATTCCTGTAAGAAAAAATGGAATGACACTAATTGGGAAAACTTCACTGTCAAGAAGATTAAGAACGCCAAGAAGCTAGAAGCATACGATGACCTAGATGCTGAAAAGCAAAAAGTCATTGAGACTACCTTGGCTAATAACGCCCGTATTCTCAAACGAGAAAAAGCAAGAACGCAGATAATTATAGATAACTGCAAGTCAGCTGTATATCGATTGCCGAAGCCGAAAAAATCTAATATTACCTATAAACCAACTTCCAAACAGACCCAATACAAGGCGGAGCATGTAGGAGTTATTCTGAGCGACTTGCATATCGGAGAAGATTTTTCTCTTCGAGATACAGGCGGACTCTCAGAATACAACCTTAATATCTTTAAAAGGCGGCTTGCTAAGCTTAAGCAAGTAACTACAGAAATCATCGAACGTCATCGACTCATGTACGAACTCCCTCATTTGCATGTTTTCTGTCTTGGAGATATTGTTGCCGGATCAGTTGGATCTGGAGCCTGGAACGACAATTACATTCGTTTGAGCATCTACGATCAAGTCTTTAACGGAACTGAAGCTCTGCGAGATATTATTTCTGTGTGGTCTGAAATGTTTAAAAAGGTGTCCTTCTATGGAATTTACGGAAATCACGGACGTGTTGGAAAAAGAGGACAAGAAAAAGCGTCTACTAATTGGGACAGAATTATCTACAGTCATGTAAACACTTCTTTGGAAAACTATGAAAATATCGAATGGGTTCTCCCTGAAGCGTGGTGGCTCCAACTTTCTATTCAAAAACATAACTTCTATCTGTGTCATGGTGATGGAATTCGAGGCAATATGGGTATTCCGTATTATGGTGTAGAAAGAGCTGAAGCAAAAATTGCAGGACTTATGAAAGAAAAACCCGATTATATACTTATGGGTCACTTTCATAATCCAGCAGAAATTCAAACGAACACTTCTAGGGTGCTCATGAATGGATCATTCATGGGAGGAGATATGTATTCTTTGAAGGACTTGGGTAGAGGATGTAATCCAGAACAAAAAATGTTCGGAATTCACGAGAAAAAAGGGATTACTTGGACGTATAATATCTACTTGGATGAGGATTAATATGGCCAGAAATATTTCGTACTGGTTGCCTGAATGGATTACATCGGCTACAAAGAATAGAGAATGCAACAAGTGTGCCTCTAAATTCCACAAAAATGATATTATCGCTGTGGGTATCCGGCAAAACGGGGCATCGGTGGCATTGTACGTAGAGCACGAATGTCGTAAATGTCAATATAGAGCTATGACCGTCCTAGGCAAACAAAAGGAAGATACTCTTGAAAAGATGTGCTACGCCCTTTTAGAAAGTATAAAACAGCGGAAAATAAGCGAGAAATCTGCTGAGCTGCGCAAAAAAAAGGAAGGAAAAATGACCGATCGTGAGGTTAAAAGAATGATCAATTTTATCCAAAAAGCTGAAACCCACGAAGAGTTTTTGCGACAAATAGGTATGTTTCCACCAAAAGCAGAACAGAATGATCAAGATTAGAGACTTACAATTCCCTTCTTATTTCTTAAGCCATGAAGTACAACTGCGACCAGAACTTGTACAAAGTCTTCTAGAAGTAGAAGTGGTTATCAGTGACATGGGAGAGCCAGATTCTGTCCAGATAAAAAAGAACAAAATTATCGTCTCCCAACCATCGTCGATTACCCGTTTCTTATTTTCCGTACTCTATAACCTACTGAACAGCGAAGCTGAAGACCCAATCCGCGAAGATAAACTAAGCTTAGGTCTACTCTATGCTTGCAAAGATTATGCGTTAAGTGATTTTGAAAATCAACTATCTAGCCAGTGTTATTCTTACTTTAAAGGGCACCCTTCGGCTCTTATTAGTTTAGACAAAATGCCTCTTGTGTCAGTTTTGCTACACGAAATAGTAGAACCACTAGTAGGAAATGCAATTACTCCATCAATCTTATTCTCTCATTCGCCATTTATAGATGCGGCTAGGATCATTGAAACCGAAGATCAATTTAGCAAAGAACTCAATATTCCACATAGAAGCATTCCTTTTCATGATTACCCGTTTATTGTGGTGAATGAATCAATACAAAACAGACCAGCCCAGACTGCTCATTTGCTTCACAAAGTTTTAGAACTATCATATGGCAGAGACAAGGCAAATCAGATTGTCAAAAATATATTACTGGACCATGATTCAGACATATTCCAAATGATTGTCTCGATAGTTAAAATTCTTCATGGAGAGCCAGGATTTATTCTTGATTTCTTGAAATTCTTTGAATCAAATGTTATACTTTCTAAGGAAGAAGAAGAAAAAATAGCAGAATCTCGCATTAAATCTATTACATCTGATAAATATCTGCGAGAACATATAAAAATAGGTCAACAAGCTAATTATACTCCTCAGGTGTTTAAACAGTGGCACCAATGGTCGATGATAATGGGACTTATTGAAAAACAACTTGCTCCTATGCGAGGTTCAATGTGGCCGACAACGGAGCTATTAAAACCCGTAGAGGATCTTCAACGGCAAATGATCGCGGATCGAGCTAAGAAAAAAGGAAAGAATCAACTTAATTTCGAAGAATTACTTGAAGTTGCGAGAGAAACATATGGACATAAGGCATATCAGCCTGGTCAACTGTATGAGAAGCTGCTAAGGGAACACAGGATATGGAAAACGTAAATTTGAAAGATGAAGTTCTGAGACGTATTGGTGCTATCTTAAGTGAAGTGAGACTTGCTAATGCACTTGTAGAAGAAGGAAAAGAAATAGCATGTGATCGACGCCTACAAGGCGTTCGGGCAAGAATGCTCAATTTGATCGAATTGCTCAAATTAATACCGGATGATATCAATGTGGCTCAAGAGACTTATAGAGAACAACCAACTCCCCAAACAGAGTAATTATGGAACAGGCGGGTCGTCGTCTGGAGGGGCAGGTAGTGATTTAGGTGTAGGAGCAACTCCCCTCCCAGCCCTTCCGCAAGGACTACTTGGAAAAGGTACAGGGAGAAAACAACAACTAGACAATCAAAATAAACGGCTACAAAAGCGAAAGAGAATGGAAAAACAAAGAAAATGGCGTTTATCAAAAGATCAAAAGTCACCCCTGTAAAAGTAAAAGTAGGAACAAACATAAAGAGATGCCCTATTTGTCGTAAGCCCTTTGTGAGTACGAAAATGAATCTGGCTATTTGTCCTGAATGTGTTGCTAGCAAGCATCGCTCTTGATTATGATGAACCTACGTGTAGGCAATATCTTTACGGATATCGATGGATTCGTCCCCACTGATACATACCAACGACTTCGGAAAGAAATGGCTTTCCGCCCCAAAGGCTATGAGTTTAGCACCCTTTTCAATAGATGGATTAGAGATAAAGACGGAAAACCAATCCGCCGCATGTGGGATGGATATCGACGACAAATTTGGAAAAAAAGAGGTCGCAACACACTCTATTTCCCTACAGGACTACTATCTATAGTTCGAGATGTCCTAATTAAAGACAATTTGGAATTCCAGCTATTAGAATATCGTAATAAGCCAGAAGCCACAATCCACTTAGAGTTTGATGACTCTTTTAAACTGCGTGATTATCAACAACCAATTGTCGTTGAATCTTGTGAACAACAAAGAGGAATCATTCAAGTAGCTACAGGCGGCGGTAAAACCGCCATCGCTGAAGGCATAATAAGACTATTAGGTGTTAAACCTTTCATCTTTTTTGTTACATCAATAGATTTATTAATTCAAGCAAAAGAAAGCTTTGAAGAGGTTCTGCGAGAAAACGGGAAACCCATCATTGTAGGACAAATTGGTGGAGGAGTTATTGATATACGAGATATCAACGTAATGACTATCCAAACCGCCGTTCGAGCCCTTGGAGAAAAGTACGTCAAATTCGATGGAGATGAATCTGATGATAAAACTCCTATAGAGAATCGCAGAGAAGATATTCTAAATCTCCTGACACATGCTAAGGCGACAATCTGCGATGAGGTTCAACATTGGAGAGCTGAAACATGTCAACTCGTAGCACGAAGCCTAAAGGAATCATATTACACCTACGGCTGCTCAGCTACACCGTATCGAGATGAAGGTGACGATCTAATGATTTATGCCTGCTTTGGCAAAAAAATTGCTGAAATAAATGCGAGTCAACTCGTCAAAGAAGGCTGGCTTATTAAACCGAATATTAAAATTGTTCATGTACGAGGACCTCAGTCTTCGTTTCGACAATGGCAACAACTATATAAAGATCAAGTCTCAGAAAATGTAGAGTACAATGCAATGGTATCAAACATTGCTAATAGCTATATTAAAAATAATAGAATTGTCCTAGTGCTTGTACAACAAATAGCTCACGGAAAAAGATTGGCTTCAGCTATTCCTGGGTCAGTTTTCTTATCAGGGAAGTCATCAAAAAAGAAACGACAAGAAGGCATTAATAAGCTTCGACAACGTGAAATATCTTGCATCATCTCGACTGTGATCTTTGATGAAGGAATTGATGTTCGTCCACTTGATACATTGCTGCTGGCAGGACAAGGGAAGAGTAGAGTACGAGCCATGCAGCGAATCGGTCGTATCTTGCGTCCATTTGAGGGCAAAACAACTGCAACTGCTATTGATTTCAGAATACATCAAAAATACCTGCTCGATCATTCAATTGAGCGAGAGAAGATGTATAGAACTGAACCTGAATACGACATAGAGGAAATAGATCCATGAGAATGATGAAGGAATTCGGGAATGAGAAAGATTGCCTAATACCTTCTAGCCAAGCAGCTCTAAGGTGCATAGAAAAACTACCTCTTCCATACACTGGAAACAAAAAGAAACTCATCACCAGTCTACATAGTGCTATCATTAAGCACAATCTAGAATTTGAGACTGTTTTAGATGCATTCTCAGGCAGTGCTACTGTTTCGTTCTTGTTTAAAATGATGGGAAAAAGAGTTCTAGCAAATGATTTACTAACATGTTCTTATATGAATGCAGTTGCGTTTGTTGAAAACCCCGGAATAAAACTCAGCGAGGAAGAAAAAAAATATCTACTCCATCACCAAAATCCCAATAAAGGTACGTTTGTTGAGGACAATTACCTTGGCTCTGCTTATCGAAAGTCCGGTCAAACTTGCCGATTTAATAAATTTACACTCAAAGAATGCAGAGATCTCGATAATTTCAGAGCCAATATAGATGATTGCTGTGGAAGGTACCTTGAAGGGTTGGGACTTGCAGCAAATGCTGCGGTTGTAATGAGGCTTCCATTCGGAAACGTAGACCAAAGCATCGATATTCTAAAACATCGAGTAAAACAAGAAAAATCATATGGGAAAGATTCCGAAAAAATTGATCGTCGCATTGGTATCTACTATGACGACCTATATAATCTTAAATTCGATAAATGGTTCTTGAAGTATGTGAATGACTTCATGAAAGTAGTTCCAGTAGTAGCACCTGGACATGAAGCCAAAATTAAAAGAGCAGCTTTCTTGGCAAATCTTCAACAGCACGTGCTAAGAGATTGTTTTGTTGGGGGAAGGATGCACCATGGACAAGTTTTAGCAGAAGTGCAACCTCGACTTGACCATCAGAAAAATCAACTCAAAAAACATATCATCAATGATGGTTCTTCTGAGATGAACTTCACCACGCAGAGAGATCGGGGCAGGAGACCAGGAGAAGGGCTTAAGTGGTGGACATTTGCTGATATGGATTTGCCTGGCTCTTGTCTAGCGACTAATATGGATGCAATTGATCTTCTCAAGAGTGGGTTTTGTAATGTAGATTGTGTTTATTTTGATCCGCCTTATGGTGGGCAATCTAGCGATTATGGGACAATGTACCGATTTCTTGAAGAGTATATCTATTCTGATGAATTAGAGAATCTACCGCACATTAAATCTCATGCTCAGAAATTTGTAAAGAAGAAAACTTATGAAGAAAACTTTGTAGAAATGTTAGAAGCTGCGAAGTCTATTCCTTTATGGTTATTCTCATACAATGACTCTTCTTGGAAAGATATTGAGTATATTAAAGAGTTAATTTGCAATCAAGGAAGAAAGGTGTCTGTAGAAGTTTTAGCTGGGGATTATCGCTACTTATATCGTAAAAAACAAGGAAGAAAAAAACAAAGTAGCGAGTATCTCTTGATTGCTAGGGTATAATACGAAACATACTGCTACTGGGGGGTCGGAGCACCGTGCCGCCAGGTAAAGAAATCACGGGGAGTTGGAAGGAGCACATTCCTCCCGAGACCTTACTCGTAAAAAGGAGAACTTAATAAGGAGGGTTCTGCCAAAACCCAGTATAGGTTCCGAAATCCAGGCAACGGGCAGGTCATGTTGATCCTGTGTAAAATGGCTACGTCCTGGTCCACTGTGGCTTAGATAAACACAAGTTCTTAATCCTATGCGCCTTACTCTTGTAGTATTGTAAATGCATATATCTCTTTTGGTATATTAGCAGGCTTTTGATCTTGAATTGGTTGGTTGCCATGTTTACTTGTTTTGTTTCATCCTTGAGTTTGTTGATGATTTTGAGTGGTGTGATTGTTCCTCATGTTTCATCTTCTCTCTTTTTGGTGTTCAGGACTCTCTTTGTTGCTCTCTAAGAACTCATGGAGTGATAAAGAAAGTTAGGATGGTGCCACGGGGGAAGCCATTGCGCTTAAATATTTTTACACGCAGGAATGGACAAATGAAATGGGGTATCGTATAATAAAGCAAATGGACGAACGGTCTCTAATTATCAATGCAATCAAAAATGGGACACCAGAAGATTCCATAAGTTTCCCTGGGCCCGATGCAATTCTTGATTTAGCTAAGAAAAGAAAACGAAGAGAGAGCTTCAAACAGAAGTCTTGTGGTGTGTGGAATAATGCTGACTTTTTACGGTATATTGATTTCACAATGAAAGAGTTTGGTGTTTCCAGAATTATGGGAAATATCAGACGTGATGGAGATTATATTAACCAATTATATGATCGCATGGTGAAGAAAATTGGCGATCAGATGAGTAATGAAATCTTACGAAGCTATATAGATTGGTGGATCAGCATTTGGGCCCCTCGACTTACTGGCAGTGGATTCCATCTTAAGAATCTTCTTGATGACAAGCATATCAATCGGTTTTTTCAAAGATACCGTGAGATGGAGATTGAGTCTCCATCAAATGACCAAATAAGCGAAGATGACTTGATGATATTTGAGCTTGGAGGGCTTCCATTGCTCGCTATTAAGCGAGGACTCGTGATTGGGTATCATGTAGCCACAGGGAAGCTTCCAGAGCCTCAGAGAGCCTTACAAGCTGTTTTAGGGGACCTCAGTAGAGAGATGTTGATTGCTGTAGTGAAAGCCACTATCCAAAACGCACCATATCCTAAAAGCTGTGAAATTGACTTTTTGGGGATTACCGCACCATTTCTAAAACAAGAAAATATTGTAGAATTTGATAACGTATCGTCAGAATCTTATTTTAAAGGGTAAATAAAACCAATGGATAGGAACAATTCGAATGTCGAGGTATTAGTCCTCGACCCCAATGGGACAAATCTAGGTAATATGTCCTACAAATCTGCTCAGCAACTCGCCGCAGATCGAGATTTAGACCTTGTTCAAGTAAATAAAAATAATGGTGAATTGTCAGTTTACAAAATCATGGATCGTGGTAAATGGCAGTATCTCAAGAAAAAGGGGCAAAAGAAGCCCCATTCTCATGTCCTAAAGGAAATGAATTTTCGTGTGAGAATTGATGATCATGATAGAGAAGTTAAAATAAATCATATCAAACGCTTTCTTTCTAAGGGAATGGATGTTAAAATATCTGTACAGATGAGAGGTAGAGAGAAAGCCAATCCTACTTTCGCTAGACAGAAGATGGATGATATTTTATCAGAACTGGATGATCTCATCCTGGTGAAACAAAGGAAGTCTAGTGGTGCGTTAATCACAGCCATCATTCGACCAAAGCAAGGAACATGTAATGCCGCCGAAGAAAACGGTCAAGAAAATCAACTCAAAGCCACTGGCACCGCTGCCGTTTGACGGCAAAACCCATCTAACCGAAGACGAGCGATCTAGAGCAAAAGATAGAATGCTGACGGCAGGTGATGGATCAATTGGTCGTGATATTAACTATATGATTCAAAGCCGCTTTAAGATCCTGTACGTCCGCTCATTCGAGGAGCGGCGCGTGGTGGACTTTTTCAAAGACTTGGCAGTTTATCGAGGTGCAGATCTCTTTCGATGGGATTGTGATCGTGGACTCCTTAACGCTGAAACCAGGAAACCCGTTGTAACTGAGGATTCGGAAGTTCATGAAAGTCCTATCGCCATGTTGGCTCATATTGTAGACCATGCCAGTAAACAGAGCAAGGTGATTGTTGACAAGAAGAAGCAACCAGAGGAAAGCATTTATATGCTTTTAGATTTCCATCCTTTTCTTGACGGGGTACCTCAGGTTGAACGAAAGCTAAAAGAGATAGCGGGCATCATTTCTAGCACTGTCGTTATTATTGTTGCTCCTACTTTTGTTTGTCCTCCTACTCTAGAGAAAGATGTCACGCTGGTAGATTTTCCAGTTCCTTCTTACAAAGAAATAAAGTCTTCTCTTTTAAAGATAGGTCGCGAGATTTCTAATAAACTACCTCATGCCTACAAACAAGCCAAGGAGAATGAGGAAGATCTAGTCAAGGCTGCGACAGGGTTGACGCTGAATGAGGCTGAGAATGCGTATGCTATGACGATTGTCAAGGATCGAAAATTCAACATTCAGACGATTCTAGATGAGAAGAAACAAATGATCAGAAAGGGCGGGATTCTAGAGTATCGTGATTCTCGTTTCACCATGGATGATTTGGGTGGATTAGATACACTAAAAGAATGGCTGATATTACGTCGTTTGGCATTCAAAGAGGATGCTCGACAATTCGGATTACCTGCACCGAAGGGATTATTGCTCCTGGGGATACCGGGAACAGGCAAGTCGGCCACTTGTGATGCTTTGGCTGATTTATATAAGATGCCCTTGTTGCGTCTCGATTTTGGTGCTATATTCGCTAGTCATGTTGGCGAAAGCATTCATCCTGATGAAACTGTTATTTTATTTAACGAACAGGAAAGTTTTAGAGGGAGCATAAGCGAAGCATTTGGTAAGCATGGATCTATCCCTAAAAAACAGTTTTGGACTTACAGTTTTAACGCTGATGGAGTCTCGCAAATATCTAAAGTGAATAAGATAATTCGACACGAAAGTTGTCATGATCGAGAGATGTATTTATTTAGGACCGAAGGGGGGAATAGAATAAGAGTAACCGGAGATCATTCTCTTTTTTCTTTGGGGCAACAAGGAGAAATGGAAACGTGTCTTGCGAAAAATATTCAAAAAGGTGATTATCTCGCTACTGTTCATAGCCTTCCTGAACGTGAATTTCTTCGGACGTTCGCGTACAGGATCGATTTGTTATATTTAATTTCAGAACAAAAATTTGAAGATGAATGGGTAGTTACCAATTGTCAAAAGATAATGGAAGACATCCCTGCGAACCGATATAAAAACGAAATGCCCTGGTATTATAGCCACAAGTCAACAGGTAGAGAGGTTTTATCTAAATATCTTGAATGGTGCAAAGTGGCTAAAATAAAACCATCAGATGATATCATGATATCGCCTAAATTTGCTCGCAAAAACCGTAAATCACATTCTGTTTCTCGTTTTTTTGAGGCTGATGATTCGTTGGCTTTCACTGTTGGTTTATGGATGGGCGATGGCTGCGAAGGAGACGTATTTCGAATTGCTGCTCACCAAAAAGAAGTCGGCACGATTCTGTCTAATTGTTTTGCTGAATTAACAGAATATAAGTGTTCTGAAAATGGGTCTGATTTACAAGGTCGTAGAATATGGAATGATATTCGATTATTGTTGGGGATTCAAGGAAGAGACAATGTTCGACGTATTCCTAGTTGGGTATTCCAGATGGATGATGCGTTTATATGTTTTTTGTTAAGGGGTTATATTTTTGCTGATGGGCATTTTTCGGACCAAGGGTGTGAAATCTCTTCTGTTTCTCGTTTTTTAATTGACGATGTATGCTTTTTGTTGCTAAGGCTTCATATAAATTGCACTGTTAGTTCTAGATTGAATTCTTGTGGGAACGAAGAATACCGAATTACCATAAAAGATAAGATCTCATTAAAATCTATAACTAACATTTGTAATCAAGAAAGTCATAAACATGAAATGCATTCGCAACGAAAATTCCCATTGATTGATGGTGTAAAAGAAGAGTTGCGAATGATTTCAAGAATTGCATATAAGAAGGGTATTCGCGTTAGCTTTAACTTGCATCAAAAATTTGTTATGGAGGCGAATATAGTCAACATTTTAGACATTTTAAAAATATCTCGCGAACAAGTTCCGATAATTGACAAGCTAATTAACTCTTCTGTGTGGTGGAAGTGTGTGAATCAAATAGAGCAAATACCTGCAACGGAATATGTTTATGATTTAAGCATAGAAGATAATCACAATTTTATATCAGGATTAGGTTCTTTTATAGCACACAATAGCGAAGCCAATATTCGTCAGTGTTTACAGGTAGCGGAGGCCATTTCTCCCGCAATCCTTTGGGTGGACGAGGTAGAGAAAGGCATTGGCGGCGTCGAAAGTAGCAACTCCACGGATGGCGGAGTAACCAACCGAGTCTTTGGTACGATGCTTACGTGGATGCAGGATAAGGAGTCTCCTGTTTTTGTCGTATGCACTGCTAACAATATCGCTGGGATACCTCCTGAGTTTATGAGGGCTGGTAGATTCGACGAGATCTTCTTCATTGACTTACCCACTGCTGAACAACGAGAAGAGGTAATTGAGAAGTTATTGAGTCGCAAGGGTAGGCAGCCATCTGATTTTAATATCAACGCAATTGTGTCAGCTAGTGTTAATTACACTCCAGTAGAAATTGAGAAGGGCATTGATAACGCCCTTTTCGTATCCTACGCGGATAATAAACGCAAGGTGACTACAGAAGATGTAGTTCTGGCTTTGTCTTCTTTTTATCCTCTGTATAATTCACGACGAGAAGACGTCCAACGAATGAGAAAATGGGCACTGGGCGAGAACGGACAGGGTGGTCGAGCAATTCTGGCTAATTCTCCCAGCAAAACAACTGAGGTTGTTCCGTCTTCTGAACCTAATGAAGAATCAGGCGAAGAAGTGAGTGAGATTGGCAGGCTGATTGATCTTGATTTCTAATGAAGAAAAAACTTTCATATCTGGAGTGGAGTCAGTGGTTTGCTGATCAGTGTGATGAATGTCACGGATCACAAATTGTTCTTGTAGACGGCTCGCCGCGTCGATGTAATTGCCAGCTTATTGCTACCGCCAAAGCACGGCTAGAGGCGGTAGATATTGTTCCTACTAGTCTTAAGTATTGCAATTGGTGTGATTTTACTGGTCTTATAAAGAATGCGGGAGAGATACGTGGATCATTGACGACCGAGAGTACGATGCGGGGGCGGAATTCTGCTTTCCGTTATTGTTTTGGCGAAGATTATGATCCTGCTATTTCACGAGATCCTACCAAGATCAGACTCAGTGATCGAATTGTGGATGGGAATAACCTTGTCATAGTCGGTCCTGAGAATTCTGGGAAAACACTGCTAGCTGTTCTTGTTTTGAAAGAAGCATGCAATGCATACATTGTGGGCAAGAACATTCAATTCAAGTGGGTGAAGTTTTATGATATCATTAATCACGCACGATGGGATACTAAGGGTAAGGACATTAATCATGCTTTATTGGACGAATTGTCCGAGTTGGATTTTCTTTTCATAGATGGAGTAGATGATTATCGCGGTGGTCATAACTCGCCACCCGATCACACCTCGATGAATGTATTATTTGGGGCACGACGGATTTTGAATCTCCCCACGATTTTTGTATGTTCTTCCATATTTGCAAAGATGTTAAATCGCCCAGAGGGACAGGAGAAGTTTGTAAACATGTTTGGGGATGAATTTGTGCGATCTATTGCCCATAGAAGTAATACGTTGATAGAGCTAAAGAAATCATAAATGACAGAACAAAACATAGACAAAATACACTTGGAAGTTGAACGTAAACTTCTAAACTTAATGTTACGTTATCCTGACGTGGTTGAGGAGGTTATGGATGGCAACATTAACGCGGATTTTTTCATTGAGCGACATCAGCCTTTAGCTCAGGCGATTTTTTACACTGCAAGTATCAGTGAAGGAAGGCGACTGCTGAGCGATAAGCATTATCGTGCCCTGTTGATTGAGCAAGGTGGCAAGGGCGATATTAGCATCCCGATGCAGGTGTATCACTCTTGTAGATATGGAATTGTTCATAACTCTAAAGACGATTTCGATTTATTGGTACGTAAGTTGATTGAGGCATATGTTTATCGTGGTGGGCTTGCTGCCATGAGGCAGTTCAATCAGAACGTACCAAAGATGGGATATGTGGGAGCAACAAAACAATATAGGGAAGATTTAGATTCTGTATTGGATTTAACAGAGGTGAAGAAATCTGTCTTCTTTACGGTCAATGAGAAAAAAGATGAGTTCCTTCAGCGGCTGAAAGAGAAGAGGGAAAACCCACACGAGATGATCAAATGTGGGATTAGTGAAATTGACAAGGCGATGAATGTGGGTTTTAAGCCTGGGCATACTAGCTTGTTTATTGCAGCAACAGGCGGAAATAAAACGAACATGATGCTTAACATTGCCTTAGAATTGTATCGCAACACTGGCAGACAGGTACTGTTTCTCCCATTGGAAATGGATTGGGAGGATTTTATTAACCGTATGATTTCTAATACTACGGAAATTTCTTACACGAAGTTGCTCAGCCCTAATCTTTTAAGCGAGGAAGAAGTTAAGAAGATAGAAGACTCTAAAGCTTGGTTTTACGAGAATTTTGGAGTTATTGACGCTACCGATAGGCTCTCCTTGTCTGGGCTGAAGCGAGAGTTGGATAAACGGATCAATTATTTCAAACCTGCTCTTGTTGTGGTTGACTATTTGTCGTTGTTGAAGATTGAGCGATCAACTATTAGACATGATCTCGCTTTAGGGGAATTGGCTAAAGGTTTGAAGTTTATGGGTAAGAGTTATGGCTTCCATGTCATGACGGCTGCTCAACTCGGACGTTCTGATATTAGGCGGATTCGAGAAGAGGGGGCAGATGCCGCCCCGCCCGATTCAACTGCTGTTAAAGATTCTCAAGAAGTCCCATCTCATGCTGAGTTTGTTTTCGCTATGACAGAAGTTCCTGATGAGGCAAATCGAATCAAGTTACATATTGTTAAGTCTCGGTATGGACCCCATGGCTACACTAAGGAACTGCATCTTAATGCAGATATCTGTAAAATCGCTAGTACAGATAGCGTCCCTTACTCCGTTTCTGAGCAAAAGGATTTCGAAGAAGCACTTAACACTCATCCAGAAGTTGTCGTAAAACACCAAGAAAAGAAGATACTGGAATTCCAAGCCGCAAATTATGAATTGGATGATATAGGATGAGTCAGTTGTTATTTATGAATGATGTTTCCACTGAGTTGGAAGAGGCCAATTTGATGCCTGGGGATGATGATCCTCCTGCTAGTGCATTGGGCAACAAACAGGCAGACGAAATCGTACCGTATTTCTACACGAAGGTAAAACGCATTGATGTATTGTTTAGTAGTGATGCTACGCGGATATTGAAACTGGTTCATAAATTAAGATTACAATCAAAGGACAATCGTATAGCCAGTAATGATATACGCAAATTGAAGGGATTGCGAGAACGTAGTTTGGGAGTACTTAATCGCAGTTTGATACCTTGGAACAGTGATATTTTTTGTCATTCAAGAGTATTGGCAGAAGAGGGCGAGTCAATCTTGCAGTGTCGTTCTAGGTTAATGAAATGCATTACTAGTATTTGTTATGGACACATGGACAAGCGGATACTACTGGTTTCGCATCCTTTGTTGTGTCAGATTGCTATGAATGCTATTTTGCATAAGGGTCATACCCTTCATACGGAATTTTGGCAAAAAAAAGGATCGTTCATTATTTTTGATTTCAGTAGGGGACGATATGGTATAAAGTGGGGATTTCATGCTGCCTTTAACACGTTTGAAGATTCAGCGTATTCTACAGAGGACATCTATCATCGATTACTTAGCGAAGCGAGGACACGAACCAGTCCGAGCCCATAGTGGTGGTCGATTTGCTTATCTCTGTCCTCTACCTGGACACGCTGAAACAAAGCCGAGTTTTTATGTTTGGACGTTTTCTGAATATGAAAATTTCTACTGCTTTGGTTGTCAAGCACGGCATAATATCATTCATTTAATCTCGTCCATAGAAAATCTTCCTGTCCGCGATGTGATTCAAAGACTTGCGGAAGGGTTTGATTTATCTAGTGCGGATGAAGTAAAGTTCGAGCAGGAGTTAGTGGAAAAGGGGCTCGCTCCTCCTGATCATGCTGGAGATCTGGCTTCTCATTTGTTGCACATTAGCACGGTGTGTAATGAATTCCTAAAAGGTACGAAATATGATAAAATAGAGTGTGAAACGGTCGATAAGTTATGGAAACTCATAGACGCTAATCTAATCGAATTCAATATTGAGAACATTGAAAATATAGCTGCAAGCATAGGAGAAGTTGTCGGTAAGCGGATAGCGAGGTTTGACAAATTAGAGGAAGATAAATTGGCGAAGAAATATGCAGAGGAAGGTTAAATGCACTTGGCTCAAAAATTACGCCCGCCAGTAAAATGGCACGGTGGAAAATATTACTTGTCTCGTCGAATCATCGAATACTTTCCGGATCATCACACGTATATAGAACCATTCGGTGGCGCAGCGTCGGTACTCTTGAATAAAACCCCAGCGGTGGTGGAAGTTTATAACGATTTGGACTTACGGATCAGCCGCTTATTCCGAGTAATTCGTGACAATGGAAAGGAGCTTCAACGACGGCTTTCGTTGACGCCCTATAGTGAAGTCGAATTTAATTTTGCAACTGATCCAGATGAAGATGAAGATGAGATTGAACAGGCTCGGCGTGATTTTGTGCGTTGGAGATTATCAATAGGGGGTCGCGGTGATTCATTTAGTTGTACTTTACATCGAGTTCGGCGACAAATGGCAGATGTAGTCTCTGGATATCTCTCTGCGATCGACGAGCAATTACCGCTGATTATCGAGAGATTGCGCACTGTTCAGATGGTATGCCGACCTGCTATCGAAGTTATCAAATATTGGGACAACAAGAACACTTTGTGTTATTGTGATCCTCCATATTTGCATGAAACTCGCCACTCTACCAATGTGTATGGTGTTGAAATGACCGAGGATGATCACCGGCAACTTGCTGAAGTTTTGCAAGGATGCACTAGTAAGATTATACTGAGTGGTTATCCATCAGAATTGTATAATGAGATCTACTCTTTTTGGCGAACTGTTAGTTTTGACTTGCCAAACAATGCGGCTGGTGGACGGAAGAAGAAGCGCAAACAAGAAACATTGTGGCTGAATTTTTGAGGTATATTTAATGCTACGCCCCTTTATCAGATATCCAGGTGGGAAGAGCAGACACACTGCAAAGATACTTAACTACCTGAAATCAAAGGAGTTGAAGTATAGAGAGCCTTTCGTGGGTGGGGGTAGTGTTTATTTAGCAAGTGGTTTCGAGAATGCTTGGATTAATGATATTGATCCAGGTGTGTATGATTTGTGGAGGATGGTCAAAGAAGAGCCGACTATGCTTATTGATTTAATTGAAGAACACACCCCTATTTTAGAACACCGTAAAGACAAAAAGCATATTAAGCGAGCGATCAGTCTTTGGCAAGAAGTTAAAGGGGATGTGAATCATACTAGTTATCCAGAAGGTTATCGTTTTTTATTTTTGATCAAGACATGTTTTAGTGGGGTGGTGACTGGTGGTCCTACGGGTGGCATGAACCAAAATAGTCAATATCCTATTACGGCTCGTTGGTCTTGTCGTTCTACAATTAAACGCATTGGAGAAGCTCAGAAGGTCTTACAAACATGCAAGATTACTAATTTGCCATGGAGTGAAGTATGGGATGACTCAGAGAAGGGGATATCTCTTTTTCTAGATCCGCCCTATTTAAAGAAAGGTGCTCAATGTTATAATCATTCTTTTGATATTGATGATCATAAAAAACTAGCTGAGAAGGTAACATCTAGTTCGTGCAGATATGTTGTAACAGTAGATGATTGTGTTGAGTTACGTAACATTTGGTCGCAGTGTGGAATCCCTGAAGAGCGAATGATCTCTGAAGAATGGCTTTATTCTATGACATCAAAGCGAATAAAAAATAGGGTTGGCAAAGAATTATTCATTGTTAGTGATGATGCATATAGATTGTCTTTATCGCGAGAGAAGGCAATGAAGTTAATTGGATTGTGTGGAGAAGATGATGGTAGTATTGGATGAAATGACTCTTCACAGGTATTTTGTACTGTGTGAGGATGAAGCGAATGAAATCTGTAATGGATGGATTTCTGATAAACAAAAAATGCAACTCATTTCGTATTCTGATGGTCGTCCTGTTAGCAAAATCATAAGAGACGCTGTGACTGGAATGACGGGGGAATGGGGTTCTTATCTGTATGTTTCTGGGCACGACATTCTGTGCGAAAGACCCCAGTGTGGAGTAATGCGAAGAGATGCAGAAATTTGGAATAAAGATCTAATGGCGTCAGAGCCTTTCCGGATTTATCGTGCTGATGGAAAATCGCATGTGGTAGATCAATCTATATCCTGCAAAGCTCAACTAATGAGTCAGGCACAGCGTCTCGGAGCTTCGTGGACTTTTCAGAGAGAAACCTCAGACAGACATGGCGATCCTATGCTGGATGATCCTTCTTGTAATAAAGTTCTAGTGGTGTCTCTTGTTGATGATTTTTTTAATGATAGAGAGGTGAGTTTTAGTTATCTTGATAAAGCACATGAAAAAGGTTTCTGCTGGCAACTTCACGTCACATGTTTTTGGTGGCCCGATGTCTTTCCGTATTTGAGTCTGCCTAAAAGATCTGATTTACGAGATAAGAAAAAGTGTCTCTATCTTAAGGATATTCAACATCTACAATCTCGCATAGTCGTGAAGGACGATTTTTATGATTTTTCATAAAGATAGCAAACTTCTTGTTGATGATTTGTCTGCAAACTCAGTGCATTCAGTCATAACTGATCCTCCTTATGGCATGGAATTCATGGGTTTGGACTGGGATAAGGTTCTTCCTGATAGGTCTATCTGGAAAGCCTGCTTTGAAGTTATGTGTCCTGGGGCTTTTTTATTGGCATTTGGTCATACTAGATTGTACCATAGATTAGGATGTGATTTAGAGGATGAGGGATTTGAGATCAAGGATTGTCTTTGTTGGGGATATGCTTCGGGCTACCCCCATAGTTACAATATTTCTAAAGCAATCGATCAGAAGCACGGAGCGGAGCGAGAAGTGATAGGGAAGAGGGTTCATCCTACGCTTCGTAATGCACCAAACGTGAAATCCAACGCTTATCATGCTGATACTTTGATCAGTGACGAAGAGATGGAATCTTGGGATATCACCGCTCCTGCAACCGATGATGCAAAGAAGTGGGATGGTTGGGGAACTCAGCTAAAAACTGCTTGGGAGCCAATTGTAATGGCTCAGAAGCCACTAGAGGGTACTTATATAGAGAATGTCCTGAAATATAAGGTGGGTGGATTGAATATTGATGAATGTCGTCTGCCTTATAAGAACGAAGATGATATGAAGCGATTGGCTAGTTTTGAGCATTTTGCGGGTAAAAATTACGGTGATGATAAATATTTTTCCGCAAATTCTGGGAATAAGAAGCAATGTAATATTCATCCTTTGGGTAGATGGCCAGCGAATTTAGTGTGGATGGAGCCAATGTTTGCCCAGTATGATCATATTTTTATGATTCCAAAACCCAGCAAGAAAGAAAAGGGACAAAAGAATACTCATGAAACCGTGAAACCGATTGAGTTAATGGAGCGGTTGATACGGTTGGTGACTCCTCTTCCTTCTGTTGTAGGAGAGGATGTATTGGTACTTGATCCGTTCATGGGGAGTGGCACTACGGGCATTGCGGCTCGTAATCTCGGTAGAAAGTTTTACGGATATGAGAAGAATAAAGCTAGCTATGTGATAGCTAAGCGTCGTTTACAGGCAAAGGTAAAGTTTTTTGACATGTTTGCGAGGTAAATTATGTGGGAAGAACTGAATAAAAGGAAGTGGGAACTTAGGCACAATGATAAGGTTTTGGCGACCATTTATGAGAAAACAAAAGAGCGATATTCGGTGTATATAGCAGTTCCTCTGATTTTCGAAAAGGTTCGAGATATTTTGGGGAAAACTCATTCCTTCAAGACTCTTGATGAAGCCAAAGAGCAGTGTGATAAGATGCTTAAAGAGCAGGTTTTTGCTTGGTGTGAAGCTGCTGTATCGTATTGTCAATCATTGCCTAAGGTATAATGAGAGCGAAACAAGCTCATAAAGGAGATTTCAGCAAGCCTAAGCATGGACGTGCCACAAATTGGGGTTGTCGATGTTTTTACTGTTGGGGAGACTATTTAAAGCGATACTGGGAGAAGCGAACGTGCAGGAGACGGAAGGTAAAGGATCAGAATGAAGATAGATGAGGTTCTACGAAGAAATTTTCCTATCATATCCGAAGATTATCGCAAGTTCGCTCTAGACAAAGACAAGTGTCGGAAATGTTCGATGTATTCTCACTACGAACAAGTAGGGCAGAGTGAAGGGAATGCTAAAGATCCGACATTTATGTTTATTGGTGAGGCTTTAGGCGAAGAAGAGGTGAAACAGAATCGTCCTTTTATTGGGCGGGCAGGACAACGATTACGTGCTGAATTGCGTAAGTATCCTGAGGTATTTCGTCGAGATACGGTACTTATTAGCAATGTGTTGGCTTGTAGACCGCCGAATAATAAATTCCCAGCTGGCGATCATAGTAAGATTGCTGAAACTTGCTGCAATCTTTGGGTGCGTCGTGAAATCAAGATGCTTAAACCCAAGGTAGTTGTTACTCTTGGTAATCCAGCTTTGAAATATATCCGTGATGATTGGGGTATTACAGCCAATAGGGGACAATGGAAGTTCCTTCATTTGTATCGCAGTTGGTCGTTGGCTACTTTTCATCCATCTTATGTGATACGTAGTGAAAATAGTGGAAAAAAGTTTGTTGTTGATCAGTTTGAAGCGGATATTGAAAAAATAGCCACAACTTGGAGAAGTATGATTGATGGCGACTACCGCATGTCGTTGTCTGAAGAAGAATGGCAGCAGCAGTTGGTGGTAGAGGAACTCATAAAGATGGGTGTCTAATGGTAGAAATGACGGACATTACTCTTATTGAAGCAAAAGGAAATTTCCCTGCTGTTTGTAGGCTTATGAGAGAAGATGGTAGTCCAGAGGTTTGGATGCTAGAGACAGTGGCTTATGTAACAGCTCCTATGATCTCATCTCAATTTGTGCTGCATTGCTGGAATGATGGGAAGGTAGTAATGTTTGACGCAATGCGTCCTTTGCAAATGGAGACCCCAATTGACGATCTTCAGCAACTAAGAGAATGGTGCAAAAATAATAAATGGTCCGATTTGTGGATACATGACAGACTTCTGGTTGAAAGAAAAAGCCTGTTCTATTGGAGTAGAATGTATATTGCGGGTTTAGTTATGAACGATAGATTAAAGAAGCAGGATGATGATGAGCACGCTAGATTGACCAGTGCTTACATTAAAGAAAAGGAAGAAGAGGAACAGGAAAATGCCCCTTAGACGAATGGCAGAGTTTAATCGTCAGGATTTTATATATGAAAGTCCAGACGGTGATGAATGGCGCATTACTTTTTTTGATACTAGCGACAGGAAATACATTGAGATCCAGAAACAGGGTGAGGAGAAAATAGATACCTGGGATATGGATATGTTTTTGGACATCGCTGATGCAGTAAGAAAAGCTGTCCTCAAACAAACAGTAACAAAGAAGAGCAAATTGAAAGGCCCTAGCATTGTGGATCATAGAGCAGATTTAGATCAAGTTGACCCTGAGTCTATTCAAAGTTCTGTGGACAAAGCTATGGAGCAAGTTGATCTTGGGATTCGTCCCGTAGAATCATTTTCTCCAGGAACTCCAGAACAAATAAAAGAAGATATAGAAGGAAGGAAGCTGGCTGCTATGCAGCCCCTAGACCCAGAGAAGAAAATTCGCAGGACTAGTAAAGTGGTCAAAGCTAGCGATTTAATGTAATGGAATACGAAGTACAATTGGCACCGATTGACAAGGTTATTGTGACTCCTCAGGGGGTCCTGGAGCCACTTTGCAATAGTTGTTCATCTCCAGATTGCTCTAACCCCATTCAAGAAAAATCTGTTTCTATAGTCGGTCGGATGCAAAAGAACCGACTGTACGTTATGAATGAAAATATTGTCAGACAAGTTGTTGCTTGTAAAGGATATGTAGGTGATGCAGCGTTACCATCAACAGCTCTGGGCTCTCCAATATAGTAAAGAGCGGACACGGCAGCTAGATAGATTCCGCAAACGTATACAAAATATTATCATCCACCGCAAAACTGTTCAGAAAAAACTCCAGGATTTTCCTGCGGTTTATACATATATAATGGACAAGTTTCAAGGAATAGATTTATCGGATCTTGCGATTTTTCTTAGTCCTGCTCATGTTATTCAACAGAACGGCTGGCCGCAAATAGGTGGTTGTTATGTTAAAGAGACGAACACTATTTTAGTCAAAGACGAAATCAAGACCAAGAAAGACAAAACCAGGAAAGGAAAATTTAACAAGCTCATGGCGAAGCAGTGCTCAGTTGATGTTGATGTTGAGGATGTCGTGGTACACGAAGTCATCCACGCTGTTTCTCATCGGATGAATAGAGCTTCATGTAAATTTGAGCACATGGAAGAAGAGTTTGTCTATTGTAATTGTATTGATTTTTACAAACAAAAGGGAATGACAGAAGATGATATTGTGGATAATAATTTGCTACCTTTTTGTATCAACGATATCTATTCTTCTCGATCAGGATTTAAATCTGTTATTTGCGCGGCAGGACTTTCGTTTCCATATGTTGAAAGTTTAGATGAGAAAAAGTATATACGTTTTTGCAATAGACACGCAGAAAATCTGGTTCCTGCCATAAAGAGCAAAGCTCAAGAAAAGGGACATCAGATGATTGCGATATATAAGCAATATGGTAGTCGAATGAATATGACAGATGAAGCCCCCGAAATAAAAGACCCAAGTTCAATTCGATTTGCTTCTTTGGAGTTAGATAATGCCGACTTATGAATACAAGTGTATGCAATGTGGAATTATTGAAATTTTTCACGCAATGTCTGATGATAATAAAACCGTCTGTCCTCAGTGTAGTGAAGATGGACTTGAAAAGCAGATTTCAGCTGGTGGAGCTGTGATTATTGCTGGTCGAGAGGCAAATCAATATTCGGACATAAAACATGCCCAATTTTGGCGTGACAAGAATGGAGTAAAGCATCGAGTTACGGATGCTGATGGGCATACTGGCTCTGCTACAGTTACAAAAAAGACTTCAAACGATGCTATGGTTAAAAGTCGCAAGCGTCGTGATGCGAAACAGGGCAAGAAAATGCGTTCGAAACTTCAAGAAAATTATGCCATTGAAAGTCTTAAACAACAATTGAAAAAATGAGATATATCCGCTACAAGACAATTACGAGTAAGGTTTTTGATCAGATAGTTGAAGACACTGAAGATGTACAAAATCTTTTAACTGAATTAAAGAAGAAGGAAATTACTTGTGCAATGCAAGTAGGATCTGGCCCTCGTCATGAATTCGTTCGTATTATGGAGGTAAGTGATGAGAAGATTACTTGGAAGATCATAGTAAAAGGAGCGACTTTGCAGAAATCCTCTTTTATTGCTGATATTCAAACAATAGAAGTGAATATGCCTGATGAAGTAATGGCTCAGCTGAAGCCAGAGCCATCTCGTTGGGCTACTCTAGACACCTCGGAAGTCTAATATGACAATTGAGCATATCTGGCCGATAACAGAAGAATACACTCCCTCTCGTCCCATTACTTTAGAAGTCGGAGAAATTAATGATTGCGATTTCTCTAATTCCGCAAACCAAATATATCGTATACTTACAATACTTGATTTGGCTAATTTAATTGAGCAAAATCCTTTTCGTTCTTCTATGGAAGTAAAGGCTGCTATTTTTAATTTGATAAGTGACATTGATCTAGGATCTGAATTTCTTCAAATTTCCGAAAACAAACATATTCGTGTGGAATTTAGAGATGAGTTATTATCTATTGAAGTATTTGTTGGTGTTTAATGGCCGAATACGATGCAAGCGTTTGGGAATCTGAGCCTCTTTTGTCAAAAGAAGAGTTAAAAGCTCTTTTGAGTGAACAACTAAAGCACAATCCACCTAATCCCTTAGACTACTCTAATCTTGATATTGTCCCTCTTTCTGAAGAACAGATAAAGGAGTTAGAAAAGGAGATCCGTATTTTGGCGGCAACATACGAAGTATCCTCCGACGATACAGTTGTACCTTCGGCAGAAACCCCAGTAGTGTTTACTAACAGTATTTTGATAGATGATCTAGAAAAATTTAATGTTGCTCTTGACGGGAATCAGCAATGTGGAAGCCTATTTGGTTTGTCAGAATTTAGTGGTCAGTTGAGCGGACATGCGTTAATTAAAGATCGTGGTATAATACCCAAAGATATATGTGGTAAAACTATTAAGATAGAAGTTAGTCTTACAGTTACAGCAGCTCAGTTAGTTCCAGGGGTAAATGACCCATCTAAACTTTCTCTAACATTTACAGGCAATCCATCTGATCTCGTTGGTAAATTACATGTTGAAGATACACCGTCAGAAGAAAAAGATGAAGATTGTCACCGCTTTACAGGGTTTATGGATAATCCTAAGGATTTCTAAATGACAAACGTTGATTGGGGTTATGTAGAAAAAGTTTTATGGAACGTTGTTATAATTCTTTACGGAGTGGCGGTTATCATTATAATAAAGGAGATGAGGTGACACCTGATTTCGTACAAATACACAACCATAGTCAGTATAGCAAGTTTGATGGATTTGCTTCGGTAAAAGATCTCGTTACTACTGCCAAAAAATTTGGCATGTCGGCTTGTGGGCTCACCGATCATGGCACTTTTGCAGGAGCGATTGATTTTCTACAAGAGTGCCGCAAACAAGACATACGGCCTATCCTAGGAATGGAAGGGTATCTAGCCTATGACCACAAAGCTCAGAGCAAGAAAGATCAGCCTGCTGGGCGTAAGGCAAATCGTCATATCAATTTGATTGCGAAAAATCACACTGGTTTTCAAAACATTTGCACTTTGTCACAGATTGCGTCTTTGGATGGGTTTTATTATGATCCGCGAACAGATTTAGAATTGCTTGCTGAATATTCAGAAGGTATTATCGCTACTAGTGCTTGTCTGAGTAATGTGGTAAACTATTGTTTGTCTCGTGACCAATATGAGATGGCCAAGAAAGCGGTATCTTACTTTCAAGATATTTATGGTGAGGATTATTATTTGGAAGCAATGTTCCATGGACTTCCTGCCGAGCATAGGATTCTGCCTGATATTCAAAAGCTATCTAAGGAAACAGGTGTAAAGATTATTGTGACTAACGACGTGCATTATATTAACAAGGCAGATTCTGAGTTCCAAGAAATAATGGTGTGTATTAGTTCGATGAAGACAATTAAAGACCCGAAGAAATATGATTTTCCATACAAGGAATTCTATTTTAAGTCGAAGGAAGAGATGGCAGCAATCTTCGGTAGTATTATCCCATCTGCCATGAGGAACACTCTAGAGATAGCAGAAAAATGTGATTATTCCGACATCATCTTGGGTGGCAAGATGTTGTTGCCTAAATTTAAGCTGCCTGAGGGACAGTCTGATCCCTATGAGTGCTTGAAAGATTCAGCCTGGAGAGGGTTGAATCGTCTTAAACTAGATGATTCGCCCAAACATGTCGAGAGGTTGAAGTTAGAGCTTGGGGATTTAAAACTTATTTGGGATACAAAGCGTTTTGATTTTCCTACATACTTTTTGATTGTAGAAGATGTTATGAATTTTGCACGAAAGAAAAAGATTTTGGCAGGCGTCCGAGGATCTGGATATGGCTCACTCTTATTAAAGTGTATTAGAATCGTTGAGAGTGTTATAGATCCTTTGGAGCAAGATTTAATGTGGGAAAGATTTTTAGGTTTCGATGATAAGTACTTCTTAAGTGAAGATGATTTTGGTATAAGGGCTGCCTGATGATAGAACATGAAAAAAGTTACGTTTTTACTCATGAAGGTGCTCATAGATTCTTAGAAGAGCATGGTATGAGTTTGTATTATATGGCCAATGATCCTGATCCCAGTGTTAAGATTATTAAGGACTGTTATCTCGGACAAGGCATGCGAGTGAGGCGTTCGTGGACGCAATCCGAAGCCACCCCTGATAACTGTACCGTCTTCTCAAAAGAAAGGACTGGGGAATGGGAATCTGGGGAATCTAAAAATGGGAGTAATGGGTTACCTCCTAAAGATGCCGACGTTTCTTATGTATTCACGCGAAAAACAGGTGAAAAATCTAAGGGTTATAGATTAGAGTTTGAGGAAGAAATTTCGGAAAGACTAGCTGAATCTCTTGTCTCTGACAAAAAATTATGTGTTCAAAAAGTTAGAAAGAAGCTCCCTGTTAATGATGAATCTTATTTGGTAACAATGGATTTTATTGAAGAACCTATGAAGATAGCAATCATGGAGATTGAAGCTCTTAGTGAAATCGTGTATCCAATTCCGGCTGATATAACTCAGCGTCTATTTGGAATCTCACTGAAAGAATGTCCTTTGTGTTCATATTTGCTGTTTAATCGTCACGTGGGAATTTGTGGAGGCCCATCTTCTGGCAAATCAGAAACAGCTAAAATTCTTTCGCATGTATTGAACACTAATTTTAGGGCAAACTCTTATCATGTTGCTGAATTCGCTACTACGTTTATACAAAAGTATGATAAGACACCCAACTTCTGGGAAGAGTTCTTTATTTGGCATGGACAACATGAGAGAGAGCATAGCGCTATCTCGGCAAATGTAGTTTTATCTGATTGCCCTACTTTCCTAACTTATATTTATCTCTTGCACTTGCCTAAGGATAAATTTTCTCCAGCTACGGCATTGGTGTTGGCAAAGATGTACAAGAGAGTGTTATTCGATATCGAATGGTATTCGGATATCATTTTTCTTGAGTTAACGGAATATAAAGAAAATAACATCCGGTATCAATCCTTCGAAGAAGCTAAGATTATAGAAAAGAGGATTAAAATGTTTTTGGACGATCATAGAATTAAATATTCTACCTATGATTATTCTCAAGCAGATAAGATGTTAACTGATTTATTTTACATAAATGAGTAATTATGACTGATATTGAAAAACATATTTTAGAAGCTGCGGCCGAACATCCTCAATTTGACAAGAAAATTTGTCTTGCCGAACTAGAGAACATGAAAGAGTGTGATTTTGATTTGATTAAGCAATTGTGGGAATTGCGAAATCTTGTGAAAAACGGGGAGCGTGTAGTTGGAAACGAAAATAAGCTCAACTCATCTCTTGCTTATTTTTTAGGGATAACTGAGCGCCGTCCAGAATCCAATTTTGAAATATGCCTTCGACGAACGTATGGGCGAGCAGGATTCCCTGATATAGATATGGACTTTGATTATGTTCGTCGTCAAGAGATTGTTGATTACCTCATCGAAAAATATGGGAGAGAATATGTAGGTAATATTGGTAACGTGCAAACTTTAAAAACCAAGGCAGCCTTGCGACGTGCCATTAAAACTCTCGATCCGACTAATACTGTAAGATATGATCAAAAAGGTAAGGAGATCAAGCAGAAGGTCAATGCCAATTATGAGCTGGAGAAGGAAATACTAAAGACCTTGCCAGGGCTAATGAAAAGACCAGATGGTAGTTTCATTAGCTCTGTAGATGAAGCCTATGAAGAATATCCAAATTTTAAAAAGCACATGGATGCTTACCCAGATATACGTCGCGTAGCATCTGCTATCGAAGGCACCATCTCAGGTTTCGGAGTTCATGCTGCTGGCGTCTTGGTGTCTCCTGTCCCTCTCAGTCTTATTGCCCCTATGCATGTAACTACTATTCATGCGGGAGTGGGTGATGAGGGCCCGCAGAAGGTTGTCGCTACTCAATTTCCTATGAATGATGTTGAGAAGATGGGATTGATTAAATTTGATATTCTTGGGTTATCTACGAAAACTGCTATTGATTGGGCGTGTAAATCCATCAAAGAAGAGCGGGATATAGATATAGATTGGAACAATATTTCTATTAATGACCCGGAAACATTAGCATTATTGAATTCAGGGAAAACTGATGGCTGTTTTCAGCTTGAGAACCCAGGGATGAAAGAGTGCTTAAAAATGATTGGTATCGACACTTTTGATGACTTGGTAGTTGCAATAGCTATGTACCGACCGGGTCCTAAAGACTACATACCAGAGTATTCATCTCGTAAACGTGGTACTACACAGGTAGTTTATCCTCACCCTGTAATTGAACGTTATACTAAAAAGACTTATGGCGTTATCGTATATCAAGAGCAGGCTATGTACATATTTGTCAAGCTAGCAGGGTTGACGAATTCCGAAGGGTATATTTTTATCAAAGGTTCTGCTAAGAAAGATCCTCAGTTATTCCAATCAATGAAACAACGATTTATAGATGGCGCGTCTCGAAAATCAAATGAGGATATTGCAAATGCAGTGTGGAAACAAATGGAACCTTTTCAGGGTTATGCTTTTAATAAGAGCTTACCATGGAATGAAAAAATCATAACCACTAAACAGGAATATTCAATCCAAGAGTTGTATAATATAAAGCAGAGGGAAGAAGAGCTTCCCCAGGTGTTTTCTCTAACTGGTGACCCTGTTGATATAGTAGATGTATATGATCATGGGGTTTTGCCAGTCTATGAGATTACTTTGGATGATGGCTCTACTGTTTCGAGTACGTTGAATCATAAGTTTATGACTCAACGAGGAGTGCTTTCTTTGCATCAGATTCTTAACGAGAATCTGGAAATTGTACAAAATGTTGGAGTGATCAATGAAGAACAAGTGGATGTGCAAAGGGTGTCAAGAACAATTGCAGACTCGGCGCAAATTGCAGAGTCATCAACGGGGGTGCGAAAAATATCAGTTGGCGAGATACAATCCCAAGACTTATCTATGTCAAGGGTGCAACAGCGAGATCCGAGGATACAAAAAATTTCTTGCTCACAAAAGGGGCTGTCAAGATTGGAAGAAATTGAAGAGCCAACACTACAGCAAGCAAAACAAAATAAATGGAGCGAAGGCTTGGGAGCAGATTTCACAAGATCCTCAGCGCCTAGCAGAGTGGAAAGTGAAGATCAGCCAATCGGTTCGACAGGCTATCGATACTCCGGAAGAAAAGAAACGCCGCTCCGATACGTGGCTATCAAGCAAGAAAAGATTCAAATATCAACCGTTTCAAGAATTGTTAATGGTAGCTCTGTTCTGCCCAGACAGGGCTGTGGTCAAAACAATTGGCAAAGCTTACGAATCCAAGAAATCAAATTCTTAGGTTATGAGCAATGTTATGATTTAGAGATAGATAGCGAAGATCATTTATATTGCCTTGCGAATGGAGTTATTAATTCAAACAGCCATTCTGTGAGTTACGCTGAAGAATCATTTAAGACTGCATATCTCAAAGCTCATTATCCTGCTGAGTTTATTGCAGCTCGCTTGTCTGTAGAAACGGTTCGACGAAATTTTGATGATGTTGACAAATATGAGCGGGACGCGAAAAAAAACTTCAACTTCACCATCGAGCGGCCTAGTTTAAACACATCCAAATTGCATTGGTCAATTGTAAGCTCTGAGGAGAGAATTCTTCGCAAGCCTCTTCTGATTAAGGGTGTAGGCATCAAGGCTGCTGAAGAGATAGTCAAACACCAGCCATATCGAGGAAAGGATACACTGGTGGTGTTTACTAAAAAAGTTGGTTCAGCCGTCAATACTAAAGTCATAGAGGCAATGAAAGATGCTGGATTTTGGGAAGATATTGAGAAAAAGAAGCTTCTTAAGGATTTTGAGCAACTTCGTAAGGACAAGAAGAGAGGAATAGGTCAGCCCAATAAAGATATGTTCCCATAATTTTTTTCATTTTTTTCTCATTTTCTCTCTAATTTCAAAAAATTTGTTGTATAATATAACATAATGGAGCCATCAAAGATGGCTTAAAGGATTGGTAATGGAGAGGTCTACCCAAAGGGTTTTAATATGGCAAAAAAAGACACAAATGCTGCTATTGACCAAGTAAGCGAGGATAAGCCTATGCGTACTTCTGTTATTAAGAAGCAAGTTCGTCGTACTTTGACCACTGCCCCATTCGAGACTCTTGTTATTGAAGATGGCTTTGAAGAAATTATCGAATGGCGAACTATTAGTGAAAGAGATAAGAAAATAGATAATTGGGATACAATTCTTCTACAGAGATTTAAGAAAACTCACGATAGAATATTAGATGAATTGGGTTTGTCTCACAAAAAAGCTTATTTTAAGAATCCAAGCACCGAGACAAAAGCCAAATACGAGAAGCAGAAGAAGGTGTCTGAGGAGCCTGATAGTGTACGTGGTTTGGATTTGGACGATCTAGACACATTGGAGACTATCTAATGACTACAAAACTCTCAGCTGATGACATTAGTCGCCTATTTGATATTGAGCCTGGACCTAATCTAGATATTGAGTCGGATTATGGAATGGATTCTTCGGGTACTCGGCGTCCTTTTGAGGATACGGTTGAGGATCTCAAGGCAGTAATGGTGCCTGAAAAACACCAGCCTCTTGCCAATGCCGTTGATGATGCTCTTGTAAACAGAGAGAAGCATGTTGGGGTTCCCCCTCCCGAATCTTCAGGAACAATGGTTGGTTTTCAGGAGCTTGACCTAGAGTCTCGCGAAAATCCATTGGTCTCTGACCCAGTAGTTTGCCAAGGTGATGAAAAAGCTAAAGCTGACGGTTTGAAAGCTCTCTCGGCGGTGGGTCCAACATCGATGACAATACCCCAACAAATAGATCCAGAGAACCCATTGGATCTCGCGGGATATGATCTGGATGCTTACAATGATTTATGCAGAGATCATCCGCAATTTTGCCTTTATGATGGAAGTCAGTCGTTTAAGGGATTTTACCGGCACAAAGTAACCGTGCTGAAATCATTGCTTTCAACTTTCCCAATTCTTCCATTGGTTGACTATCTAAAAGAATTGGGAGGTGTATGTATCAATCATCAGGTTGGCAATGCTACGGTGAGTCCTGAACTCATTCGAAAGAAAATTGATGATATTGGCATAGCCAGAACTCGCGTTGTGGAGATTTTATCGGAGGCACTTAGTCAATATCCAGTTTGGGAAAAAAGCACGCATATGCTTTCTGGAAAGCTATGGAAAGATCATGAATCTAAAGGTGCCCATAAAAGAGAAGGACTCAATACTGAGCATATGCGAGAGATGATTATGTATGTTGAAAAACTGAAAGGTTTTATTGATTCGGCGAAAACTATCGACGGATTTTTGAAGTCGGCTTCAGATGGGCTTAGCAGACAGTTGTCATGTGTACAGGTTCGCCAATATGCGGGGATCTCCAGCGACAATGTCTTACAAATGTTTTCTACTGTGTCGAGAGATACTTCTCTTGATGCATTTGATACAGTGCCTGAAGGTACTGTTATTTCGGAACCTAAAAATGGTGGAGCGTTGATACATCATGACTTTGGGGCTCCAGCTATTGACGATGAATTCGCGGATATTGGTTAAAAGGAGAAAGAAATGTCTTTACCAGAACTCGATTGGTCAAATTTTGATTCACCTAAGGGTGGAGGCGATGATCCAGATCGCATTAATTTTCTGAGGTTTGAAAGGGACAGAACTTATCGGATTCGTCCGATTGGGAATGCAGTTCAGTTCTACAAGTTCTTCATTGAGAAAGGAAAGCCTTCTATTGTTGTGCATCCTCAACAAAAAGAAGCTGCAATGAAGATGCTCTCTGAGCATAGCGGTAATGAATATAAGCCATCTTTTCGATGTGCTATATTTGTTATTGATCGCTCAGATGGAGGAAAGGTCAAGGTAATGGAGGGAGGCTTCCAAATCTTTGATGCGTTCGCTAAGTGGTCGCAGGCAACGGGTGTACAGCCAGGTCACGGACAGGGTGGAGATTGGCAGATCGCTGTTGAGGGAGACGGAGTTGGTGGCTCTAATCCTCGGAAGTACTCTGCAACCTTTATTGGTAACTCAGTATTCTCTGACGATGAGCGTTCTATGCTGAAGAAGCTGAAATCTGAAGATAAGTTGCGTTTGGGAAACTTCCTTCCAGAAGTACCTCTAGACGAAATTTTGGATCGTGCTTTTGGGGTCAAGTCTGAAAAATCAGCAGAAGCTCCCGCCGCTGCTGGCGTCTCCGCATCGGATAGCGATGGCATGGGATGGTAATTGCGGCCTTGGGGGGACACTAGCTTTGTGCCACACACGGGTTAGTGTCCCTCCTATCTCCTTCTCCCCTAATTGAGAGGATTTGCCATGAAGAGAATTTCTGATGAAGCATTTGAACTTGCTATGAAGTCCCTTGATCGCGATTTTGGCGGTCAATTTGCTGAGAAGGGGCTTAAAGAGAGTGAGTATAAGTCAATTCCCACTGGTCACCCTGATTTAGATTCGATCCTTACTTATGGTGACGGTGGAATCTTTATTGGTGGAGTTTGTGAGGTCTTTGGGAACGAGGGAGGTGGAAAGTGTCTCGTTCGTGACACTATGTGTCTGACTCCGAAAGGATTCATGACAATTGAGGAGATTTTCAACGAAGCTGGACACCAATGTGATTCGGCTCGTGGTTTTGTTGAGGCTAAAGTCGAATTAATTAATGGTCAGTCTAAAGTAGAAACTACAAGTTATTTTTATAAGAATGGCTATGGTCCGACTAATCTAAAAACAATCCGCATTACTACTAAAGATGGATTTACTATAGAGGGGACTCACAAGCATCCGGTTTTGGTGATGAATGAGTCAGGGTTTGTGGTATGGAAACATCTTGGAAGAATAAACAAAGACGATTTTATCTGCATATCCAGAGGCATGGGAGCATGGGGAGATTCAGTTGATCCAGATGAGGCAGCGTTTTTGGGCTATTTGATAGCTGAAGGTGGTTTAACTGAATTGCCTAAGGCATTTTGTTTTACTAACAATGATCCTGCAATTGTAAAATCGTATAAGTACGCATTAGAGAAGAGTCTTGGAAGTAGTGCTGTCCAGGATGTAAAGCAATATGATAACGATTATAGGTTAATGTTTCGAAAATACGGAGAGAAGGTCTGTTCTCAGTATGGTTTAGTCGCGTGCCGATCAACTGATAAGGAGATGCCATCATGCATATTGAGGGCCTCAAAAAAGTCTCAAGCTTCTTTTATTAGAGCTTATTTTGATGGCGACGGATCGTTTCAGTTCGATAAGATGAACCTACAGTTTTGCTCTGCAAGTTTGGAACTATTACGTAAACTGCAATTGATGTTGTTGAATTTCGGTATATATTCTCATGTAACTTCCACATATAATAGAGATTATGATCGAGATTATTATGAATTAGAACTGGCTGGGATGGAACTTAAGAGATATTGTGATGAGATTGGTTTTAATAATAATAAAAAATGTGACAAGATAGTTCTATCTATAAAAATGTTGGGAGATGATAGGGCTTTCAATACTAATATTGATACAATTCCTCACCAAAGAATCTTACTTGATAGTTTATATGCCTCGTTGTCTCCGGAATATCGTACTAGAAAAACATCGTCTGTATTTAATGACATGTTAGTCGGTGCGTGTGAATTGACGTATCTTCGTTTGTTGAAAGTGATAGATGTGTGTGACGTAGCAAAATCCGCAGTTAACACTTCTGATTCTTTGCTTATGCATTTTCAGCGATTAAGGGCAACTAATTATATTTATAGCTCCGTAGTGGATATCGAACATTCTATAAACAGAACATATGATTTCACTCTTCCTGAGACTCATAGTTTTTGGTCCAATGGTATGATTAGTCATAACTCGTCGCTTGCAATGCGAATGGTAGGTCAGGCTCAAAAATTAGGACTGCATTGCGCGTGGGTTGATGTCGAGTACAGTTTTACACCGCAATTGGCACAGCTTAATGGAGTTGATACTGATAAGCTTGTCCAAATCGAGTTGCTCAAAGGGAAAGAAGATGACGTTGAGTTTCTGAATATAGATGAAGTCCTCAATAAAATTCAGCGGGCTGTTTGGAGTGGAGTATTCTCTCTAATAGTAGTGGACTCCGTTGCTGCTTTTATGTCGGAGCAAGTTGCTGCGAGCGATTTTGATCCAAATAAGAAAGAAATGGGTGCAGAAGCTCGTGCTATGTCTCGGGGGCTAAGGCGAATCGTTCCGGCTTGCGCTGAGAAAGAATGTACTGTTATCTTCATCAATCAAATTCGTGTTAAGATCGGCGAAGTGTATGGAAACCCCGAAACTACTCCTGGTGGCCGTGCATTGAAGTTCTACGCCAATCAGAGAATTTCAGTACATAAGTCTGACAGTAAAAAGCAGCTCATTTACCACAAGGACGAAGAAGGAAACGACGAGCTGGCTGGACACTATGCTCGTGTGAGAGTAGTGAAAAATAGGAAAAACAAACCTTATTACGATGCCCTGGAAATCCCGATTTACTATAAAGAATATTTCCCCGATAATGCAAAGATATGTTATGATTTAGCTAGGAAGCTTCAAGTCATTAAAACTAAGAATGGGATACTGACTTGGAAGCACGATGGAAGTGTTGTCTATTCTAGAGAAGGCGAGTCCGAGATGCTTTCATTCATACGGGGACAGGAGAATAAAGAACCTAAAGAGGTGTTTTTGGCTCACTGTTGCATTGAAGCAGCAGAATCTGAGAAGAATAAAAAGAAGAAGGTTCCTGTTCAGGTACCGTCTTCGATTGCCAAATTGGCTGTGAGTTATTCCGTCCAGCCTAAGAAAAAAAGCCGCAAAGAGACTACGCCCAAAATTGATGATTTAGATGCTTAAAAAGCGCTTTAGCATTGTAGAGCGGGAGGAGATTATAGAGAAATCATCCCGTTGTGTCTGGATGAAACAAGGAACGCTTGGACGCGAGTATTTGTTGGACAAAAGAGCGTTGTCTGAGGAAGCAGTGCGTAATTTCCGACTCGGGTATATGCCAGGATTTGTGAACCACCAATTGCGGGGTCGCATTATCCTGCCGCTTTATGATCCTAGCGGCAATCTTATTGCTGTTGGATCTCGTGCGATTAACCCTAGTGAGTTTCTCCCTGTTTATTGGCATGAAAGCTATGAGAAACAATTCTACTTGTTTGGCATGCATCGAGCTAGAGAAGCAATTGCCAAGCATCATTTTTGCGTTGTTGTCGAAGGACAATTTGATGTTCTCCAAGCTGCTAGTCACGGGATAGAGAATATAGTTGGGCTCTGCGGAAACAAGTTGAGCGAAGTTCAAATTTCAGTGATTGAGCGATATTGTGATGATATTGTGTTGGTTTTAGATACTGATGAGAACCAGGCTGGACAACAAGGGGCTGCTAAAGCTGTGGCTGCTAATCAATATATGTGGGGTCCAAAAAAAGAGTGGAAAGGCAACGTGTTCCCTTTTCCTCCCACTCTTGATACGTTCTCTTTCCCTTCTCGCAACATTGTATCAGCTATTTTTCCTGCCAATACCGATCCTGATGAGTTTATTCGAAATCATGGGATCGATAAGTTTAAGCAAATTGTGAAGGATAAGCTAAGTGAATTGCGCAACAGAAACAGTAGTTGACATTGACCTAGAAGAACTCATTAATGACGCCATTGTTGAGGCAGCCAAAGAAGATGTACGTGACTACTCTCACTTCCATCCATCCGAGTTTGATAAATGCCACCGTAAGTTAGTCTACAAATTCTATGAGTACAATGGGATGGTTAACTATGATAATACCAAGGAAGTAATAAGCCCTGTTCTTCATCGTATCTTTGGCAATGGTCATGGCGTTCATTATCGGCTTGGGGAAAATCTCCGGAGGACAGGATGTTTAAAGGGGCATTGGAAGTGTTCATTGGCAAACCATCCTGATCACCCAGAGCAAAAAATCTATGGCACCGATCAGAAGCTTGGTATCCATCAGCCAGAGAAGTGTGTGTGTGGTTGCACTAATTTTTCATACAAAGAAGTCCGGTTCCACGATGAAGAAGCAATGCTGGGCGGACAGGTGGATGCTATTCTCGATCTTTCTGGAAGAAAAATTAACGGCGAAATTATTCCCATAAACGCTCCTGTGGAAGATAGTCATATTGTTGTAGATTTTAAGAGCATTTACTCTTATGGGTTTACCAAGTTGGCTGGTCCATCTAAGAGTCATTACTGTCAAATGCAAATATATTTGTATTTGACCGGGTTAAAATGTGGCAAGTTCCTTTATGAGAATAAAGATAATCAACGATTTCGCCAATTCCTAGTTAGGCGAGATGATGACTTCATTAAAGCACGAATAGATGAAGCCAAATTTCTGAAAAAGATTGTTACTCATTTGAATTCTAACGGAGAGCGAGTTATCCCGCCACGTCCACGAGCCTATATGGAGCCTGTTGTTCGTAATAATTCTAAGGAGTGTATGGATTGCAAGTATAGAGCCCATTGCTGGGGTTTAGAATAGGAGGGGTAATGCCAAGATTGCATCACTGCGAGGATGGGGTATTAGTCACTGATAAAGTACTCGAATATCAACAAACCCGCAATTCTGACTGTTATGTTTCTGTTTACAATTACTATGAAAATTACAAAGATAAATGGTATGGGGAACTAAAGGACTATCTTGATCGTGACAATTTCAATTCGGATTTCGATTTTAAGCTCTACCGTGCAATAGACACATTCGATGGGAAACAGGCTAGTTTCCTTTGCAAGAAAAACAATTGGAAATTTAGCGGAGCGTTTAATCGTTGGTTCTATGCAGTTCTTAGAAACTGGAAATCTAATGTCAAGACTTCGGCGTTTCGTCAGAAAAAGCGACCTTCAGTTCAATGTCCTGTTTGTGGAAGATACGTTCCGAGAATAGATGAAGTTCATCTTGCTCATTATAAGACTAAGTCGGATCTACCTACTGCATTAAACTGGAAAGGAAAGATCTATTCTGTTTATAGTGTTCCTGTAGAGTTGGCTGTTTGTTGGGGCGATTATTCGCCAAAAAAATTGGCAGATTTGAGAGAAGGAAACTTTGAAGAGTATGTCTCTGAAAAGAAGCGTATCAGATGGCCATGGTATAACAGCGATGGTCGGCGAGGGGTGGTGTGTCCGTTTTCCAAAAAAATTGTTCCCGAATTAAACACTCAGCATTTATCTACTCTCCCTAATGAATTAAGCAGATATGCTCGTCCTATCACTTGGCAAGAATTTGTTGAAGAGCATCCTTATCCAACTCTTATTCAGGCGGAAGTTTACAGTCTAGATTATCATAAAGCAGACGATGATCCGTCGTTTCAAGAGAACCTAGTTGTAAAATCAAAACCCACTTCGTTAGAACAAGACGGAAGAAATAATACAATTTCCCTGGAATATGAGCACGTATTCCATTTGATCGAAACCTATATTGAAGATGAAACGAACCAGAAACTTTTGAAATTAGCTGCCGCTGGCTACTCTGATGACGATATTGCTATTGCTCTAGAATTGACGAGGAAAGAAATTCGAACTCGAAAATCTCAGATTAGAATGTCTAGCACAGATCTACAAGACAAGTTGACGGATGTATAATCAAGGTGATTGTCTTTAGACGAAAGGAAAATGATGGATATACCTGCACCACAAGTTGACAAATTTAAAGACAAAGAAGATGACCCTGGTTTTCTGGTAGCCAAAGGTAAGTTTTCTGGCGAAAATCAAGAAGAAAGAGACACAAAAGCACGGAATCATCGAAGTAAACTAGCCAATGCCATTTTCATGGCTATAACGAACCATGGATATGCGACAGTTAGAGCTATTGGAACTCAAGCCATAGCAAATGCTGTGAGGGCTATTACTACGTCATCGGCTCGTTGTGAAAAAAAAGGCGTGAAGCTTTATTGGGAATCTGTGTTCGACAAGGGGAATTTGGGACCGATGCGTGACTCTTCTCATGTAAAGGATGTAACAGCGTTCTTGTTCCGTATTCGAGATTTTACTGATTCGGAGGACAAATGATGTCTGATTTACGTGCATTGTTAATGGATGAAATACAGGATGGAACTGCTCTTAATTCCATCTTCGAAGTTGAAGAGTTGTTGTTGCTTATTGGTGACATCAACAAGAAGGTAGATTTTTACAAAGATCTCCGCCGATACCGCACAGAAGTCATTGATGCCAAAATTGGCACTTTGGCTCAAAAAGGAGATGTCCTACGTCAAGTTATCTTGAACACTATGCAAAAACTTGCTCCCGACGAAAAGACTGTGCATTTCCCTGCCATCGGAAAAGTCTCTCGTCGAACGCCAAAAGACGCCTGGCAAGTTGATGACCAAGATAAGCTCACATCGTTTTTAGACAAGAAAGGCGACAAATCTGAAGTTACTCGTGTGACTGAAGCTATTGACAAGCGAAAGCTCAATGCATTGCTCGACAAATACAAGAAGGAGGGAGTGGCAGCTCCTGGAGTGTCTATTAAGATCGGTGTAGATTCATTAACTATTACGCTGGAGAAAAAGGATGAGGCCGCCGGGTCAAGAGTCCCAGCGTATTCTTCAGATATTGATTTAGACGATTTGGATAGTTTGGAAGTATGAAATGAATCCTTATTATATAGATATCTCCCAGTCAAACCTAGAAGGACCTTTCATTTCTTTGAAAATTTTGCATGAAGGAATGCCAGTTACTAGTGGCTGTGAAAAATGTAAAGAAGTGAATGGTGATGAATTTGATTGGTGCTGTAAGACGCAATCTCCTAGTATGTACTATGTTGAGTTTCTGAAAATATTTAAGGAAATGGGGGAAAACTGGACTGATCAACAAAAGACAGATGTGCTTCTTAGATCGGTTCGTAATTATTTAGACAATGCCATCAATAAAGGCTGTGTTTTTTATGATAATGGATGCACGGTCTATAATTCTCGCCCGCTATCGTGCCGTCTTTATGGGGTAATACCAAAAGAAACTTGGGACAAGAGATGGGAAACTCTTAAAAAACGGCAAGGTGATAAGTTTGATTCTCGTCCTCAGTGTTCTTTGGTTTCTTCTGAGCGAGAAATTACGCCAGAATTAGAAGATAAATGGCTCCAACATACAAGAGAGTGTGAGGAGCGGATCGGCATGCCCAAACAGACTATTGATTTGCATGATGAGGCTGGTGGATCTTATAGAACCCCGCATGATCATCTCGTTTTGGAGCTTTTAGGGGAGGAAGTTTTGGCTATGCTTACGAAGGTTAGAATGACTAATCCTTCGAAGGAAGATATAGAGCTAACGATTGAAAAAATAAGGGAAGTGTTATGAAGTACAAAGTTCACTGCTTGGATTGCAGATACGATGATGAGAATGAAATGCTCGTCGTTTTGGCGTTCTGCGAAGATTTTGGAGAGCAGCGAATTTTCACGATCCCTCAGGGCGACTTTCATTACAAGAGTCCCAATGTTGCTGCTCCCGCAGCGGAAATGATCAAATTGGCTAATACGATGAAAGGTAAGCGTTTTACTTGGGATCTTCGTGATGATCCCAATAAAGTAGCAGTTCCTGAGTGTCAGCAAGATCAAATAGCAGAAGTATATAAACAGAATCTTGGTAAACAGTTGGATGAAATCAAAGAGGGCTTGGAAAATACTGATAGACGTACTTTGACACGCTTGGCAGATGTTGTAGAAAAAGACAGAGATAGAAAAGACAAACACCCGCCGACTGAACAAGACATATTAGATGAAGTAATGATGAGAAAAAAACTCAAAGATGCGGGTTTTTAACAGGGGAATTCTATGCTTACTGCAAGAATTGTTACCTCGGACTCTTGTCCTAAATGTAAATTTTACATAAAGGCACTAGCTCGACAGAAATACAAATTTGAGAAATATGATGCCGATGCTAAGGCTAATCAAAAGCAGCTAGATGAATGGCGTATTACTAACATGCCTGTGGTACAAATTATAGAAAATAAGGATAATGGCGATCCTATCGTGTGGTTTCAATTCGGCCCAGGACAAGTGTCTCCTCGTGCTATTGAAGTCAAAAAAACCATGGTGATGAAACAGCGTGAGAAGAAAATTAACCAACAGGAAAAGTTACGCCAATTAGCACTGCAAAAAGAACGATCTGATGCTGAGGCGAAAGCCAAGGCAGAAAAGGAGGGATAGATATGATTATTGATACTACAGTTAGTAAAATGGAAAGCAAAATTCAGAAAAGGCTAGAAAGGCCAGTTATTGGTAGTCTATTCGATATTAATGAAATCTCTGATTTGCCCGCTTTGGACTCATTCACTGTGGACTCATTCACTGTGGATATGGACTCATGCACTGTGGATATGGACTCATGTACTGTGGGTAACGGTATAACTTTCACGTTTGGTACAAGTGCAAATATTACTACAAATAATTGCACATTCACCTTCTGCAATGACGGCAATGACGGCGTTACGGTTGATTGGGCGTAATCTCCCGACAGGCTATACTTTTACACTCTAGGAAAGTCTATGAAACTCAACGAAGAGCAAGCACAAGCTGTCTCTCATTATGAAGGGACATGCATTGTCACGGCTTGTCCCGGAGCGGGCAAAACTCGCGTTCTTATTTCCAGGGTTATTTTTCTTATCACAGATAAAGGTGTTAATCCTAGAAACATTTTATGTCTTACCTTTACAAATAAAGCTGCCAATGAAATGAAGGAGCGGGTTGCAGCTGCGTTGAATTGCTCCCATGATTCGTCTCTTGTTTGGATTTCAACATTCCATCGTCTTTGTTTGGCAATACTTCGGAAGCATGGGCATTTAATAGGATTGCCCTCCAACTTTACAATCTATTCTAGCAGAGATCAAGAAGATCTGATTGCCAAGATTGCTCGTATGAATGATTACGAAGATATTTCAAAAATCACAATCAAAAAACTTGCTAAGTCCGTCAATGATTTTCGAGAAGATATGCTAGATTTAGAAAAGGGTTACAAAGAATTAGATGGTGTTGAAACTGCGATTCTTCAAGAATATTTAAAAGCATTAGACAAATTCCATTTAGTGGATTTCAGTGGAATGCTCTATAAAGCATGGCTATTATTGACGCAGCATCCTAACGTCGCTGCGTCATTGACTAAGCGATTTCAGCATGTTCTCGTAGACGAAATGCAAGATACGAATCATATTCAATATGATGTTATTAAGTACATTGCCTCTCATCAAAACCTGTTTGTTGTAGGTGATGTCCAGCAATCGATCTATGGTTGGCGCGGTGCTAAACCGGAGAATCTAAAAAAGATAAGAACCGATTTTAATGCAGTGTCAGAAGTAGTGTTGTTCCGAAATTACCGTTCTACTTCTCAAATACTAGCGTTGGCAGAAACTCTTATTCATAATAATCATGATGCACGCTCTGTTAGTCTCGTCTCTGACAAAGGTGAAGGATCTCATCCTTGTGTGATGCCTTGTAAAAATCCTGAAGAAGAAGCTACTAGGGTTGCCCACAAAATAATTCAAATGAAGGATAAGTTTGGATATAAGTGGCACGATTTTGCTGTCTTATATCGGCTGAATAGCATGAGTCGTTCTCCAGAAATGGTTTTCCGCAACAATGATATTCCTTATCGTATTGTTGGCGGATTTTCATTTTTTGACAGGACAGAAGTGAAAACCACTCTTGCTTATCTATCACTATTAACGAATGCTAGCGATACGGTGGCTTTTGCTCGCGCGATCAAAACACCCCGTAGGGGCATAGGAGATTCTTTGATTGGGAAATTGGAAAGAATCGTTCAAGAGTCTGGCATGCCTATTTTGGACATTTGTAATACAGTTGAACATCTTCCTAAGTTTTCTGCCAAAGCCAAAGCGAGTCTGTTGCAGTTTGTTAAAGTAGTTCAAAAACATAGAGATCAATTAAAAGTCGGGAAAAATCTATCTAAGGTTGCAGACGGGCTCATTAAGGATTCTGGTTATTACCACATGCTAGAACAATCAGCTGCTGCTGATTATAAGGCAAATCAGCCTCGACTCGAAAACGTTCAAGAGTTAGTGGTTAGTCTTGGGGAGTTTGAAGAGACAAATCCACAGAGTCGAATGGAAGATTACCTCCAGTCCATTCAGTTGTTGTCTGATTTGCGTGATCAGAAAAAGAATGATGATTCTGTGACATTTCTTACTATGCATAGTGCTAAAGGATTAGAATGGCCGTGTGTTTTTATTATTGGTGCGGAAGAGGGATCTATTCCACATTACTTAGCTGTCAAAGAGGGATCTTTGGAAGAAGAACGTAGATTGATGTATGTGGCAATGACTCGCGCACAGAATCATTTAGAAATGAGCCACTGTTACGTTCGTAGTAATAAATACGCTGAGAGAAGTTCATTTCTGGATGAGATTTATTGAACAAAAATTCAGAAAGACAACGAAAGGCAATGGTGGCATCTACAGATCTAGGCAAGTTTGTTGATATTCATAAAGGTAAGAAATGCTTTGTATTGGGGGCAGGACCGAGCATAGGCTTGCTGGATTTAGAACCAATTCATAAATATCCTATTGTGTCGGTGAATAGTTCTGCTATTCTAATGCCTTGGGACGAGCCAGGCGATCCTTTAATGCGATATTGGGTATCTACTGATATGCTGGTAATGCAATGGGATTATTTTTGGGAAAAGGTTACTAAATTCGATTGTACTCGTATAGTCCGTAATTCATGGGTGCGACAAATGGACAAATGCAAGGGGGTGAAATTCCATTATTACTCTCCCAGGCGTAGTAATGGACTGCCTGATAAGAAAAACAATGGTCTTTTCGGAGGCAGTTCTATTTTATCAGCTACTGACCTCGCTATAGTTCTGGGATGCACAGAGATTTATCTACTAGGAGTAGATCACAGGATGTTGCATGGAAATTCTCATTTTTGGCAGGCTTGGGACAAAAATGATAGACCTGTTCGAGAAGGTAAGGGAAGAGATTTTATGCCTTGTCAGAGACAACAGAGTCGAGTATTTAAATCTAACATTAATACATTCAAAATAGTTGATAAATGGGCTAAGGCGAATGGAGCCAGTATATATAATTGTAGCACCGTCTCTCAGTTGGGTACTTTCCCTACAGTATCTCTGGAGGATGCTTTAAAATAATGAACGATGAAATCGTTGATCGCATCCTTAATGATCCAGAGCTATTGAAGGAATGTCTTGAAAGTATGATGAGTAGTGATAGTCCAGACCATGAAGCTCGTGTTGCTCTAGGAGCTGTGGAACATTTTACTGGACAACGTCGAAAAGAAATCTTAGAAACAATTCAAAGTGAAATTGAAGAAGCTATCAATAGAGGAAGCCTTCATAGATTTAGTGGATTTTTGGATTCTGAACCTGAATAAAGTTCTTAATAAGGGGATAAGATATGGCACTGATTGATAGACTTGCATTCGATAACCCAGGTCCAGGAGGAGCGGAGAATATTGCGTCCCATACATTCGCTGCTGGAGCGTGGTTCATTCATCAGGGGCTCAAGACTGTAGCTGAAATCAAGACTATGTTCAACATGTCAACTGAAGACGAAGTTCAGATGGACTTGCTGGTAGCTCACTATCAAGGACTATCTGCTTCGGATAAGGAATTGTTTCCAGAATTACTGGAACGAACACTAATATTTCTGTCAAATGGACTAATTACTAAATCCGAAGCAAAGTCCTTGATGGGAATGTAATGAACCTTGAAGAATTTAATGGCAGACACACTGGGCAGACTGCTTTCGTATTAGGCGCTGGTACTTCTTTACATTTCCAAAACCTCGATCTTTTGAAAGACAGGTTAGTCTTCGCAGTTAACTCTGCCTATGTCGGAATCCCCTGGGCGACTTATTTTGTGTCTGACGATTGGTCAGTTGCTAACTGGTCTTACTTTTTTAAAGACTTGCGAGAATCTAAAACTACTATTGCTCTGTTATATGAAGACAAGTTAGCTGCATCTGCTTCATGGTTTGAGGATAGAGCGGTTTTGTTTCGTCATCGCAAAGGCATAAGCATCCCTGATAAGTATGTTCACGAAGATCCCAAGTATCATATTGGTGAGACTAGAACATCTATAGGTACGGCTATTATGATTGCCCATGTTATGGGGTGTCCTGAAATTATATTACTCGGTGTAGATGGGTGTCGAAAATTGGGAATGCGTTATTTTTGGCAATTGCATCAACACATTTCTTCTTGCAAAGAAAATCCCTATAAAATTCCATTCAGAAATGACGGAGTTCCTGTAGATCGTTATAAAAAGTGTAAGCTACACGGACAAATCACTGATTACGATCTCATGGATATAGAGCCCACATGGGAAAAATTAGGTGCGGCTATTAACCAAAAATGCAAGGTGTATAATGCTAGTGATACGAGTGTTGTGACTATTTTCCCGAAAAAGAAGTTTGAGGCTGTAATCGAGGACTTAGATGGATCTTAGTAATGTTTTGTGTGTTATTCCCGCTAGAGGAGGTTCTAAAAGCATTGTTGGTAAAAACCTCAAAATGCTCGGAGGAAAGCCACTTGTAGAGCATTCTATAATTCACGCTTTGAGTGCAGGTCTAGATCCTGGGATGATAATAGTTTCTTCTGATAGCCTAGATATTCTTGATATTGCTCTGCGTAACAAAGTCTTATCGCTTGAACGTCCTGATGAAATATCGGGTTCAACTTCTTCTACTGAAGAAGCTTTGCTTCATGCTTTGCAAGGGCTAAGAAGGACAGGTTGTAACATCGACCATGTTTTATTGCTTCAACCTACTAGTCCTATTCGTTTACCCTCAACGATCGAGGGTTTTTTGGAGTTCTATCTTGAGAATGACTATGACAGTGCTCTTACTGCGACGGAATTTCATGACTTCTTCTGGTATCTTGAAGAAGAATGGAAGTCTACTTATCGTCCTGATAAACGTCCAATGCGGCAGTCTATTTCGCTGAAAGATAACAAATTATTTGACAATGGAAACATGTACATTACCAGCTCTGAAATTTTGCTTAAACAGCGATGCAGACTAGGAGGCAAGGTAGGCGTATACCCCATCTCTGAATTAGAAGGAATGCAAATTGATACTGCCAAAGATTTGTTCCTATTCGAAAATATATTCGATGGGACAATGTCGAAAATGACGGGGGTAGAAAATGCGGCAGTGTAAAGTTGTAGCAGAAATTGGATGCTGTCATGCAGGATCAATGGCAAGGGCTAAATCTCTTATCAGGTTAGCTAGACTTGCTGGGGCAGATTATGTAAAGCTACAAAAGAGAAATCCGATTGAAAGCGTTCCAAAGGAATGGCATGATCGTCCTCATCCAAATAAGATATTCGCATATGGGGAGACATATTTAGAGCACCGGCTTGCGTTGGAATTAGACATAGATCAGCATAAAGAACTTAAAGAATTTTGTGAATTAGCTGGCATTGGATATGCTTGTTCTGTATGGGATTTGACTTCGGCTAGAGAGATTATAGGATTGTCACCAGATTTCATCAAAATTCCAAGTGCTTTTAACAGCAATTTCGTACTTATTCAAAAAATACTGGATGAATTTAATGGAGATATACATATTTCGTTGGGTATGTCCACTGAGGAGGAAAGGGAAGGTTTAGATGAGTTTTTATCGTTACCTTTCACTCTCCGCAATCGCATAGTAATATATCACTGTACGAGTGAATATCCTTGTCCGTTTGAGCATCTTTATCTCCTTGAGATAGAAAATCTTAAAGATTTTCCTGCAAAATCTCTAGGATTTTCAAATCATGGTTATGGCATTGCCGCAGATATTGTAGCTTATACTTTAGGAGTAACCTGGATTGAGCGGCATTTTATTGACGATAGGACATTTAGACATACTGATGCTTCCGCCAGTTTGGAGCCAGATGGTCTTCGTCGTCTTTGTCGTGATTTAAAAGCGATAAGTTCTTCTCTTGCTTACAAAGGAGGCTTATCAGATGAAGAATTAGAGCAGAGAGAAAAACTACGAGGTGGGAAATGATAAAGTTATTCCTAATCGATTGCGATGGGACACTTACAGATGGAATTTATCATACAACGGAGAAGGGGGAGATTTCTAAAAATTTCTTTACCCGTGATTTTCATGGCATGAAAATGCTTTCTGATGTAGGTGTGAAAATTAGTATAATTACAGCAGCCAGTGATTATGTGATTGCACATCAGTGTCGGCGAGCTGCGAAATATGCTTCAGTTAACAGAGGAATCAAGAGTAAGGTTGGCTTTGTTGCTGCTACTTATGTAGATATCAGCGATGCAAATCGTATTGACGGTTTAAAGTTCGCTTGGGATGAAATCGCCTTTATAGGCGATGATGTATTTGATATAGAATTAATGAAATCAGTCGGGTTATGCGCTTGTCCTTTAGATGCAGACTTGGAGGTTCTGAGCTTAATCGAAAACCAGGATGATGGTTTCCGTTCTAGCTTTCCTGGAGGCAAGGGTTGTGTAAGAGAGTTTGCTGAATATGTTTTTAATATGAACGGAGAAACTGGAGGTTCTAATGACTAACGAAATAATGTCTTCTTTATTGTGTGAATATATTAAAGAATGGCGAGTGCAGCGGGAAGAAAATTTAGATCTAAATAACCAAATGTTTCATCGAAGATATGGACTGGTAATACAATTGCCTAATAGTTGGTCTTATATGAATGCGATTGTAAGAATAATGCAAGGAGTAGAGCCAGGGAGCCAAGAAAGCGAATGGCCGAGTATATCAGAGACCGGAAAAATCTTAATAATATTCCCTTCAACAGCAATGTATCGTACACTTGATAAAGAAATTGGAGAGATGAGCAACCTGGATTATCTTTCTTGGCAGGAGATATATACTGGAATGCAAATGGCATCTAATGATGTGCGGTATATGCAAAGAACAAAAATCATTTTGGGAAAGGCACAGCTCACTCTTTTTTTGGAGCCTCCGCCTCTTCCCGAACTAATAGACCAAGTTCGAGGGCTTACAGGTGGCTGTTTGATCGTATTGTCAAGAGGAAATGGAGATGGCTAGAATTATAAGAAAGAGGATATTCGCTCAAAAGCACAGTAGTAAAGTGCATGAGAAAATATCACGATTATGATTGGTTATTCAGGCAATATGTAACGAAGGGGCGGTTGGTAGAAGAGATAGCCGAAGATGGTGGTTGCCGTGTTAGGGCTATTAGAGATTGGATAAAGAAATTTGGGTTGGTTCGTCGTCGTCCAGGATCGTATAGTGTTAATGAGGACTTTTTTCGAAAGATAGATGAAGAAAAGAAAGCATATTGGTTGGGATTTATAGCTGCGGACGGATGTGTGCAGAATGAGCCTAAAAAGCGTCTGTTGACTATTACTTTATCCAAGAAAGACGCAGATCATTTAGAGCGGTTTCGTCAGGACATCCAATGTGAAAAGAAGTGCTACAACCGAAAGGACGGGAATGTCCAATTGGATATTGTTAGTAAGAAAATGGTAGGTGATTTGATCCGATGTGGAATCGTGCCGAGGAAAAGCAAAATTTTGAAGCCACCGCAAATAAAGAAGTCGCTCACTCATCATTGGATACGAGGTTATTTTGATGGCGATGGGAGCATTTCGTTGTGTTACGACGGGAATAAGCGTGGCTCTGTATTCGGGACCGAAGAAGTCATGGGATTCTTAATGGAGTACTGGCCTAACAAGCAAAAAATCCGATGTCGTAATGGCGGTTTTGAGTTCTCATTTGGCGGAAATCACGCGGTAAGCAAAGTGGCTGATTTTTTATACAAAGGAGCCAGTGTTTTCTTGCAAAGAAAGCACCAGGTCTTCAGAATCGAGGTGTGATATCTCAGAATATACCATAGTTCAATGTGAATATAACGACCCTGAGTGTATTAAAATGTCCCTCAAAGAGCTTGGCTATATATACGAGGAACACGCGGAAGCTCAAAAACTGACTGGTTATGAAGGAAGTCGTCGTGAACAACAGGCTCATATTATCATTAAGCGACAGCATGTAGGATCTGCTGCTAACGATGTAGGTTTTCATCGTAAAACTAACGGTAAATATGAACTAATTATTAGTGATTTCGATCGTCGTCATGGATCAAAATCAGCCACTGATTTTCTGGAAAATCTTAAGCAAATCTACGCCAAGCATAAGATGGTCAAGCAGCTCAAGAAGATGGGGACTACAGTGACGTCGATCAAGAAAACTGCTGATGGTCGCATCAAAATCAAAGCACTGGCATGATTCGCAAGTGTGATATTTTCAATATCGAGACAGAAGTCAATCCTGGGTCTGTGGATCTGATTATCTATGATCCTCCTTATGGAATTGGGGACAAAAAGCTCGCTCATAAGGAAAAGCGATGGAAAAAAACTGACGAAGAATGGGATGTGTTTTCTTCAATCGATGATCAATATCAATTCTATCTCGACACTCTAGCTTTGCTCCTTCCTCTCTTAAAAAAGACAGGTAGTATGTTTGTCTTTGGATCATTTCATTCGATATTTTTGGTAGGCGAAATCCTTCAGCGTCAGCTGGGTGCCAAAATTATCAATAGTATCGTTTGGTATAAGTTAAATGCGATGTTCAATATATCTCGTCGCAGTTTGGTAGAAAGTACAGAACAAATTCTTTGGGCAACTCCCAAAGGGAATAATTATTATTTTGATTACGATTATTCTCGTTCAATCAATTGTGATCGACATCAGCTTCGGAATGTTTGGGAATCAAGCAAGACTCCTGTCAATGAACTATGCGGGCATCCTCACCAGAAGCCCTTGTGGCTGATACATAGATTGATTAAATTGGCCTGTCCCGCCGCTGGATTCGTTGTTGATCCTATGTGTGGGAGCGCAACTACAGAAATAGTGTGCTGTAGTATGGGTATAGAATCATTAAGTTCTGACGTTAGTGACGAATATTTAAAAATAGCACGAGATCGCTTGAACAGAGAAGTCAGGTCAGATATGTATTGTCGTGGCTCAAAATTGAAGTAAAACTGTCCTAGAGAGGAGATTAGCAATCTCCTCTTTCTCCTCTTGACATTTCTCAAAATAACTATATACTTCGGGAAACATGGCGTCGTGCCGTGGTTTCGTGGAATCGAGATTCAGTGGCCTGTTGGCCTAAACTGGGTCTCAGGAGAAATAAAATGACAGTAGCAGAAAGTACGTTGTGCCTGCGGGAAATCTCGTTAGAGAACGAGAATTTGGTCGAAAACGACGTTTGTAGCCGTTTAAACGGCAAACCGGGCTTGGTACTCAATAAGGGACCATGGGCTACTCTCTTGCCTTCTACGTTCCTTCCGAAGCAACAATTCGCTTCTCACTGTCTCACTTCGGCGGAATTCCTCGCTTTGCTGGAGCGTGTCCAGTTATGTTTGTTGACAGAAGTGGACTGTGACAGTCACCTGATTCCTAAGGTGGCTCAGCGAGTCCCCACCAAGGATCGAAAAGAAGCCATTCTGGCGGCATGGCGCGATTCTACGAGGACTTCACAGAACAAGGTGGAGACTCTGGAAATTTCGCTCTTCAACGCTGATATTACGCCGTCCCAGGGGATTATCCTGACGGACGACGTTCTTCTAGTACTCGAAGATGGAGCGGGGCGAGTGTTTGCTGCGATGGAAGAGCTAGAGTCCATTCGTGAGGCCAAAGGTGATATTAAGAGCCATGTCTTGATTGAGCGTGATATCGTCATTCAGTTGAATCTGGATTTGTCTGGCGATCCGATCAATGGCATGAAGGCATTTTTGGCTTATAATCGGGACGCCAAGAGAATTACAAAAGGGACGACGTTGGCAGTCGAGAACGGGCTGTTATCGCTTTTGGGAGACGATATCGAACTGTCTTTCGACAACCAGCTCTCTCGTACTTGGGTTGTTAATCGTCTCTATGAAGATTATCCTGTACACGGCTCTATTGTTGAGTTCCTGCCTTGGCAGATTGAGGGTCGAAAGACGACAAGTAACTCATTCGACGGCAGGGGTAATGCAGCCAGTATCTTGACCACACTGAAGGATCTTGACTCTGATCTGAAGAAATCGGGGCTGACGGTCGAGGAATTGCCAGCGGCGATCGACTTTGCCTTCCGTTGTTGGTATGAGTTGTGTCCGCAAGCCCGGTCTGACTCTCGTGGAGCGAACAGGTATCACTTCACCAGTACGCTGGCTCTCAAGGTCATGTTGGTGCTGGGGGTGCGTATTTTCGCTTTCGGTGGCGACCACAAGAAGAAGTTCAATGAGATTGTCAGGGACGTTATTACACGGCACTTCAAGCACCACAAGGATAGTGAGTACCTGAAGAAGACGACTAAGAAGATGGACCCTGACAAGTTCTGGCAAGAAAGCAAGCATTTCGCTGACCCGAGCACGTTTAACTCAGGGGCAGCGAATACGCAAAAGATCATCTCACAGCTTCGCGTTTGTCTGGAAGACTCCCTGGACGCCCGATCGTAATCTGTTGTTGCTTGGAGCCCCCACTCAAGCCTGTTGGCAAAAGAGTGGGGGCTCCGTGTATAATGTTCTATGCAATGGATAATAGGAGACATTCATGGCTGTTATTACACCCTTCAGAGGCTTCTAGAAAAAGTCCGCGCCTATGATGACGAAGCTCAGTTCGTTTTTATTGGTGATTACGTTGATCGTGGCTTGCGATCTTTGGAGGTGGTCAATCTAGTAATTGAGGAACAGAAAAAAGGGGCATATTGTCTGCGGGGCAATCACGACGATGTGATTGATTGGATGGTTAATGGGCAATCAGCTGGTGATCTAGGAATGATGACTGATAGCCTTGATTTGCTAAATGTCGGGGCATGGTGGCTTGTTAATGGTTTTGCTCCTACGTTGACTAGTTACGGAGTTAAATTGATCGATGGAATGAACTTTGAAGTAGCAATGCAGGAATTTGTAAACAACGTTCCTGATAATCATAAAAAGTTTTTTCGCGAACTTCATTTATATTGGGAAAACGATACACATTTTGCGTGTCATGCTTACTTAGATCCGACAATTCCGTTACCTCGGACGCTTGCTATGTTGCCTGACAGCATGGTACATGATATGCTATGGACTCGCTTCCCTTCAACGGGTACTGGCGTTGGTGTACCTCCCCCTGTTTGGGATAAAATTGGAGTTTTTGGACATAGTCCTGTTCAGTCTTATGGCGCAGTGGCTCCAATTAAGCACGGGAACATTCGGTTAATTGATACGTTCGTTTTTTCTGATGCTTATCTTACGTCATATTGCTGCGACAGGGATGATTGGATCTTGCAGGCTACAGATTCGCGGGACATACAAAAAGTCCGATAGCTTCGAAAACTCAAGTTATTTGCTTTCCCACAGATTATATTCTATAGTCAAATAGAGTCAGTTTTAACTTTTCAGAGGAGAAGGAAAGATGAGAGTGGGCACTTTGATTGTCATGTTGGTTGCGGTTCCGGTCTTTGCTATTGATCCAATCTATGCTCAAGATTTCCGAGGTAGAGGAAGAGAGTTTAATGAGTTGGTCCAAACCATGCCCGGTGTTTCTATAGAACAAGTAGGGACAATCCAGGTTCCTTTGCCGGATTGGCGAGGGTTCCATTTGCCAGGTCGTTGGCGTCCTGTAAAGATGATCAACGATACCTCGGTCTACCTTGTTTGGGATTTTTATAATTTCCTTCATCCCAAGGTTGACGACCTGTCTCATTCGAACTACGTCCTATGGCGGAATATGCGAGGACAATATCCCAAAATTATTCTTTGGAACTGTCCTAACAAAAGTGTCAGGGCTGCTCGAATTGCGAAGATAAACCGAGTGGATCAAGAAAGGGCAATTCGCGAGGCGAAACGAAATGAAGAAGCCGAAAGAAATAGTGCAAGACGAGAACAAGAACGTCAATTACGAGTAGCTGCTCGGAGGAAAGAACTAATTCGCCAGACGACACGAAAACGCGCTGCATCTCAAGCCCGTTATCAAGATGTATTCAGCATGCAACAGTCGCTCGCCAATGCAGTGATGGACAAAATGGCAATGGCTCTAGTTCACGAGGGACAAGCAAGTACGTTTTCTGTGGACGATGGATCTGTGCGTCAGGATATCGCAGCTATTATGGCAATTCAAATCCAACAGAGAGACATGCAGTGGTGTACTGCTATTCAAAGGCATCTAGCACCGAAGATGTGGAATAGAAGCCCTAGTTTTCGTGATACGCTCAAAAGCTCAGATCCAGAATCTGTTATTGAGTGGTTGCAACGTGAAGTCGAGAGACAAACCGCAGATGTTGAATTTCGGGTTGATTATGAAGAAAATGAGCGAGACCAATTAAAAATTATGCAAATTGACGAAAATATCGACTAAATTTCCCGTCGTTCTCCGAGAATTGGTGTTATATAGAATGAACGTAACGCCAATTTTCGGAGGACATCATGTCAAATAAAATACTCAAGAAAGGTTTCACCCTGATTGAACTTTTGGTTGTTATTGCGATTATCGCATTGTTGATCTCGATTCTTCTTCCGTCCCTGGAGTCTGCTCGAAAGCAGGCAAAACAGTCCGCCTGCCTCTCCCACATAAAGAACATCGCGACAAGCAGTCGCGTGTACGCGGCCGACGACCCCGCCGGTTGGGGCATTCCCGTTCATCCGCTGATGTTCGCTCAGGAACCAAACAATCCCAGCTTCATTGGTACCTATGAGTGGGGCGGCAAATCTGGTATTGGAGAACCAGGCTGGGTACCCGGTGCAGGGGGAAAGAACTTTTTTCTTACCAGTCGCTATGGTACAAAAGCTGGTTTTGGTCCTTCTTCTCGCCCGATGAATGCCATTATATACGCGGGCGGTTTTTCTGATTATGGACCAGACGGACCTGATGGGTATATCAAAGAAGGGGCGATTGATGACACTGAACTCGATTTGGATCTATTTAAATGCCCGGCAGATGATGGTCCGCCTCGTGGAGGGCATTGTCCGGATTGGATTCGTAATACTGAGCGTTCTTCGTATGACCATTTCGGAAACAGCTATGCCACCAATCAGTTCTTCACCTCATTTGTTGGTGGTGGCCCAGTTTATAGCAACTCGCCGTATATGCGACCGACTTCACGGGTGCCCTCACCGTCACGTACACTCTATTACGAAGAGAACATTGGACGTTTAGCGTGGGCTAGCAAGCGAGAGAAGGACGACTGCCGTACTGTTCTTGGTGAAGATGGCGTTGATCCTGGGCCTACTAAGGTCATTCGTGGTTGGCATGGCAAAGACTGGACCTATAATCGAGCCTTTGTTGATGGTCATGCTGCGACCCAGAAGGTTCTCTTAGAAGGAACGGAAGATTCAAATGGCTATTTCAACCATTATCGTACAGAGCTGATTTGGCCTGATGATCCAGACCGGCAAGCAAATTCTGTGTGCATCATTGTTCGTGGTCCTGGGTGGCAAAAAGATACTTTACCGGCTGAATCTGTTCCGACAGGGCTTCAATGGGATGGCTCAGGACGTGTTTCTAGCGCAGGTTGTTCTGGTCAATAAATTTGTAAAAGGGCTTGACATATTTTCGAAGTATGGTATAATTCGACTACCTGATCGAAGAGGATTCGTCCTCCTAGCATACAGGCGCACTTTGGTTCTTGTGGGATCAGAGCGATTGATGGTTTGACCAGCACCCTATATCGCCCCCTTTTCCAACGGAACCAAGTGAAGCTGGTCAATATTGGCTGCTACCGTAGAAATACGGACGAAATCATAGGCGTATCCGGGACTGGTCGCCACAAGTGATGGAGATGGTAATGGTCTCCTACACCGGAAAGGTTGAGTATAAGTGCAGGTTTTTCGCACCTGCTGGCAGTATTTTTGGGGAGTAAGCCATGGAGATTGTTCTTGGAATAATCTTTGGGGCAGTAATCGTGGTAGCCGTAGGAATTTTGGCACGCAGTAGGGGCTGAAATGGGTATCGATTGACGTTGGAGAAGTTTAGTGGCACGGACTGGTTGGTGGAATGGCCAGTATAAAAATCTACCGAAAAATTAAGTAACGAAGCACCACTTCGTATGGCGGCTTGACCGCCACGTCCTCTCTTGACTTCTCGCTAGAGAAGAGGGCGATGAAGCGAGATAAGCTGGCGAATCTCCTGGGATCGCTTGCCGACAATTCAAGCCCCAGGCAGTCGGTTAGGGACCGGATAGTGGCAATCCTCGACGACCCTGACTGCTGTAATTCTAGACGATGATTGCCTAACCGTGTAGAAGCTGGCATCAGAAGACGGACAAGACGAGGCTTCGAAGCCTCCAGCTCCAGTTAGTTTTTTGTGGGTTTTTGTTTGTTCGGTGGCTAAATACGGAGTCACTTGGGCAGAAGGGCCTCGTCCCCGACGGCGTGGCCCTTTTCTATCATTTGTTGGAGAAACGATGTTCCGAATTTTCACATCGAGAGGAGGTATCGCGTGTTTAGGTAGTTAAACAAGGAGACCTAACATGCGAAACCGTGACCCACGCAAAAACAAGGCGCGAGATTTGCGCCGTATTGCTCGTAGCAATCCGTCCATTTTTCATCTGTTCCACAAGTATCACCCCGAAGTAGAAGAACGAAAAAAACAACTTCGTGAGGAATGGCGTGACCTCGACGACGTATGGTACTGGTGGACATCTGAGTATACTGTTCTCCTCGACTTGGAATACGATTGGGCGGCAAAAATCGCTGGTTATTGGAACGCCATTGGTGGTTCTCCGCCTTCCTCGTACCGTCGTATGCGTAACCGCCTGCATCGAGCCCGTCAAAAGGCTGCACTACAACAATCCATTCAAAATTGCGATTTGGAAGATTTTGATTTCCCTCGAAAACGTCGAGATATTCGTTGGCTTTGGTACTAGTCACCGTCTATAGTATAATGGCGATGGAGGTGTATAGATGGCGGTGACGCTCACAAATTGGATCGACGCTGATCGACGAGTGTTTGATCACAAGAAAAAGTACATCCATGGTGCGATTGAAGGTGATACTGGTATTATAGATGGAGTAACTAACGACAATAAAGAAGATATCTTTTACATGATGTTATTCTGTTTGTGTGTTCCTCAGAGTAAAGCTGTTACGGCGGATGAAGCGATCGATCTTCTCCGAGAACTGGATTACTACCATATAAAGCTTCCGAAGGAAAGAGTACTGGAGGCTTTGAAGGGAAGAGTCCGTTTTCAGTTGGTAAAAACCCAAAGATTGATTGATGCACGTTCTTTAATACAGGATACAGATTTTTGGCTTCATCTAAAAACACACTATGCTGACTATACGAATGAACCAAACAAACTTCAACGTCAGGTGCAATTGAAAAAAGTCCGAAGATATCTCACGTCTCAAGTCAATGGCATGGGCATGAAGCTGGCTAGCCATTTTCTTCGGAATGTTGGGATGTCTGGTTTGGCTATTCTCGATGTTCATGTCCTTGATGGGCTCAAGAAGAGAGGCATTATCCCAGACGAGGAAATCACGCTGAATTATGGACAGTATGTTGAGATCGAGGAGAAGATGATTGAGTACGCGAAAACGGTTGGTATTACAGTAGATGAACTTGATTTTCTTCTATGGAGTCAAAAAACTGGATATGTCTTCAAATAAATCAGCCATAGCGGAGATGAAAGATGCCACTCAATATTTTGAGCTTAGATCTTGATTGGTTCAATTTTTCTGAGAAAAATGATCTTTATGACGATGTTGAGTATTTTTTTTCGCGGCTCAAAAGAGAGTGTGTTTTACCTCGCACAATTCACATAGCTCAAGAACACCAATATTTATACCCATGGAGTGTAAATCTTCTCGACCAGCACTGGCGACGACCTAACACCTCGGGTCGTTTGTCCGCATGGAACAAGATCACTTATCGAAAAATGCGAGTGGTCAACATTGACGAGCATCATGATTTCTATTGGCTTAATAAGATAGATTTTGATTCAATGGATAGCGTTGTGAGTTGTGGGAATTTCTTTGCCTACATGGCTCATCAAGGATTGCTGAGTGGGTATACATGGGTTATCGGTGGTAATGCGATTACGAAATCTTATCGAGATGTGAGAAAAGAATTACATCGGGCGAATTCAAAGCCCCTTAAAAGATTTGGTAAAACTATTAAGATAGTTCGTCAGAGCAAAGCGTTCTCGGTTCTAAGTAAGCAAAAATTTGACGGATTTATTATTGTAAAATCACCTGAATATGTCTGCTGGCATGATATGTATGCGGTGGTTGACGAGGTTTTGGCTCGTAAATTCAAAGGATATAATTTCAAACGATGTCAGCGAAGACGCGAGTTTGTAAGGAAAGAAACGAAGAAGATAGGGAGCAAGCTGTTTGTCCCTGTATAACGTGCGATATTTGTCCTAATTTTTGTTCTCTTGCAGAGGATGAGACAGGTAAGTGTCACGTTATCAAAAATGAGGATGGACGACTTGTTAATCCCTATCAGGGGATATTTTCTAATATTACTGTTGAACCTATTGAAAAGCGCCCATTGTTTCATTTCTTGCCTGGGCAGAAATTTCTGTCTGTAGGTTTTTTTGGCTGCACATTGTCTTGTTCTTTTTGCCAAAATTTCACTGTGTCTCAGTCTCTTCCTGACGGACGTGGTGCATATTATGACCCCATCGATTTGGTTGATTTAGCAATTCAGAAGGGCGTTGCAGGGATAGCATTTACTTATAACGAGCCGACTTTATACCATGAATATATAGGTGAAGTTGGTCGATTTATTCATATCCGGTCAAAAACGCATCCTTTGAAGCTTGTATTGAAAAGTAGTGGGTTTGCAACGGAGAAAATTATTGTTGATCTGTGTTTGGATGTGGATGGGTTTAACATTGACCTGAAAGGTAATGAAGAGGATTATGAGTCTGTTTGTAATGGATCACTAACTGCGGTCGAGGAATCGATCGAGCTTATATTTCAGAGCCATAGACATTTGGAGATAAGTTATCTTGTATTACCTAGTCGTGTGTATGATATTCCTTTTCATATAGAAATGCGGGACTGGCTTGCTTCTTTGTCTTGTGACATCCCCGTTCATTTGCTTTATTTTTATCCTTTTCATGATATGGCAAATGAGAAGACATACCCACCAGAAGAGCTTGAAGGTTTGCACCGTTTATTCTCTAGTAAGCTCAATTATGTTTACGTCTCTAATCGCTACGATAATAAGTTGATTAAATATCGTCACACTAAATGTTCCGTTTGTGGTGAAATATTAATTTCTCGGAACAGCCCCGCTAAGTTGATCAAACATTCCTGCTGTGGCATGCGGATTCCTGGCACATTCTCCTGAAGTTCCATGTATAATTGATTCATGGATGCTATCAATATCGACGTCTTTACAGACGACCGTAAAATTTCATTAGAACAGTTGGTTGAAGTTTGTAAATACCGTCAAGGGGCAACATGCTGTCGTTATATTTATTTTCCTGCCCAAATGCGTGAATTTTTTTGTATTAAGAAGATCCCTGTGTTGCAAGAAAAAATAGACGAAGTAGTAGATGAACTAACGGCTCAAGGGGATAACTGTTCAGGATTGCCATGAGAAGAGAGAAAGATGTAAGAGATCACCGAGAAGCACTTCGTCGAAAAGCTGCCGATTTGCGAGAGCACAAGCGGCGTCGAGCACGCAATAAGATGCGTGGTGATTATAATAAACGTATGGCTAGAGCCAAAAAAGTTGATGAGAAAGCTAAGCAAATGGGAGCTACAGCAAATACAGAATTCTCGATGCCTCCTTTCAAACCGTTTGATGAATACACATGTTCTAGAAAAGAACCGATCAGAATTTGTCATTTGATAGACAGTTTAGGCATGGGCGGTGGACAGACAATGATGATGGAGTTAGTGGGTGCTTTTAGGAAATATTACGGAGAAAATACTGAAAATGTGATAGTTTGCCCAAGAACTAATCCGTCGAAATGGGATAAAACCTTCTATCAATCCTATGGAGTAGAACCTATTGCAATGAGGGATAAAGATCTAGCTAAATACCTCAAGAAAAACATATTTGACATCTGTCTACATCACCGGCTTGCTATTTCTAAATGTTTACGCCCTCATATTCCTCACAAGGTCAAATATGTATTATTGAATCACACTTATCATCAATTAGCCAGGGTAGGCAGTTTTGTTAAATGTGATATATATGTTTCAGTGTGCAAATATTTAGACGCGACTACTACATGGCCTTCCTATATTCATCCTTCTCGTCGTTTCGTTATTCTTAATGGAGTGGAAAATGACTACATAGACAAATTGCCTGACGCAGATTTACAAGGGACATTCAAAACAGGCAGATGTCATAGGATGGTGCAGACTAAATTTAAGTCTGATTCTCTCACTTGGCTTGAGAAAAAAGCAAGTAAAAGTATAAAAGGGTTGTCACACTATCTCATCGGTCATTGTCCAGAAGCCAAGAGGATGTGCAAAAAATTGGCAGCTTGTAACTATGTGGGAGCGATCAATAAGCGAGGCAAAAAGATGTCAATTATCAAGGCATTAGACTTGTACTTCTATGAAACATTTCAAAATGAAGGAGCAAGCGTTGCTGTGCTGGAATCGTTAGCGTGTGGAGTCCCTGTAATATGTAAAAACTTCGGCGGTAATATTGAGCTAGTTGTGAATGGGCACAATGGATTTATTGTCAAGACTAGAGATGATTTTTTAATCCGAATGAAAGATCTTGCAGATAATCCAGAAAAACTGAAGGTAATCAAAGCCAGAACTCTTGAAGATTTTAATGCAAGATTACATGTGAAACACACTGCTGCAAAATACATGCAACTGTTCGAGGCTCTTCTATGAAAATAAGCATTTTGACGGCCTGTTTTAATAAGGCTAAATACATCATGCCATGTATTAACAGCATCTTGGATCAAAGTTATCCTAATTGGGAATTGATTGTTGTTGATGATTGTAGCACGGATAATAGCTGGGAGATACTAAAGAAGATTAAAGACAATCGCATTACTATATTAAGGAACGAAAAAAGGGTGTTTTGCTCATCTTCTTACGCTCGCGCATTGGATTGTGCGACTGGGGATGTTGTTGGAATTGTAGACGGAGATGATATGCTTACAAAAAAAGCGGCAGAAATGATTATCAAGCGGTATCAACGGCATCCCGAAATTGATCATATCTATACGCAGTTCCATTGGTGTGATAAGCATCTCAAGAAATGCAGAACTGGATTGTCTGCTTTACCCAAAACGGGCAAGTCCCTTGCAGATATGGTCTTGGCTGGTCGGCACTGTTATTCTCATTGGAGAACATTTCGACGAAAATTAGCTGCGAAAGGAACCTTGTTCCCAAAAGGTCTCGAAGTTTCCGTCGATAAGAACTTGGGATTTACTTTAGAAGAATTCGGTCGCGGTGCCTTTCTTCCCAAAAAGCTATATTTCTATCGTTACTATCACGGTAATATGTCTCTCGTGAAACCAGAGCAACAGAAGGAAACCACACTCGCCCTGGCAAGGGCACATAGAAGAAAACGCAAAGAGTTAAATATTCGAGTATTCCCCATAATAGAAATTAAATGAAATTATCTACATCACATCATTTTAGCACGCCTGGTCGAAGAGGATTGCAAAAGTTCGGTCACATCCTTCTTGAAGAACTGCAATCTACATATAAAGTGAGAATTGTGCCAGAGAGCGCAAAGTCCGACATCCATCTTACAATTATAAGTGGAAAGCTCAAAAAGAGAGCTAAGAATGTCCTTAGAATAGATGGTGTTTACTATGATATAGGACGAAGAGTGATGAATGGAGCGATCAAAAGAAGTATTGAAAGCTCTGATGGTGTTGTCTTTCAAAGCCAATGGTGTGAAAAATTTGCTACTACAATGCTAAAGACCCGTGCTAAAATGTCTACTGTAGTTCATAATGGTGTAAAACAGTCTCAGTTTAAAGGTTCGCCTGTAGTCAGAGAGTTTGATAAAGCGTTCATATGTTGCTCTCATTGGCGCATTAATAAAAGGCTCGAAAGTATAGTTCATGCTGTTTTGGAAATCAGGAAGCGAACTGGAGTAGATCTGGGTTTATATGTAATCGGCAAACCTGATTATGAATTGTCTTCTAAACATATTAAATATGCAGGCAATGTTCAATCAGTGTCTCCATTTTATGCATCTGCGGATTATATGTGTCACATTTGCCATATAGATGCTTGTCCGAATGCTGTCATAGAAGGCTTGTCTGCTGGATTGCCTGTCGTTTGTAATAATATAGGAGGGACTCCGGAAATCGTGGGAAAGAGCGGAGTCATTGTCGATTTGGATCGTCCATTCGATTTTCGATACATTAGGGACATGGAAGATGTCGGCCCTTCTTCTGTTAATAAAGAAAAACTAATTGTCGGAATGATGAAAGTCATGGATCAAAAATGGGAAATTAGTCGTCCTGAATTGGATATCTCTGTGGCAGCAAAAGGCTATTACGATTTTTTTACTTCTCTCATGGGGTAGGCAATGGATGTTACTATAGTGATCAGTAATTTTAACTATGAACGATATGTGCGATCGTCCATTGAAAGTTGCTTGGCACAGTCGTATCCTTGTAAGATAATTGTTGTTGATGATGCCTCTACAGATAATTCATGGGATGTAATATGCGAATACGCGAAGGACGGCATCAAGGCAGTACGTTTGTCTAAAAATAGCGGCGGAAACGCAAGAGGAAAAAATGTTGGAATTTGTTTGAGTGAGACGCCTTATATTACCTGCTTGGATGCGGACGACATGCTACTTCCCAATTCTATCGAAGACCGTATGCCTTTTCCTTCGAAAACAGATTTTATTCACGGGTGGTCCATTTTTTTAAAAAACACTGATAATTATTCTGATATTCTCAAGACAACGAATGTCCTTTCTCGCAAGTTTCGTTACAATCCGCGTCAACAAAAATTGCTAAAAGAAGCGGAAGTTCGGTGGACATGGGCTATTGAGGCATCAACTGTGCTGGCTCACCGCTCTCTTTACGAGAAATTTGGACTTTATGATGAAGAAATGCGTTGGTCTATTGATCGCGAAATGTGGTGGAGGTGGTTGTCACATGGAGCAAGAAAGCTCGTGTTGTCAAAGTTTGTGTCGATTTACCGTCGTCACGATGCTCAGCTTACTCAAGACCGAACCAGGAAAGACCCTAGAATATGTTCTCAGATGTTGAAAGATCGTCAAACCTCTCGAAAGAATATATCTAAAAAGAACACTATTTTGATGGATGGGTATGACATCCATGGTTACATCGAGGAGATAGATGACAACTAGAAGAAGAAAATTGGATCGAATTAAAAATAGATATAATAACGTCTTTAAGGATGTGTATGACAAAATAGATGTCGAGAAGCTTCCAAAGAAATATAGGGATTTTGAAAATAATTTCAAACGATTATCAGATCCGATGGTGAAGGCTAGTAATGATGGTTATAAGGTAGGTCTAGATTTTGGATGCGGAATGGGTGGATGTTGTGTGGTAGGTCATTTACTGGGACTTGAGATAACAGGGATTGACATTCCTGAAGCTGATGGAAAACCAAGTCCATATTTACCTTTGCAGGAGGAATTGAAGAGTAGAGGTTATCCTATCGTTTTGACTGATACTAATGAATATCCGTGGGAGTTCAGTGATGATCAATTCGATTTTATAATATTGTATTTTTCCTTAAATAAAGAATTCATGCACTCAAAATTGGGTTTTGAACGCAGATTGGAAGAACTTTTGCGCATTACAAGGAAAGGTGGGTCTTGGTATATATGGCCTACCATGCATTTTAACCTTATGACCAGAAAACACGAAGACGGAACTTTCGATGAAGACGGCAAAGTTAAGATTGTTTTTGGAGTTTAATGATGGCTAAAGCTTTATACGTTCCGTGTTTTCCTGGGGAGCTTGGTTGGGAAGCCATTAATTATGTTCCATGCGTTAATTATGCTTGTAGTGTCTCAAAATTTGATGAAGTTCATATAGTCGTAAGAAAAGGACGACAAGCTCTATATCCCATGGGGACGCACTTCTATCCCATTGATCTTTCAACGAGCAAAAGTATGGGCAATTCGGGACATAAACCTCCTAGCAATGATATTGTCAAGGAGTTAAGATCTAAATTTGAAGTGATGAAAATTGATCCATTGCCTCCAGGTTGCAGAGAGGCTAAACGTAGGAAGTTTTTGCGATATCAGGCTAGTGAAGATGCTCTGCATAAGTGGCGACACATTCCTGAGAACGCAGCTGTACTGTGTGTGAGAGGGAGGTCATTTGGGAAGCATAAAAACTGGAAAGGGGAGAAGTGGAAGGCTCTTTGTAAGTATTTGTTAGATCACTCCTTTACTCCAATCGTTACAGGTATACACGAAACTGTATCGTTTGAGGCTCCTCTAGGGTGTGTGGATGTTCGAGATAAGACTACTATTGAGGACTTCATTGCCATTGCTCAGCGATCATGTTTTGTAACAGGGCAATCGACAGGTCCGGCTCATTTGGCGTCCTTGGCGGGTGTGCCTCATGCTATATGGGGATCTGCTCGTATTCAGGATCGTTATATGAAGAGATGGAATCCTCATAAGACACCTGTAGCATATCTTTCTTGTGGAAATCATTTTGATGGAGAGATGACAAAGGTCATTGAGTTGATTGAGAGGCTGTTGGATAAAATACAATATGCGAGTAGTGTTTAATTTACAATTCGTTGGGTTAGGCAATAATGGTGGAAGCAGAACATTAATAAAATGCGCTGAAACTTTGCAGGATTTGGGTTGTGATGTCGTCATAGCGACTTCTGCTAATCGTTATAGTTGGCATAATATTAGAGTCCCTGTCGTTAACAAAGCGCCCAAATGTGATATAATTGTGGCTACAGGATTTGGTAGTGTTCGAAGCACACTCGCTCATAAAACTAAGACGAAATTCTATTATATACGTGGGTTTGAGCAATGGCAAGCTCCTGAAAAGAAACTGCTTAAGACTTTTAGATCGTTGAATTGCATTGTTAACAGTGAGTGGTTGAGAGATCATTTGGCGAAGAGTAAAATAAAATCTGAACTGATTTATCCCGGATTGGATTTTGAAGATTTCTATATTGCAAATAACGATCGTGAAAAGATCATTGGTGGAATATTCAGCAAACGCCATAAAACAAAAAGGCACGATGACGTAATAAAACTTGGAGAAAGACTCGGATATAAGGTGCTTCTTCTAAATCGAGACATACAGCATCCTACAATCTCTGATTTGAGAGACTTCTATAACAAAATTAAAGTATGGGTGTCTCCTTCGGAATTAGAGGGATTGCATAATTGTCCTCATGAAGCTGCTCTTTGTGGGTGTCTTTTGGTAGTAACAGACCATCCACGAGGAGGCGTGAATGATTATGCAACTGCGAGAACTGCATTAGTTTATTCAGCCAGAGATATTAATCAAGCAGCCGAACAAGTTGAGTGGGCAATGACGGATGAAAAGTTGCGAAAAAAGCTAAGCTCCAGGATGATCGAATTGCTAAAAACTAAGATCGGATCGAGGAGACATAATATGGAAAAAATGATACAACTATTCCGGACAGGGGGATGGAGGCATGCCTAATCCGTTAGTTAGTGTCATTATTCCTTTATTTAACTACGAAAGATACATTGGTGACTGTATACGCTCTATTCAAAACCAGGATTACAAAAATTTTGAGTTAATTGTATCAGACGATTGTTCTGCTGATAGCTCATATCAAGTTGCTAAGAGTTTTGAATGTGCAAATATAAAGGTCATTCGCATGGAAGCAAATTTGGGATATTCTAAAGCAAAAAATGAAGCGATTATTGTTTCGCAAGGAGAGTTTATTACATGTTTAGATGCAGATGATATGTTTACCAGAAATTCCATTTCATGCAGAGTGAAAGCAATCTTAGATCAAGGTGTAGCTTTCATGCATGCCCGAGCTGTGAATGTACGTGGAGATATCACTCTTCAGCAATGTTATGATTTAGTTCCTCCTTATAAGAGAGAGACACCAAAAGTCCATGCCCAGACTGTTATGTTGAAACGTAAAGTGCATAGAAAATTCGGGCTTTATGACGAAGGGCTCCGCAGTCGAGCAGATAAAGAGATGTGGATTCGTCTCTTTGGTAAAAACTGTGCTGGTAAACATTTAGTCTCAAAGGGGTCTATCAAAAACGATGTGGCTTATTATCGTAAACACAAACAATCAATGATGTCCAAGCGTAGAAAAAACAAGAAACTTCAAATGATGCTTACGAATCAATTACAGATGGCTATTAAAATGAGAGCAAAGCAAGGGATAACAAGGATAAATACTAGGTTTCTGCCATGAAAGTTTTTATTCCTAACAAAAAACACCCCAAAACTGGCAAGGGTTTCTTTTGCCAGAGATTGGCAAACTCTATGTCAGCATTGGGAATAGCGTTGGTTTCAGAAGAGACTCCGCACGATGTTTCTCTACACATGGTTAAGCTGGCTAAGTCTCGCTCCAAAAAAAGAGTCGTTCGATTGGACGGGGTATATCATGACACTGGTTTAAACTACAAGGCTAGAAACAAGGTTCTAAAAACTAACCTCCATGCTGCTGATGCAGTAGTCTATCAATCTAAATTCTCAAAAGCGATATGTGACAAGTATTTAGGAAAATTTCGTGGCCCGGCATCGATTATTCATAATGGGGCAGATGTTGGTTTTTATGAGTTAATACCTTCCGCAGAAAAAGATTGTGATCATCTGTTTTTTACCTCTTCGCGTTGGCGTCCCCATAAGCGGCTCAAGGACATTATTGAATCTTTTCTATTAGCTAATATAGAAAGCTCCAAATTGTACATTGCTGGAAACCTAAAAAGAGGCGGTATTCGTGCATCTCACCCCTTGTTTTTGGACAAACGGGTACATTATTTAGGAGTATTGAATCAAAAGCAGTCTGCTGCTTACCTGAAAGCTGCTGACGCTTTTATTCATTTGTGTTGGTTTGACAATTGCCCTAATGGGGTTGTTGAGGCTATTGCTGCTGGGACTCCTGTTATTACTAATAATGTCGGAGGTACTCATGAGGTAGTTCGACCAAGTGGTGGTATTGTGTGTGATATCGACCGAGCATATGATCTTTCTCCTGTGAGGTTATATAAGCCGCCTGCTATAAAGCGGCCGTTAATCGCTGATGCTATTACGCAATGTTCAATAAATAGACCCAAAATTTATTCCGATCATATTCGAATTGAAAATATTGCACGCAAGTATATAGAATTTTTTAAGGAAGTAAGTTAATATGGTTATTGTCAAAAAAGGTCGCTATTACGATGTCAATGGGGAGCTATACGACAACCCTTTGTCCTATCAAGTAGTGGATGATGACAATTATGCATATAACTATTTTTATACATTGGAAGATGTAATCCGTTTCAGTCCGAAGTTATCCAATGAGTATGACTCAACAGCTCCTTATTGTGTTTTTAGAAAGAAAGCTTTTGTTTTGGAGAATTTAAATGCTAAGGATGGTCTGCCTCCTATCTTAAAGGAAGACCACAACCATGAAGCGATTGTGTTTGTGGATAGTGCAGACAAAGAGAGAATCCAATCATATTTTATTCAGCACGCGAAACGTCACGCATATCTCAAAGTAAATCTATTGAAAACAGATCTTAAAAAGTACGCTGATTGTAATTTACATCCACATGCAATTACTCCTGGAGCACGTGCTGTATGTGCTTGGTTGAAAAATCAGAATTGGTGTCGCCCTCGCAGTTTAGCGAGTAAGACTTATGACGTTTGTTTTGTCGGAGCCATGAGAAGTAGGGGGCGGGCTATACGACGGAAAACATACGAGTTATTGCAAACAGCCACTGACAAACTGGGGCTGAAAGGACTTTTCATCGGCATCGATGTTTCTGAAGGCAAGTATATGAACTACTTGAATGATTCAAAGATATGCCCTTCTCTTAAAGGATTGGGGTATCGTTGTCGTCGGGAATGGGAGATCATGTTGACGAATTCAATATGCCTCATAGATTGGGAAACAAGAGATAATGTTTCCATTGTCGATTTAGAGCCTGAACATTTTGTGTGGATGGAGCGGGACATTCAGTCTCAACTTGAGTGGTGTATGGACAATCTAATCGAGTTAGACTCTATGCGACTGGCAGCTTATGATCGAGCATTAGAATGCTATGTGAGTCGTAGACTCAATTTAGAAGAGCGATTTATTAGATTATTTTTGCTAAAACCCAAATCCATTATTGGAAATTACGAGGATCTGCTGGCAGCAGAGAGTGATCTTAATTTGGATGGAGAGATGTAATGGCTAAATTTCCTGATTTTGTAATTGTTGGAGCTATGAAGTGTGGGACTACTGTTTTATGGCGAAATTTGGATAATCATCCTGAAATCTTTATGGGGAAAAACTGGGATGATCGAAAGAAAACTTCCACTGAGATAAGATTTTGGAACAATGGCGGTCCCTACCACACGTGGAAAAAGAAGGGGGTCGAATGGTATAAAACACTGTTTTCTGGCGATTGTTCTGGAGAAAAAAGTGCAAATTACATAGAGTCAAATGAAGCCTTTAAGAGAATGAAAATTCACATGCCGGATGTAAAGTTGGTCTTATGCGTGCGGAATCCAGTAAATCGAGCATATTCTGAGTATCAGATGCAACGGCATACTGCTCCTCGAAAGCATACTCGTGGATTCGATACTGCTGTGAATGATAAAGGATACAAAAAAAGGGGCAGATATTACGATCTCTTGAGCAATAATGTGTTGCCATATTTTTCAAAAGAGCATTTGTATTTAGTGATACAAGAGCGGATGTATAAGGACACACAAGCAGAGATTGATAAACTTTGTGATTTTTTGGGGGCAAAGTATGCTCAGGTTTCAGTAAATGCGGTAGATTCCAAGGATCGTGATAAAAAAATGACGTCATATAGAAAATGGAAGACAAAATATGGGCCCATGTCCGAGAAATCCAGAGATGAACTAAAAAAATACTATGCCGAACCCAATAAGCAGCTATTTGATTTTCTGGGCGAAGAGATAGCGGAATGGAAATAATTTATGCGAGTCTTATCGAAAGAAGAATTTCTGGCTGAAAAGAAAAGTGACACGCTGGTTATTTATGGTTCCGGAAGTTCTATAAACCAGTTAGCTGATTCTGAAAAGTCAGAGTTATCGAAATTTGATAGTGTGGGATTTAACTGGTTTTTAAAATCAAAAATCCCCACAACTTTTTATCTGGTCAGAGAGCAATCTAATCGACCGTCTAGAATTGCACCAGGAGAAACTAGAGAGGATCTATTTTCGGCAATGTCCAGTCCTCCTTATGACCGTTCTTGTTTAATTATTCTGAAGTTCCGACAAAAAGATTCGTTCCCGTACTATGATAATTTGCACAAATTCTCTGGTAAAGGGATTGTCACCAATGATAGAAAAAAGAAAGGCGTGGGCGATTTTCCCAGCTTCGATTTATATGAAGATGCTTGCGTACATGGTAAATGCACCATGATAAATGTCTTGCATTTGGCATGGTATTTGAAATATGTACGGATATTATTTGTTGGGGTAGACTTATACGATTCGAGGTATTTTTGGCTCCGTGAAGGTAAGACGCGTGCTACTGTTAGTAAGAAGAAAAATACATACAAGTCTAGGCATGCTATCACCAAGATGACAGTCATGGCTGTCAGGACTTTTAAGAAGCGTTATCCTGGAATAAAGATGTTTACATATAATCCAAAATCTGTTCTTAGAAAGAGTATACCGATATGGGAAGGATAGTTTGTGTTGTTGATCAGATTGGGCGAGTTCAGCACCAACGTTTGATTATGTTGAGTAAAGAATTGGGCGACTGCGATGTATTCTCATTGGACGAGAGGTATAATATTCGATGGAAGCGTTATTCTTTGGCATACTATTCTAATTACTCAATATTTAGCAGAGTCCCATGTAAAATTAGACGGATCTGTTCTGTAACTAGCCATAAGAGCTTGGATGCAAAGGAAAGGACGTTACGTTTTTTGCAGGGTTTTCATGCCGTCTCGGTCAACAATAGGTATCTTGAAAAGGAATTCAAGCCGCATATAAAGAGACTCTACTATACTCCAAACGGGGTAGATACTGTTTTTTTCTGTCCCAAAGAAAAAAAAAGAGAAGGGAAATTACGAGTAGGGTGGGTTGGGAACAGTGATCGTAGGACCAAGAATTTTCATATTGTGCGCAGACTGGTCAGGAGGATGAACCAAGATTTATTCCAGTTTGATGTTGTTGCTTCTCAAAAAAGAGGCAAGTTGCCTCGGAATAAAGAGAAAATGCGTGATTTTTATCAAAACTTAGATTGTTTTTTGGTTACAAGCAGTACTGAGGGGACTCCGAATCCCGGATTAGAAGCTCTTTCGTGCGGAATCCCTGTAATTTCGACTCGCGTAGGAAATATGGAAGAAATCATTCAAGAAGGCCACAATGGGTTTTTTGTTTCACCTGATGTTCGGTCTTTCACCGATGCGTTAAATAATATAGTCAAATTGTCTTCTAGTGAAATCTTGGAGATGTCCGCTCTCGCCCGGTCCGCGATAATGGATGGGCAGTGGGACTGGAAATTTAAAAAGATGCCGTGGTTGAAATTTTTGAGGGATTTTCAAAATGGATAAAATTGACATACGATCAAAAATAAGTGTATTCATTATTACTAATGGTCGATCAACTTTTGAATTTTGTCATAAATCTATTCAAAACCAAGATGGTGTGGAATTTGATATTCATGTGGTTCGAGACAAGAAGTGGGTAGAGGCAAACAACTACTGTCTAAATTCTTGTACTTCTGATAATTTTTTGAGAGTTGATGATGATATGATTTTGCACCCCAAGGCATTGCTTTTTGTCTATCATCAGATTAGAGTGAAAGAAATGAAAAAAAGACATGCTTTGAGGTTTTGGAAATTGTGGGAACCATGGAGAAATCAAGCTGTTAATGCCATTAAGTTATATAAGGTAAAGATAGTGAAAAGAATAGGTGGATTTCGAGCTAGTCATTTAGGTAAGGTTGATGCTACATTCATGGCCGATTTGGCTAAAAGCGGGTATGGGCATACAGCCGATAAGAGTATGTTTGGAGTTCATTCTTGTTCCACATTTGAAGAAAATCTCAATTATGCTAAAATGAGAGGAGAGGGAAAAGGTAGAGATTTTAAAAGGAAGGCATCTGGACTTAAGAGAGATATAGGATGTTACCTTCGAGATCACACTGTTGGAGATCCTCTGGAATTCCAATACAAGTTGGCAACCGGAACTCGTCTTGAAAAATTAAATTGTCGTCATGGTCGAAAGACGAGGTTTTATGAATTTCTTAAAAAAAATGATTTTCTTCAGGGAGAGAAGTTGTGATAACATTTGCCGTATTTCATTGTAATAGATTGTTTTATTTGAAAAACTGTATTGAGAGTATTATGGATTTTGTAGGACTCGATGATATAGATTTGCTAGTTGTTGATAATAGCAGTTCCGAAAAAGGCGTGTATGAATATCTATCCTCTCTGCCAGATCAGGTCACGGTAAAACAATTCCATGATCGAACTCCGCATGAATTGCATAGAGCTATGAATTATGCTATTAGATATAGTAAAAAGAAGGGCAATGAATATGTAAATTTCATTCAGGAGGATTATCAATACCTGTACAAGCATCCTTTCTTAACGCAGTGGGTACATGATGCGTTCGCTTCCCAGCCGAAGGTAGCTCAATTGCAATCCAATATGGCATGGAAGTGGAAATGCAGGAAGTTGAAATTCTCGCCTGTCGAAGCAGGTGGTGTGAAATGGTATATACTCCACAAAAAGCCACCCTGCGACAATGGATTCACTAGAGTAGCGTTGTACGACAAGATAGGAATGTATCCAGAAAAAGTTAGCATCCATGGGCGCGAGAAGGGTTACACGAGCGGAGAGTCCTGGTTTAAACATAAGTGCAAAAGCTTCCGTCGCCTGATGTTGGCGGAGCCTAACATGGGCATGCTAATGGATTGTGCTTACATAAGAGGAAATAAAAGAATGGGACGGTATATCCCTCCTGTAAACAAATACTATCTGAAGCCCCTGAACCAGGAAGAGCGTGACCAAATGAAATCTATAGCCGATGAAGGCAGAATGTGTTTCATTGAAAATTTTGCCAAGCCTGACGGGTGGGTTCCAGAAACGACGAAAAAACACAGCCTTCGCAAGGAGAGTGTACCAGTATGAATGATGTGTACATTATGATGACTGTAGCTCAAGTCAAAAGGACTAGGCAAAACTATATACAGTTTGCCCGGTGGTTGATTTCATCTCTCCTGAAGACAGGGTTTCCGGAATCTCGATTGGTCGTCATGTGTAATAGTGAAGAAATAGCCAATAAAGTACGATCAGGATATAAGGACATTCTTACTCATGTGGTTCCATTTTCTACTAGCCGAATGGGTTGGTTTTTTAAACCTATCGCCTATTCTACGGCAGTTCCTGAACCGATATCACCAAACGCAACCATGGTAATGAGTGATGTGGATATGTTGTTTTACAAAAATCCACAATCATTTTTCTTGCATCAAAAATCAAGCGTATGGACTCTACGTAGAGAGCGTTATTTGAGATCATCTCGTAAATCTAAAATGAAAAAGAACCATATTACACCAAGATTGAATAATTTTGAGGAATTGGCTGGATATATGGGAAGAACAAAAGCATACTTGTTTATTAAGCACAAAATGACACAATTGCCGAAAGTGGGATTATATAGCGATTTAGTTTCGTTGAGACCCGAAGTCTATAGCAAGACCATTAAACTATGGCGAGAGATGTACGATGATGTCATGAAAACTAAATACTTTCAGGGGGACCAACAAATGCTAGATGCTGCTGTTCGATGCCTTGGCTTGAAATGCGAACACGGTGGAGTAGATTTTGTTGGTGAGTTCAATTGTGGCAAACAGCATAAGATCAGGGGCGAAGCAGCAAGATTGGGGTTGGATAATTAATTTTAGCAAAAATAAGGAGAATAATTATGAAGAATAGTGTATTTGAGTGGTTAAGTGCATTGGATTTAGATGAAGTCCCTGTAATTCCTAGTAAGGCCATGTGGTGTGGGTTCAGGAGTCACCCAGATTACTCCAACAGATTTCCTTGGATTATCAAAAGCTTGTTCGATGATTTTGAGTGTGGAACTTATGTAGAGATAGGAATAGCCCAAGCCGGAGGTCTGGTGATGGCTTATGATTTTTCGCCTAGTTCGCTGATAGTTGGAATAGATCCGTTAACAAAAATGCCCGAATCCAAAACGATTTCTCATCCTATTTTTGCTCATCCAAATGTCCATCTTATTAGGAAAAGTTCTCATACAGCTGTCGAAGATTTGAAGGAAATTTTGGGAGGCAAGACGGTAGATATTCTTGTTATTGATGGCGACCATACATATGATGGTGCTCTTAAGGACTTCATTTTGTATTTACCTATGGTAAGTATAGATGGATTGATATGGTATGACGATATCGCTCATGAACCTGGTGTCAGTAAAGCGTGGAAAGAAATAAAGAACGGGCTATCTTTGGATGGTCTTGAATATGAATACCACGATTGGGGCATTGGAGACATCGAGGGAGGTAAACGGAATGATCAAAATAAACTAGGTATAGATGGGGTTTGGATTACGAGAACCAACTAGGAGTTGTATATGATTTCTCAATTTCATAGGAATAAAATATTAGCACACTTGCCGGTCATCAATGAGTATATTGATACTGGTCAGTGTTCTGCTCCGATTACAGTTGAGTTAAGTTTAACTAATGTTTGTAATCACGATTGTCCTGGATGTTCTGGATGGCGCAAAGAGGGTGGATTGAAATCGCATCTAACAACTGAAGATGCCCGTAGAATATTAAATGAGATAAAAGAGTGCGGGGCAAAAGCTGTCACTTTCACAGGGGGTGGCGATCCTACTTGTCACCCAGATTATGCGGACCTGATCCAGCATGCATCTTCATTGGGGTTGGATGTTGGGTTAATTACTAATGGAACTTTATTACGTGCAGACTTGTTGCATCTTATAGTTCCATCTTGTGTTTGGATTAGGGTGAGTTGGGACGCTGCTACTCCTGACTTGCATGATGAAATTCATTATAATGGTGATTTGAACATTTTAATGAAATCTCCCAAAGAGTTTTGGAAAGTAGTTAATAACACTCGAATGCTGTGTAAATACAAGGAGACGCATTCCTTGAAAGCTACAATAGGGTGTGCGTTTTTGGTTGGTCCTCAGACTAAGCGAGATATTGTTCCATTCGCTCCATTGGCTAGGGATACAGGAGTAAATTATTGTCAATACCGTCCATTTCATTTTATTAAATATGATGAAGTTATTTGGGAAAGGATGGAGGAAGCAAAGGAGAAATATCAAACAGAGGATTTTGCTGTCTTATTTTCAGAATTCAAATTTAGTGCCCTAAAAACTGGTGACATGGAAAAGAAATATGGGTTATGTCATGGGTCACATTTTAATACGCATATTGGAGCCAATTATAAGGTATATGTTTGTTGTCATTTAATGAATCATGATTTTGCATGCATTGGAGATCTGCGGGAAAATTCTTTTAAGGACATCTGGCGCTCTTCCACAAAATCACAAGTAATTAAAAACATTGATCTTAAAAAGTGTGTTCCATTATGTAGAAATGATAGTGCTAACAAAATATTAGATAATATTGTTGTTTCTGAGAATTCTAGTCACCCAAATTTTTTGTGAGGTTTTATGAAAATATTACATCTTTGTTTAGGATTGTACAATTTTTGGACTACGTATGAGGGAGAATATCTCAATGAATCACTTATGGCTCGACCTGATACTAATCTGAAGATGTGGGGACGTGATCGGTTGTACTATAAGGATGGAATGAATGCAATTGATGTGGTGAAACATCTTTACGGAGATGATTGCCCTGATGTTATTATTGTACATTCGACTATGCAGAAGCATAAGGATGTGGGTGATCAAAGGTTATTGGAAGGGATTGAGAGTTTGCGTCAAAATTCAGTCATAGTCTGGCGCATTTTTGATTGCTTCAAAAAAAGACTTCCATTCTATAGAGATCAGTTAAACCAATACAAGCCTCATTTTTCCTTAGTCTGGTATCCTGATCAAGTCGAGAATTTACAAAAGGCAGTTGGTCGATCGTCTAAAGTGTGTTTCTTTCCTCATTCAGTAGGGAGACGATATTTTAGCAAAAATTGCAATAGAAGGTATGATATAGCCCTTATAGGAAGATGTGGTATTACGCCGAAAGAACTTCCTAAATTAAAGGTATACACTCCACCATCGCGCAGTACACGACCAGAGAAGGGTAACAACTTAGTTCATGACTTGAATTTATGTAGATTCTCTTGGAATTCGCCAATGGCTGGTAGCTATGCTACTTTGAGATTTGTAGAGGCTCCTGCCTGTGGCGCTATCTCTGCTGTGCCTTTCCATTTTAAGCAGTTAGATAATTATTTTCCAAGAGATTGCTATTTGGTTTGTGATAAAAATCCGTCTAGACAAATCAGATCAATGTCTCCCGATGAATACTTGACTATGCAAGAGAGGGCTTACAAAGTAGCTATTAACAATCATACTATGGATAGGCGTGTGGAGTATCTTATGGATTTAATTCAGGGCAAAGATGTAGTTGCTCAAGACTACTATGGGATCTAAATGCGGAAAAAGCCAAAAAAAATCCAGAATCGCGATATCCCCAGCTCAAAAATTTATTTCCAATACGAACCAAAAACTTTTTTGAAAGAATTTTTTCCTGGGGATGAATCTGAGATGCTTCGGGTTAGCAATTCCCCGCATTACGAGTTTGCGAAATTGTACATGGATATAGGGAGGCAAATTTTGACATGCTACAATGACACCCGATACGTCCGCTTGATGATTGCATGGGGTAGAGATGATAAGCATAATAAGTGGAAGGTTGGTAGGTTCCTTGAAACTTTTGATAGTATAAAAAAGAAGGGATTGTCTTCTAGGGTGATCGTGTTAAGTAAGCCACTTTACAAACAGACCTTTGGTGATCCACGGTTTGCTGGCCGATATGAGATTTTTCATGGGCATCATCGAGCTGCTATTTGTGCGGCTTTGAATATAGAACCGATACCCTGTACGTTATCGAAAATATGAAATCATTTACTCTTACTATTGACGTTGAACCTGACGCGAAGCGTAAGTCGTGGAATACCTCGAACCCTATTTCTTTTTATGGGGTACATAAAGGGGTGGAGAAGATTCAGTCTTTAGCAAATCGCTTTGATGCTCCAGTAACGTATTTTATTCAGCCTGTAGTATTATATAACCAAGAATGCGTAGATTTTTTTCAGAATCTGGACGGACGTTTTGAACTAGCTTCTCATTTGCATGGAGAATATATTGGCCCAAATGCAAAGTATAAAGGACCAGACTTTTCTGGGTGTAATCCAGGGGATCGGCAATCGAACTATACCCCCGACATTGAGCAAAAAAAACTCGATAGTCTGACTAAACTATTCGTCCAGAAATTTGGACATGCTCCAAAGTCTTTTAGAGCGGGCAGGTTTGGCTCAGGAAAACACACTCTCTCCTTTTTGAAAGATCTCGGATATTCACATGACAGTAGTGTCATTCCTCGCTCTAAGCAGTTTAAGTCTATCAAAAGTCCTGAGCCATATTTATCTAATGGGATAATAGAAGTTCCTATCACAATTGATTCTCGGCGTCGATGGCTTAGACCGACTCCTAGTTTTTCTTCCATTAAAGAGATAGAGGAAATTATGGGTATGGGGTATTCAAATACTTGTTGTATGCTGCACAACGTGGAAGTCTTACCCAATATAAATCCGTATTGTCATTCCCAGGATGATTGTGACGGACTTATGAAAAGATTAGAAGCAGTATTGTCATCTGCATTTAAGAATGATTATCTCCCTGTGTCTATTTCTGAGGTAATAGTATGATTTGGAGAGAGAAGGCCCTTCAATATGAAAAGCAGGTGCTCCCATTTTTTAAAGGACAAAAGTCTGACATTTTCACTTGGATAAAAAAATACCCTGTATGCCATAGTAGCAGGAGTCATATGTTCTCCATATTCCAGGATATTTTGACATTGCCTTTAGAGACAAAAATTTTAGAACAAGGAGCAGCTGAAGGTGTAATTTGCCGGTTGCTTCAAGATTCTGGCTATGATGTTGTTGCTATGGACATTGAACCTGTTTTCAAGAAAATGTGGGACCACCTGAAAATTAAAGGTGTAATTGGAGATGGATATAGATTAGACTGGTGGGACGGAACTTTATTTGATGTGGTAATTGCATGCGTTTGGGTAACGAGCATGGGTAAAAAACTAAAGGGATCAAAAGATGTTGGGAAATCCAAGATAGAGAGGCTTATAGCCGTCGAGAATTCGTGGTATCAAATGCTATCTCCTGGAGGGTTGGTATTCGTGGACATTAACGACCGCAAAGTACCTCTGAAGGTCGTGTATGATCATTTTTCGGATAGATTCAATATAACTCAATTTATGCTCAAACCTCGTATTGTCCTGAAGTTGGAGAAAAAGTGAAAAAGGTTCTGCTAATATCTGACAAACCCAATTGGGCATATGCGGCTATAGCAAATGCCATTATAGTTAACAATGATCGAAATCTTATTTTAGATCATATAAGTTGCAAGAAGAACATTAAAAAAGTTCGGAGGCTGTCCAGGAAGTATGATTGTAGTTTCGTTTTGGGATGGCAAAATGCTCAGGCTTTAAATTTAGACAAAAAAAGAACTTTGGTGGGTATCCACTCTCATCAAAGTTTTGATAATAGGGAGACACTGCCTGACCACGATGTTGTACCTGATAGAAAAGTTATAGACTATTTGGCTGAATTTCGTGGAGTCAATACGGTTTCTAAGCGTCTTCAATCTTTATTTGCAAAATCTGGACTCAAAACCGCATATACCCCTAATGGGGTTGATACTGATACATTCTCTCCAACTGGCAATCCAGATGGGTTTGTGGTAGCTAGTGCTGGAGCTTTGAAAAATGACTGGAACAAGGGAATTCGTCGTATTGTGTCTCCAGTGTGCCGTAAATCAGGAATCTCACTGATTCATGCTACGGATCTTGCTTATCAGAAAATGCCTGTTTTTTATAATAGGGCTCATTGTTATGTGTGTGCATCCAGATCTGAGGGAATGTCACTTAGTATTCTAGAGGCTGCTGCATGTGGGTGTGTGATAATATCGACTCGCTGTGGAGATATTGAGCAATTAATTACGGATGGAATAAATGGATTATTCATAAGCAGAAGTAAGTCAAGTCTTTCCAAGGCTTTGTTGAAATTGCGGAATGATAGAGAGCTTCTTGCTTTATTGAGTACAAGAATCAGGAAATTAATAGAGGAAAAGTGGTCTTGGAAACATCAAATAAAGGGCTGGTTAGATTTCATTGAAACTTCATGTTAGGTGATAATACTATGGAGAATAATGAACGTCTTTGGTTGCCCAATTTCGCTGATCTTATTGACCGACTATCTATTCATCAACTCAAGGAAGTACTAGTACCTGAACACAAAGAAAAATACCGCAAGGAAATGTCGGATATTTGTCATGATATTGACTTGGTATTAGGAGAGTCTGATCTTGAAGTTTCTGCTAAATTAATTAAGACCATTATTGTGTTGGCGCAAATGAATACTCATATTTGGTACAATGAATCCAAAGCTCGGAGTGGTGAAAGCCAAGACCTTAAATTGTTGCATTTAACTCATGGGTTAAATGGTATTCGTAGTCGTGTAGGGAATTTACTGTTAGAACTTATAAATGACTTGGATGGGCGTGATTATAAAACTGATTGTTTGGCAGCAGAGCACGCTCAATGGGATATTGAATTATGAAAGTGACTTTTGACGATGTTCTTGAGTCGTTTGGGGTGTCGCATTTATCAGAAGAGTGTGTCGATTTTTTTTCTTCTGTGGATTTTTCGTATAAAGTCTTGACAGGTGAAGATAGAGAGAGAATGATATTACGCTCTTTGAAGCAAATCGATTTAGACAAACAAGTGATTGGAGCTGATTCCAGAACTGGAGTTTGGGAAAAAGGGTGGCAAGAAAACCTGGATGCCTTTCGTAAAAGTGGCGATCTTGTTGATATTATTCCCAGATTTATACGACCGAATAATGTAGTGCGTTTTAAGCAGGAGTTCATTAGTCCTAACGATCCACTTTTTGAACAGAATTATTGTCGTCTTTTCCAGATGTGGTTTTTTAAGGAGTATATGGAGCCATTTGACTCTATTTATGAATTCGGTTGTGGTAGTGGTTTCAATTTGATTGCCATAGCAAATATGTTTCCTGATAAGAGACTTGTAGGTACAGATTTTGTCCAGTCTTCTGTAGATTTGATAAACGAAATTGCTATGCAAAGGAAGGGATTTGACATTGCAGGATACCTGTTTGATATGTTAAAACCTTCTAGCATCAGTATCTCGCCTGGTAGTTGCGCATTTACATTTGGGTCCTTAGAACAGTTGGCGAGTAAATTTCAAAATTTTATTGGATATTTAATTGACAATAAAGTTGAACGATGTATGCATGTAGAACCGACAATAGAGTTGTATGATCCAGAAAATATTGTGGATTATCTGGCAATGATGTTTCATAGAAAACGTGGATATTCCGAAGGGCTACTTCCGCATTTGCAGGAACTCCACTACAAAAGAGTGATAAATCTTGTCAAAGTACATCGCTTGAGGTTCGGCAATGACAGAATTGAGGGGTATAATTACATAGTTTGGGAAAGGGTTTGAAATGTATACTGAAATTGCGAAAGATTTTTTGCATTTATTACAAATGCCCATTGATAAAAATAGCGTGGAAGGTCTAGAAGAACAAGTAGAAAAATCCAAAGATTTACTTGGTACAAATTTATCAATTCCAGATTACAAGAACAAAATCCAACAGGCTTGTCGGGAAATAGGTAAGAATAAGATTCAGGAAATAGGCAAGAATGAGATTCTAAAGAGAGAACATGAGTTATTTCATACTGTATATGCTTTGGCAAGCAAATTGTATTGGGCACTATTTCATTCTATCCCACATTTGGATAAAGAACAACAAAATATACTGGATGGTTTCATAAAAAACAAAAATTATGTCTTTAATCAAAAACACGCTAATCTCATTAATGAGGGACTAAAACCTGTTTTTGATCGCTTGGCTGAATTGAATAAGAACTTACCAAAAAATTTTGAACCGAAGAACGTTACTCGACGAGACTACACAATTGGTGCAAAATTACCCAATCAAATCCCATTAGAGGATCTTACGGAATCAGAGCTATCCAACATTGCAATGCTGTTCCAAGAAACCGGGATAGGTGACGTTATTGTAAATTATTATCAGTCGAATTTTGGAGCAGGCAACATCAGAGTGTGGAGATATATCTCATCTACAGGCAAAGGCAAAGGAGTTGGGGTACATCGTGATGGGTTGCCTCCACATTCATTTAAGTTTATGTGTTTTAATGGACATGTTACCAAACGACATGGATGCTTTGAAGTAATGAAGAACAAGAAATCGCCACTTATACAAGTGGTAGGGCTCAACCCATGCATAATGGTTGTACCTAATGATTTATATCATAGAGCACTGACTCCCTCCCCTGGTTTGTTTAGAGATGCGATTGAAATAACCATAGAACCGTATTTAGGTGACACTCCTATTTTTGTAGACGCTGGTTGCATTGCAGGTAATCCATTAAACCCGTTTTCTGATTGGACTGAAAGGTAATGGAGTTAGGTCTTACTGGGAAATTCGCTCTTGTAACAGGAGGAAGTCACGGAATTGGAGAATCTATAGCTTTAGAATTGTCTCAAGAGGGATGTAATGTATGCATATGTTCTAGAAGCTGCGAAAGATTAGATAGAGCATCCGCCAAGATTCGAGAAAATAACGTTTCGTGTTTGTCTATTCAGTGTGATGTTCATAATGTTTCAGACATTGACAAGGTTTTGAAAACAATCTTGTCAGAGTGGGGTTCGGTTCATATATTGGTTAATAACGTCGGTGGCGGTGGACGGTGGGGGAAAACAATATTAGATACCCCAGAATTAACATGGAACGAAGTATATGAAAAAAATATGATGGCAACTCTTCGTTTTACAAAAGGCGTTTTGCCAAAGATGATAGAACAAAAATGGGGAAGAGTGGTTACTATTACTTCAATATATGGCAAAGAAGCGGGTGGGCGTCCTTGGTTTAATGTGGCAAAATCTGCCCAGACCACACTCATGAAAAATTTTTCTAGACAATCTGATTTGATTCGTAGTGGCATCACTTTTAATAGCGTAGCTCCTGGTGGTATTATGATTCCAGATACTGGATGGGATGTGGAATGTCAATCCGATCCAGTAGGTTTTGCCAAAAAAATTCAACAAGAATATCCTCTGGGTCGGTTGGGGGTTCCGAAGGAAGTATCCGCAGTGGTTGCATTCTTGTGCTCTGAAAGGGCAAGTTTAGTTAATGGTGCCTCTGTGGCTGTCGATGGCGGTGAAAGTCACTATTTTTAGGAGTTGAAATGAGTATAGCAATAGAGTTATACAAGAAACTGTATTTGCTTCGGCGTTGTGAATTAGCAATAATTGAACACTATAAAGAAGATGACATGAAAACGCCAATGCACATGTCTATGGGTAGCGAAGCTATAGTAATTGGTATGTGTCATGCAATTGCAGATAGTGACTTCGTTATGGGCACATATCGTTCTCATGCTTTGTATCTTGCTAAGACTGGAGATGAACGGATGTTTTTTGCAGAAATGTACGGCAAGAAATCTGGATGTTCTAAAGGAAAGTCCGGCTCAATGCATTTGTGTGACGCCAAAAAGGGCCATTTAGGTTCTTCTGCTATTGTTGGTAGTAACATCGCAGTCGGAGTTGGATCGGCATTCGCTCATAAGTATCTTGGTCGTGATAATGTTTCTGTAACTTTTTTCGGTGATGCGGCTTCTGATGAAGGAGTTTTCTGGGAAAGCCTAAATGTGGCTTGCTTGATGCGGTTGCCGGTAATATTTGTTTGCGAAAACAATGATTTGGCAGTTCATACATATAACAAAACTCGCCGTGGTTTTGAATCGCTCAATCGCATTGTCGAACAATACAACTGTCATGCAGTAGAAGCAGAAACAACAAACGTAGAAGAGATTTATCACCTCGCATGCGATGCTATAAAAATAGCTAAGCAAAACACGCCCGTATTCTTGCATTTTAAATATTATAGGTACTTGGAACATGTTGGGGTGTCTGAAGATTTCGATGCTGAATATCGTTCTAAGTCTGAGTATGATGAATGGATCAAGGAAGATCCAGTGTCTACTCAAAGAGAGCGACTAAAACAATCTGGTTGTTCTGAAGATATTATTTTCAATATTGAGATTGAGATAGATAATCGTGTTATTTCTGCTATAGAATTCGCAAAAAGCGAACCGTTTTGTGATGAAGGCGAAGTAATGAGGGATGTTTTATATAAAAATGCATAAGATAAGTTTTTGTGAAGCACTCAACGAAGCCATGTATCAAGAGATGGAACGAGATTCATCTGTTTTTGTATATGGCATAGGTGTACCTGATCACAAAAAAATATTTGGATCAACTGAGCGGCTATTAGAGGACTTCGGTCCAATGAGGTGTTTTGATACTCCAGTAGCAGAAGAGAGTATGACTGGATTTGGGTTGGGAGCAGCTATTGGAGGTTTACGCCCAATACATATACATATTCGTGTGGATTTTCTCTTGTTGGCTATGAATCAGCTGGTAAATATGGTTTCCAATATTCACTATGTTTCTGGTGGTCAAATAAAAGTTCCTATGGTAATTAGAGCGGTTATTGGTCGTGGCTGGGGTCAAGGCTGTCAGCATAGTAAAAGTCTCCAAGGTATGTTTGCTCACTTTCCTGGGTTGAAAGTCATAATGCCTACTACACCTGCTGATGCAAAAGGCTTGTTAACTTCTGCAATCCGCGATGACAATTTGGTTTTGTGTCTTGAGCACAGATGGCTTTATTGGCAAGAAGATGACGTTCCAGTAGAGCCTTATGTCATACCCATTGGTCAGCCTAATCGTTTAAGAGAAGGGAAAGACGTAACTATTGTAGCAACTTCATGGATGAATATAGAAGCTAAGAAAGCTGCCGATATCCTGAGTAGGGAACACAAGATTGAAGTAGATTTAATTGATCCTAGAACAATAAGTAAGTGTGATTATTCATTGATTTTTGAATCGGTTAGGAAAACAGGGCATTGTATTGTGGCGGACAATGACTGGGATTATTGTGGTTATAGTGCAGAGCTGTCTTCTGCTATTCATCATGAATGTTTCTTTGAACTGGATCTTCCTGTTGAGCGTATTGGGTTTGCTCATTGTCCATGCCCTACTGGTCGGCATCTAGAAAATAAGTTCTATTCAAATGCCATCACTATAATTAGGTCCGTAGAAGAGATGTTTGGGTTGGTTGGATTAGATTTAAGTAATGAAGATTTTTATAGTCATGAGCGAAGGTTCAAAGGCCCGTTTTGAAGGAGGAAATTATGCCTGATCGATTGAAATATCCTGCCAGTAAAGTTAACTTTATTAATAAGAAATGGAAAAACAGGTATGCTGCTCTGAGGAATAAACACTTAGTAAAAAACTATAGCAAATCCGCTCCAGATCTTCGTACACAAATTTGTGTTCTGCATATTGGTGGCCGGGGTTCGCCAGGCTATAGTTTAAAGTTCATACTTGGTAAGCATAGTGAATTTATTTGCATTGAAGCGGATCTTAATGAATCTGATGCGGCAACCGCAGATTTCCACAAATACCTTAAAAACATGCGCAGCCAAGGATGTAAAACTACTATGATAGAGGCATGTATTGGTGGGTATTGTGGTAAAGCAAATTTTAACATCAATGAAGCTGAGACATCTAGTTCATTACTTCCTACGGGCTCGAAGGCTAAAAAATTAGTATCAGTACAACATGGGTACTGGGCAGATCATGCGGCTACTAAAAAGGTGGTGACTTTGGATTTGGAGACATTGGATTCTCTTCGAGAGCAAGAGAAAATACCAAAGGTACATTTTTTAAATATGGACATTCAGGGAGCCGAAGGGGTAACTTTACAGGGCGCTGAATCTTGTTTGCAAACTGACTTGTTAGGGGTTACCTTGGAAATTGAGATGTTTCCTATATATGAAGGTCAACAACTATTTGGAGACACATTCGCAACGCTAGACAAAAATGGTTTTTTATTTTGTGGGTTTATACAAAAATTTCAGCAATGGCATCCGTATGCCATAATTGGGAGGGGCAGAACGATTGTTTGTGAAGCTTTTTATATCAAAGATTTTGAGTACCTCGTTAAAGCCATAGAAGACCCAATGGAGTTAACAATCCAGTTGATGAGGCTTGCCCGCATTGCATTTTGTAGCGAGTATGATTCTCATGGATTTGAAGTATTAAATTACATAACTCAAAAGCACCCAGATTGTGTTCGAGAGATTAGTGGGGTTCCATATATAGCGGATCAATTGGCGTTGTGGAATGCAGTCAACGCTCGAATTGGCTGTTGGCCAAAATTGGAACACTTAGACATATAAAGATGTTGGGCACCGGAAGGAAGAATGGATGATAGAAAAAAATGTTTTGAATAGTTTTAACAATAAGAGATGCTTGGTTACTGGTGGGACTGGTTTGATCGGTAGGCAAGTAGTAGATATTCTCCTTGAAGCTGGAGCCCATGTCGAAACAGTTTCTTTGGATAGAAATGTTGTCAGCGAAGAGGCTGTGCATACATATGGAGATCTTAGGAATTTCGAATTTTGTCAACAAATTACCACTGACAGGGATTATGTTTTTCACATTGCTGGAATTAAAGGGTCTGTAAAAGTTACTCGTGAGAACCCATCAAGCTTCTTCGTTCCTCTTATTATGATGAATACTAACATCTTGGAAGCGTCTAGGTTAAACAAGGTCAGCAAGTTGGTGTATACTAGTTCTGTTGGTGCTTATTCTAGCGCAGAAGTGTTTGTAGAGAATGAGAATTTGGAAGGGGAACCTATGGATGAGTTCCCCGGCTGGGCTAAACGTATGGCTGAAAAACAAATTCAGTCTTATGCTAAGCAATATGGACTTGGTAATTTTGCTATTGTTAGACCAGCTAATATATACGGCCCTGGTGATAATTTTGACCCAAATAATGCCATGGTCATTCCCTCTCTGATGGCACGGATTGCAGGTGGTGAAAATCCAATGAAAATTTGGGGGGACGGATCAGCAATTCGAGATTTTGCTTATAGCCGCGATGTAGCAGAAGGTATCGTATTGGCTCTGTTTCATGGGACGGGAGGTGGATTTGTTAATCTTGGTAGTGGAGTAGGATGCACAATACGAGAACTTGTGGAAACGTTGCAAAAGGTCATAGGTTTTGAGTTCGAGTTCGACAAATCTAAGCCTTCTGGATTTCCCAAGCGAGTAATGGATATTAGTTTAGCTAAGAAAATGATCAATTATGATCCGACTGTTAGTTTGGAAGATGGATTAAGAATGACTTGGGATTGGTATTGCAAGAATTCGGATGAACATCTACAAAAGCAAAACTATTTTACAGAGGAAAATTACCTCACGAAGTAGAAATTTTATAGGGAGAACTAGATGCGAGGTGTACATATAAAAAAGATTGATTTAGTCCATGAAGATGAGAGAAGGGGTATATGGGAAATCATGAATGGTCAGTTGTCTATTAAAAACATGAAAATTCTTAAAGTCAAAAAAGGGACGCAATTACTTGGGAACCATTGGCATGTTTACCCTGAAGTGATGTATATGATGGAAGGCAAGGCGAAATATCGCATGAAGCACGTAATTACGGGCGAAGAGGAAGATTATGAATTAGAGGAAGGTGATGTGGTTTTCCGAACAGGCTTTATAACACATGTGGGCTATTTTTCGGAGAACAGTGTTATTATTGATGGTGCGGCTGAATCATATATTAGCAATGACTTTAATGATGTTGTGGAGAAAATTCTGTGATCAAGAACGTAATTACTGGTATAGGGGGGTTTGTGGCCAGCCATTTGGTAGACCTGATTTTGGAGAAGGGCGAGCAAGTCTATGGTACGGCGAGATGGACGGATGACATGTCTAATATACGGCATATCCGTGATAGTATCATTGTTTGCCCAATGGACCTAAATGACTTGAGTAGCTGCATAAAGGTAATGGAAGAAGTTCGACCAAATTACGTTTTCCATTTGGCGGCACAAAGTTTTCCGAATGAAAGTTTTGTATATCCAAAAGTAACGATGGAGACCAACATAATTGGAACCCTTAATCTGCTGGAAGCGATAAGGATGGTAAGGGACAGGAGCGATGATTTTGATCCTGTAGTGCATGTGTGTAGTAGCTCTGAGGTGTACGGGTTAGTGACTGAAGATCTGGTTCCTATAAAAGAAAACTGCCGATTTAATCCTGCCAATCCCTATGGCGTTGGGAAGGTGGGAACCGACATGGTAGGGCTAATGTATTACACTAATTACGGGGTGAAGACAATTAGGACTAGGATGTTTACTCATAGTATTTCTTATGATTCTCCTATTATTGTGCGTGATGAGAACGGTATGATAGATTGTGTTCCTATATCTGATATTCGTAAGGCTCGTGATACAAGTCGGGAAGAGATGTGGTCTGGCAAAAATATTAATTTGGACATATGGGATGGACAGCAGTTTACGAAAATATTGAATATTTCTGCTCATAGGCTGAACGATCATAAATTGCTTAAATTTGCAACTAGTAAATCCATAGTAGATGTCACGGATAACCATTCAATCTACAATTCAGAAGATAGCCTCGTGTCAGCAGGAGATATGTCTTTAGGGGATCGTTTGGCTGTTCGCGATTTGCCCATTGCGGGTGGTGATATTGTATCAATTTCTAGTGAATTTGCTTGGCTATTGGGATTTTTAGTGGCAGAAGGAAGCATAAAGGAAAGCAGGAAGGTGTGTTTCTCTAATGCCGATGCTAATATTATTTCTAAAACAGAACAATTTATAAAAGAAGCTTGGTGTAAAAGTTCTAGCATATACAAAGATGAGCGGATTAATACATTAACAGTGTTAGATGGAGCGGAACTCGCCACGCTTTTTGACAAACATTCTTCTGTCTTTGGAGTGTATACGCGATGTAAAAGCAAGTCTACTAACAAAAGATTTAAGAAGGTTCCTAAAATTATAATGAATAGTTCTGTTGATATTCAAAGATCGTTTTTGGATGGATATAACGAGGGGGATGGGCGTAAAAATTCAAATCTGAAATCTGAATATCAAGAGTTTAAAACTAATTCACAATGTTTGGCTTCTGGTTTGTGTTTTTTAGTACAGAGAACAACTGGTCAAGATTATACTTTGAATTTCGAACAACGAGAACTATTAAATAAAAAGACAAGTTATTACTATTCAATTAATCTGAGAAGCAATTCTGGAGATCCTAGAATGCTGACGGGACAGCATTTTCGGAAAGAAAGAGACGTGATTAAGAAGATAGCTATTATTTCAGAGAGTGCAAGTGATTTTGTATACGATATAGAAACAGACAGTCATACTTTTTCTTGCGGTATTGGATCAGTTAAAGTTCATAACACTGGTCCTCGTAGAAAAATGCTTTCGGCAGAAGTTAACTTTGCTCAACAGATAGCGAAAATCGAAGCAGGCAAACAAGAGCCGGTGTTGAAGCATGGTAATCTAGACAGTATCAGAACTTGGGCTGATGTTAGAGATGCCGTCAAAGCATACTATGTTTTAGTCCGCAAATGTGTTCCTGGTGAAGTGTACAATATTGGGGGAGATACAACAAAAACCATTGGAGAGATGCTTCATTGTTTATTGAGCTTAAGTCCAATTGGGGATTCTATCAAATTAGAACAAGATCCAAATCTACTTCGACCTTATGATGTTACTTTGCAAATTCCAGATTGTTCCAAGTTTAAATCGAAAACTGGATGGGAGCCAACCATTGGCTTTGAAACGCTGATGCAAGACTTGCTTGACTGGAATCGTTACATTTTAGAGCAGATAACAGAGGTAGGTAGCAATGTTTAACATTATTGGTGCTGGCAACATGGGACTCGCAGTTGCAGGGGCTCTTTTTGAATTAGGTAAAAAAGTTCGAATCATAGATATTGATGAAGATAAGTTGCAAAGGCTTCAATCAGGAATATGGCGTCCCGAAGGAAGAAACTTCTGGACTAAAATACCGGTTAGCACGAAAGTGCCTGAAGACGGATGGAATCTCATCTGTGTTCAGACCCCTGTTACCAACAGCGTTTGTGACTATACTAGCTTAAAATCCACTTTAGGACACCCCAAAACCGTCATTATGAGCACGATATTTCCGGATGCTCCTTTTCTTGAATATGATATTTTACATCCGGTTTTTCTCAGAGAAGGAACTGGTATCGATGACTATAAAAACCCAGGGAAAGCAATTTTGGGGGGAGAGGCATCGCTTTGTCGTGAGTTTTGGGAGCAAACAGGGATTCTATGTACTCCAACTATCGTTGATGTTGAGACGGCTAAATGGGCTAAGGTAATTCATAACTCATTCATGTGTATGAAAATATGTTTTTCCAATGCATGGAGTGATGTTATAGGCAACAAGTCTTGGGACGCTTTATCTGCGGCTCTCACAGAGAATTCTAATGGTAGGCTTTTATCGTTATCTCATATGCGACCAGGAAAACCTTTTGATGGACCTTGTCTCCCTAAAGATGCCAGTGTAATGAAACAGTATGGCGGGTTTTTGAAATCTGCATGGGATTATAACCGTAGCAAAATAGAGGATGTTTTTAACTTTCTTAATGATGCAAAAAAACCAGGACTTGCAGGATTGGCTTTTCGCCCAGGGTCTGATGAAATTCGAGATTCTATTGGTCTGGAATTAATGGAACGAATTCCCAAATTAGTGGCATGGGACCCCGATTTGGATGTTGATAGATGGGATATCATCTCTCGTGGATCTCATAGCGTTCTTGCACTAAAAAATCGCATTGTTTCTTCTCTGGAATCTTGTGATAGAGTTCTTATTAACAGAAAAGGCGTTAATGTCAACTGCGAGACAATAAACTTCTATGGAGAATAACTTGTCTAAAAATATAGTAATATTTGGAGGCGGCGGGTTTATTGGGGGTTATTTATCGAAACACCTGATAGACTCTGGTTTTTCTGTAAGATGTGTGGATATGAAGCCATTACACGAGTGGGAACAATTACATATTGCGTCAGAGAATATCGTCGTGGATCTTTCTTTGCTGTCCAATTGTATGTCGGCCGTTTCTGACATGGATTATGTTTTTCAATTGGCCGCAGACATGGGTGGTATGGGCTTTATAGAGAACAATAAGTGCCTTTGCATGTTATCAGTTCTTATAACTACTCATGCTCTTAAGGCGTCTTTAGAATCCGGTGTCAAACGTTTGTTTTATAGCAGCTCTGCCTGTGTTTATGCGGCAGACAAGCAGGATAAAATGGACATTAGTCCGCTAAAGGAATCCGATGCTTACCCTGCCATGCCAGAAGACGGGTATGGTTGGGAGAAGTTGTTTAGCGAAAGAATGTGTCGGCACTTCACGGAAGATTTTAGATTAGAAACACGGGTAGCACGATTGCATAATGTATATGGTCCTAATGGAACATGGCATGGAGGTAGAGAAAAGGCACCTGCTGCGATATGCCGAAAGATAGCGACAGCCAAATTGACGGGAGAACATGAAATTAACATTTGGGGTGATGGCACTATAACTAGATCATTTCAATATATTGACGATTGCATATATGGAATTGACTTGATTATGAATAGTGATATACGAGAACCTATTAATTTGGGGACTAGCGAGCAAGTAACAGTGAATCAACTTGTAGATGTAGTCGAAGAAATTGCTGAGATAAAAGTGAAACGCAACTATGATTTGACTGCGCCTCAAGGGGTGATGGGAAGAAATAGTGACAATACAAAAATATTAGAATTGCTCGGATGGGAACCGTCTATTACATTACGAGATGGCATCAAAAAGACATATACTTGGATATATGAACAGGTCAAAAAAGGTTTAGAAGAAAAGACATGCAAGAAAAGATAAGCGTACTAACCCCTCTTCATGAGAATGATTATGAAGAATATAAAATAGCCATAGCATCTCTGGCTAAGCATTGCACTGACTTCGATAAAGTAGAACTGCTAGTCAAGATAGATTCTCAAAAATCTAGAATAGAACAGTTGTTAAATAACTATCCTTTTAAACATACCGTAGTGTGTAATGAATTAAGAGGATACGAGAACTTTGGGATCTTTATGGATCAAATGGTAGCACAAGCGTCCGGGAGTCTCTTCTGGTCTTTTTGCGCTGACTGCCAGATATCGGGAGATTGGGTTAAAGAGATTTTAAACACTCGTAATACATTCAAAGATAACATTTATGTAGCGAATCCTGCGCACTGGTATCAACCAGTATGGACTATAGAATGGTATAGAGTGTTCAATAGAATAACCCCCAAAGGAGTCCCTGATGTAGACACGTGGCTTCGTGATTTAGCGTCTATCGCCAAGCGTTACATAGACACACCAGGTAGGATTAATATTCATGTGAAACACAGACCAGGGCACCAACCGCCTGACAGGCAGTACGACGGAAGGAAGACAATAGCAAAAAGATCCCGTGCAATTATGCGAAAAACTCTCCCCATATCGTCTAAACTATTACTCTCTTTGCTGTAAAAATAAGAAGAATAAAGGTCGAATGCCCTAAATTGAGAGGAAAAATAAATGCCGTGGCATGATAAAAACATAGTAGATGAAATGGACAATATTCGAGATCAGTTCGGATTTACTCATTTAGTGGAAACAGGGACAGATGAAGGCATTGGAGCCAGGTTTTGGTCCAAGCGATTTGACGAGGTATATACTTGTGAAATAAGAAAAAGTCAGTTTGAATTGGCCGGGAAAAATGTTGTACAGTGCAATAACGTCCACAGATTTTTGGAGTCTAGTATAACTTTTGTTCCTCGTATAAAACAAGAGCTTTCCGCGAAGAAGACCGTTTATATATTGGATGCTCATGGCGGCCCTTCTGGTTGGCCGCTGTTCGATGAAGTCAGGGCTCTCAAAAATACTCCAGGTTGTGCTATAGTTATTCATGATTTTTGTGTTGAAACAGAGCCTCATTTAGGATTTGATGTATATAAAGTGAGCGTAGATGGAGGTTCTCGAATTCGGACTGCTGCTAAATTGGGGTTGTTGAAAAAAGATTTGTTGGCTATAAATCCTGATTTTGTCTTCTACCACAATACAATCAAGCATGCTCAACTCTATTCTGCTGACGAAATTTTAAATACGGATCTATTCTTTGATGAGCACACTAAATCACGAGATCGAAAAGATTGGTCTCAAGAGCATCGTCGAGTAGGAGTATTGTTTGCTTTGCCTAAGGAATTGGCTGATACTACCCTTTTGAAGTACGATTGAAATGCAAATGCGAGGGGAAAACAGCTGAATGCAAGAAAAGCGAAGAAATTAATTGATTTCTGCCCTTCTACCACTTTTGAAGAAGGAATTCGGAAGACGGCTGGGTGGATTGAAAAAGAGTTAGGAGTTGGCAAGTGTTTACTCTAGGAATAGCCATATCAACAATTCGATCAGAACTGTGGGAGGATCTGGCTTTAAATCTAGCAACGAACAATGTAGACTATGAAATAATTTTCGTTGGTCCATTAAAAAATGTTTCGCTTCCTAAAAATTGTAGATTTATCTATAGTGATGCTTGTGTTGCTAAGTGTTTTAATATCGGAATCATGGCATGTGATAGTGAGTACATTTTTGCCTGTTCCGATGACGCGCGATTCACGCCGGAATCTGCTCTAGATTGTTTGGTGGAAGATATAAAAAATAGCCCACCCATTTCCATTGTTTCTCCCTTTTACACAAAAAAGGAGGGCAAGCCTGCCCCTCCACAAACTTTTATGCCATTTAACAAAAAGAAAACCTGGGACCCATTAATGCCTGTTGGACTTTTGATGTCCAAACAACTATATGTTGATTTGGGAGGTATTGATAGAAGGTTTAAAAATGTGTTTTGGGATCTGGATTTGGCAATGCGTGTTTATAAAAAAGGGGGAGAAGTTTATATAAATAGATCAGTGACCATATTTGAAGCAGTTCCAGGAAATCTGACGACGGTTTCAAGGAAAGACGAGCAGCTGATACGGGGTTTGTGGTGTAAAGGTAGAAGAATATCTGGATGGACAATTCGAGAGAAGAGGAGAGATAAGGTGCAGTCATTTGGGGGCAATGATGATTAGCATTCTTATATGCTCAAAATATACCAATCAATTTTTAAAGTGTTCCAGATCAATATCCGATGCTGCTACATCAAATAATTACGAAATTATTGTGAAGGTAGATTCCTTGAAAGAAAAACAGCATAGAAGCTCTATTTTGGGGAGAATGAACGTCAAATTCGTTGTTGTGTGTAACGGTGTTACGGGATATGAAAATCTTCACATTATGACGAATCAAATGGCGGAAATTGCAAAGGGAGACTTATTGTGGTGCATGGCTGATGATTGTCATGTGGTAGGAGATTGGTATGGGGCTTTTCGGGAAGTGCAAAGGAAAAACCCAGATAATATCTTCGTTATAAATACCAGAAAGAATGACTCGTGGGCGGTGTGCCCTGTAGTTTCTCGTGGGTGGTATGAAACTCTCGGATACATTGCAGCCAGCCCAACAAATGACTTTTTTTTGAAGTCGGCTGGAGATAGGTCTGGGAGATATTTTTCACTGCCTCAGTCAAGTAACTTAAGAATTATTCATGAGCAAAGGTCTGCCGGTATATCGAAAAGAATACGAAAACCCGGAATGAAGTTGGCCGCCCGAAGATCAAAAGGGGCAGCTCGTTTAATAAGGTTGGCCGTTCAAAAATTTTATGCGAAGTGAACAAAAAGCAAAGAAACATTTTGGTTTGTACTCCACTGATCCAGGTGGCTGGATTTTGTTTTCAGTTCGGGTATGAGCGAACCTATGCTAAGAAACATATTAGGATATATGGCACGAAGAAACAGTGTCATGTTACATTGCTTTCCTCTGGCTTAATAGAAGGAAAGAAGTATATTTTTTCTTTACTAAAGTTATTCGATGCACATGCAGGTCGATTAAACTGGGGAAGCGAGAAGTGGCTTCTGACGGATTATGCTCGATATCGGGCTTTTAGGCATCCCAACGAGAGTAAAAAGGGTATTCGTCTGTCAAATTTAGATAGGATCAAGACGGTGCATAGATTGTATCGCAGCATCGAGAAGTATGGGTGTCGTATTCCACCTATAGTGACAGAAAATGGTTATGTGGTTGATGGAATGCACAGGCTATGTATCATGGTTCATTTGGGGCATAAAAAAGTTGTTGTGAACAAAGTAAAATACGCGCAGTGTTTTTCACCTCCAGTCGCTGCTGCTTTGGCACGTTCTGTAGAAATTTTGCGTGATCATTTAGAAAAGACACCAGAACCTATCGAGATTAATGAAGGATGGTGGAAAATTAATGAGGCACTATAATGACCAAAGAGATGCGACAAAAAATTAAGTCTTTGGGTAAGTTTTACTACCATTTTAATTTTGGTGGCGCTGAGACACGAAAAGTGATTTCTCATCGTGGATCAAAGAACTGGGAACGTATTCGAAATGTGCTGACTCCCATATTGTCTGAGTTTAAAAAACCCATAGTAGTGGATGTGGGTTGTAATATGGGTGTATTGTCATATGAAATGTCTAAACTAGGGGCTCATGTAATTGGGATAGAAAATGATCGGAAATATTTTGAACAGGCTAAATTTTTCGAAGAGTACATTCGAGGAATGAAACAGCCTTGGGATATAGAATTGGTTTTTGGAGATATTCTTAAATATGATAAAGCCTCGGACGGTGTAAATGTGATTACATTATTTGGTATTATTTATTGGCTTGCCCCGGATCATGACACGGTAATCGATCATTTGAAAGGATTGTTTCCCAAACACCGTTATATTGTATTACAAGGCAATTTGAAGGCTGTTGAGAAGAGTCTCATAAAAGATCTGCCTACCAGAAAGGGCATGGAAAAATTCTTGGAAAAACACGGTTACTCAATCTATGGAACCTATGATTTTGGTGGCTATCAAAAGCCAGTGGTAGTGGGAGAAAGGTTGTAATATTTATGACCGTTGCAATTGAGGAGAACAGCCCAATGAATAATCTATTGTTATTAACTATGGCCGGTCTATATAAACGTTTTAGGGAGTTTAGTTTTGAAATTCCAAAATACTTGCTCCCCTTTTCAAATCGGACGGTGCTTCATTGTGTTTTAAGTTGTTTTTTGAAAGAACATAAATTCTCAGACTTGTTATTAGTGGCTAACAAAAGAGAGATTAGATTCAGACCACAAATCATTAGTATACTGAAAGAGTTTGGTTTTAGTTCTGATAATGTCATCTTTATTGATGACACGGAGGGTCAGGCTATTACAGCAATACGAGGAATTGATCATTGTCTAAAGAACGGCTATGAGGGATCTGTCATAATACACAATGTAGATACGTTGTTGATGAACAGACATTTTAGTGCAATGTACAATGAATTGTCCAATTGTGATTGTGTGGTAGATGTCTTCAATTCAAACAATAAGCAATACAGTTATATTTTGGGCAGCAACTATGAGGTTACTGAGATTGTCGAGAAGAAACCAATTTCAGATATAGCTACTTCCGGATGTTATATGTTTAAAAAAGCACATATAGTGAAAAAATACATTCAAGATAGTACGTATATAAGTGAAGTAATTGCCAATATGATAAAGGATGGTTTGAATGTGAGACATTCGATTGTACATACAGAACCAGATACAATTGTACTTGGCACTCCAAAGGAATATATTTTTGCATCAGCAAACTTAGAGATATGAAAAAAACACTGCTAAAAGGAGGATCGTTAGCTGGTACATATTTAGTTGAATGTGTTGGTGAAAGATTTGTTCGTAAAGAGATTCATCTAAATGAAAACAGAGAGTATGGCTATCAAAGATGGTACTCTCAGATGAAAAGGATACAAAGATACAATAGTCTGTTCCCAGGGTTGTTTCCTGAGTTGTTACGTCACGGCATGGACGGATGTGTCGCTTTCTTTGATTTAGAATACCTGAATGATTCGGTCAACTGTCACAATTATATTTCATCTTTAGATAATGAAACTCAAGTTAAGAAGGTCTTCGATAGAATAGTACAAGAAATGAGCAGGATACATTCTATGACCATGAGTTCTTCTGAGGATGCACTCCTTTTATACATAGAAGAAGAAGTGAGTAAGAAGCTGAACGATTGCATGGTGCATGAAGAATTTAGACAGTTTTGTTCTGGATCAATAGTTTTTAATGGTGTAGAGGTAAGATCTATAAAATCTGTTATGGAGGAATATATCCGATTTGGCATTGATAATTACAAGCATCCGGTAGAGTGCTTTACTCACGGTAATATAACTCTCGAAAATATGATGTATTCTGTTCAAGAGGATAGAATTTATTTCATAGACCCATACGATGAAAACATTATTGATAATATATATAACGAGTACTCCCAAATTATGCAATCATCTAACAGTCACTATGAAATATACAATAGTAGCAAGGCAGTAGTGGATGGCAACTGCGTGACATGTGAAATTGAAGTGCCTTTTGGGATTTCATGCTTTAACGATATGTTTGTCAGTTTTATGAAGTCCACTTTTACACAAGAAGAGATTAACATAACTAAATTCTTCGAAATATCTCAGTACATGAGAATGCTTCCGTTCAAAATGCATTCAGGAAACATTGATAAGATGTTTCTGTTTTATGCGATAGGTTCAAGTTTATATGAAAACACACTGGAATATAACAACTGAATTAGGTGTGAACTTCTTTGTCAAGATCTCTAAAAATGTGTTCAATCATAATAATCGTGATTTGTTAGAGCTAGGGGAAGGGAACAGAAGATTAGTAGCAATAGATAGCGAAGTGTTTTTTCATAGATCTGAAGAGATTAAAAGTTATTTTGATCATCACGGCATTATACCCAAGCTCGTATGTGTTGAAATATCCGAAGAAAAAAAGAACCTAGACAACCTTTTGTTCATTTTGGAAACCATAGAAGATTTCGCCATTTTGCGAAGAAACGAACCGATAATAGCAATAGGTGGAGGGGTTTTGCTGGACATGGTAGGAATGGCTGCCAGTTTGTACAGAAGGGGAGTACCATACATAAAAGTGCCTACCACATTGTTATCTCTGGTAGATGCGAGTGTTGGAGCCAAGACTTCGATAAACCATTTTGGCAGACGAAACAGATTAGGCACCTATTATCCACCTTTGGCATCGTATTTGGATAAAACGATGTTTTCCACACTTCCTAAAGATGAATTTGTATCAGGAATGGGCGAGATTCTAAAGATGGCTGTAATTAAGAATTCCGATTTATTTGAAATCTTAGAAAGTAGCTCCGAACAGGTTATGTCAGAAAGGTTCTTAGTGGATGGCAAGGCAGACTCGATTATCTCAATGTCTATTGATGGGATGGTCTCTGAGTTGGAAACTAATCTATGGGAGAGGGATTTAAAAAGAGTGGTAGATTTTGGTCACTCTTTTAGTCCTTTGCTGGAGATGCAGTCTCTTGATGACAGCAGCGTGCGAAAACTGTCACATGGAGAGGCAGTGGCATTAGATGTAATCTTCTCCTCTTGTTTGTCTTGTTGTCGAGGAATGCTTGACTTAAAAAGCCTAAAGAGGATCGTAGATGTTTCTAGAGCTATGAAGTTGCCTGTGTACCATGAATACTTTACAGACTATTTGCTGTTATGGGAATCCTTGCTGGACACTATAAAACACAGAAATGGCAATCAGTATCTTCCCGTTCCTGTGAGCATTGGAACGTCTACTTTTCTAAATGATGTTACTTTAGAGGATGTGAAAGTAACTATCCAAATATACGAAGAGAACGTTTTATGAGAAAAGTCGTCATAGTGGGAGCCAATGGAGGAGTGGGACAAGCCCTGTGTACTGCTTTGAGTGAAGATTACGTTATTGCATTATCTAGGAACGATAGCAATATAAAACTCCTGGCTAATGAATTTCACTACATAGATGTTAGACATTGTGATGAAGTGGAGAAGTTGTTTTCTGATATATGTTCTAATCATGACAGGATTGATGTTTTAATAAATGCAGCAGCCATTTTTGAATCTACTCCTTTCGTAGATCAGGATATAAGCAATATTGGTGTGATTATTGATACAAACCTAATGGGCGTTATTTGTACAACTAAGGGTGTCCTGAACAAAATGATACAGCAGGGACAGGGCTTGATTATTAATATTTCCTCTGTTTCTGGCTGTCACGGCATAGAGAATCAGGCTGTCTATTCTGCCACAAAACATGCTTTAACAGGATTTGGAGATTCTTTAAATCAAGAGGTTATAAGCAGTGGCGTTAAAATAGTAACCCTCTGTCCAGGCGGCATTGACACAGGTCTATGGAATGAACAAAATCCGTACAATGGAGATGTCGAGAAACTAATTAGTCCAGCAACAGTTGCAGACATTGCAAAATTTGTAATGGATTTACCGAACAATGTAGTTATGAAAAAAATGATCTTTTTCCCCAACAATGAATGGCATTGAGAGAATCTTATAGTTGGTAATTTTTTCATGCAACGATTCAATATATCAAGAAGGCTTCGAGCAAAGGCACGGGCATTAAAGCAAGCTAGACTTAGGAAAGTTATAGCTAAACAGCCAAAGGCTTCTAGCCAAAAAGGAAGACGGCTTTTGACTAAGGTAAAAAAATCTAAGGTAAAGCACAAACAAATCGGCGATCCTGATTTTGCAAAGTTTTCGTCTGTCGCAGAAAAAATGTGCATGAAGCCCTTTCCTAATTTAGCAAAGAATGATTCATCTCCTCACTCTGATTTTATAGCAGAAATTGCCGATGGGTTGCGCAGTATTGAGCATATGGAAAATTACTTGGAATTAGGGGTGAACCACTGTTTGACGTTTAATGTAGTAGCTCCCTATGCAAAAGTGGCATATGCTGTGGATAAGCACAAACATCCTGAACGTGAGATTAAAGCCAGTAATGCTAAGTGGTTTTTTATGACATCTCAAGCTTTTTTAAATCAAACAACTGAAAAATTTGATCTAATATTTATCGATGCAAACCATGATGCTTCAATGGTCTACAAGGATATCAAAGGTAGCATGAAAGTGTTGACCGATATAGGGATAATTGTAGCCCATGATACATATCCTGGAAACCCCTGGTACGCTGATGTTCAGCATTGCGGAAGTGCATATGAGGCGATATGGAGAATTAGGAAGGAATGTCCTAATTATGAGGTAATGACATTCCCGTTTTATTGTGGGATGACTATTATTCGAAAGACAAGTGCAAAGCCGCTTTGGATGGTTCTCGCAATGGAATTAAGAGAATGTGAAGTCCAAAAAAAACAGGAATCCTACAATTAAGAAAGACACTAAAAGAATAATATTTTTTGTTGGAATGTCCCGATCAGGAAATCACGCTGTTATTAATTGGATACTGCGTCAATTTGCATGTAAATTTACATTTCGTAATTGCGTGAAACGGAGCTGGAAAAGACAACATAAATTAGTTAAGCTATTAAATGATAAAAACACTTTAATAAGCTTCGAAAACCATGAATTGCCATCAATTGTAGCGGGAATTAAGGAATGTAAAAAATCTTTTCGATTTAATTTCAAAACCATTCTGCTTTTGCGAGATCCTCTAAACTGGCTATCTAGTCTCATTAAGTTTAAGAAAGAAGAGCCCAATCTAGAAGCAGAAATAAATGTCCGTTTAAAAAGGCAAAAATCATATATGCGAGAATATCTTGGAATTACTTCTTTTCTACCAAATAAAATTGTCATCAATTATAACAAATGGGTTGATGATGTGGAGTACCGAAAACAGATTTTCAATGGGTTAATGACGTGGATTCCTGAAAGCAGATTTTCAGATGAGTCTATGCAAAATGTGTCTTCTCCTGGGCATTCGTCATTTGATCAAACAAAATATGATGGACAAGCTCAAAAAATGGACGTGTTCAATAGATACAGATATTTGTCTGAGGTGTCTGATATGGTCAAACTTGATGAAGAAGTGATGGAGTTAGCAGTACAAATATTCAAAAACTGTAAACCGCGAATATATAATAATCTTGAATCGCTAAGATCAGTCACTCAAAGCATACTGGACTAAATAAACGGAGTGGCAAAACTGTCTCTTAGTTCGTAATTTTAGAGGAAATGTCGTTGATAAGAAAGTAAAATAATTATGAGAATTGCTTTGTGCTTATTTGGGTTAGTGGGGTCCGGCTCGACAAAGTCTCGCAATTCTAAATCCGATTTTAGAGTTTTAAATATTGGATATGAACATTATTTTAAGCATCTTTTAAACAGAGGAGATGTTGACGTTTTTGTTCATACTTGGGATACAGGATTTCAAAATGATGTATGTAAACTATACGAACCGAAAGACGCAATTTTTGAAACTCAGATTATCTTCAAAATTCCATCTTGCATCAAATTCAAATTCAAAAACTATAACCAAATACACTCTCATTTTAGCAGATGGTATAGTTCGAAAGCGTCTAATGATCTAAAAAGAAAATACGAAAAAATTCATGAATTCAAATATGACTGTGTAATGTCTGGAAGGTTCGATGTTGCATGGGAGACTGACCTTGCGTTTGAAAAATTCGATTTGGACCATTTCTATGCAGGCTACTGTTGTGAATTTATAGATCAGAGTGGTGGTCGCTATTTTATAGGAGGCCGAGGTGAACTCTATGATATGCATTCGTCTGACATTGGAGAATTAGAACACATACACATTGGATATAAATATACTCCTAATGATATGCTCGTATTAGATCATTGGTTTTTCTCTAACTCTGATTATATGGATCGTTTTTCTACATTGTATGATTGTCTGTATAACTATTATGTTCCTATGGCGGAACTCTATGGTGGGTCCACACTCAGAGTGGATTCTCATCGGATTGTCATTCACCATTTGGATAAGATAGGTCTATTATCAAAATTCAGATATGCTTTTCACATATATGATGACTGTCCTCTTATAAGACGGAAATACTTGGGGAGTAAACAATGAAAACCGAAGTAATACAATTCAAATCTCTGTTAGGCTGTCACAGCGGAAGAGACTTTTTGATTTTTTGTCCTGGGAAGGGTATCAGTGAATGGAGCAAAGCAGTCAATGCGTTTGTTTCCGAACAAAACATAATTACAATTGGATGTAATAAGATTATGGATCTCATCACTCCAGTTTATCATATCTTTACCAACCATGATAAGTACCAAGCTTATGGGGGTTCTCTCCATAAGACATCTCGACTGATCCTGGGGTCGCATATGTCTAGTGATCTGATAAAGAAGCATAAACCACATGAATATATTTCTGTGAATTATACTGATAGAGATCCTAAAGAGCCTATTAGATATGATAAGGGTAAAGGTGTTATCCATGGATATTATAGAACTTCTGGAAATTTAGCAATTATGCTCTCTCATCTAATGGGGGCTAGAAATATCTACTTGGCTGGAATGTCGGGATTCACTTACCACTTTGACGGGATGATTCATTACTATAAAGCAGAAATCAAGCGTGATAGCAAGAGCCGAAAAGAATGGTATGAAAAATATGACAAACCTGCTATTTCTTCACTTGGAAACTTGAAAAAGTTTGGAATAAAATTCAAGATAATAACTCCAACTTTATATGAACAACATTTTGATGGTGATGTTCTGAAATCTTATAAATAATTGTGTACGGTGAGTATTTCTACTTCTGTTGGTGTTAGCTTAGGTATTGGAATTCGAATCGAATCTTTCGGGTTGGATTTGCACCCTGTGGCACTTGGTATTATCATGTCTTTTGTATCGTCTTGTTTTTGTTTCAAGAATTTTTCAGAGTATATATCTGAGTAGTGCTTCAACAGTTTATTCCCTTCTTCGTCGTCGATCTCGGCTCTTCGTATATTATCCCAGTCAGATTTTGGGAAATAGCAATAGAGTGTTAACACTCTCATAAGCCCGTCTAGATCATCTGCGTTGACATATGGTCTAGGCATACGAAGCATAGAGCGTGAAGTGGTATGAACAGTAATTGATTTGGGGTCCATCCATTCATTTTTTTCGGCTACTTTTCTCAGTTCAGTTCCGTGATATGGAGTAAACATGCTGACTGTAATTGTATCGTATCCTTTGATGATACGGGCTAGTTCTACAGTCTCCATTATCAATTCGCGAGTCTCTCCAGGAAATCCGACAATCAGATTGACACTAAAGGCTATGCCACTCTCTGCGATGACTTTGAAACGCTCGATCATTTTTTCGTTTGTTACGTATCGTTTTAATACCTTTTTTCGATAGTCTTCGTTGCCGCATTCTATGCCAAATGAAATGCGGTAACAGCCTACTTCTTTTAATCGCTTAAGCACTGCCAGATCGCAATTTTCTGGTCTGGTGTTGAACCAGAATGGCAGGCTAAATTCTTTATACATATCGCAAAAATCGTAAGTTTCTTTGCGTGGTCGAGCCAGGAAGCTATCATCTATGAAATAGAAAAATTCTGGATTATGTTGTTTGGTAATATACCGTAGTTCTTGATGTAGCACGTCTATAGATTTGCGTCTAAGAAAATGCCCCTGGTCACTCTCTTTAGCGAACGTGACTTGCATGGGAGAATTACAAAATGTACACTTGTAAGGGCATCCTCTGTAAGTTTCAATTGGTATTGTCTTGAATATGCGTCCTCCCATGGGGCGGTAAAATCGAGCTTCATTGATAAGGCTGAAATCAGGACTTACTTTGTCAAGGTTAGTAAGCTCATTTTGTTCGTTTTTGAAAATATTGCCCTCTGGATCTTTGTACCAAGTTCCTTTTAGGTTTGATAGGGGTTGTCCTGAACGTACAGCTTCTGTGAAATCAACAATTGTTTTCTCCCCCTCCCCGAGACCTACCATTTTAACATCGGCGAAGTCCATGCAGCGAGCAGGAGCAGCCGTTGGGAAGACGCCACCTAAAATGTGTGGTATGTCTTGATCGTTGATACATGCGAGCATTTTCAGTGTTTTTATAAAGGCGTCTTCTACTACAGAGAAAATCATAGCATCAGGTTGAAAATCTAAAACTTTTTCTCGGAAATCCCCTACGAGATTTTCTCGTATTTCAACCCCCAAATCATCTTTGTAATCAAAATCGCGGGCTTGCAGGAATTTGACTCGATTTGTGGGACTCGAACCTTCATCAGAAATGTATCCAGTCGTATCAAACAAGTCTACTTGATACCCCTGATTTTTCATTATCCGTGTAAAGAGCCCAATTGCTAGAGGCGGGACAAGCATAAGAGGCAAATTTGGGTAAACGAGAAGAACTTTGAAATCTTCCGCTGGTTTAGCTTGAACGGAGGGGTCTAGTAAGGTTTTTTCATTAAAGGTAATCTGAGTCAACATGGGAATCTCCATACTATTATTTGATAATATATGAGTTCTTTTCCTGTTTTTAATTATACATCATGGTATAATGACACAATAAGGAGTATTCTAGTGTTGCCACGAGTTCTTGATTGCACATTTAGGGATGGCGGCTATTACAATCAATGGGATTTTGACATAAGTTTGGTCAATAGGTATATTCAGGCTGTTGAGTATTCAGGTATTGATGCAATAGAAATAGGGTTCCGATTTAGCTCCAAATCGACGTTCTGTGGCCCTTTCGCTTATTCGTCAGATGCGTTTCTAAGTCGATTAAATTTGCCTTCTGGTATTCCATTCGGCGTAATGGTTAATGGAAGTGATGTTGCTTCGTCCCGTATTGATAAAATGTTTTCTCCATGTAAGGATGCTCCCATTGATCGTGTAAGGATAGCTCTTCATTTTGGAAAAATCAACGAATGCGAACGTCCTGCTAAAGAACTTAAAGAATTAGGTTATGAGGTTGGTGTTAATTTGATGCAAACTGGCGGCAAGAGTGATGATCAAATAAAGGAAGCTTGCCGCATTATCTCTTCTTGGGGTGTGGACTTTCTTTATTTTGCTGATTCACTTGGGAATATGAATTCGGAAGATGTTACGCACGTTATAGAAGTCATGCTAAGTGAATGGGATGGGCCATTGGGATTTCATGGACATGATAATAAAGGACAAGCTTTGAATAATACGTTTGCGGCAATTAAGTCTGGAGCGACTTGGGTGGATAGCACTATATTAGGCATGGGACGAGGAGCTGGAAATACTCGAACCGAGTATTTGCTTGCAGAGCTTCAAGCACAGGGTCTCCCCTATTCGCTTGATTTATTATTTCACTTAGCTCTAGAGGAATTTTCTGAACTTCAAAGGGAATATAAGTGGGGGCCTAACCTTCTCTATTATCTTTCTGCCATGCATGATATACACCCCACTTATATTCAAGAGATGACTTCTTCACTAAAATATAGTGTCCCAGTAATGTTGGAAGGCATTGAGAAGCTTGGGGCATCTAAATCAAAATCGTACAACAAACAATTATTGGCGAATGCTCTCGCTGGAGAGGGAATTTCAGTTGAGGGTACTTGGGAACCATTTGAGTGGGTAAAAGGAAAAGATGTACTTGTGATTGCATCTGGTGATGGAGCCCGACGCCATCACGTAGATTTGATGCAATATGTCTATAGAGGTTCTCCTTTCGTGATCTGTCTTAATTCAAGTACAGGCTTTCCCAGCGAATATGTTGATGTTTATGCAGTTTGTGATCAAACCAGACTACTCGTTGAGTTTGAGAGGTATAAGAGCTTTTGTAAGTCTATTCTTATGCCACGCCTTTGGATTCCTGAACTAGACAGTGGTGATATCAATATTTTAGATTATGGTATAGAAGTTCGACCCCATGAGTGGTTACCGAAAGTAAATTCTTGTGTTATTCCTGGATTGTTAGTGGCGGCTTATGCTTTAGCAGCACTCGCTGATGGAGGGGCAAGGCGTATCCTTTTGGCGGGATTTGATGGATACGGGACACGTAGCGAGTTGCAAGAACCCATGTCTGAGGTTTTTGATTTGTATAACGGCCCTCCCCTCTTTGCTATTACACCTACTTCTTACAATATATCTCAACGTTCTATTTATGATCCTGAATTTATTGGAGCATAGTATGTCAGTATGCGTAGTTATACCAGCTAGATACAAAAGTTCTAGATTCCCTGGGAAACCATTAGCTGATTTATTAGGAAGAAGTTTACTCTATCGAGTGTGGAAACAATGCTGTAAGGCATTCCCTTCTGAGCAAGTGTACGTAGCCACAGATGATGAGCGAATACGTGATCACTGTAGCCTTCATAACATGCAATGGATCATGACTTCCAGTGATTGTCTGACTGGAACAGACAGGGTATACGACGCTGTTAACAACATGAACGTGGAAACGGTTATCAGTGTTCAGGGGGACGAACCCAATGTGAATCCAGAGGACATACGCAGGATAGCCGAGGTTCATCAAGAACACAAACATGATGTATGCTACGGCATGGCTCCAATACATGATGATAAGAAATTTTGGGATTATGACTGCCCGAAGGTTGTCGTAGACCCTGATGGGTACTTATTGTACGCCAGCAGAGCCCCGATACCCGCCAGCAAGGACGGTGAGCCTGGTGTGCCGCCGCCTGCCAATCAGCAGGTATGTGTTATGGCGTTATCTCCTCGAAATTTGACTTTGTTTGCATCTAATGAAAAAACTCCCTTAGAGAAGATTGAAGATGTCGAAATACTAAGATTTCTTGAGTTAGGTGTCAATGTCCGTATGGTGGAGATGACTCCGACCGTTCCAGTGGATCGCGTTGAAGACATTAAGAAGGCTGTGCGGTTTATTTTGAGTCGGTATAAGACCTGGGTTTTTGATTGCGATGGAGTCCTTTTACAATCAAACGAGCTTAAATCAGATACTTTTGCTGATGTAACAATTAAATTTGGCACTGATATATTAGAAGAGTTTATTGCGTATCATAAACGTTCTGGTGGAGTTTCTAGATATGATAAATTCAAGCACTTGCAGCAGATGTTGGGTCGAGCATTTAATCAGTCCGAGATCGATCAGTGGGTTGAAGAATTTTCAATTTTGTGCGAAAAAAGACTACTGTCCTGTAAATCCGTTCCAGGTGTTGAGGAATTTGTATCTAACTTGGAAGTAGAAAACAAGGTCGTTGTATCAGGAGGAGAAGGAATTCAGGTTAAGCGTGTATTGACAAAACGAGGTTTCGAGTTTGATGGAATCTACGGTAGTCCGAAAAACAAGTCTGAGATTTTGTCATCGATTGATATCGAATACCCTGCTATTTTTGTGGGTGATAGTAAATATGATTATGAGGTTGCGAACAAGTATTCAATGGACTTTATGTTTGTATCTGGACATACGGAAATGCAAGATTGGCAGCAATATTTTTCAGATAAGGATTTTTTCCTAATTAATAACTTCTTTGATATAAGTGAGAACTAGAAATATGATAGAAAAGCCAACTCCGCCTCCTGTTCCTGATTTTATTGCTCAAATGCTTCGATCTTTTCCTACAAGCGAGGACGAACTATTGCCTCAAAATAGTTATTTTAATTATGTTCTATACTATTTGCAACGGATCAAAAGGGGCAAGTTCTTAGAGATTGGTTATCGTAAAGGGGTTTTTGTAGAGGTTTGTAAGTTACTTAAAGTTCCTAGCGTGCATCTGGATGTCACTGATAAATTATTGCGTGCTTCTCCGACAGAGAACAATATATGTTTGTTGAAGGATTCTCTAGAATATTTGAAATACAATCGAGATATCTTTCAGTTGATATTTCAGGATGGATCTAAAAGCTTTCATCACAGATGGGGGGAGTGCAAGCTAATTAGGGAAAACGATCTTTTGGATAGTGAGTCCTACATGATATCGGATGATTTGCATTATCGGGATTGTCGTCGCGCGTTTGATAAAGCTATCTCAGAATTGCAATATGAAGGAATTGTCATTGAAGTCCGAGGAAGCAAAAAAAAGAAGCGACATAAACACAAGATAGGCATTTTGAAGATAGGAAGCTAATGGGAATCGAATCGAAAACTATGACGTTGGTAGATTACATAGAACGAGTTAATGTCGATATGCGCAGTTTGGATTCAATTGGAGTTCTATGTCGAGGACAGTCACTTGATAAATTGGGTACTATCTCTAAAAATTTTGAAAAACTGTATCTGGTAGGGCAATTTACGAGAGCCTTACCCCAACTGTTTAATCATCTACAAGGGAAGCAAATTATACAAATGATCAATAAAGTAGCTATTGCTACTGATCAAGAAACTTGTAAGAGGTTTAATATTAAGGATATTCAATGCAATTTCGATGGATGGTTGCATCGTCCACCTAGCCAGGGAAGGCGGGAATTATTCCGCAAAGTTCAAAACATTAACAAATGGGCTACTGTGCATCTTCTCCCGCCCGGCATTCGAGAGGCTCGTCCGAAAGGATTTGATTGGCACACTTGTGGAATTTTGGGAGTTGATCTGGCAGCATTTTGGAAACCAGCTCATATTTGGATTATAGGATTAGATTTTTATTTTAGTCCGTATTTTATTAGAGAAAAGCACAAAGGAAGGTGCGATCCTAAGAGACGTTTGGTTATGATTGAGATGTTGAAGTTGCTTGTAAAACGTGATCCTGGAATCACTTTTCATCTCATTACGTATTGCGATAAGATCAAAAGTTTTGATAATCTTCACGTTACGCATTTGAGGTAAGGTATGGAAGCTATTGTTGATCCTACTATCAAGGCTCTTTCTTCATCAATATTTCATGATGTAGCTGAAGCTCTTTCTCTTTCTGGATACAATTTACGATTTGGGAGACCCATTGCCGGGAAAGGCAAAGCAAGTTTTCAAAAGTGTAAAGAATTTTGTTCTGCTCCTCATTTGCCCAAAGTGTTTAGTGGAAGGACTAAGCTTTTAGTGATTTGGTGGTCTAAAATAAGTCAGGGATTCGTGAAAAGTTTCAAAGTTCCTACTATTTTACTATATAAGGGAATTTTACCAGAAACCTGGTTAATTGATATTGGGTTATTGGGGGATTCAATGCTTATGGAGGTATTCCCAGGTGCTTTAGACAATTTCCTGAATGACAAATGCAGAGCATGGTCAGAAAAGTACGCAAATTTTATAGTTAAAAAGAACAAGAGTAAGAGAAGTCAGTCTTCTTCTCATCCGAAATTGCCGAAAGAGTTTGTTTTTCTTCCTATGCAATATACAGAAGATGTCAGTATAAAGCGTTACTGTTCCGTTGCATATCATGTGTTTTTTGAAGAGGTTGCTCAATTTTGTGTTAGAGAAAATTTTCCTCTCGTAGTGAAGCATCATCCCGATATAGTGAACAATCCCAAGAAAATGAAATGGAGAAATATTGAGATCAAGAAGGTCAACGAACTCATACATCGATGCCGAAAAAAAATGGGTTGTAATATCATTGTTGCCGATGGATCAATTCATTGGTTCTGTAAAAATTGCACGTTCATGGCTGGGATGAATACAGCAGCACATATCGATGCCATTATGAATCAATGCATAAGCTTTCATACTGGACAATCAGTATTTATGAACAGTAAGGCAGTGGTACATGATGAAGATATAAAACGAGGTCTAAAGAAGTGTTTAACTATGACATTGGAAGAACGAGATGAATTGCGAAAGTACCAGAAGGCTATGCTCTATTATATGTACAATAGGTATTCTCTTATTAAACCAGAGTATGATCATTGTTCTAGCGAGTGGAATAATGTTCAAAAGATTAAGAACATTATTGCCTTTAAGGGTTAAGTTTGATGCAAATTATTGGGACTCCAGATTGTAGGTTGACTATGAAAGATCCATATGATGGCATAATCGCTAGTTTGTTGGTGTCAGTGCCATCTACGAAATTTAGGGTTTTCCCAAAGATTGTTAATTCTTTCGTGTCTACATGTTCTAATCCTCAAATGGCGGAGTTAATAATTAAGATAGATTCAGAAGATTGCGTTGAGAACACGATGCTCGATAAATGTATTTCTTTTTTGTCGAAAATCCCGATGAAGTATAAAATTGTTTGTTACCCTAAATTTCAAGGATATAATTCGCACATTTATTTTTATAACCATTTGGCATTGTTAGCGGATGGACATACTATTTGGCCAATGGATGTCCCCATATTGGAGGGAGACTGGCTATCTCTGTTTGCTAAATCGCGGGGAACTTTTGAGGATAATATATATACTATTAATATGGTAGGTAATTCTACTTCCAAGAATGGAATTCCGGCTATTTCTGTTGAATGGTTCAGGTTTTTCGGTTGCTTTGCGCCGATTAATTGTGGTGATAGATTTGTCCGAGCTTTAGGGTACAAAATTAATAGAATCATTCATGATCATACAGTTATATTTAGACATAGGAGCAAAAGAACAAGAAAACTGCGTAAGGCTCTTAGAATTCATAAAAGTGTACTCAAGGATTTAATTGGGAGATGTACGGTTGGTTACGTAGATCTGTTTCAAAAAAAGTATGGGTGATATAATGAAATTGAATGTTGGTGGACAGAAGGGAAGATGGAAACAAGGTCGTAGCGAAAATCACGCGGGGGACGTTAATTTTCGTGGTTGGGACATGGTTGATACTCGGAAGGGAGCCGAATTCCGATTAAATATCATGGAAAAGCCTTTGCCGGTAAAAGATAATAGCGTAGATGCTATTTATTGCTCACATACCCTAGAACATATATTCCCTGATCGTCTTTATTTTGTTCTAAAAGAGTGGCACAGGGTTTTGAAACCGCATCAATTTGTCAGGATAGTAGTGCCTGATATGCGCAAGGGTGTTAAAGCGTACTTAGACGGAGATGTTGATTTTTTGCAAAGGAAAGGTAGCCCTGAAAAGGAAAATTTCTTTCCTGATCTGCCCCTATGTTATTTGAATGTATGGTTTATGAGTTATAAGATCAAAGATGGCAAAAGGACGACAGGTGGACATGTCATGGCGTTTGATTTTGATGTACTTGAGTATTACCTTCGAAATTCTGGATTCAAAGATATTAGAGAGAGGTCGTATCAAGAAAAACAAGAAACATTCAGCAATTGTGATTTTGCGTGGTATCAAGAACATTCATTGTATGTAGAAGCTAGTAAGTGAAGATATTATGGATTTGGAAGAATATGGAAAAATATTAATAGAATCACAATCGGATCTGAAAGTTCCATTCCCTCCGAGGTATCTAGCATCGTGTCCTATTGCATTAAAACAAATGTTTACTATTGCTAAAGAGTTATTGAGGGTCATTCGTAAAGATGGGACTAAACGGCGTGGTCTAGATGTGGGATGTGCTCACGGGTCGTTGACCGTTCTTGCCCCTGGCTATAAATTAGAGGTTGTGGGGTTAGATATTAACTTTAGACCTGTATATGTTTCAACCCAAACCAAACTTCAAGAAATGGGATATCCAATTGTCATGTACTCAGAACTTCCCTTGTCTATGTTTAAGAATGATGAATTCGATTTTATAGTGATGAGAAAATCTAAGTGTAAACGTATGCTCGATCAAGACAGAATCGCTGAACTGGCTCGTATTCTGAAAAATTCTGGGATTTGGTACATAGGCCCACGCGCTCATCTACGTAAGCGGAAGCCCCTAATAAAGTCACAGGAAAAATCCCTAAAAAAGGCATTTTCTATTAAATCTATTAATGCGTGAAAGTCACAAATGAGAGATATGAAGTTACTATTTTTGAGAGGACAGGTTCCTACTGATAGACCAAAAGAACAAATAATGTTCGACAGCATAGAAGCGTGCGATGATGTTTGGTCACAGTTGGGAGCCGAATTATCTAAAGATGGATATGGCGAGATTTGGTATTGGGGAGGGAATCGCAAAGTCAGGTATCGTGATAATCTTGTTGAACGATGGGTATCCAGTTTCAATGCATCTCAGCCCAAATTTGAGCCCACAGTCATTTTCGCTCGTGGTGGATTCCCGCAATATGATACGATACTTAATCGCTATCCTCAGGCTTTCAAAATTTATTATGGAGCAGGTAGACGTTTTTTGCCCAAAAGCCCTTTCAAGAAATATGACCTTATTTTGGTAGACACTCCTAAGCAACTCGCTCAAGCTCGGAAAAATCTTCCGAGAGTAAGAACAGAATTATTCATTAAACCTGCGGCGGAGAATATCTTCTCTCCTGTACCAAGGACGAAGGAATACGATGTCATCTTCTGTTCAAATGAACATAAATCTGGAATTAAGGGTCATGATTTTATTCTGTCTGCTTTCCCTAACGATTTAAAAATGGTTCAACTTGGTATCGCGTCTCCTAAATTGCGGGCTCAGTACCCTAATATCCATTTTACTAAATGGATTCCTAGACGCAAGATTCCAGAATATTATGGCAAATCCAAGATTGCTGTGATCTGTTGCGCCAATGTTGATTCGTGTCCACGTATAATACCTGAGGCTTTGGCGTGCAATTGCCCTATTCTTGTATTGGATACTGTCAATGTGTGGCGTGATAAGTATGTTACACCCGAAACAGGGGAAATTAGTTCTCGTGAATGTTTCATTGAAAATTTGATAGAGATGATTAGCAATTACAAAAAATTCGAGCCTTATAATTATTACAAAAACCACTTGTCATTACAAGTGTCCGCAAATCATATTAGAAAACTTATGGGAGATAAAAAATGAAAGCAATCGTGACAGGGGGAATGGGATTCATCGGATATAACTTATGTAAAGCTCTTTTAGACGATGAGCAAGATTGGGATGTTTTGGTAATTGATGATCTTTCTAGTGGTAAAGAATGGAACAAATGGGATGATGTTGATTATGTCATCGGCGCAATTCATGACAGGGACGAAAAAGGTACTGTGGTGGAATACTATACAAATGAACATGAAGCAGATGTTATTTTTCACCTTGCGGCAATACCTCGTGTGTCGTATTCTGTTGAGTTCCCATTTGAAACAACACACTCGAATGTTATGGGAACCATGGCTGTGCTTGAAGCGGCAAGAAAAAGCCCTAAGAAAGTTCGAGTGGTATATACCAGTAGTAGCTCAATTTATGGAGGAGCGGACCAACTACCTACATCTGTGAATTACCCTGCAAATCCCCAATCTCCTTATGCTATGCAAAAATGGCAAGGCGAAGAATGGTGTAAGCTTTATGCTAATTTGTACAACTTGGATGTTGTTTCATTGCGATATTTCAATGTATTTGGTGCCCATTCTTATTATGGCGGGGCATATTCTACTGTATTGTCTGCTTGGTTGTACCACTTGTATGTTAATCCAAACATCCGTCCGTTCTTAGAAGGAGATGGAGAACAAACCAGAGACTTCTGCTATGTAGATAATGTCACTAAGGCAAATATATTGGCAGCATTGCATAAAAATGATTTTCATGGAGAGGCATTTAATGTGGCACAGGGACTTAATAATAGCTTGTTAGTTTGTCAAATATTGTTAGAAAATATTTCTGGCAAGAAACTTGATTTAGAGATGAGACCTACGCGGATCGGAGATGTTAAGCATACTCTTGCAGATTATTCAAAGACATATGATGTATTAGGTTATGTTCCAACTACAGATTTTGAGGGGCAAATTCGCAAGATGGCAGAATGGTATGAAAAATCTTATCGAGAAAATTAAAGGGAAGAAAATTTTCGTTATAGGAGATTTGATGCTGGATGTTTATTTGCGCGGCAAAGCTATGCGCATTTCTCCCGAAGCTCCAGTTCCAGTAATTCTGGCCGAGAAGAAAGAATTGATTCCTGGTGGTGCCGCGAATGTAATGGTAAATCTAAATCATCTAGGTTGTGTAGTAACAGGTGCTGGATTTATTGGTTCGGATGATGAGGGTAATTTTCTTCTAAACCGCCTCATGGGTTTAGGAATTAACACAGATTGCGTGTTAAAGACCTCTTTATCGACTATCCATAAGACTCGTGTATTGGCGAGTGGGCAACATGTGATACGTTATGATTACGATTCTGATTTTTCTTGTGTAGATAATGAGTATCTCCTCGGATTAATTCAATCTCTGGCTGCCGTTCATTCTTTCGATGCAGTTGTTGTTTCAGACTATGCCAAAGGGACAATCTGCCAGCAGTTGATGGACGTTATAAAAAAATCTTTCAACTGTCCTATTCTTTGTGATATAAAGCCTAGTCATTCAAGCTATTTCTCGAATGTGTGGTGTATTACGCCGAACCTAACTGAAGCCAAAAATATGCTCGGTTTAGATAATGAGGAAAAAACTCCTTCTTCTCTAGCTCGTAGTTTAAAAGAGGAAATGTCTCTTTCATCAGTTATAATTACGATGTCAGATGATGGCATGTTGCTTCTTGATGAGAATGATCAAGAATTTAGACTGAATGCTTATACTAAAATAGATGAACATGATCCTAGGCAGCGATTTGATGTGACTGGTGCAGGCGATACTGTCCTGAGTGTTTTCTCTGCCTGTATAGCAGCTGGGCTAAAATCTAGGCTCGCTGCTTTTGCTGCTAATATTGCCGCTGGCATAGTCGTTAATAAAATTGGTACAGCAGTGTGTACATTCGACGAATTGAAATATCAATTGCAATCGTATCCGGAGCCATAAAAGGGCGAAGCCGATGACGGGCTTATTACTCCGTTACAACAAAGTCCATAATGATGCTCTCCAAAAGTTGGAGCCGAATCTTCGAAAAAAATTCGAATTTATTTGGGGAGACTTAGAAGATCTTGAGGGTCTTGCCGATCTGCAATCTGCCTCCTCTTTGTCAAACTATCTTGATTCTCTTCCTCAATTTGATTTTGTTGTTATAGGCGATGTTTTTTGGCCGACAGGACAAAATATCTGTAAGATTTGTAAAGAAAAAAATATTCCTACTTTTTTCTTACAACACGGTCAGTGGGTCTACACCAAAAATAAGATAAGCTTGATTCATTACCCAACTTGTACATTCCTCTTCGGTGATTTTATCAACGATGTATGTACATCATGGATATACTCCAAATTCTCTAAGTGCTCTGTAACTGGTAGCCCACGGTATGACGACGCTAAATCTAATGGAGGGAATGTATATCTCTATTTCGCTCCTCCGGTTTTGGAAGAAATAGTTCACAAAAAGCCAAGTGGAATCATTCGAAAGCAGGCTGTGCAAGCTTTGTCTACCTTGAAGGGCATAGACAAAGAGCTTTCTGTGATTATTCAGCCTCATTATAGGGAAGCTCGCGTAGACTGGTTGCATGATATGTTCCCTGCGGCTCAATTCGCTGACCCAAATCTAGATCCATTTAAGTTGGTTCGTGGAGCTAGTAAAGTTATCGCTTCTCGGGATTCTACTTCTGTCTTGGATGCTATTGCTCATCGTAAAATCGTTGCACTTACTGACATTCGAGATACTAAATCATTTTTCTCAAAAGGGCATTTTGGTGAATTTGCTTTGGAAAGCAAAAATAAGCAAGAATTTATCAGACATGCAAACTCTGATTATAAGCTCAAGGGAAACAATTACGTCCAACGAGCTAAAAAACATGTTTATTTAGGGGACGCATCAACTCGTATTGTTGAGTTGATTTATCAAGAAATGTATAATGTTTCATGAGCTACCATAATCAAGTAACTTTTAATTGTGATGCATGTGGTACACAGTTTACAATTGATGAAGAAACGATGGAACTACCACCTGGATGGTTAGGGATTCAGGTGATAATCGCGGACACAGAAGGATGTATTCCAGATCATGAACGGGAGATTTATTCACATATTTGTTCACAAGGATGTTTGATCGAGTTTGTTGCTAATGATGAAATGAGGCAGCGACTTTGCACGGTTGATAAACCAAAGCCTTTAATAGACAACGATGAAGAAGATCCGCTATGAAGCTAACAGAAGAATCTGGACGCAAATTAAGTCAATATGCTAAGCAATATATTTTGGCTAAATATGATCCTTCAATTTTGGTTCCTGCGATCGATATGGAGTCTGCCGAATGGAAACTCGCACATAAAGGATTCTATATTGGCATCAGGGATAGTTCTGGAACTCAGATTATTCGTACCGGATTCCTAGAAGAGGACGGCTCGAACGTGCTGGATAGCTTAAACCGCGTACTCGAAGCTGTCTACACTGAATTGTCCACCAAAGGAATTTCGGACAAGATCGTACAAACCAGTATGTTCTATCTCACTCTTGTAACGGACGTAACCTTTATTGGTAATCCATTAAGTTGGAACGAGAACGAAGATGGAATATATTTCAGTTGGGGTGATAAATATAAGGGGCTCTACTTGCCTTACGAGATAAAAGAATTGTCAGTAAAAAAAACAGAGATCATGAATCGGCTGTGCAGTTTAGAAGCCAAGGTGCCTTCTAATTTGTGGCGACTTCCAGAAGGACTTGTACACAGATTAGTCTGTCAGAGCTATTTTTGGAACTAATTTTAGAGCTTTGCAAGCTAGCTTGACGTTTTGTCGTGTTTGGATATACTCCGACCGTGGACGGACCTAGAATAAGGAGACGATTATGGACAAGGTCGAGGAAGCGTGCAAAGGGTGGCTTGGGTTGGCGTGCGTGGTATTGTTTTCGGCGGGTCTGCTAGGGCTGCTCGTGTACGTGGGTATCATCATCGGCTGGTATTGGCCGATGGTGACAGTAGCCATAGTAGCTGCAATTGTCGGTTCTGCCTACGGTAGTGTTGTATGGATCATGGAGCACGGCTGGTTTTAATGGTGGAAAAAATGTTTAAGAAATTGACCTCTAAGGGATTTGAGAATGTTCGAATAGGTCTCTTCATCGTGCCGCTCGTGGTGTTCGGTGTCGTAGCGATCTGTGTGTCCTCAAAGCAAGCCGAATCCCACCAGGCGCAAGAAAACGTTGCCTTACAACAGGAGCAAGAAATGATCGGCTACTTCCAGAAGGATTAGTTCATCGGTTGGTTGTGATTCATTTAAATTTTTGCGACGGGAGGCAAGATGCTACACTTGTTGGAAATAGTTGAAAGGAGAAGAAACGATGGTAGAACGAGTAACAGTTAAGTATAACGCGATCATGCACGAGATTTCGATCAACGACTTGGATCTCGTCCCTGACTCGGCTACGGATCAGGATATTCTAACGGCGGTTTCCCGCCATTTGGGCATTCCGGTTCTTACTGAGTACGAGATAGACAGATATCCAACTGTTTGGCAACTTCGTCCAGATGCGGTGCATGGATAATGGATATCACTGAATCAAATTTTGAAGCAGAAGTTCTGCAATCCGATATGCCTATCGTTGTCGATTGCTATACCCAATGGTGTGGCCCATGCAAGATTCTTAAACCTCTCTTGGTCGAGGTCGTGGGGAGTGCAGAGGGTGTTCGCCTAGGTTTTCTGGATATTGAAAACAATCCCAATCTGGCTGAGCGTTTGCGAGTGACTGCTGTCCCAAAAGTCTTGATCTTTAAGGACGGAGAAGAGGTATCAGCCATGTTGGGGGTTCAACCTAAGAAAAAGTACGAAGAGGCTATTGAAGACGTTATGAGTTCTCATGGTCACGAACATAGCATTAATCATCGTGACGAGATTATGGCTAGCGAGGAATGTGGGTGTTTCTATTGCTTGAAGATCTTTGCACCAGGAGATATTAAAGAGTGGGTGAACAATGATGCGGCTTGTTGTCCCCATTGTGGTGTAGATTCAATTATCGGAAGTCAATCAGGCTTACCGATTACGACGGAGTTTCTCCAAAAAATGCACAATTGTTGGTTCAAAGGTGGTAACGAATGATTATTATTGGTCCAGTTTTTGGTTGGCAATTAGAATGCAATCGCCACCAGGATAGGGAGATTTGGCCAGGTTTGGGTATGACGGAGAGAAGAATTAGGTTGGAGGCGGTTCGAAAGTTCGGGCCGGGAACCAAGGTGAGATTTTGGGGAGATGGGAGTGGACATATTTTCCCTCCAGGTTATGTGGAGGAGGAGCATTTGTGGTCATGGGGAACTGAACATGCGTTGCGGTGTCACTTGGATCTTCTTATACCGGGTGTGGATGTGTGGCTGCGTGACGACAGAATTTCTCCAAAAAATGCATCGTTGTTGGTTTAACAAGGATTAGTTAGCGGGGCCTGTTCTATCCGACACAGAAGCCATCTGGGATTCCCAGGTGGCTTCTTGTGTTCGTATTTTTCAAAAGGGATTCCACTTTTTTTAATGTATAATAAAATAACCGTTGGAGGATAAGTTCATGAAATTCATTTTTACTATTGCACTTGGTATGATAATGGTTTGGTCGAGTGGATGCGCCGCTTTCAATGCTGGTCCTAAAATGATGGCTCAAATTGGCGAAGGAGCGATGTCTTTGGGTATTACGTTGGCAGCTAAAATGAATCCCAAAGATATGACTGCTCGAACGGGTGGAAAAATTAGTGATCCGCGTTTTACATTCAAAGGGCATGTTGCTACTGGCGTTATCTTTGAATTCACTGCTCAGCTTGTAGGGGCAGACTTGGATTACGCTATTTCTGCGGGAGGACAAGGCATGGCTGAGACTGACCCTGTTATCCTGGAAGCAATTTCATCTATTTGGGGAAGATCTGATATAAACGAAGATCAACGAAAAACAATGCTTGCCGAAGCAATCAAAAACTGGATGGCTGCGAAACTGGCTGCTGCCACTGAATAGAACCAGCCAGTGTGTTTCCCATGTTCTACTATTCGTCTTTATAAATCACATCCTCAATTATTAGAATCTGCCCACCAATCTGCACAGCTTCATACCCAGACCACTGCGCGATGCTAAATCCCCATGTTTCGCCAGGCTCCAAGTAATCTGGGCGGGAATACGTCCAATTGATTCTGTCAAGGTTTCCCGCATCTTCCCGAAAAATCCACATATGAACATAAGCATCGTCCCCTCCCAGCCCATAATACACATTCGATACGGTTTGTCCAAATATCAAAACTAGGCTATCGGGATCATTATCTGGGGTATAAAGCGCACATAAGCTAAGAGGATTTGCCGTTCCCGATCTAATATTACATGAAGAGGGTTCTTCTATTAGAGGGGTATCCCCTTGTGTGATTATTTTTTTCGTACAACCTATGACTGCCACAATTCCACATAATAGTATTAAAAATCGTTTCATGTTAAGCTCCTTTCAAGCGTGTCCATTAGATTATACAGTGTAAAACTAATCAACGCGAAAATACAAACTGAGTAGCTAATCGGTGAAAACAATTAGAAGGTTGGTTTTGGAGAGGAATTTGCAAAAGGTGGCCACAAGGAATAAGTATAATCCTTGAAGGAGTTTGCTCTAAAAATATCAAAGGAGATACTATGATCACGTTAACTAAAACAGCAGCAAAAGAAGTATTACACATTATGAAAGATCTTGAAACAGAGAAAAACTTTCTACGTATCGGCGTCAAAGGTGGTGGATGCTCTGGTTTTTCCTACACACTTGATATCACAGAGACCAAAAATGAAATGGATGAAGAATGGGATCACGAGGGCGTGACAGTTATTTGCGATTCCAAAAGTCATCTTTATCTCGATGGTACAACCGTAGACTTCAAAGATGAAGTCATGGGAAGGGGATTTGTGTTTTCGAACCCCAACTCAACTAGTAGTTGCGGATGCGGAAGTTCATTCTCTGCGTGAACCCAAATGCAAAATAAAAAAGGACTTCTGGCGTAGCATTTGGAATATAGAACTAACTTTAATTAGGAGGTTCTATATGTATCTAAAAACAGAAATAACCGCTTCGTGGTTTGAGAGGAAATCTAAGACAGGCAAGAAGCATCGGTACAAGACGACAAAGACAATTTACTATCTGTCTTGTGATCACTGTAAAACTGAGATTATTCGTTACAAGGGGGATATGGACCCTAAAAGATTCGCAAAAGAGTATAGCCATTATTGCGAGAAATGTTTTGGGCAGTCGGCAATCAAAGGGCAAGTATCGAGACGCAAAAATCTTGATAAGATGATTGGAGATCGACAAATTGATCATTTGGGCTATCCCACAATTTACGTGGGTAAAAATTATCCTTATTCTAAAGATTATGGCGGCAGGATAAGAGAACACATCATAGTTATGGAAAAACACCTTAAACGAGCCCTCAAGCATACAGGTGTAAGAGACCCCACTTCCGAGGTAGTGCATCACATTGACGGGGACAAGACCAATAACAAGGTTTCTAATTTGCAAGTGATGACCCAGATACAACATAATAAATGTCATGCAGGAAATGATGCTTTAATTATCGAATTATATAGGAGTGGGCTTGTTAGTTATGACAGGCGGAAGAAAAAGTATTTTATAAAGGAGCCGTTGTGTCTTTGATGCGGTTCCAGCTTCTCTGCGTAATTAGCACACCTTTAGGAGGAGAAGATGAAATTTTTGACGACTGTTACTTTCTTAGTCATCGTGATTGGACTGACATACGCACAGAGCGTGCGACTTGACCAACGGCCTGAGAAAGTCGTGGAAGCCCAGAACGTCATAGACACCGATAACACGTTTGCGTGTTTATCGCTGGGAAAAATGCACATCGAGTGTTGGAATCAAACTGACGGTACGATTTGCCAGGAACCAATTAATGGAACTACGGTTGTCGCCATGTCAATCGACGGTCGGACCAATGTCATCAGAAACGAGGGCAACTGTCTATCTGGCACAAACGATTCTGATGGTTTGTTGCTAACATTCTCACCGGGTGCGGCGGGTATCAGTATTCGTGCCGAGAGATTCGCGGGTGAACTTGAAGTGGTCCTTTGGCGGATCGAGGAAAACATTGGCGATGATACACTTGGTTGGGTAGTAGACACTGAGACAACTCTTGACGTGATTGATGTTTCACTAGGCTCAACGCCGCCATTTATTGCCGTTCGGATTCGAGGGGCACTAGGGCGGGTTGACGTGTACGAGTGGGCGGAGGTGTCGTGATGCGTAAGGAGACAATATGCAACTCTGGCTAATACTCATATTGGGAGTTATCGCTGTTGCTGTATTTCTCTCTGCTAAAATTGTAGGGGATACGAATTTTTCTGGGCTGTTAGTATCGAAGCTCCTCAAAATATATCTCTGGGGAGCAGCGGCGATTGTCGGACTGATTATAGTGTGTTTTCGCTTGGGCGGTTGTTTGCAGCAAGATATTTTTGCTTCACAAGGAGTAGTTGAACAGACAAACATTCTTCCGGTTTTTGAGTGCAATTCCGATGAGGAGATTTGTGAGTGAAAACGATACTAACTTGCATAGTTCTTTTATGTTTTATGTTCGCTCCTTTAAGAGCCCAAAACTATGTTTCACCATCTTTCCGAGTCTTACAATCCAAAACCACCGTTGATTGGCAAGAAATAACTTTCTATGAATTTGTGGCCTGGATGCTAGATGATGTAGGCTGGAATGTAGTTGTTCGCTGGGATGCATTATCTTCCGAAGGTGTGGATAGCGATACGTTGATTACAATGCGACTCAGAGAAGTCCCTGTTTATGTGATAGTGGACGAAGTCTTGCAGCAACTGTCGTCAGATATAACTTATCATCTCACCGAGCACGCTATGACTATTTCTTCGCGTGCTGATTTTAACAAAGATATGTATGTTCGAGCCTATGATCTTACTGATTTGGTGGTTCAGTTTACACCTTTAGATGAGCCTCCTGCTACTGATTTGCGAGCTATGTCTACAGGGGGAGCGAGTGTAGGAGTTTCATCTTTTGGAGATGAGTTCCAAGAAAATAATCAAGAACCTATGGAAGAAATTAAATTGAATATTGAGAACACTTTAAAAGTTCTCAAACCTAGTACGTGGCAAGAATTTGGCGGAAAAGGGACTATGTCTTGGGTAGGAAATATTCTTATAATTCGTAATATTATAGAAGTACATGAATTAATTGCGTTGTATTAATGCTATGCGTGAAAATCAACCTCTATATCGTTTGATTGCCGAGGCATTGAAACATATCGAAAACCAGAACTACGGATTATTAAAGGCCATTTTACTAGAGTTGTGGTCGCGGCTCGCAGAGCAGCATCACGATGACGAGTAGGTTTAAATGCCCCCATGGATGTTCATTTTTAATATAGTTGCTTCGTGCTTATGGGCGTTTCAAATCATCTTTGGCTTCTTGAGTTTTCTCCGAACTAAGTCATCTAAGAAGATATCCATTGATCATATTCCGAAGCTTTCTGTGATCATTCCCGCCTTTAACGAAATGAATCAGACAATTCAGAAAGTTGTTGATTCGGTCATAATACAGCACAATGTTGAAATCGAGATTTTTGTTGTAGATGACGGTTCGACTTCTCCTGTATCAATACAAGAACACTCCAAAGTGCAGCTACTCCGATTAGAAAAGAATCAAGGTAAAAGAGCGGCTCAAATTCATGCAATTAATAAGGCGACTCATGACTGGATTGTGACAGTTGATAGTGATACAATCCTAAAGTCAGATGCTTTATTCGAACTCTATAAAGCAGCTATTATTAATAACTGGGATGGAGTTACTGGCAATGTGAAATTGCTCAATGAGAAACAAAACATACTGACCAAGATGGTAGCTTGTTTGTATTGGTATGGTTTCAATCAAGAACGAGCATCTCAAAGCTTTTTTGGCAAAGTGACGTGTTGTTCCGGAGCACTCTCTCTTTGGAAGAAGGATACGATATTAAAGACAGCTGATTTATATCTGAATCAGAAATTTATGGGCAGAGAATGCGTGGCCGGAGATGATCGCTTTCTGACATGTCTATTTGCGGCTGAAGGTAAAAAAATAGGATGTGCCTTGAACTCCATTGCGTACACTATCTCTCCTGCCAATTTCAAAGGTTTCCTTCAGCAACAATTGCGATGGACTCGCAGCAATACTCCCGCTCTGTTATTTGTTCTGAAAAATATATTATATATTTCTCCGATCTTCATATTTTTTATGTTGGCGGTTATGTTTCGGTACACGTATTTTGCCGTTTTGTATTGTTGTGTCTTAATTGATCTTATTACATTTGGACCAACTCCAATTATTGTTCTATTGACAATCTTAGTTATTAGTGCTCTTAAAGCAACTAATGCATTCTTGTATACAAGGAATTGGAGGATGTTTTATTTAATGCCTCTGAGTATTGTCGCATTTTTTGTTCTCAGTCCTGTGGTGATTTACGGGGTGCTTACTCCCACTTCAACTGGTTGGGTTACTAGAACAAAAAAGGAGTTGTTCTAAAATATCATAAGTAAATGCATGTCAGTTGAAAAAATCATTCAAATCCTACTGGGAGTACTCACTACGATCTCAGTCGCTCTTGCCGCATTTGCTTTGAAATGGGTTTTTGATGCAAATGCGCAGATGAAAGTTGTGCAAAAAACCATGGAGCTAAGGTTCGCTGATTTTGAGAAAACTCACGAGGGGCTCGCCGATGATACAGATGAGATGACTCGATTGACGAGACAGCTTTCAAAGCACTGGAAGCTCCATACGTGGGCTAAGGACCAGGTTGCAGAATTAAGGCACAAAAACCAAATGAAGCCCGTTTCTTGGCCAAACTTGGAATAAAAGTTAGAAAAATCTTTGACATCGTGATAAGGTGTTGTATAATTCAGGGTACGGTAGAAATGACGTTGCGACACGACGGGAGTAGCATACAAACATTCTAGCAGAGTGAAGATCCTTCTGCTACTCGAACTTTTGCGACGTTTTTTCAGTCCCAGCTAGGCTTAAAACGCCAGTGGAGACTACGGCGGAGGCTAAAGGAGTTTTGGGTGAGCTGGATCGAGAACCGGTTCGAAGAAGGAATGATCGTTACGTCGCTCGACTGGGCGATCAATTGGGGACGGAGCAACAGTATCTGGCCCATGACGTTCGGGTTGGCCTGTTGTGCGATCGAAATGATGGCGGTGGGTGCGTCTCGTTTCGATATAGATCGCTTCGGCGCGGGAACGTTCCGGTCGTCGCCGCGACAGTCGGATCTGATGATCGTCGCCGGAACGGTGACCTATAAAATGGCCAGTCGGCTCAAGAGACTGTACAACCAGATGCCCGAGCCCAAGTATGTGATGGCGATGGGGGCATGTACGATAGGTGGCGGGCCTTACTTCAAACACGGGTATCATGTCGTGAAGGGCGTAGACCTAGTGGTGCCTGTGGATGTGTACATTCCGGGTTGCCCGCCGCGTCCGGAAGCGCTGCTTGAGGGGCTCATACGACTTCAGGACAAGATTCGCCATCAAACGCGAGCGAAGAGCCCGATGACCAAGATGAAGGAGGCGGCGCTGGCGTAAAGCAGATGCGAGGTGACGGTGGATTGAAAAGGCTATGTTCGATAAAAAGACTTTGAAGTATCTTGAGAGCTTGGCAAGAAAGCACAATCCCAAATACAGGAGTCGCTGTTCTTCGGAGGTTATTGAGCTTTTTGAAGAGCTTTTGGACGAGATCGACGAGATCGACGATTTGGATGGCGGAGCCTTGGTTCCGAGTTAAAACCCTGAGTTGCTTATGCTGAGTCAAGGCTAAACGGCGACTCAAATTATTGATGCGGGGTGGGGGAGTTTGGTCGTCCCCGCCAGTCTCATAAACTGGAGATCGCAGCGTTCGAATCCTGCTCCCGCTAATTGGTACTGCGACCTGACAAGGTCAGCATACAAACAATAACCATTATTAGGTTACGTAAGCGGTCCTAACAGTCCGCATGTTTCTTTGCTGCTGCCCGAACTTTTGCGGTACCTCAAAACTCAACCCCGTTTAGGAGCCAGAAATGGGCTATACGGGGTTTTGCTTTGCTCCTTTCAGGATTTTGGCAGGTTTTTTATTTGTTTTTTTGAATACACACTAGTATAATTAAACAGGTCCGAGCGGAAACGGACAAGTGTTGCAACAGAAAAAAGGAACGAAACATGAAGAAAGTAATGGGATTTTTAGTACTGGTAGGAATGGTTGTTGTCGTGAGTGGTTGTGCCTATTCTCATGGAGTTAGTGCAGGCAAGGGTTCAGTAGGAGTCCATACGCGAGCCCATGCATGGGAGGAACCGCATTTTACAGCGGATCTCGAAGCTAACCCAGCAACATCCGAGTTGGGAATGGGATTTGTAACTGTGGGAAGTCACGTCGGATGGGGTGATCATCCAGAAGGGAAGTGGGTATCAGTGAATATTGGTCTTGGTCCTGATGCGCCAGCAGAAGAATAAGGGATCATAGATAGGTGTGGCAACGGAAGTCGCCACGCCTATTTTTTTCGGAGGGATAGATGTCAGATCACCGTATTAAAAGAAGCTTCATAGATCGTAGCGAAGTTTCCGAAGAAGAAGCTACTGAATGCCAGGAGCAAAAAGGCAAAGAATTGTGCGATGATTTCGTTTGGCAAGAAGACTTAGAAGAGGAAACTGGAGATAAGCTTCCCGTCCAGTTCTCTTCGAGCGATATAACACAGTGTTGTCAACAAGTCATTGTTCATGTAGTGGATGGAGTTTCTGTAGACACTCTTCGTGATATCAATATGGGGAAGATGTATTTTGAAATCCCTTTGACTCGTGATTTTCATTTGCTACTAGCAGAACGTTTCAACAGTGCTTGGAGTTTGGAATCTCGGCTTAAAATGATAGATCAGTTGAGATCGGAGTTGTCAAATCGTTTCGATGAAGATATTTGCAAGAATGAATTGAATCAGCGGATACAGGAAGTGATACCTGATGCTCGCCGCATTTGTTCTGTGGATAGTATTTTTCTGAATGATGACACTGTGATAATGCAAGACGATGACTCTCCGTTTTCGGTGGAAATATCTTTACGATTCGACGCGAATGTGGAAGGAGTATGACTGCTTAAATTTGTATAATGATTAGCAGCGATGATGTTTTGCTCGTCATTAATTGCCAACGATAAGAGCCATCTTCTTAAAGGCGATTGGCTAAAGGGGCATTTGTTGGAAGTGGCGCGTAATAAGAGGCTTGCCAGGAACCATCGTTGGAAAAGTAAGAATGCCCCTTAGTAATTTAAGTAGTCCAGCAAAATGGGCGATGATCATAAACGCAAAAAAAGTAAATGTCTTAGAGGGCGACTGGCTTACAGATGATTATTACAAGTTCGTTAAGCCACGCTTCATTGAAAAAGGCATCCCAGTTTTCCGACAAGAAGTCCTTCCTCTGATTCGTCTTTATGATGACGCATATTGGGGAGGTCTTCGTTCGGTTCATCGCATCGACTTAGCTGTTCTTGATCCACATCATTGGCAATTCAGTGATAGAATTTTTGCTGAGTATATCGAAAGAATTACCTCTGTACATTTTCCTGCTATATGTATTTCGGATTATCCGTTCGGGTATGATGTTCCTAAGGTAGAGATTGATGATTACGCACGCAAGTTATCCCAAAGAACTGCTCTCTTAGCCACGGCGATTAAGAAGCGATACGCCGACACTGTGATTTTGTCGCCCGCGATCGGTGTAGTTTCTGAGGAATACTTAGATACTTGTTTGGATTATCACATAGATAATCGTCAGCATTTTACAGCATATGCAGTACATTGCTGCAACAATTCCGATGAACATACTTTGGGTCGTCTTACTTCCTTGTTAACTCAGGTGTTAAAAGTATTGCCGAAAGAATTGTGGATCACCAAATGGGCGATACCCTGTTTTGAAGGGAAGCTAGTTGGTTCTTCAGTAATGGGAGCTACTAGTTGGGAACCTATCAATAATCGGGCATCTGGGCAGCGACTACGGCGAACTTTCACACTCTTGGAGACCTTGGCAAAAGCTCAGAGTAAATGGTTCTATGTAGGAGCAGGAAAGGATGCATACCATCCGAGATTGACTCCATCTCCTGATGCATATTGGAGCCCGTTGACAACAATTTGGCATCCAGATGCGTATAAGAGTACATGGGATTTCTATCATTTTCTGGGGATGCTGACCCACGATGGTCAGATCAAAGACAGGCTCCTAGAAAGTTTTATTTCCCTAGCGACTCGTAATAATGCCTAAGACAGAAAATTTACTATTACGGTGGTGTCTTGGAATTCAAGATACTACTCGTCTTGCCGATTTTTCCGCAGACCAGAAATTGCAGGACCTTTTTTGGTTAGCAAAACTTTCTATTGTGTCATTTCAGCGATGGTTCCCTCATGCAAGGTTCGTGCTTTTTTACAATGGAGATGATTTCAATAAGTTTCGTGAAAAATTTCATGCGGTAGACCTTCCTTTGTCACAGAAACTTGAGTACGTTAATCAAATAAAGTTAGTGAAATCAGGCGAACTTCCCAATCCTTATCACTTCACTCCTCAAGGAGTTTGGTGGAAATGGGTTCCGTTTAGATATGATATTTCAATGAATGAAATATCTATTGATACCGATATTATTTGTATTGGAGAACCTAAAGATTGGTATAAATGGCTTGATGGGAAAGAAGAAATTATTATTGCTCCCGAACGATTCAAGAAAATTATTGTTAATACGTGCGGTGATTTTCACTCTCATCCAATTTTACGGGGGAAAGATCCGCTCAATTGTGGCATTGTAGGGCATAGAGCTGGCCATGATTTTAGTAAACGATTCTTTGAGATTACCGAACAGATTGACTATGGATATACTCATAATTCCCTGTTCATAACTGAACAGGGATCAATTAATGTTTGGGTTTACTCTTTGAAACTCGACGGTATAAGATCTTATGTCCTGAATTTCGAGCGTTGCGCTTGGATTCGCGATTTCTTGTATTATTTTGAAAAAGGAGTTCCAGTAGAGACAGTCCATGCAACAACTTGGCACAAGCGGATTGCTCGCTCGTTGGGAGCTATTTTGGAACGGAGGGTTCTGGACGAAGATTATGATGGACGTTCGTTTTTGTCCGATATGCTTAGTCAGGCAAAAGAACTAGATTATTATCAAAAGCATGTGCTCCGGCGTCAGCTTGGAGAGGGACAAGAAACTTCGGAATTTTTTAGCTAGTCTCGTGGACATTTGGATTGTAGCATGTATAATGCACCACCTACGGTTAGGTGATAATGAGGTGTACGATGACATTAAATCGATCTGAAAATGAGCCTTCGGTTCAAGAGCAGATTTTCCAAACTCTCTTAAGAACGCCCCATCATTCTGTTGATGAGGTTCTTCATATTCATCGGGAGCAACTAGAGCGAGACCCTTATCTATACGGGCAACTCGCCGTACACGCTGTCCTGGAAGGGCAATGTGCAGTCCGAGACATTCAAGATGTATTTGTGTCCGTTCTCTTTACCTCTGATTTCCTTGAGCACCGCCATGCTGCTTGGGTTATGTTGCAAGACCTGCCACCACACAGAGTGACCAGGGTCTTAAGCTACATTACTGGATATGATGAGAGATTGACTCATTGCGAAGGTATCGGTGGAAATATTGACGATCCAATCTCTCCGGCGTTTGGCGTCAAATATGAGCGAGCCCATTATGGCAAGAGTCATCATGATCCAGATAAGCGCGGAAAAGAAAAGCCTGTGGAGACGAAGCCGGTTAGTCAATCCTTGCGCCGTCACTTGAAGACGAGCGCGAATAGGATGATTGTGACTCGTTACATCGTTCATCACGATTGTCTTAATAAATGGACCAATCGTATCGTTCAGTCTGCTGTTAAGAATTACCTGAGATACAGGGAGCACGAGGATAATCGCCCATTGTTGGAAGGAGCCTTGGTTCGCATGGGCGGAGATATGCTGACTTTGTACAAAAAGATGCATGTTAAGCCGTCCGATTTGGTGCAAAAGGCTCTCTTTGAGAACTCCCCGCCTGAGGGCTCTCGCATGGACGCCATGAAGCGCCTGGTTGCTGAGACTGATCCGACAGTCCAGGCGGAGATCATCATTGATGCTAAGCTGCCGTACCCAGTGATCAGGACTCTGGTTCCTGTCACTCCATCTACGCAAGTGGCTTCCGTCGCAGTAATGACTCCTCAGGAGTTGATGGCTAACTTGGGTAAGCTCAAGAGGGATGGGGCTTTTGACAACGCCGAGTTGAAAGAAATGATCCAGGCGAAGCTAAAGAAGGTAAAGACGGCTCGTCGTGACAAGGTCGATGCCTTCAAGGGTGATATTGCAGCTTCTGCTGTAGCAGGTCTGGATGAAGAGACCAAGAAGCTCGTAACCGACGTAACCGACGCTCAGTTGAAACTGCATGGCGAGATTTGTGTACCTACAGTGATTTGGATTGACAAATCATGGTCAATGGCATCAGCGATCGAGATGGGTATGAAGCTCGGAGCAGCGATTGGTCAAGCTGGCGGTAAGAACTTCAAAGGTGGTTGGTTGTTTGGTACTGAACCTCGTCGGATAAAGTTTGCAGCTTCTGAAGATGTAGGATCATATGCAGTTTGGAAGAAGAAGTTGCGCATGCAACGTGCAGACGGAGGAACGGATTTGGGAGCATGTATCCCGGCGATGATTCGTGATGGGGTTGATGCTGAGCAGATTGTCATTATTACTGATGAGGACGAGAATGGGCGTCCCTATCTCTACCAAAAGATGCCGCTTTTCGAGGCAAAGTTTGGACATCTGCCAAATGTAGTGATTGTCCGTATTGGACAAGACTCTTGCAATAAGGTTGAGAGGACTCTTAAGACAATAGGGGTTCAGGTTGATGTTATGGATGTTAATAATATTGATAAAATTTCTATCCCTAACCTGTTGCAGTTGCTCTCCAGGAAGAGCGTGTTTGATTTAATTCAAGAGATCATGGACTTGTCGATGCCTACTCCAGAGGGCTGGAAGAAAAATCACCAGCCTAAGCGTCGTAACGCTGAAAAGGTATTGGCTTGATTTACTATGTAGTCAACGTGTGTGGCAAAGGAACAGGTATGGAACGTGAGCCGACGAAGTGCTTTTATACCGGAACTCCCTTGTGAAGAATTGGTACGCCGAATCATCGGTGAAGGTTGGAGAAATCTTCCTTCGGATGAAATTGATGGAGCGTGGGGAGTTGCTATTGTTAGATCGATTTTAGATGGCGTTGGGGGTGATAATGAGCCGCATTGGCGGCTACGCTCGATCGCTCATCACTTGGGCGTGGATTCTGAGAACTTGAAGGATGCTTTCATGCGATTAAGTCTGAATGGCGTTTTTCGAGGTAGCAAAATTCACGATGATCGTAGGGCTTTGAACAAGCTGGAAATCTTGGGATGGTGCTACTATGCAGGTGTAGCACAAGGAGCTATAGGAAATGTCGTCTACCGCTCATCCAAATTCAGGAAAAAGCGGGAGGACCGTTCATGAGATTTTAGCCAAGGTCTCCGCTAAAGAAAAAGAGTTACGACAGCGTGAATTTTTTTCTCCTTATACTCATGATTCCAAGTTTGCTGTAGTAAAGATGATGGGGACGAATTACAAGTTCCGCATTATTGGAGCTAATGGAAATGGGTTTGGGGTATTCTGTCCTGTTGATCCTACGTGCGCTCGCTTTGTGCGTGAAGCTGATTCCGTACAGTCTCATGCCTATCTTTCTTTGTGGCCAAAGATATATTTCATTCTAGTCTGCTCAACCGACTTGGGGTGGTGTTCATTCCCGTTTAACCTATCTTCAGCCAAGGCTCAGCTTGGAATAGAACAAGAAATTATTATCCGAAATGTATCCGATGTGGAGCGTTTTGATGTAGTGGTGGCTCGATATGACGGTATGAGGTTCTGGTATGAGGGACCGTTTGCGGGGGCAGACCCAGTCAAAGCGGTGCAACTCAGAAGGTGTTATGAAAGACGGCAGAATGTTTTGGCAATGAAGCGGCAGCTAGGAGAGATCACTGGAATTACTCCTGAGGAGCGCAAATCATTTGATATCGCTCTGTCCGCGTGGCAAATAGTTCGAAGGAAGAGTACTGAAGAGCAGGTACAAGAATTTTGGGCTGGGACTGATGCTAGACTGGAAGAACATATAATTCGTGGACGGAATATCGAGATTTCTTGGCAAGCTCAAAGTGGAGCAGTCCATAACTCGTTAATTGATGCCCAGACATTTGATGTAGTGTCTGCGGGAATTTGTGTAAATGATGAAGATCGCCGATTCCATGTGAAAGATTTGCCAGGCATTGTTAGGTTGGGGGAAGATCGCGGAGCAATTTATCGCACGCGGGGAGTAGAGCGGGGAATTGATGTTGACGACTAATTCGAAAGAGAAAGCTCTAGAATTAGCTTGCGAAGCTTATAGTCAATTGGTAAAAGCCGGGATTCCCGAACACTTTATTCCCCTGATTTCTTCTATTAGCGAAGCGAATATCAGTACGTTTTTTGGATCTTTCGGTGGAGACTCTGGATTTTTTTTGGATATCGAAAATATACGTAGCTCTTTAACTCCCGTCCGGATGTCTTTCGGGGTGCGCCATGGTCGGCGTAGTTTATGGTCGAGGATAGGTGATATTCTTGCTACGGGTTGGAAGAAATTACGAAATGAAGAAGAAAAATACGAAATTTATCTGGAGCCTGACGATATAACTCGGTTGAAAGACATATTGAGGATGTTGTAATGAAGCCCGATCCATTTATTGAAAAAGCACTCAATCAAGATTTCTATCTTAGTCCTCTGAATTCAGAATCCCATCAGGAAAATTCTTTTCGAGAACAGATGGGCGTTTTGTATTTGGCAGGTGTTGATAAAACTCATGTAACTTTGATGCGAACTTTTCTTACTGTTGGAGAACCTGGTGCTGTTAGTTTAGATCGAGATAAGCCAGGACAAGATACCCCTGAAGCTTGGGAAGAGTTAGATTATGGAATAGAAAATCATCAAGTGGTTGGGACATTTCATACTCATCGTCCATATGTTTTCGCTTTTAGCACGCAAGATTTTCGGGCTCAGAGCGGGCTTGCAAAAGCTAACGGTTCCAAGCTATTGTGGCATGGAGTACAAGCATGTAGTACTGAGGGAGTTCGTGTCCATGGCTCGTGTTTTGTATGTTGTCAAATGCTCGGGGATAGAGTTTTTCGTTATCATTATGGGCATATTGACGATTCTTTGAGGAATCCAGTCATTGTTCTTCCTCTACCTCCCCAGATTGATTGGAAGGATTCTTCATATGATTTGTCCATCCCCGTTTCTCCCGCTTCCATTGCCGATTCGGCGGTCGAAATCTTGCCGCACTAGTTTTACGCTAGTGGAAATGGTGGTGGTGATGGGGATTGTTATAATCCTATTGACCCTCGCTTTGCCTGCTATATCAACAATGTGGAATGAGGCTCATGTTGCTAATGCAGATCAACTTATCTCTGATATGCTCAGAGTAGCAGCGACTCGGTCTGGCATGATCCATCACGCTGCCTATGGTGTGTTTTTCTACGTAGACAAGTGGAATCGTCAAGTGGCTTGTTTCATTAAATGGCGTGGATATCCAAACAGGGTGGAAGAAAAACACTGGCCCGATGTCGTTGATAGGTTCATGATAGATACAGAGAGTGGCCGGTGGTGTTATGAGATGAAGAATTCTGTTCGTATATCTCCATTATCAATTCTGGAGTGGACTGACGAACAGATCGTAAACGAAGACTACAAAGTAGATAAGCACCGCAATACATTCGTAATCGTTTTTCAACGTGGAGAACGCAGTGATCTCCCAGCCTGGATTGAAGATAGAGATGCCAACGATGATGGGATCGGAGATTTGACGTTCCTGCCCGTGAATGATATAAAAGGTTCTCAGAGCACTATGGAAGATATGCTTGCAGGACAGGATGATCAGTTGCTGGAATTTGGCAGCAATTGGGGGGTTCTAATTTATGATGAGAATGTATATCAAGAATTGCCGGAGAATTTTAGGCCGCAGTTTATTAAAAATCAGTATACTCGAACACTACTTATGGATAGATATGGCCGGACTTCGAAGTGAGAAAATTATATGGATGAGCACCTGACTCATGAAAGCCTGTACAGAGGCAAGGGCGTATTAGAAAAACGAAGCAAGGCTAAAGTCTTGCTCTGTGGATTAGGTGCGCTTGGCTCGTTTCTCTCTGATTTGCTCGCTCGACAGGGCTATTTGTCCCTTACTGGCGTGGACTTCGACAAGGTAGATCGAAGTAACTTTGGGACACAGAATTATGGCAAATCTGACATTGGTAGATCGAAAGTTTCTCAGGCTCGGACAAACACCTTTAACCGTATTGGGGTGGTTATTGATCCAATCCACAAGAAGTTAATAGCAGGCAATGTAAAACTGGTAGCTGGATTTGACCTTGTGGTTGATCTCTTTGATAATTCAGAAAGCCGTCAACTACTATTCGACGCTTGCAATTTTCATAAAATCCCATGCTTACATGCAGGTATGGCGTCTATAGGTTATTTTGAAGTAAAATGGAACGAAGTTTATACTCCTCCAAAGAAAACCCCCGAGGGAGATGCTCCTTGTGATTATCCGTTAGCTGCTAACTTGGTCACATTGTGTGTTGGCATTACTGCGGAGATCATCAATCGCTTTATCGACACGTCCGAAAAACGAAGCGTTGAATTTTGGCTGGATTCTTTATCATTAGAGATAGTCTAAAACTTCCCTGTATAATAGGAAAGGAGTTTACGATGCCTTACATTTCGCAAGAAGACAGAAGGATTTACAATGCATATCTCTACGCCATTTTTGATCATTTAGATGATCTATCAGAAGAACAATTGGCTGGGCATTTAAATTACTGTATCAGCAAAATTTGTTTTACACTATTTGATTCTCGTCCTAAGTATGTTAGAATTAACACTATAGTGGGAGCATTGGAGGGTGCCAAACAGGAGTTCATTCGTAGAAAAGTTGCTCCTTACGAGGATGAAAAAATTGAATCGGAAGGAGATTTATAATGAATCCACCTCAAGAGCGGGGTACAGATGGATAAATTACAAAAAGGAGTTCGGGATTTTCACGAAAAATACGGTTGTTTGATGAAAGACGAACCGACTATGCCTGATCCACAAGTTCGCCTTTTAAGAGCCAGTCTTATAGTTGAAGAGGCGGCTGAATTTATGTCCGCTGCTCGTAATGCTAATATGGAAGGCATGTGCGATGCTTTGGCAGACTTGTTGTATGTTACTTATGGCACTGCGGTGGTTATGGGTGTTGATATGGAACCTATTTCTGATGAAGTCCAAGCCTCTAATATGACTAAAGATGGCGGTGGATCGGATTCAGGCGGAAAAATTATGAAAGGTCCTGATTTTTGCCCGCCAGATATCAAATCAAGGCTAGACGAACAGGGGTGGATAAGATGTCATTAGATCAATTAAAAGCGGCTGATTTGAGGGATTATAAAGATTTTCCAATAGATACTCGACCATCCTGGGATTCGTGGTTCATGACCATGTGTTTTATTGTTTCTCAAAGATCACTTGACAAACACACCAAATGCGGGTGCGTTGTTGTCGATAGTTCTCGCTCAATACTTTGCGTTGGATACAACAGCCCTCCACGAGGCTGTCCTGATTCGACAATCCCTCTGGACCGCCCATTGAAATATAATTATATGGCTCATTCAGAAGCCAACGCGATTGCTAATGCCGCGAGCACGGGGACTTCTCTGAAGGGTTCTACATTCTATATAACTGGTCCACCTTGTTGTGGGTGTTTTGCAGCCATCGTGAATGTTGGAGCTGTTAAAATTATTCAAGGTCCTATCCTTCATCAGAGGAATCAAGACGAAATCAATGCTATAGAACTTATGAACTCAAATAAGTTAGTGGAGGTTATTGATTTCTCAGCGGAGGATGAAGAATGCACTTCAAAGTGGGCAATGGACGAAGTTTTTGAGCTAATGTCTCGTACTGCTAGATATATTGGAGCCAAACTGGAATCTCAAAATGAAGAAAAAAACTCCTGAACTAATAATCGATAGTCGTCATCTCAAAGTATTGACTGCGAAAAGAGACCTTTTGAAAGACTCTGTGGTATTTATTTGTCTCGACGAAGATAGGTATGGACATTTTGATATTGCCAACCTTAGACGATTAACTCAGAGTATCGACAAGCTAGAGCCTACTGGATGTTATTTTACTGGACTGAAAAATCTCCGCATAAACATATTTGACAAGGCTGAGATTAAGAACCGAGATATCGTAATTACGTTGGGGCATCCAGAAGAGCATGGCCCTGCTGAAATCCAAGAAGTAGAGGAAAAATTGGGAGCTGTTTTTGAAAGCGCTCGTAGTATATCTATAGTTCATAATTATGTAGATAGCGTGGAACGAAAATGAGTAACAAGACAGAACTACACCCTGCTTAGACCTATGGAGACAGAAATATGAACTATCGACTTGAGGAACTGAAACGCGGAGATGAAATTGCAGCGAAGCCCGATAAGCAGTTTATTTTTTCATTTGCCGAAGACCAAAATAGTGGTCATAATCTAAGTGTGGAAGAGTCTTATGAGGCAGGCTATTACGCTGGACAAAAGGCGAAAGGCAAAGAACTTGCTGCGTTGCACGATGCTGCCGTTAAGGCTGATGAATTTTTGGTTTACTGGAAAGGTCGTCCAAGAATAACCAGAGGAATGAGGAAGCACTTGCCCTGTCCTTTCCCTTGTTCTGAACCAGAATTGTAGGAGCGGTAAATGAAATCGTATTTGGATCTAGTGAAAACCATCTTATCTACTGGTGTTCATAAGCCTAATCGAACAGGCGTAGATACTCTATCCTGCTTCGCTTTGCCGTTTCGTCATGATTTGGCGGCTGGTTTTCCTCTTTTGACTACCAAGAAAATGAGTGCTGGTTTATGGAATTCTCTTGTTAGAGAACTACTTTGGTTCATATCGGGAGAGAACCATATTCGTAATCTGAGCAAACACACTAAGATATGGGATGCCTGGGCGGATGAGGATGGCTTTCTAGAAACCGCTTATGGGTTCTATTGGCGGCATTTCCCTCATACGGGTGGAATGATGAATCTGTATGAAAAAAATTGGGGAATTCCGATAGACGAACGTGGTTCTTCCGTTGGCAATTTTGATCAGCTTGGCTATTGCGTTGAACAACTGAAGAAAAATCCTAACAGTCGCAGACTCGTAGTTTCTGCTTGGGAACCATACAATGCTCATAAGAGCAAACTGCCACCTTGTCATCTGTTGTACATTTTCAACGTCCAAGACGGTCGTCTGTGCCTCCACATGACTCAGCGTAGTTGTGATTTTGGACTTGGCGTTCCATTTAATATTGCGTCGTATGCTCTTCTTACGCACATCGTTGCGCAGGAAGTAGGTCTTAGACCTGGCGTTTTGAGTATTGTTTATGTTGATGCTCATATTTATTATGCCACGCAGGAAGACACTACTCTTGTGAATGGCGTTCCTAGGAGTGAGTATGATCACAGTCGGGTCTTGGAGCAGCAGTTATTGCGTGATCCTCTTCCTTTGCCCTCTGTGCGGATTGCTGACAAATCAATGTGGGATTTAGAGTTCGAGGATATAGAGCTTCTTGACTATCAGTCTCAGGGGCTTCTCAAGATGAAGGTAGCCGTATAAGGGGAAAGAAATGTTCGATGATCTGAATGATCTAAACTTAGAATGGTTTGTCCGAGAAAATGAAGAAGTGGATGAAAAACTCCCTATGATGGCAAAAGATGTCAGAGCAAGAGGCATTGATTATGATCAGCTAGACAAGGAGAATCTAGATGAATCTGATGTCGAGGTGGTACATGCTCTGATGGACGTGCTGTCTGATAATCTTGATTCATACGATCAAATGACTCAAGAAGAGATTGCTCATGCAGTCCAGCAACTCTGGATTGCAGCAGTTCTGGTTGAATGTGTAGAAGAAGGTCTTTTGGAAGAAGCGGACGGTGTATATACGTGCAAAAAATAATCCTCGCAGCTGTAGCTTCGAATGGCATTATTGGTTGTAATGGCAAATTGCCATGGCATCTTCCTGAAGATCTGAAGCGGTTTAAGGCACAGACTACGGGGCATACTGTCATAATGGGTCGAAAGACTTATGAATCTATTGGCAAGCCACTTCCGAACCGTCTAAATGTCGTCGTAACGCGCAACTGGAACTCTCATCTCCTGAACCAACATTATCCGAATTTGACTTTTTGTCGGAATCTTGAAACGGCCTGGCGGTGTGCAGCGAGAGAACATCCTACTATGTTTGTTATTGGTGGATCTGAAGTTTATCGGCAATCTCTCCCTCTGGTAGACGAGATGCGTCTTACTGTTCTGCCTGATGAATATGAAGGAGATGTTTCCTTTCCACAATGGCCCATATCAGATGATTGGTCTATTGTTACGAAAGAGGCAGGACATGACTCTCCAGATGTGCAATATATAACATATCGGAGAATTGTATGATTGTTGATGTTCTACCAAATCAATACGAGAGAATCGCCAGTAAGCATACCTTTAAGCCGTGGCAAGCGGGACTATTAGGGGACATGATCTCTAGCAAGAGAGATAGAAATGAGCTTATCGGTCTTCATATGGGCAGAGGGGCGGGTCACACGTATTTTACACGAGTGGCAGCCTCAATCGAATTTCCAGCTCGTACAAAAATTTATGTTACTAGACATTCTCAGTTGAGCGAATTCTCTTCTTTGTTGTTTGACGATGGCAAGGTACATGAGCCGATAGATATGTTGGATAGAGAGGATTTTAGTGGTTACGCTGGAAATCCGGTAGATTTTGTGGTCATTGATCTCAATGATGAGCATGCCCGCCGATTCAAGGACGCTATCCAATCTATCAGAATGACGATACCTCTATCAGCTCGAATTGTACTTTTACAACCAAATTTTCTGAATTTTTTAGACACTGCTCTAATTTGTAATGTATAATTGAGCTGGGTAAAGTTACCCAGCTGACTTTGGAATTGAACTCAAAAGGAGAAATGGAAATGAAGTCAAAGAAGAACAAGAGTAACAAGAAGACCGCAGGTAAGACAGGGCCGACTCAGAAGATTACGAAGAGGATTGTGGATGTACGACGTCATACACAGGGGTATATTGTTGGTGGCCAGGAAATGTCAGTTCCTCAAGCCCTCAAGATGGCTGCCGCTGGTCGCCTTCGGGGCGTACAGGTAGTCGGGCAGCATATTCAGTCACTTCCAGGGAAGAAACGACTCTCTGAACTGCCTATGATGATTAAGAAGTAATAAGTTAATGCAGACGTATATAAGATTATTATATTAAATTACGCTATTTTTGCGTGGCACACAAAATTAAAACAGCTCCAAATATAGTGGGGCTGTTTTTTGTGTGCAAGTTGACTTTTGTCATTCCCTTTGGTATAATTATTGAGGGTAGTTATGAGCAAATTGGTCATCATTGAATCTGCTGGTAAGATCCAGTCATTCCGCAAAGCGTTAGGTAAGGATTATCAGGTAGTAGCTAGTTATGGGCACTGTGTTGATTTGCCAGTCAAAGGACTCTCTGTTAATATCAAAAAGGATTTCGAACCTACTTTCGAAGTAACTCCTGCAAAAAAAGATGTTGTTGCTTCATTGCGAAAAATGGCTAAAGCTGCATCGGCTATTTACTTGATGACAGATGAGGATCGTGAAGGGGAAGCCATTGCTTGGCACCTCAAGAATGAGCTTGAATCGTATACAAAGGCTCCTTTTTTACGGGCTTCCACGAATGAGGTTACAAAAGCAGGTATCGAGAAGGCTCTGGCAAATCCTGGTGACATCAACGACCAAATGATAGATGCGTACCTTTGTCGTCGGCTGTTGGATAGACTCTGCGGCTACAAAACGAGTTTTCTGACGAAACAAGCAACAGGCGGTCGATCAGCGGGTCGTGTTCAAAGTGCCATGCTGCATGTCATCGTTTCTAGAGAAAAAGAAATCATGCATTTTGTGCCCAAGGAATATTGGGTATTGACTGGAAATTTCAACACCTTAAAGGGATTGAATTATTTAGGAATCCTAGATGAGAAGATAGAAGTACCTAATGAAGCTACTGCTCTGCAAATCTGCAAGGAAGCTCAGGACTCTAAGCCGTTTGTCTCTCTCGTAGAAAGCAAAGATGCTACTCTTCGTCCATATGCTCCATTTACTACTAGTACAATGATCCAGGCAGCAGGCAGTATGCTCGGATGGACGGCGGCAAAGGTGATGAAGACAGCCCAAGGTTTGTACGAAGCTGGACATATCACTTATATGAGGACAGATTCTCCATCCATGGCTAAAGAAGCGGTTACAGCGATCCGTGATTTTGTTTTGCATGAACACGGAGACAATTATCTCCATTCTTCTGTCCGAACGTACAGCGCAAAGAAAGGTTCTCAAGAGGGACATGAATGTTGTCGCCCGACTCATATTGAGATACGATCTGCTTCTGGTACAGATGCAAACAAATTGTACACAATGATTTGGTGTCGAGCAGTTGCTTGTCAAATGAGTGATGGTAAAGACAAGAGGACGAAAATAATCACGCGAGCAGGGAATTATGATTTTATTTCGAAAGGGAATATACGTCTGTTTGATGGTTTCCGGAAGGTATGGAACTATTCAAAACACGATGATGTGACATTGCCAACTATTACCGAAGGGGAAAAGGTAACTCTCTTAGACATTATCAAGGAGCAAAAATGGACTACTCCTCCTCCTCGTTATTCGGACGCCTCTCTGCAAAAGAAATGTGACGCTTTACAAATTGCTCGACCAGCTACTTTTACCTCTTTTTTGAGCACTTTGGAAAAGCGCGGATATATAGTGCGAGAGAAAAAATCGTTCAAAGCAACTGATTTAGGGATTCGCGTTATTGATTTCCTGGTACAGTCTAAAATGTGCTTTGTTGATTTGAAATTCACCGCTCAAATGGAGACGTTTCTGGATGAAATAGCCTCGGGGAATCGTAATAAGCTTCAGGTATTGACGGAATTTTGGGAGAAGTTGAAACAGAACATTGAAGACGGCAAGAAAGTGAAAGAAGAGTCGCAGAAAACTTCTCACAAATGTCCTGTTTGTAAGGGAATTTTGTTACTGAAGCATTCTGATTTTGGATCTTTTCTGAGTTGTGAGAATTTTTCCCGCAAAGAAGATGAAGGGTGTAAGTACAAAGCAAACATTGACTCTGAAGGAAATATTGTTGAGAAAGTAGTCAAAGAAAAAGAATACGCGGCCTTTAGTTGTCAGCATTGTAATAGTAAAATGATAAAGAGAGTCTCAAAATTTGGAGAGTTCTGGGGATGTGAATCTTATCCTAGCTGTAGAGGGATTGCTGACTTGAACGGTACGTTCAAACCTCTTAAAAAAGGAAAGAAATCCTATTCCAAAAAGAAAAAATCCAAGAAAATAAAGAAAGCTGCCAAAAATGAGGAATAGTGTTCATTTATGCAAAACTCTATCAGAGATTGTAGAGTTTATTAAGAATAAACACACTCACCTTAATCACACAAACGGTGTTTATGCTCTTAAGCTTATTAGACAGGCAGATGGTACTCGTTTGCCCTTTGAAGAAATGCGTGGAGTGAGAATTAAGAATTTCATTGTGGATGATGATAACACACTAGTCATTGAACAACACTCTCACGGAAAGATGTTACGTGGCGGATTACCGTCATCTTATGCCCCGAGTCATGTCTTTGACGCTCGTATCTTTTTGACTAACTTGGCTATGGTGAATGTTTATGATTACTCTGCTGAGTTTTTAACAGTGGATAGCATTGATTTTACTTACATAGAGCAAACAAAGGAAGCATCGGTAGTAATGTTATCGGAATGGCTGAATGAACAGCCAGGCATTTTGAGAGCCCAGTGGTTTATGGATGCTGATGTTGAAAAGGTATTGATTGCCGTGGGATTAGAATCCAAACTAAAGCGGGAGCCCTCTTGTGGTCGGAATATCGACCTTGATACAAATTTGTGAGCTAACATGACAGAGAGAATGCTAAGAACTGTTTTTGATTGGGAACACTTTGCAATCTACCTGAGCGGAGGGATGGATTTTGCTCCAGATGGAGGCAAAGGGTGGCGAGAAGAATGGACAGAGAAATTAATTGAAATGGGGATTAAGTCTAAACAAATATATAATCCTTGCAAGAAACCGTTCAATGGGGCTCAGTTTGATCTTGATGATGAAGCAGCATTGGCTCGTGAATGTCGAGATAAAAAAGATTGGAATCGGCTAGACGAATTAATGGGGCAAATACAACATGTGGACTGTCGCCTTGTAGACAAGTCCGATATTATTCTGGTTAATTTCCCCAGGATAAAAAATAATCATCCTGCCATTAAGGACTTTGATGTGGCTGTGGCTGTTCTTCTTCGCGATTCTCAAAAATCAGCGTCACCCTTGGTATCCAGCTCAATAAATTTAAGAGCTGCGTTATATGCTATGAGAATACCGACCTACGGAACTGTTCATGAAATTATCATAGCTCATACACAAAGAAAACCAACTTTTATAGTATGGGAAGATACTGGTAAAAGCGACTGTTCTGCGTGGCTCATGAGACTCGTTGGACATAGAAATATTTTTGCACATATTGACGAGTTAATAAATCATTTATCTGCAATTAGTCAAGGTAAAGAATCATTTAATGCAAATGAGTGGTTGCTATTAGACCCTTAATAATGTATAATGAGAGTGTAGAAACTGAAACTTGTGCATAAGGAGATACTAAAATGGCACAGATGCCTCCAGAATGGGTTGAAATTGATGAGTTTAAGCACATGTCGGCTAAGCTAGTGGAAAAGTATCCAGAAAAGTTTGCTCACATTGATGTAGACCAAATTATTGCCTATGTTTGTGTGAACAAAGATCGTCCGGAGAAGACTAAAAAGCCATATGACATGGGCAATACACTCCCACCGGAGAGTTTTACGAATTCCAAGACGTATTTCGTGAAAATTTTCAATGATGTTTGGGAGAGAACTGAATCGCAAAAACTTCTATTGGTTTGGTCTGCATTGCGTCGAATTGACGAAAAAAATCCAGGCAAGTTGCGTCCCTTGGATTACTCTGACCAAGAGGAAATGGTCAATACCTTTGGGGCACACTGGCATGAGCGAGGAAATTTGCCGAACATTTTAACAGATAACATCGATATACGATGAGGAGGGCATAATGCCAAAAGATAACGAACAACCACGTTGGCAGGTAGTAGAGAAAGACGACTTTGGTACTGATTGGCACCAAGTACGATATGATGTATACGCTATGGAGCGTTTCAATACGGAAGAAGAAGCTGTAGAAGCAGCCAAGAAGTACCTCACTCATATAAATTGTGACAATGCTTTGACAAAGGCAGAAAAACAATCTGGAGCCGAGGCGTTTATGTTTACATCCGAAGGCTGTTTCTTGGGAGCGTTGGACGGCAAAGATTGGTACATTACCTACCCCAAAGATATCTTGAAGTCAGTTAATGGGAAGATGACAACCGTACATACAAAAGGTGATCCTATCGAAGACCCGAAGTATTTCGAGCTTGAAGGTAAAACTCAGGTTGCTGTTAGACCAATTCCGGGAACATAATGTCTGAGCCAGTTATCATCGCATTGTCGGGCAAAAAAGGTTCTGGAAAAAATACTGTTGCTAAATATATTAGCATATATTTTTATAAGAACTATGGTATGCTTCATGGAGTTGGTGTTAAGGAATATGCCTTCGCTGATCTCTTGAAGGAGTTTTGCATAGATGTGCTCGGGCTAGAGAAATCTCAATGTTACGGATCAGATGATAAAAAAAATACCCTGACTAAATACCCTTGGTGTATGACTCCACGTTATCTCAAAAAACATGGACTTATGACTGGCAGGGACGTTATGCAAATTTTTGGTACTGAGAGTGTACGACAATGGTTTGGAAATGTCTGGGCAGAGGCTACTGTTCGTAGAATACGAAAAGAGAATCCCAGACTTGCGATTATCACCGATAATAGATTTGTCAATGAAGCAGATTTAGTCTTAGAGCAACCTAATGCATATCTTATTAGATTGACTCGATCACCTTTCGCTGAAGATGAGCATGCTAGTGAAACCTCTTTGGATGGTTATAATTGGGATAGGGAACGGTGCTTTGTTTTAGACAATGCTGATATCTCTATCGAGGAACAAAATCATAGGATAAATCCCCTTTTGGGACAAATTTTCTCGGAGTGTAATTTATGAGTTTCATTGAAAAACTCGAATTGGCGAGTAAAAAGGGCAGCGCAGAGGAACTCTGGAAGGGTACATTTAGAGAGTTCTTAAAGCTGTACGAAGAGGGGAAAGAGCGTAATAAGAATATGGGAGTCTTGGCTCATCAACGGGTGTTTAATATGATCTTGGCTAAAGGTGTAGAAAAAACGGATCACTTTGGGGAAGATCGTACTCGTTACGAGTTTTTTGAAGATTCTCTTTTCGGTCTTGAAGAGACTATCGATGGACTTATGAGTTATTTTCATAGTGCTGCCCAAAAAACAGAGACTTCCCGTCGTATGTTGCTGATGTATGGCCCACCGAGTTCAGGAAAATCGACGATAGTGCAACTTATAAAGCGGGGATTAGAGAAATATTCTCGTTGTTTGGAAGGGTCTATTTATTCGCTCAGCGGTAGCAGAATGCACGAAAATCCCTTCTTGTTGATACCCTTGAGTCTTCGTGATGAATTTGAAAGCAAGTATGATTTGCGAATTGAAGGACAGTTAGGTCCTTCTTCTGCCCAACGGTTAGAAGACGAGTTTGACGGACAATTTATGGACTATCCAGTGGAGCAGATTTATTTGAGCGAAGCGAATAGGCGAGGTATTGGAACTTGGCTTCCTCAAGATCCCAAAGGTCAGGATCAGAGCGAGTTGGTAGGCGGTATCGATTTTGCCAAGATTCAAGAATTTGGCGATGAAGGAGATCCCCGCGTTTATAATTTTAATGGAGAATTGAATGTAGCTAATCGTGGTGTGATGGAATTTATCGAAGGTTTAAAATCGGACGAGCGTTTTTTGAGAGTTCTTCTGACTGCTACAGAGGAGAAGTCCATTAAGGCTCCTCGCTTTGGTCTTATATATTGTGATATTGTCATAATTTTGCATTCAAACGAAGAAGAATTCCGTAATTTTATGGCGGAGAAGAAGTATGAAGCCTATCATGATCGGATGCACATTCTGCGAGTACCCGCGAATTTGTCGGTTAGCGATGAAATACGAATTTATGAAAAGCTATTGAACAAAAGCGATGCCACGAAAAATATGGATATTGCTCCGAATACATTAAAGGCAGCTGCTATGTTTGCAGTATTAACGCGATTGGCAGCCCCTCCCGAAGGAGGAGACCTTACTCTGGTCAAAAAAATGAAACTTTATGATAAACAGCATGTCAAAGGATATAAGGTTGAACAAGTTCCTGATATGAAACGCAAAAACGCTGATGAAGGGATGACAGGAGCTAGCCCTCGTTTCATTATTGATCAGATTTCGGCAGCTATTTCAACTGCCCGAGATGAAGAACGGAATTATATTACTGCTTTGGATGTGCTCAGAAAACTAAATAAGGCTGTCTTTAATCGTGATACATTCAAAAAAGAACAAAAGAATCACTATGAAGCCTTAAGTGAGCAGGCTCGTAAAGAATACGACGATATGCTGCGAAATGACATCCAGAAGGCATTTTTTGTTTCATATGAAGCAGAAGCACGGAATCTCTGTGAGAACTACTTGGATCATATTCAAGCATCTTGTTCTAATGAGAAACTCCGCGATCCGGTTACAGGTGAAGAAGTTGAACTTGATGAAAAACTAATGGATTCTATTGAGGAGCAAATTGATATCAGTGAAAGTGGCAAGGAGGATTTCCGTAATGAAATTATGCGAGCCGTTGCCACTGCTTCTCGAAAGGAAAAGAAGTTTGACTACACTCAACATGCTGATCTGCGTACAGCAATTCAAAAGAAGCTGTTTGAAGAGCGTAAAAATGTCATTCGCATGACAGTAAGCACTCGAAATCCTGACAAGGAAGAACTAAAGCGTATTAATGACGTCATTGCACGTATGGTAGAGCAGCAGGGATACAGCACAGCGGCAGCCAATGCGTTGCTCAAATATGCTACGGCTCATCTATTTGACAAGTAGAGCTTATGTATACCATCTTGGCTAATGAAGTTGCTGATGTAGACAAGGGGCTTTTTCGTCAGATTGGCCGTTTTAATGGAGTAAAGGCCATGCCTCTTACGGATCAAATCTTTGCTATAAAGAGCATTCGGGCACACGAAATTGATTCCGAACTGAATTGTCAGCACAGTCTTTTTATAACACTTGATGCTAACGCAATGCATAATATGTTTCTTAAAGAAGAAGATTGGATGGAGCCTGGTTCTCTATACGAACGTGATAAGCACTACTTTGTAGAACTGCGGTACGATCATCCGCTTGGGGTAGTGAACCTTACTATGTATTTTCTTGTTCCCATTGAAGATTGCCAGTTCTATTTAAGACACATTCACACAGATGGGAACTGGCATTCTACTACTTGGGATAAACTTCAAGAAACGGGAAATTTTATATGGGTAGCACAATAATAGAGCAGGACTTTCCGCACGACATTGTCCATCGAGGACAAGGAGATGCCGAAAGACATAATAAACGTGTTGATGAGGCAGTGCGCAAGCAACTCAAGGACATCATTTCTAATCAGGATATTATTACAAGTGAAGGCAATAAGAAAGTAAAAGTTCGGCTGAAGTATCTTGATCAATATAGGTTCCGCCATAATCCCGATCGCATGGATGAGGTAGGACGCGATGAATTTGATAATCTAGAGGATGGAGAAGTCATCTCGAAGCCAGGAGAAGGAGGACAGGCTGGACCAGGGAAGCCTGGAAATGCGGCCGGAGAGGAGCTATTTGAAACCGAATACACATTAGACGAATTGACCGATATGATGATCGAGGAGCTAGAGTTGCCCGATCTTGACGAAACTAAGAAGAATGAGATTACTTCAGATGTTTTAGAATACACCGATAGACGCAAGCGAACGGGTATTGAAGCTTGTCTTGACAAAAAACAAACGCTTCTGGCTCATATTAAGAGAAGATCTCAGCAACGGGTTCCCAAGGATCAAATTATACCTGTTATTCAGGATGATTTGCGATATAAGACGTGGGAGATAGCAAAAGAACGCTATTCAAATGCTGTCATATTTTTGATGATGGATCGTTCTGCTTCTATGTGGCGGGATAAGATTTATACTGTGAAGGCTTTATATTTTTGGATTGTCCAATTTCTAAGGCGAAGATATGACAAGGTGGAGATCAAATTTATTGCTCATGATTATTTTGCAAAGGAATTAAATGAGAAAGAATTCTTCACAATAGCTGATAGCGGTGGTACACGGGTCTCTTCAGCGTATCAGCTGTGTTATGAAATAATCAAGCACAATTACCCCTCTTCTATGTGGAATATTTACTGTTTTCATTCTTCTGATGGCGATTCATGGAGTGATGAGCGTGAATGCGTTCAGATTGCCAGTGAGATTCTAGAAATGGGAGCGAATTTATTTGCCTATGCTGAAATTGATATGGATAATTATAGGGACGGAGAAGAGAGCGAATTGTATAAGCTTTTGAAAGCTGCTGGCAAGCGTAAATATCGTCGAATTCTAGTTTCTACGATTAAGAAAATAGAGGATATTCTGGATACTCTAAAAGTCTTCTTGAAACAACAGAACGTTGGAGTAAATTAATGGCTACAGAAAGACTTAAGGAACGTTTTAAGGAAATTGAAGAGTTGGCGAAAGCAGCCGGGCTTCGTCCTTACGATATTCAGTTTTTTGAAGTTCCTTCTTCTGTGATATATGAAGTCGCGAGTTATGGCTTACCCACTCGTTATAACCACTGGTCATTTGGTCGTATTTATCAATATCAAAAAACTCAGGGAGAGATGGGTTTTAGTAAGATATACGAGTTGATACTTAATAACGATCCTTCATACGCATTCTTGGATATCAACAACACTGAGACTGCTAATGTGATGATAGCGTGTCACTGTTTCGCGCACGCGGACTTTTTTGCGAACAATGTTATGTTTCGTCAAGCCGACGAGACAAATATGATTCAAGTTGCCCGGAGACATGCTGGGTTGATTGAGCAGTTGAGAAAAGATTATGGGGATGAAGAGGTAGATGAATGGCTGGATATTGCACTGGGTTTAGAACGGCATATCGACGTATATAAAGGGCTCAAGAGAAAACTATATGAGAAGCGGCATGTCAAGTATCAGGAAAGGCCAAAAGGCGAATGGGAAGATTTAGTTCCAAATGACGAGCCGCTTGTCAAAAAGGTACAAGAAGGGAATTTTCTGCCTCCTCAACCTGAGAAAGATTTACTATGGTTCTTGGCAGAGTATGCCAACTTGGAAGATTGGCAAAAGAAAATTTTTCATCTTGTTAGAAGAGAATCTTATTATTTTTATCCTCAATTCAGAACTAAAATTTGTAACGAAGGGTGGGCCTCCTACTGGCATGCCGAACTCATGCATCAGTATTTCTTAGGTAGCGACAATGAATATAATGTGAAAGATATTCGTTATGCCTTAACCTCGGAAGAACATTTGGATTTTCTGGCAATGCATGAGAAAGTCGTACAACCAGGGTTAAAGATGCCCCTTAAGATAGAGCAACCAGAAATTGATCCTCATGGGCGTCCAACTGGGCGGGTTATTAATGTGTGGAATCCAAAAATTTTAGAGAATCCCAAGTTGTTTCATTACGCAACTCGGATCAACCCTTATTACGTAGGCTTCCGTATGTTTAGGGATATCAAGGAGAGATGGGATGAGTATTATGAACAGGGATATAGAGAAGATGAATGGAAAGAAAAAATCCCCGTCACCATTGACGGAGCTACAAAGATTCGACAAGTAATGGAAGAAGAAGATGACGTGTCATTCTTTCGTAACTATCTAACAGAAGAATTGGCAGAGAAGTTGAAGCTTTTTGCATTCGGTAGTCCTAATGACTATAAAGATGATTACGGAATTCAAGATGAAATGGCAAAGAGATTCAAGGAAAATGATGATCGACATATGGGCAAAATGCCGGTAGATAAGCAGATAATTGCTAATCGGACAGTCCAAGTGCGTACTAAGGAGATTAAGGACATAGTTAACGCAATCGCCAGAACGAGAAATAATTATGGCGTTCCGTGTATTGTAGTCCGCCGAATAGACTCGGATGGCACTTTAAGATTAGAGCATGTTGCTGAAGATCTAACCAATGTGGATATACGTTACGGAGAACAGATCCTTGGTTATATCTGGAGAGTCTGGGGTAGACCAGTTGAAATGGTGAGGAAATCTTCCGGTAGTGAGGTGACGTGGCTGATGAAGTATGACAGTTCTGGGTTCGTTGTTGATCATGCTACTACAGACTATCCTGAAAGTATTGAGAAAGAAGATACGGCTTCTTCGTGGTAGGGAGAGATAATGCAAACCGAAGGAATTAACATAGTAGCCCGTGAAGTGAATGAGGGAAAAGTTCTTGTTGATGAAAGATGGGAACTATTTTCAACAAAAGAACTTCAAATTCTAGTAGATGGACTCTACACTTATGATAGCGGAATTGATCCTAAATCTGTACAAAGAATGTGTCGTGAACTATTGACTGCTTTGAATAATCGAGATGAGATCGAGGAATAAATATGCTAGTTTTTGCTCGTAAATATAGACCAAAGAGACTTCATGATTTGGTAGGGCAGGCGCCGGTAGTCCAGACACTTAAAAATGCCCTTATGAATGGACGACTGCACCATGCATATCTGTTTGTGGGGAAATTTGGTTGTGGGAAGACGAGCACGGCTCGTATTTTAGCAGCTTCGGAAAACTGCAAAGTATCGCCTGGTCTTGAACCTTGTGGAACCTGCGATATTTGTAAGTCTATCTTTGCTGGAGTTCATACGGATGTTGCTGAAATAGATGCTGCTAGTAATGCAGGAAAAGTAGATCAAATACGAGAATTGAAAAGATCTGCTAGCTATAGTCCCATTGATGGAGCTAAGACAAAGTATTTTATCATTGATGAGGCTCATCGATGTAGCCCACAGGCAGAAGAAGCTCTATTGAAGTTGATTGAGGAACCTCCTTCTCATGTGAGATTTGTCCTTTGTACGACTGAGCTGCAACAAATGAGAGGGACTATTCTTTCTCGCTGTCAAGTTCATGAATTTAAGCGCATATATTGGAGAGAAATAGCAGTATACTTGCAAAATATTATCAAACTCGAAAAATTAGAGTGCGATGATGAGTCCCTTCATTTGTGTGCTAAACTTGCTGACGGAAGTTTGAGAAATGCTTTGCAGAACCTGGAAAAGCTTGTAGGTTTTGTTGGAGGCAAAACGATTCGTGTCAAAGATGCTCAATCTGCGTTTGGCACAGTTTCAGATGTAGTATTTTATAATCTATTAGATCAAGCCATTGGTAAAGGTGGCTCCCCCGATGCAACGACTGGTTATAAGGTTATTAATGAATTATTAATGAGTGGCATGAGTTTCGATGTTGTGTGTGACGGTATTTCGGAGAATTTACGCAATATCCTGGTCGGGGTTACGACTACAGCCTGTGGTGATTTGATCAGTGTTTCAGAAGAATGCAAGAAGCGATTATTAGAACAGATGAAACATTGTAAAACCAAAATATCTGCTGTATTAAAGTCAATGAAAGGATTGGCTGAAGCCAAGATGGCGGTACAGTTTGGACTTTCTCCCGACATGGCGCTCCAAATGTGGTTTGTGGATAGTATTTTTGCATTTCAAGAATAGGAGGAAAAATTATTGGATATCCCTCGCAGTGAGGGAGATCAGACAGAAGAAAAATTTTCTGAAGAGAAAATTGCGATGCTTGTAACTGAGGTGCGTGGAACTGACTGCGAACGATCGTTTGCAGTATTGCGAAGTTACCTGTCTAATTATATCAAATTATTTGAAAGAAGATATAAGATTCCAGGTTGTGATGCGGATGAAATTGAACAAGAATGTTTGTATGCGTTGCGATATAAGGCAATTGAAGATTTCAATCCCCTGCGAGGGAAATTTCGATCTTTTGCCATCCTTTGTATGAAACGTCATTTATTTTCGATTATCAAAGGTAGCAATCAACAGAAACGTCGAGTGTTAAATGAGAGTCTGTCTCTCGATGAAGATAGGAGTGAGGGTGATAACCTCTCGCTCAATAATCTTATTACAAAAGACGAACCATCCGTGGCGGAAAAGCTGGAGAAAGAAGAGCTTACTGCTGCTACCAAAGATCGTCTTTTGTCGAGACTTTCTCGTCTAGAACAGGAAGTCTTTAAGTTGTATATTCAGCAGTACCCGTATGAGGAAATAGCTCAGGCTTTAGAAAAAGTATTCCCGCATAAAAGATTTACTAAGAAATCAGTCGATAATGCGTTAGTTCGGCTACGATTAAAAGCACAGAATATGACGATAGAATGGGATTTTTAGAGGCAAAAAGAAGGATTCTCCTGAAATGCGAAGTATAATGTATGAAGAGATTCATAGTTAACTTTAGACTGAAGGAGAAATAAAATGATCCAAATATGCAAACATTGTGATAATAAATTCGAGTCACCTCGTCATCAGGTAACAATTTGTGATGATTGCCTTTATCAGAATTGCGTATCCTGTGGGACTCGTTTCCGCACTACTACTCAACAGAGACGAAATCCTAAATGGGGTAAATTTTGCTCGAAGAAATGTTCTACCCGCTTTGAAAAGTCCATGAGATTTAAGAAAAATGGGTACTGGTGTGTTAAGGCAGAGGGTCATCCTAAGGCGTATGAGCGTGAATATTATTATGAGCATATTTTGGTGGTTGAAAAGAAACTAGGACGCTATCTAAAGAAGGGCGAATGCGTTCATCACGTAGATGGGAATAGGTTAAATAATAATCCTGACAATCTGGAGCTTCACACTAGACATAGTCATTCGAGCTACCATTGGCCGGTAGTAAGTACGAGCGAAGATGTGGGAATTGATTATTCTGAGCATGTCAATATGCGACAGCCCCAAAAAACACTCATCCTGAGTGGTTACCGATATGTATTTGATCCTGATAATCCAATGTCAGATCGGAAGGGATACGTTCCAGAGCATCGTAAAATAATGTCAGAATCGATCGGGCGGACGCTAAAAAAAGGTGAGGCTGTAGAACATGTCAACAAGCAGCGAGATGACAATCGTCTTGAAAATCTCAGGTTAATAAATCGCCCTTTCGCTGGTAGTTCTCTAAAAAGGAAGTTAAAAAATTCTGGTAAGACTATTGATGATAAGGGGTATGTGCGATTATGGAATCCAAATCATCCTATGGCTTTTTCTGATGGCTATATCTTGGCTCATCGTATAATAATGGCAGAGCATTTGGGTAGAATGCTCAACTCTGACGAACACGTTCATCACGTAAATGGCAATCGTCAGGACAATAGGATTGAAAACTTGGAACTGGTTCATCGAAGGGATCATCCGAGTAAACATTTTAGGAAATAACATAATGAACGATGGTAGAAGTTTGTTGAAAAAAATTAGGGAAGATTCAGTAGACATAGAAAATTCTTTTTCCAAGAATCACGATGCATTTATCAATATTTGTAGACAGCTAAGCGATGTCGCCAGACAAGAGAACTTGCAATTCCTCTATTCAAAAAAGGCGTGCGCTTATGATCTAATAATAAATATGAAATCTGGGGCGGCTGTGACTGCATCTGTGATAGTTATGCCGGATGGTTTATATTCTCAGAAGGAAACCTATGCTGCGTACCAGCGGGAGCTTATTGAGCTAAGTCCAGATGGCATTTTAAGATTACTCATAACTCAGGCGTTGCCGAAAGGAGAAAAATAATGGGTATCGGAGAAATGGGACAAAAAGTATCTTTTTTGAAAGTTCTTGTGTCGAGTGAGCCTATTGATGACATACTTGCATTTGAAGAGGCAGATATTATTGTTACGCCGGATGGAAGAGTGTCAAAAAATCGTTATGGAAAAACGACTCCAGAACATATGGTTGACAAACATTTGCCGCAGTCGAGTAATCCACCACGTATGCCGACTCACATATTGGGTCCACCTGAACAGACTACCACTGTTACTGGTGGAGGATGTACATTTGCTATGTCAGAAGGGGGTGATTGTGAACATGCTATCGGTTTGCCAGGCAAATCCATCCCAGGACAACATGACGGGCCGGATAATACCGTAGATGAATATGGCAAGCCCAATGGTTGGTGTTGGTCATGCTGGAAATCACACCAAATTGATGAACTTCGTAAATTAGTACAAGCATTACAAGCATGGCAAGATGTAGCAGCTGAGAGTAATCGAAATGTTTCGGCATATCTTAAAGAAGAGTTTCCGTCGTTGGATTTAGACGGTGGAATGCCTGTTGGCAATGTTCGTAAAGTTGTGGATTACTTAACCTTGCTGATAGAATCGAAGCTTGTAGAAGAGACGTTGTCTGCATCGGAGGCATTGTACGGTTTTTGTGGCTGGCTTACAACTCAAAATGCAGTCACAAAGATGTCCAGATCTCACGATGCTGGCTGTATAGCTACACTGATAGATACGTTTTGTAAAAAGAACAACCTACCAGAGCCTAGAGGTCATTGGGAGAAACAATTGGAGCATCCCTCGCCTTTGGCTAATACACCGCGTCCCGACAAAGTTGGCTGGAACTCTCCAGAGGTTAAACAGTTGAAACAGTGGGCAGGAGTAGCTCTTAAGAAATTATCGGGTGATTTGTCGAATGATAATGTTGCTGGTGCAAAGCAGATTTTAAAGAGGCTCGTAGACTAACTCTTTGGATGCCGAGCTAATCTGTTGTATAATTGATTGGCTCGGTATTCATTGAGAGAGAATCATGAAATATATAGTCGAATCTGATAGCGGTTGTGTCGAAATTGATTGTAGCGGTTTTACAGTGACTGAGTATGGATGTTTGCGAATGATACTGCGTCTATCCGGCGGCGGGGAGTACTGCGCTGCTTTCGCTCCAAATGCTTGGAATAGGGTATATCGCAAGGGACTTGAAGGTATTGAAAAAGGAGAAAAATAATGGGTATCGGAGAAATGGATCTTGTAGATCAAAAGATTAAAGAGATAAAAAGTAAAATTGACACTCTCAAGCGAGCTAAGGATTTGTGTTTTTCGAAGGCTGATTACGAATTGGCGGCAAGTATTAGGGGTCAAATTGATGCGCAACAGCAAAAGTTGCAGCGTCTAAAGAAGCGTACCTATCAATCCTACGGCGTGGCAGCCCGTCGCCTTCGAGACGAGAAGCCAGAAACAAAGACGGCAGTTGTAATGAAGAGTCTGGCGAACAGTCTCAGTCCCGATGCTCCGGCTGTTCCTAAGCGAGTTTCCGAAGCCGAAGTGAAAATGGTTGAGGGGATTCACAACGCTAAGCAAGTTTCGGGCGAACAATCTGAACCATACTTTAATTCGCGTGAAATTACCCAGATGAGCAAAGCGTATTCTCGTTCTCGCGAAGCTTTAGGAAAGATCATTCATTTGACGAATCCTGAGACTCCAGGCATTTATGAAGCGGACAGAATTGAAGAGATTAACGTCCTGGCGCGTGAAGCTCAAAGGCTTACACCGCATTCGGCTGATAAATGGAGCCACAATCAGCCCAAGACGATGGGGGTACTCTGTATAGGGAGTCCTGTACCTACAAGCGATGGGAGACTTATTGCTGCTCCAAAAGGCTGGGAAGTGATTCGGGGCACCAAATCGATCTACGTTCTTGCTACCGAAGCCTTGGAGAAATTATCGGGTGATTTGTCGCATAATAATGTTGCTACTGCGAAGCAGATCCTAAAAAGGATTGTTGGATAATAAATAGGAGAATCTAAAATGATATATGTAGTTGAATGCAAAGATGGTAATTTTGAAGTTGAGGCTGATAAGTATAAAATTGGTCTGACAGGTGAGTTATCGTTTACGAAGGAAAAGGGTCCGGGCCCTGAAAACAATGAGTATATTGCTACCTTTTCTAACTGGAATAATGTATACTGTAAGGGTGATAGTGTGGAGTTTATTCCACATAAATTCGAGGCAGGGACTAGTCGGCGTGCGATTCGGCAGCCAAAGTCGAAACCATGAAGCGAGAAACGGCTTTATGAATAAGATAGAAATACTGAAACTTGAAACTGTAATTGCTGAAGTGCGTGACGAATATAATAGAGCCACAGCTAAATTTGGGCCCTTTAAATCGGGTCATGAAGGCTATGCAGTTATTTTGGAAGAGATGGATGAATTGTGGGAAGGGGTCAAAAACAACGATTCTCGCAACATGAAAGAAGAGGTCGTCCAAATAGCTGCTATGGCGATTCGATTTTATGTAGATGTGATAAAGAAACAGGAGACTGTAAATGAAAGTGCAAATTAAGAAAAGTTTGTTGATTGATGCCTTGGAGAAGATCGCTCATGTTTCTACAAGGGCTCTAGTGCCTGATTATAATCACAATGGTCTAACAACCGTTGAAGTTCGGCCGAAAGAAGTACTTTTTTCCGGATCAAATGGACATTTGTCTGCTCGTTATACAGTGACGGCTACGGATGACACTTCTATTTCCGCAAATAATAAACCAGGTGTGGCTACGATCGACTCGCTGAAATTTCGAGATGCGGCGAAATGTATTGCGACACAAGATGACTCGGCTCCTCTGACTCTTTCGGTGGAAAAGGGATCACTCGTTATTGAGGACGCTTCTTCGAAAAGGAAGAAGAGAGTCAAGCTGCCTATTGACACCTATAACCATCCGAAGCAAGAAATTCGACGTCCGTCAGATGCCACAGCTCATGTCTTTGAATCTGATCATTTCATTGCGGCGGTTAATCTCGTTTCTCCTTTCGTTTCTCGCAAAGGGTATAAGCCTGAATACACGATGTTGTTGTTCCACTGGATCAACAACGAAGTTAGGTTTGTTTGTGGTAACGGTTCTATCTTTGGTTTGTACACTGTTCCACAACATTCTGATGATAAAGCAAGTGGAGAGAAGAAGCGATTGGTACCTGTGGATCAAATTCTTATTATAAACAGTTTAATTCCAACCTCGCAAGATGTCACTGTCTTCTGGGACAAGCAGATTAATATGTACCTAGAAGTCGGACGTCTACAGATGTCTCTTAAGGGCATTCCCGATCCTCCTTATATTGCTTATGACACGAATGCTTTCAGGTTTGAAGAAGCCAAAGCAATTATCGATGTCAAAGTAGAGGATTTGCTCGAAGCGACTAGCGTGGTCTCAGTTTTGCATGATAAAGAGAAAGAGGGGCAGGGTGAAGCATTGTCGTGTTTTATGAAGACTCCGAGTGCTGATGGGCTGATGAAGTTAGAAATCACGGAGAAGCTAAGTAAGTTCCAGTGTGAATACGAAGTGCCTATGTCTAATTTTCATGATTTAGGGCAGGTATCATTCAACTCTTTATATGCTAACTCTTTCTTGCAACAGCCCGCAGCGTTGGCTCGACACTCCTATCTGCGATTCTATCTCATTGATGAGAAAGGAGTCATGATTGTGAGAGATGCGGACTTGTTGGACGAAAAAGACAGTAATGGGATAGTTAAAATCAAGGACGAACCAGATGGTAGTATATTAACATTTTTCTTCTCAGATATGCACACCACAGGAGAAGAATACGACGATGGCGACGAAGGCTAAACAGGTTCACATTTTTTGGATATTTGGTAATCTTCGTCAAGCCAAAGCGAAGTGGAAATCTCTATGTAGTTATATTGAGCAACATGCAGGTGTTGCTCCTAACGTCGAAACGATTCATTGTGGATCGAATCCTGAGAATGTCACCGATTCTCAGCGTTTATCAACCCTGAAAGATGTGATTCATGTTCTTCGTACTAAAGATATGTTTAGTGATCGTCCGCGAATTCTTCGCGTAGTAGGCATCCCAGAAGATTATCAGGATCTGATGCATTATGTCAATGTGCCAAAGCCTCAGAATTTGCTAGTCTTTTGGGGGCCGCCTGGTTATTACAAACTTGGGTCAAAGAGATGGATTTCGTTAAAACCCACGAAGATATTTAAGTTCATAAAGAGTCACGGCAAGGTATATGAATTTCCTATTGAGGTAGCTTCAGGCAACGAAGCAGTGACTTCGGCGGTCGATATCGCAGCAGAGAAGAACAAGATCTTAAGTCGTGATACTGCGAGACTTCTTATTAGGCGGCAAGGGCGAAATTTGGATCGTTTGGAAAATAGCATAGAACAGTTGGCTACTTATCAGACAGGCAAAGAGATTACTTCTCAGGATGTGAAGGCTTGTTGTAGAGAGACGTTTCAGGGTACTGTGTGGGAGTATATCAATAGTATAGATAAAGGCGATCATGAAAGAGCTTTAGCTTATCTTCAGTGTCTATATGAAGAGGAACCAGAGGTAGGAGAGTCGTTTTACGGAATATTGCGTAAAGTCTTAGGAGCGTTGCGTCAGCATTTTTTATTCTTGGTTCTTGCAAAAGATTCGTCTGGCGGTTCCATAAATGCTAAGTTGATTGAAGAGGCTGCGAAAGGGTTTAAGAAATTTACTCCTACTCAGTTGGCACAGATTCAAAATGGTGAAGCTATAGAGTTGTCAGATTGGTTTTCGGGGGCTTACATTAAAAGCAAGATCAGTAACCCTGGATTTACACGGCTCTTGGGAAAGCGTAAGAGTCAGCTGTATAGTGCATTACGAGAGTTACTTTTTTGCACTTTTATGGCGAGACAAAATAGTGGAAGTGAAGCTTATTTGCGGCTATGCTTTGACGTATTCACTTTGGTAGTTTGTGGCAAGATTAGTCCAGACCAAGCTGCTATGGCACGCGGCCATCGACGGAAGTATTTGGTATGATAATCAACGGGAATCTATTTAATGCTAAAGAAAAATACATTTGTCATCAGTGTAATTGTGTAACACACAGGGCAGCCCATTTATCTGCATCGATGTTTGCTCGATTCCCTTATGCTGATGTTTATTCTGGAAGAACTGATCCAGATGAGATGGGAACAATCGCTGTTCGTGGGAATGGCAATGAGAAGCGATTTGTAATTGGAATGTTCGGCCAGTTTTACCCTGGGGAAGTTAAGTATCCTAGTAGCACAAAGGACGGGTACGAGGCTCGCATCAAAGCATTTCAATCGTGTTTGACAAATGTTTCACTGATCGAAGATTTGGAATCAGTAGCGTTTCCGTGGGGCATTGGGTGTGGAGCAGCAGGGGGTAATTGGGAAAAGTATCTGGCTATGATACAGCACTTTTCTAACCATGTTGACGTACCTGTATGGGTGTACAAACTGGATGTATAATAGATAATGTCATGGAGTATTAAGGATGCCAATCTGTCGTCTCTTCTACAGATTCAATATGTTTATGAGGATGCTCTTTCTTGGCATTGTTTGATTCATGATGAGCGCATGGAGTTAGTAATGGCTCTTCAAGAGATTGATCAGCTTATAGAGGAAAAGAAAAATGAAAGAAATAGAAATAACGATAGATCAAGAAGGTAACACCGAAATAGATCTGAAAGGGTTTAAAGGAAAGGGGTGTAAAGATCTTACGGATGAGTTAGTAAAATCATTGCAAGGCACTGTCGAGAAAAGGACTCAGAAAGCCGAGTTTTATAAGCCTGATGCTGAGACTAAGGTGAAGCAACGCACTAAGTTTTGATCATGCCTGAAATCACTATAAATCCTGATGGGAGCCTCGTCATACCGCGAGGTACGCCCTCGGAAAATCAATTCTTCTCTGAGTTACTGCAAGATGTACTCAGTTTTGAACAGATACAAGAAATAAGAACTTTTTTTGCCTTTTCTGCGGAAAACGAGCGATTAGTCGGCAACTCGAATTTATGCGGATAGACACAAATATTGTTTCTGCAAGGATGTTCTGTGCCAAAATGAGTATAATGGTACAGAACGCTTGTAGAGATGATATATGGCTAAATATACTATATTGGGATTTGATCCGGCGAGTATTCGGAATATTGGTTGGTCTGTAATAGAGTTAACCCAAAAGCCGAGTAAGACTGCAAAAATCCACAATTGGTATGGTGGGACGTTCGTTCTTTCCTGTATGGAAGAGCGTTGGCAGGTCTTATGGCCAATGTTTGTCTTGCTAGACACGTTCCTGACTGGTAAAAGCCCCGATTTGGTCATTCTTGAGAAAACTAATCAGTTTGCCCAAAAGAGTGGTGGATTTATTACAGGACAAGTTTCTCATTGTATGGGAATAATCTATGCAGTGTGTGGTAAGCACAATGTGCCTGTAGAATTCGGATTTCCTACTAGTGTTAAAAAAACTGTCGCAGGGCATGGACGAGCTACAAAGAGTATGGTCAAACAAGCCACGAAATCCATTTTGGAACAAAATGGAGTAGATGATGTAAAATTTGATTCGGAGCATATGGCGGATGCCTCTGCTACGATTTTGCACTGTCTAATACAAAAGGGAGTTATTGCACCTTTAAGCGATTTTCCAGACTTTCCAACACCAAAGGAGGGCAAATGATGGACGGCAGACGGACAGCTTCAAGTGAAGAACGACAGCAAACTGAAGCCATAAATAAAACACTCAAGGTGTCGAGCTATTTGGATGAAGTGTTTGAATCAATTCACACTGGAGCACCTCCTAAGGTCAACGTTCCAAATTTCAAAGAGCCGACTAAAGGTGAGGTTATGGCTGCGGCTCATTCTGATACTCCTCTTCCATATGAAGCAGAGGGATTGAGTATGAATTTCGATGAACTTTATAAACTTGGAGGTGTCTCTGATATTCCCGATTCGGCGGAATCCCAATTTGCCGCTCCTAGGGCTCCTACTGCCCCTGCTGCGAATCGTCCAACTTGTACGCAAAATCAATGGAGGGCTATCAGAAAGTACCCTGGGTTGGTTGAGTTTCTGGGACAAAGTCAGGGCGAGAAAGTCGCGCGACAAATTAGTGAGCAAGTTAATGTCATTTTAGCAGAAGTAATTGAAAAGAATTCCCGAGAAGCGAATGAACATGCTATTCTTTGTGAAGCAGATCGACAGAATCTTAAACAATATTTTCAAACTGATGATTGGATTTGTAGAGTAACGGCTTCTGGCCCATTTTCCGGAGAAGATGCTATTTTCTATAGTCGCGAACAAGATGTAGCATGCGTTCTTAGGAAGAGTGGTAGTTCTGATGGTCCTGTTAAATATGCAGATATAAGTTCTAGATTCAATATTATTTTTGAAGTGTCTATGGTAAAAAAGCAAGCGGATACTGAGTCTATGGAGAAAACAGATGAAGAAGTTACTGAAGTTAGCGACTCTACCACTGTTGATTCTGATTAGCGGTTGCTCCACATTGAGTCCGTCTTTTATTACAGTGGTTCAGGATCATCGTACCGTAACTACTGAAACGAATACTGCTATTATTAACACTTTGCGAGATGAGTGTGAGGCCGAGACTGATCCGATAAACTTAGAAGCTTGTGAAGACTTAATTGAGAGACTTCAGATAATTTTCCACCAAGCGGTAGCCATTGAGGATTATGTTATGGACAAGGCCACAGAGGAAGACTTGGCACTTTATATACGATCGAAATGGAGGGCACATCCATGAGTTTTTTGGATACTTATGTAAAAAAGTACCGACTTGATAAACTTGGTGCTAAGACCAAAAAGAATCTAGATAAGATCGAGAAGAAGCTGGATGCAAGGACGAAAAAGGCAACTGGCAAGCTGTCTTTTGAAGAAGCTATCAAAGATCATGCGAATGTTATTGCCGATCTGATAGAGCGCGTTTCTAAGCACTTCGGTGGATGGAAGCTTAGTTACAAAAATGCTTTGTCGTCCTTTCGATTTGTGATCAGTATCGCTACGGAAGTTTATCAAATTGTAGAACAGATCAAATCTTCGATAGTTTCTCCTGGAATGAATAAACAGGAAGCCGATACGGCTAAAATGGAATTTGGGAAAGATCTAGTTTGGTTTGTATGGATGACAGTCGGCCCCCTTGATAAAACGCTTACATGGGTGCCCTTCAAGAGAACTATTGAGAGGAAATTGGTACGCTGGATAGCCGGTATGGGGTTAGATGCCGCCATGGATCTCTTCCAGACAAACAAGGAAATAACTTCATTTGCGGTGAATAATACTGTGGAGCACACTAAAGCATTATGAACTGGTTTCTTAGAACAGCATCAGACGAAGCACGAATCTCAAATAATATTGAGCGATTAGAAAAGTTACGTCAACAAGTTCATGACCTGGCATATTTCGGTACAGCCTCTGGAAGTGGGGGACATGTAGCCCTTCAACGACTATTAGATCATAAGGTCGTACTTGGGCGTCCTTTAGTTAAAGAAAAACTAAAAGAAGCTCTGATAGGTGAAAATAATCAAAAGATAGCACTAGATGCCCCCACTCGCTTTCAGAGGATCTTGTTCGAAGCGGAAAGATTAGTTGAATTTGAAATTGGTAAAGAACGAAAAGTACTGCGTTCTCTTGAGTAGGAAATGTCAATGAAGCCATATGATGCGGCTTTTAATGATCAGATAGAGTTTCTTTTGCAACAGTATCGACAGGGTAATGTGAAGTCAATCCCTGATTTGATGAAGCTGATAGAAATGGCTTATGGCGATTATATTGACTTCCGTCCGGGTGAATTGCCAGAAGTCAGGCACAATATAGAGGACAAACATGGAGAACGAACAATACAACAATCTAGCTCAGTCCAAAAAGAAGGCTGAAGAAGGTGATGCTTTTCTAATTCCCGCTGTTGAAAAAACACACGACTTATATTTCAAAAAGATAACTGAGCTACAAGCAGGTGATGTAATCGTCAAATCACATTGCAAACTATGTAATCATCCCTTGCGAGCTGAAGCAGAGGCTAAATGGGAAAGCACAAAAGGTTCTCACGGAAGAGGCAATTATCGCATGGTCTTGCGGTTTTTGAATGAGAAAACAACCGATATTAAATTCAATTATCCCAATGTTCTAAACCACTTGGCAAATCATTATGAGCAACAGCAAAAACGAATGCAGTTACGTGAATATGGAACTCATCTCAGCGAAATAATGAATTATAAAATAGCCAAAGAACAGTCTTTTGAATTGATGAAGCAAGCATTGCAACTCAAATTTTTCGAAGCAGCGGCTGATCCACATTTGGAATCTCCCAAGCAAGCTGACATGATGACCAAACTCACGAAATCTATTCTGGAGATAGAATTAGCCGCAGCAAAACTTCGTGGAGATATTGACACTATTGACATATATAAGCAAAAATTTCAAAATCTTATTGTTAATCTCATTTCAGGTGAAGGAGATAGGGATAGACAACGAGAGATGTTGGAAAAAATAGATAAATTTAAGGATGAAGTAGTTCAATAATGTCCAAATACTGCCAGATTTGTGGTAGAGAGCTAACAAAGAGCGCCGGGCCTATTGGTCCAAAATGTTTACAGAAATTGAAAGGAAAGTCTTCACGCGGAACTAGACTTTCTAAAGCCCAATATATTAAGATGGCTGCTAAACACGACATGTATGGAGATTTAAATGGACAAGAAGAAGATGAGTCAACAAGCAAAAGTTCTGAGGAACAAAAAGTTAGCTAGAATGATTGCTGTCGCTAAAGCTATTCGGCCGAAAGTGCAGGATGGAGTGGTTAAATATGATACTACAATTGCGCAAAAAGCGAAAGAACTTCGAACTTTTGCTTCTCCACCAACGCCTCGAACAGTGAGAGAAGTAGGCCCGAGAACTCAGCCTACTGAACGACAGCAAGTTCAAACACAACAAAAGATTAATCCTCATCAAGTCGTTCAAAAGAAAAAGGGATGTCCTGGATGTAGGCGCAAAATGGGACAAAGATGAAAACTAAGCAACAATTGAAAGAACTTCGAGTCCAAGTGTTGAAACAATCGATAATCAATGCGAAAAAAAACAAGAAAAAGCGAGGGTGTGGATGTCGAAAGAAGGGTTAACTAAAGAAGCTATTGCTGTGTTCAGCCCTACTGATCCGTGGGAAAAAGCGATACAAGATGCAGCTAAATCTACTACGGATAATTGGCTACCCGCTTTCCCTTGTAAATTATTGGCAAAAGCAGTTGTTTCATTACAATGTAATAATGGCTGGTTAAATGAAGAAGAACTAATGCCTGCTCGGGCATTCCATTTATTTAATCCGTCTCTTATCTCCAATAAACAACACCTTGTCTTCGTTACCCATCTTTTGTTTCTAAGAGACATATTGGAAAATAACGAGATCAATGCTCAACTACATGAACCAATATCGTTTATGACTCGTCCTCTGGCTCACTTTTTATTTCGGCATTGTCCAGTCCATATCTGTTTGAATTCAGATTTGCTTCACGCTGCTAATAGTAAGGCAGAATTTGTACAAGTGGCTGGTTTTGTGATTGCTCCTAAGGATAACATTTCAATTCAGGGGATACAAGATATACATTATCATGGCGACAGAGACAAAGTTGATCAGTTCCTCGATATTAAAGATGAAGTAATAGCACTTCAAAAAGCAGCTGCTCAAATTGAGATGGATGAATTTGGAGAAGAGACGTTATATTCTTCTGAACATTTTAGGGCATTGAGACCTCAGGATCGTATTTGGGATAAGGAAAAAAGATTGGAAGCGGTTATTGACGAAATAGAGCCAAGTTCTAATGGTGATGTTCGAGTGGAGTATGAAAATGGTGATTTCCGTCGATTGTCTAAGGAAAATTTTGATGCATCTTTCATAGTATTGCCCAAGGAGTCTAACAATGCCGTATAATCATAAAGAAGTATCTGGAGAAAAATACCCTATTCAAATCGGCGGAAAGATGCTGGAGTTAAATGAAGGACAAATGGGAGAGCTGATAAAGAAAAAGATGAAATCCAACATGGCTATTATGAAAGTGTTTGATGATTTCGATGTAAGCCCTGATCATTTAGGTAAGCTACAAATTGAGATTTGTGATGACTTGGATGGAAGGTATGCCGAAACGGATGAGACTAAAATGTCTCTAGATAAGAGTTTATTTGAGGGTGGTAAATTCATGGAGGAGAAATTCTTTATTTGTGCCCACGAGATAATTCACTGGCTCACGCGCACGCGGGAATCGAGAGAATACTTCGCGGACAATGAGGAAAGAGAGGGGTTCTTGCTTAGTATCGCTTATGAAATGGAAGAAGGGACTCCTTTTGATGTTTTATATAATCGTATATTTCCGAAAATCGAATTTCACTTCCATGACGCAGATTCTGCGGCAAAATTTTTCTACGGGTTGGTTGGAAAAGCCAAAAAAATGTTAAGATCATAGAGGGATTCTTCCTGGTTCGTAGTATAATTAAGTGCGAACCGTAGAAGTGGATTTGGAATCGATCTTGACTGTTGGGAATATGACAAGAAATGACTACCATCGCCAGCCGGGGGTAAGCTCTAGTTGCTTAATCCGCTTTTGTGAGAGTCTTTTTTGCCCTTTCTTTTTTGCTGCGCGTTGAGTACCAATCCATCTTCCTAGAGTCTTCTCCGTTATATTTTTACTATGTTCGGACGGAGATCGTTTATTCTTTTGGACAAACTCTATTAGCTTTACATAAATTGCATTCCACTGATCAGAAATAGGTTTCCAATGCCACTCAGGTATCTGTTCTAGTTGTTTTGTCCGCGTTTTGGATAGTCTCTTTTGCTTTCTCTTTTTTGCTGAGCGTTGATTGGACATCCATGTTCCCAGGAATTTCTCCTTTGAATTTTTGCTTATTGTAGATGGGAAACTTCTGTTCTTTTTGATAAATTCCATGAGTTGTGCATAAGCGATATCCCATTGATTATCTAGAACACGCCAACTCCATCCAGGTATTTGCTCTATCCGCTTAATTCTGTCTTTCGAAAGTTTTCCCTGATTCTTTCTAGTGCGTTGAATTTGACTCCAATTGCCTAAAGTTTTTTCCTCTTGATCTTCCCTGGTTTGAGAGGGGAATCTTTTATGTTTTTCGATAAATTCTATTAAATTCGAACAAATCTCATCCCATTTGTCATCAAAAACCTTCCAACTCCATCCAGTTATTGACTCCAACTTTCTTATCTTGTCTTTAGATAATGTTCCTTTGTCGTATGCTACGCGCTGAGTTCGGGCCCATATAGCTGAAGCAGCTTTCTTTTGATCTTTGCTGGTTCTAGATGGGAGATTTGGGAGTTTTTTGAACTCTGCATATTTTACATCCCATTTGTCACTGTTGTATTCTGGTATTCGCTCTAGCTGCTTAATTCTGTATTTTGAGAGTTTCCCTTTCTTCCTTGCAGTTCGTTGAGTTGTGATCCATACCCCTAGAACTCTTTCTTTGGGGCGATTCGCGATAGGAAGTCTCCCATTTGTTTTGACAAATTCTATCAGTTTTTCATAACTTGTATTCCATTTCGTGAGGAAAGCATCCCAGTTCCATCCTGTCAATTGCTCTAGCTTTCTAATGTGGTCTGGTGAGAGTTGTCTTTGGTGGTATGCTTTTCGTTGGTCTAAAACCCATTGTCCTGCGAGTTTCCTCCTTGGATCATCTTTGTCCTGTGAGGATGGGAATTTAATTTCGCTCATTTCCATTCCATTTCCATCCAGGCATTTGCTCCATCTGCTTAATCTGCTTTTGTGATAGTTTGCTTCGTCTGTACTTTTGACGTTGAGTACTTACCCATGTTCCTAGATTGCTTCTGCTTGGCGGAAATTTGTCATTTTTTTTCACGAACGTTGATATTTTTTTATAAGTGTTGTTCCATAGATCAGAAGTAGGATTCCAGCTCCACCCAGGTATTTGTTCTAGTTTATTAAATCGTTGTGGATTGGGATTGTTTTTATACTCTCTTCTTTGGTTTGAAATCCACTGCCCTAAGGATCTTTCTTCTTGGGAGTTTTTGCTTGAAACAGCCGGAAATTTTCTATTTTTCTTCACAAACTTCAATACTTTTTCATAACTTGTATTCCATCGTTCGGAAACGGGGTTCCATTCCCATTTTGGTATTCGTTCTATCGTCTGAATCTTATCTTGTGAGAGCTTTCCTCTTTTGTGTTTCTCGCGTTGTCTGTGAACCCATACTCCAAGCTCATGTTTTTTGCTGTGTTGTGGTGGCAGTTTCCCATTTTTTCTAACGAATGCAACTGTTTCGTTGTGTTTTCTGTTCCATTTATCAACAATACGGTTCCAACTCCATCCTGGAATTTGATTCAATTTCTCGATTTTTTCTTGTGGCAGAATTCCTCTGTTGTATGCTTTGAGTTGACTGTCAATCCACATTCCTAGAAATCTTTCTCTTTGTTTTTTGCTGTGTGAAGACGGAAATCTGCCATTCTTTCTGGCAATTTTCAATAGCTCCAGATAAACAGAATTCCATTGTTGGGAGACAGGTTCCCAGCTCCACCCTGGTAATTGCTCTAATTTTCTTACTCGTTCGTTTTGGAGAGTTACCCTGTTCCTGCGTTGTCTTTCAATCCAATGTCCCATCGCGCTTCTCTTTGCTTGATTATTCCGTCTTGATGGGTATTTGATTCTGCTCATTTTTTACCCGAGGAACCATCCAGGTATTCGTTCTAGTTTAACAATACGTTCTCTTGAAATGTTGCCTTTCCTTTTAGATGCGCGTTGACTCGCAAGCCAATTGCCTAAAATCCTTTCCTCTGGATCTTTACTAACTTGAGATGGGAGCTTTTTTCTAACGAAGATTGCTAACTTCTTATATTTTGCAAGCCAATTATCACCATGAAGATTCCAACTCCATCCAGGTATCTGTTCAAGTTTTTTGGACCGTTCTAGTGAAAGTTTTCCTTTCTTGATTCGCTGAGTTGAATTCCAAAAACATAAAGATTTTTCTTTTGGACGGTTCTTAGAGGGGAATCTTTTATGTTCTCTGACAAATTCCAATACCTGTTCATAAGTTAAGTCCCATTGGTCTGCACGGGACCAAGTCCATCCTGGAATTTGTTCTAGATTTTTAATCCTCTTCTGCGAGAGTTTCCGGTGTCTGTACATCCCCCGTTGTGTATGAGCCCATGTTCCAAGTATTCTTTCTTCGGAATCATTGCCACTTTCTTCTTTATGTCGTCGTAAAGGGAGTCTTCCATTTTTCTTCACGAATTCCAATGTTCTGTCGTAAAGAGAGTCCCATGCAATAGTGAGAGCATTCCAACACCATCCTGGAACTTGTTTTAATTTATAAACTCGCTCCTGTGACAACTTGCCCTGCCTATGGTCTCTGCGCCTATTTGAAACCCATGTGGCTAAAACCTTTTCATGTTCATTTTTGCTATATTGCAAAGGAAGTCTTTTGTTTTCGCGAACGAACGAGACTAATTGTTCATAAATTGCACCCCATCGTGCAATTCGAGCATTCCAACTCCATCCAGGTATTCGTTCTAATTCATTAATCCGTTCTTCTGATAGCACTCCTAGGTTATATGCTGTGCGTTGATGTGAAACCCATTTCCCTGCAACGCTGCGTTGATTTGGAAATTTAATCATGTTTAGGCACTGATTTTCTGAAATTCGGCAGTTGGGTTATCTTCCTTTAAGATCGCAATCAGCTCGTTGTATCTTTCGGTCCAGTCTTCGCCTTCCAGAATGTTTCGTATAATCTTAAAATCCCTCGCATTGATCTTGCCAAAGTAGATAGATTGGTTTGCATGCTCTATGATTTTGTCGAAATTGTGCTTCTGTCTCAGAAAAGCAACACTGATGGAAGGTCTCATTTCATGAGGGACTAGTCTGCGTACAATGAGTGCTACAAGCCCGCTAATCACATCATATTGCGTCGTCGTATCGATGTCGTATTTTCTACATATCTCTTTCCCCGCCGCCCGAAGATTCTTTTCAAAATTCTTTCTGGTTCTGTCTTCTGGAGCAAGATTTTCGTATGCCGCTGCCATATCTTGAAAAATATCAGTTTGATGTCTGCCTAAGATCGATCCGAGAGTGCTGCCTGTCCTTTTGGACCTTGATTTCGCTTTGTCGGTTTTCAATAGCGGACAGACCATAGCATTGACTAGTTCGTCTGTCATCATTGTGACTAGCAGGACATTTGCCCTGTCGGAAATCAGTTCTCGTTTGGTTAGACCTGTTTTGGGGCTTATAAATCGCGGCACGTAGTTATAGGCGATGATGTCCGTTTTGCCTTTGTATCTTCGGAAGGGGCGACCAATAGTTTGAATAGCAAGAGTAATTGCTGTCTCTCCCGATGCATTATGAAGCCGATCACAGGGGCACCAGTCTGTTCCTTCCCTTCCCAACTGACACATCACGATTACTCTAAATTTGGGCGGATTTTTAGCATCTTGTTGTTTCGGCTCTGCTAGTAATCGTTTCTTGTTTTTGCTCTGCGTTTTTCGGGTGATCAGATCGAGAACTTCTCCAGGAAATAGTTGTTCTAATGCTTTTAACAGCCGCAGATATTTTTTTCCATCTTCTCTCCATTTTATTCCGGTAGAAGGCACTGTGATAGCGTGTCTATGGTTCGGTTCTGCCTTGATATTGGCAATGATACGAGGAATGGGACTTCCATTGATGGAGTATTCTTCCCATTGTAGGTTAAAATGTTCAACTCCTAGGGTTGCAAAATGTTTTTCCCACGGAAGATGATATTCCACGAATTTGCTTCGTACCTCTTTCGAAAGTACGTAGGAACGATCACTTCGAAAAAAGGTTGCTGTTGTTAGATGTAAGTGAGATGTTGACTCTTTGCTGTTTATGATGAACGTGCAAACTTCTCCAAATCCTGTGGAGTTGCCATTTAAGAGATCAAAGTCTTCTTCTTCCGCAAGAAGGACATTTTTTATGTGATGGCATTCATCTCCTCTAAGAGTGAGGTGTTTTATGGCTTTCCTTTTTTGCTGCGTAGTCATCTTGTTCCACGCAGCAACTAAAGCTGCATGGGTGGCGATTGCGTTAAGCCCACTAATGTGTCTATCTTGATATCCTTTGGATAGTTTGGCAGGAGATTTCAATAGCCATTCTATTAGCCTGCTAACTCTAGAACCTTGGGTGTCGCAAAAGTTATCTTGAACTCTCCACTGGTACTTTTCTCCGCGAAGTATTATGCTTTGGTATCTCAATTCGCCATCAGCTACGAATCCTTTATGGATATGTTCTTGAGGAACAACAATGAGTTGTTTTTGGGTATAGCTGCTCTTGATGATTTCATCGATCGCTAAACATACCTGTAGAAAGGATTTTCCTGAACCGCAAAACGCGGTAACAAGTCCAAATCTTGATCCAGAAACTTCTTGGAAGGCAGCGATTTGCCAATCCCATAGTTCTTTGAAAAATTCGTCGGGTAAAAAAAGTTTCAAAGTTTTGGCTGCTGCGGGGTTGTGCTTTCCGACACTAAAATGGTCAAGGCTCATTTGTTATCCTTTACAAAAACCAACGACATCATATGTGTGTACCCCGTAGCATTATATTCGAAACCCGGAATGTCTCTTCTCCATTTTTTAAGTTCAAACGATCCCATGCTTTTGCAGATTAATTCGATGAGATCCCTGTAATCAAATTTCTTTCTACTTCTTGGATCGTTCATCATGGCATTGACTATCATTACGGTGTTTGGTGGACAGAGTGGCATGGTGTTCGATACTAGATCTGCTGTGCTCATAGTATTAATGAACGAGATAGTATCTAAGTAAACCATGGCCGGATTAAAATGGTGATCCCGGATTACCTCTGACCATTCTCCAGCATGCCAGTGGGCTTTGTGGTGCCATTTTCTATTTTGCTGGATGAGTTGTTTGTTTCTGTCTACGCCATGAAATTGATCTGGAACAAGAAAACCGTTCTTGACGAGTTGGACTATTTCTGAGGCGGATTTCCCGTTTTGGGGTTGTGAGGCGCAAAGCGTCCAGTACTCATGAGATTTAGGAATGGAGTTGAGGCCAGTTAGTTTGCGGAATATCTTGACGTTCCTCGCTCGTGCTCTTCTCTTTACTTCGAGATCATGGTATCGCGTTTCCATACTCCGCTCCAACTCTGGGGCGCACCCTCAGACGGAGCGCATTATAGCACCGCGATTAGAAATGTCAAGCCCCTTTTGGCTTTTTTCGTGTTTCCCAAGCCTTTAACGCTGCTTTGCGTCGTTTGGCCTTATTTTTGCGGATTGTTTTCCACGCTTTTTTCGCCCCTTCGCTTGTTCCTGCCATTGGTTATCTCCTTTGCCTGGAATATACCATATCCATCAGAAAAGTCAAGAAGAAATTTGGTCAAAATTGGTTCTTGCTGGCCTAGATGAGTTCTAAGAGTCGGCGAAAATAGTGTATAATTAGCAAGATAAGGAGAACTAAAATGAAGAAGCATGCAATTGGTATTGTGATTCAAGATAGATGGGATCTTACACAAAAAACCTTACAAAGCCTTTATCATACTGATGAACCAAAAAATGGCTATGACTTGTATCTAATCAACAACGGTTGTAGCCCTGTAGTCACCTCTGAAATCAAACAGTGGGCGCAAAAAGGTCTAGTTCCCGTTAAGAACGTTATTTGCACCAAGCGTATTGGAATTGGTCCTGCATGGAATCTCTTCTTGGATGTAACAAGGGATTACGATTTCAGAACTAAAATAGATAATGATTTGATCTTTGCTAATACCCCTGTTGCAGTGAAGCCCTATGAAAGAGAAAAGGTCGTAAGGACGGCTCTGCCCAGTGATGCTGGAACTAACCCAGGGGCTATTCCTGTAGCTTCGTTTATAATGGGAGCTGGTAAAAAAGTTATTCGTGATAATATGAAGAAACACACTTGCTTTTTGCAACACTTGGAGGAAAGAATTTCAGGATCTGATTTGGGTATTTGTGCTCTTGCTGCTGTTCCAATGGGGACTACTTTGTCTGATATAATGCCAGGGATTTCCGCGTTGACCTGGAGAGGACAGCCGTATTTAATTGGGGCGTGTATGACTATTACCAAACCATGCTTTGATCGACTTGGTTATTTCGATGATGAATTGCCCTGTTTTATTGATAAGGAGTATTCGCAGCGAGCGATGGGCGCAGGTCTTAATGTGGGTTATGTTGAGGGTTATTGTGTGATTCATATCGGGGCTGATAATCCTACTAATTCTCCAGATAGAACTCAGCAGAACGCTTGGGCGGCTGACAGAATGGGTGAATCTATCCCATTCCAGAGAGGATTTGTTCATACGAAGTGGGAAAAAGTACATAGCAAATTATTGACAGCAGCAACAGGAAACAGGATTGTAAATCTTTCATGACGGTGGATGATCTATATCACGATTTAATACTTGATCATAGTAAGAGACCTAAAAATAAAAAAACTCTCTCGACAGTCACTCATCAGGCACAGGGAGATAATACGTTTTGTGGAGATATTATTAAGGTTTTTCTAGAAGTTGAAGACTCTTTGATTAACGAGGTTGCTTTCGATGGCAAAGGATGTGCTATCTGCATTGCTTCTGCCTCTTTGATGACCGAACACGTCAAAAACTTAACGATTGATCAAGCTCTAGCTTTGTTTGATGAATTCCACTCGCTTGTTACCGTAGACTTAGCTAATAAAAATCTCGGAAAACTTCAAGCTTTCGCAGGCGTTAAGGAATATCCAATTCGTGTGAAATGCGCAACCCTAGCTTGGCATACGCTTAAAGCAGCTCTTGGTGAAACTTCAAGTGTGTCCATATAGTTTAGTGTCGTGGAATGATTCGTACTATTTTTTTGTACACAGAATCTTGTATAATATAGGGCAAGAGTCTCTAAGAAGTATTTTTTGACACAATTGGAGTTGTTCTAGGAGTTGCCACTGCCACGGTCGTAGATATTAATGAGGTATGAGATCGTGGATAGAGTCCTGTTATCAGTTAAAAGATTCAAGCAACATCCGATGGAATGTGCAGTGGCTGCGGCATCTTCTCTTGCTAACTTCTTTGATAGTGGTGTAGAATATGACTCTGTCAGGGATATGTTGAAAGCTTCTCAACGAAAAAAGGGTTTGTATACTTCCCAGCAGGGACGTTTGCTAAATCAGTTGGGATTTGAGAATGTAACAATTGTTACCGCAGACCTTAATTTAGTTGATTTTACTTGGGCGAATTATACCAAGAAGAGTCTTGTTCGGCGAATGAAAAAATTACGAGCTTATTACCGTCGTACTAACGATGAGACATGGGAGTATGTAAGTGACATGATTGAATGGCTGGAAGATGAGGAATTTGATAATAAGCTCATAATTGATTATGAATTCAAGAAATATATTAAACGACAATTAGATCGAGGAGTGCCTGTCGGGGCTGCGGTCAACTGGACTTCTCTCTTTAAATTTAGCAAGGGTAATCGTCGTCAAAAGGACGATATAAAAGGGCAGCAAGAGGATCATGCTATTGTGCTTCGTGGGTATGACAAGGATGGAGTTTTTGTGGTTGATTCTCATCATAAGTATTATACGGGGAAACGGGCGAAATATCGGCGAGGATATTACAAGCTCGCTTGGGACAAATTTTTAGTTAATATTCCCGCAGGGGATTTAATTTTGGTTTAATGTGGATGAACTGGTTACAGAGAATATCTCAAGTAAATGATCTGCAACAAATGCTTACTCAGGTGGCCTCGGGGATCGGCGTTGGCGGCCAGGGTGTGCCGGATGTAGGATCTGTGGCTCAGTATGTCGCCAATTTGGGTCCTGATCCGAGTGTATGTGAAATGATTAACACTGTGGGACGCTCGTATCCCGGATCAGAGGCGAGCATGGGTCGTATAGCCAGGGCTGCTGGTTGTCAGTTTGATCCTAATTCTGAAGAGAATGCGAATATGGTGCCAGGCATGAATTCTATGCTCATGCCTCCCGTAGAGAAGTCGATGGAAATGCCATCAATAGAAATTGAATGATTTGGAGACTATGTTATGACACGTGTATTGCCTACTGAGAATATTTTGTCTACTGAAGAAATTGTGACTACGAAAAAGAAGAAAATTCGTAATTACTCCTTCCAAAAATCGAAACGCTTACCGCCTGACAAAATGACCGACGTTAGTGGGATTAAAATCCCCTCAATGCCTGGATCATGTTATCATGCCATTATGACTACACTTGCTATGAACAAAGACAGATTTTGTTCGTGGGCTAAGATAATCGACGGAACTCATCATCACATGAGGATGTATGGTGGCGAGAAAGCCTGGGGGAGTTTTATTGCTAAAAGCAATGTGAAATCATATGAACAACGTATTAAAGATAACACACATACGCTCACCCGTAGCGGGAAGGATTGCTACGGATTTCGACTGCACGAACAAGGTATGTGTATTTATTATTTCAAGGATGGAGCATTGTTGATGACCGGAGGCACATTAAAGCTTAGTGGGAACGAGAAATATGACGTGGTCTTCCCGTCAGGACACGGATTGCAGACTCGGTATCGAGGTACTACGATGACTCATAGGGAATACCTTAAGTTTCTAGAACATGGATTCATCGACAAAACTGGCAAAATTTTAAACGTAGAAGGAATTAAACAACTACGCGCTCAATGTAATTCTAAAGAGGAAGAGGCTATTAAAGTTGAGTCCTCCGATGCTCATGTCTGCGTTATTCTTGATGATGGATTTGACCAGCACACCGCTAATAGGTTGGAGAGTTTAGGGCTACAGGTTGAGCAGGCATTGGGTAATGAGTTAATTGGATCAATTCAGACGAATCGACTAGAGACATTGAGAACAGATAAGGATGTAAAAGAAGTCGAAGTTTCAGGAGATTAATATGATTATAGATACGACTGTGTCCTTCCACGAAAGACGAATTTGTATGGCTCAGGCATTATACGCGGCAATTTCACGTAAGCGAGCTAAAAAACGTTCTCGTCGCCGAAAACACGAATACCTTCAAATAGATAGTGGCGACCATGTTATTTCGATTTGGAAAGAGGGAACTTCGGATAATCGAGAGGCTGAAATTTTACAACGAAATTTTACTCGTTTGCTTAACAGTATCGAGCGTTTTTCTATTTATTTGAAGAAAGCACGCGCTAACTGTGATAACCAAACTGTTGTAGTGCTTTCAGGGTAGTGGAGAAATTAACTAAACTGTCTCTTTCAGTAAGTCCTTCAGTTTTATTGACAAGTTTCGGGATTTGTTTTACTATCTCTCCCATTTCTTCATAATCCTCTACATAATAAAAATGACTATAAGGGTAACTGTATTCTTTTTCTCGGGTGATCTTGTCTTCTAATGTTTGGAATGAGAACTTCGCACTAGTTAATAATTCAGACAGCATAATAAAGCAATTCCCTCTTAGGGAACTGCCTATTGTTAGCAATCCCCAATCACAGTGATTATCTGCTTTTTGTGCGAAAACAGGCTCCCCGTCTGTGATGGGTTGCATGGCCGAAAAAAATATACATTGACAGCACCGTACTAGAGATAAGCACTTGGCAGCGATGAGGAAATTCTGTACTTGTCGTGGAGTTTTTGGTAGCCCCGAAGATAATCGAATGGGTGCCCTAGAATCAGCGAAAGCGACGAATTCAGGAGCCAGAGTTCCTGTCTTTTTGATTTTTTCTTGAGCAGATTGATGCAAGGACTGTAACAATCCATATATGTCGTCGGTAGGCATCATCTCTTTCTTGAGATAAGAAATCCTTTGGTCACTTGTTTCATCTATCTCTGGTTCGCTGAGATTTTCAATGAACGAAGCTACCCAGGTATTGTCGTATAAATCAGGATCTAAAAGTTCTTCATATAGCCGTCGCATAAAGGTCTCCTGTGTGAACAAATGTTGTTGGATATCCTGGAGTCTCGTATTTTTTCGCTAATCCATTTGGCCAATAGCTGATAGCTTTTTCTAACGTGTCTGTGACTACGGGACAGCTGTTTGTTAGGAAATAATGCATCATTAAACATGTAGAAGCATGGCTAACAATGATAGTCTGGGGGTGATATTGAAAGAAGTGATTTTGAACTACAAAGAGACCAGTCCGCACGTGAACTTCTATCAAACTTTCTCCTCGATGGGGATTATATTGCCAGGAACCTAGTGTGTCATAGTAGTGCTTTTCAGTAGGTCTTTGCACAAAATCTTCTGCTTCACATCCTTGTTGCTCTCCGCAATTTATTTCGGACAAAAGGAGATTGGGACGTATACTGACTCCAAACCCCTGAGCAATGATTTCGGAAGTTTGAGTACAGCGTTTAAATGGTGAAGTAAAAATAGCCAAAGGAGACTTTTTGCCTTTCATGTCGTCTATAATGGAATGTCTGACATTTTCTATTTGTTTTTTTCCCAGTGGTGTAAGCTCGACATTTTCGTTCTTTTTTTTGGAATAGAGAGTAGGATCTACGTTCCCTTCGCTTTGTCCATGTCTTACGATATAGATGGTACTCATTCTACTATAAATCCTTTCCTTTCAGGTATTTTGCTTGGGTCTTGTCCGAATAATTCGTAGTATTTTTGAGGAATTTTCTCCCCTGTTTTTCCGAATGCTTCACCAATACATTTCCAAGCGATGGAGTGTTTGATGATCCTTGACAAACAGAGAACATAACCTTCAAGGGCTTCTCGGAAACCTTTCTTGATCATTGTGGCAAGGTCGTCAATGATGGTATCACCCATATTTTTGGCAGTTATGCCAAGCAGTTCAGAAATGCCAGCACGTTTAGCGTCTTCGGAGTGTGTTTCCTGAAATTGTTTTTCGAGATCTCTGCCGATTGACATAATTATTAATGATTGGGTACACATCGCCCTTCGAAGGTATCTATGCAAGAAACCATATCGAAAACACTGATGATTCGAGGTGGTTTTGAGAGACAAGAGCCTACTGAGAGGAGAAAAATACTAGCCAGTAGAAATAGTCGAAGCATTTTCGGATTCCTTTCTTGCTTTTGTTTCTAAATAATCTGCCATTTCTGATTCACGGATGCCTCCTGCTACCCAATTCTGTATTCTAGCGACGTAGACAGGATGCCACCCATTCCATCCTTCATGTTGTTGTCCAGGTCCTGTTTCGGAATACTGGACTATGTACATACCAGCTGAAACTCGGACAATTTCACACCCTTGAGTTTTTTGCACTCTTAGGGCTGCTTCAAACACCTCTGGTGGTGTATTGGGGCGAGTTGAATTGTCGGTCTCTGCGTACTCAGCTTTGTGAGGGAAAATGGCTATAGAGGCTTTGGTCATGCCTCATTATACATTACCGATTCATCGTTGCAAAGTTTAAGCACCCGCCAAAAACCTTCGTCTGTTGTTGGTACGATAAACCCAGAAATCATTCGATCCATGACATCGTCCGGTACGACGCCTGCGTGGCGGATGTGGGCTTGACGGCTCGTATTTCGCTCTCTAGCGGTCTCTGGGCTCACGTTTAGCCAGTAGCAGTCAATCTGTACCCCAATTTCCTTAGCGAGCCTTAGCCAGCTTCCTCGGCTCCCTATGGTCAAGTGCGTGGCATCGATGATGACGTGATGATTGCCTTTTAATAACACTCTGGCTGCAACTTTTACATGAGACCAGACAGAATCCTCTGCTGGGCCGTGGAAAGTTTTCCCTGTGAGAACCAGCCGAAAATCGTCAGGGCAGAGGATTACTGCTGCCGTATCTGCGGTGTTTTGCGTGTAGACTTTCTCTAGATAAGTCGATTTCCCGGAACCTGGATATCCGCACATGATTGTAAGCATAGCATTCATCCTTGTAATTGTAGCAGGATTTTTCGAGGGTGTCAAGTGGTGATTTTCTTAGTGATTGTGCAGTTCCAATCGTACACTTGCATGATCATATTTGGGACTTCCGGGAGCACGTGCTTTATGAAATCTATATCGTTTCCTGCTTGTCCTCCTCCTCCAATATAAAGGATGCCACCGGGCTTCAAAATTCGATTCATTTCTATGGCCCTAGGTAAAGTCTTGAGGGGATCTTTATCTTTCCAGTCTACAAAGGCTTTCCAGTCCGTAAAAAAACTGTCCCAACACAGAACAAAGTCATAGGCATTTGTCTTTAATTCCCATGGAACGATATCCGTATCCGTATGATAGATAGTGTAACCTTGAGATTTCGCTATTTTTTGAAAGTTCATAAAGAATGGTTCTGAAAACTTTGGTTGATCGATTATATCTAGTCCCTCTACTTGCATGCCCATTAGTTTCCCTAGAATTAATCCTGGACAAGTTCCGCATCCAAAGTCTAGACCCAGATTGAAACCCTGCTGGTGAGCATGTATTAGCGCAGTCCAGTGTATCTCAAACAATCTTTTGGCATCTTGAAATTTAAAGTGCTGTTCCTCTGAAAATGAGGTCGTTGAGAGTTTTAGCATTGTGTGAAGTTGCCCCTGGAATAAACAAGATATTTGTTTTCTATCCATGTAGTCCATATACGGAATTTTTTCTACCTGTTCATGCAGGTTTTTTTCTCCTGTTTACCGAAAATAACAGTATGGAACTCTCGTTGTTGGACATCCCGGATGAAGAGGTGAGGCAATGGTGGAGCGAACGAACAGGTATTCCTCTTCCTTCCCTTCCGGATGATACTATCAGTCCTCCCTCAATCATGCAGTTGGAATTGACAAGGAACTGCAATAACGCCTGTATAATGTGTCACAAGGGGCAAAAGCCTCCGGGCCAAGATTTTGATCGCCGAGATATCTCTGATGAATCTTTATCTCTTATTGAGGGCATATTCCCGCATCTGAAATTGGCAATGTTGTTTGGAGACGGAGAGCCAATGTTGTATAAGAATTTCTGGAAAATAATCGAAGACATACGAGCTGCGTCTCCGGGATGCGTAATAGATTTCATAAATAACGGTTCGTTAATAAACAGAGTTGGCATTGACAATTGTTTTAAATATGGTGTTTCTCATATGGGATTGTCACTCGGCGGAGCTATTCCTGAAACTCATAATTACATTCGCAAGTTGAGTAATTTTGAACGTGTTGTCGAAAACTTTAGGGATCTCAAATCCGCTAAGACGTCTGCCAACAAAAAAGAACCATACGTAACCGTCCTTATAGTGGTTATGAAGAACAATTATCATGAAATCCCTCAATTGATTCATCTAGCAGATGAACTAGATTTTTTCGAAGTGGAATGTCAGAAATTGCATGTGACACATCCAAGTATGATTTTAGAAAAAGTTCTAGATGATCAAGTAGAACCATTTTTTCAAGAAGCCTCTGAAAACGCTAAACGATTAAGGGTCGGATTTAGACATTATCCCCTAACAAGTAGAATGTATTACAATGTTCCGAGGCACTCTAGTCGCATGAATATGATGGATCGATTTTCGAGATATTCTCCCGATCCAATTGGGAATTCGGGATATTGTTTACATGGTCAACCCTGGAGTACCGTTTATATATTGTGTGATGGGAGAGTATTTCCTGATTGTCATTGGTGGAAATCAGAAATTTCTCCAGAACTGAATGTTTGTGGAGTTCTGGGTAGAGATGGTGATATAATTTCCATTTGGAATGGTGAAAATTACAGGAAAATACGAGACCATATTCGAAAAGGTAATATATTGCCGCAGTGCAGAGGATGCGGGTCGTCTGGTGGCATTAAGCAAGAGTATATGTCTTCTAGTACCGCTCACACAAATCCATTTGAAGAATGATGATTAATCCAAATGATATATCCGATGCGGAAGTTAGACAATGGTATGAGAAGCGTACCGAAAGCCAACGGTTTGCCTTGCCGTCTATGCTGTCATGCTCCGTGAAGCAGCGTAAGGAAAGACGATGGCTGATGCCTACTTGGAAAGCTCTAATTGAAAGAGAATACTATATATCCTGGGCCTTTCGGAACATATTTGCCTACGACTCAGTGATTTTTGTGAATATAGATTCTTCAGTTGAAAAACTCAATGACCGTCTGAAGAATGTAGTTAGCCAAAATCATAAGATCATTTCGGTGGGAGAAGACGTTACCCCGAGCGACTTTCTTGATATCATAGACGAAAACAATATCAACTTGTTTTTCTCTCATGCCAATTTTTCTAATGCAGTACTGATGATGCGTCATCAGCTCTTGCAATCAGATACATTTGATCAAGTGCTATCTGTTTGGCATGAAGGTGGGTTTCTGCGTCATGTTTGTTTTCAGCTTGATTGGATGGGGTGGAATGCCCTGAGCAGTCTTGCTGCCCTAGATATCGAACGTGTCCCTCCATTGTCTTTAACCCAGTGTGAGTTTCTTAGGTACTTTATGAACGAATTTTTCGTTCGTAATAAGATTCACTACACACGACGGTCGAGATTTTTCACTTGCGAAGAAAGTGTTAGGCAGCTCTTTAAGACTACACGTCCAGTGGCGGTGATCCCCTTGCAGGTACATAGAGATTCTGTGATTGTTCATTTTTCTGATGATGAGGAATACATTTCTCTATCATGGGCATTTCAGTTCGCTGAAAAACACCCAGACTACTTTTTTGTTGTCATAGACCACCCGTTACAGCGCAATTTCGATCATGCGCCTGATGATCCTATAGGCGCTAATTGGATTTATTTACCACACACTACCAAGATTGATACAACGAGCTTATGCAAACATGCAGACGCTGTTGTTACAGTTAATTCCACTGTTGCTTTCGAGGCATTATATTGGACTCCTATTTTTCGAGCAGGGAAATCAGTATACTCTCATGATTTGGTTTCATGTCCCATTGAAGATTTTCCTCACGGGAGATGCAAACGGGATGATATCGAACGATTCCTGTATTATGCGATAACACGATTCCATTACAGCCCTCAGGTTAACTGTAATACTCATCGTGAATGGATTGATGTTTTGCAGGAGAATAGGTACAATTACTGTTCGATATCTCCATTGAAAAATCTAGAGCCGCCATTACTAGAAGATCTCAAGACGGACGTTCCTGATTTATCATTCTTGTCCATTCCTTGTGAGAAAGACACTGATCGCATACGAGCTGGGAAAATGGCAGAACGTTTTGTTGATGAAATTGTTCCTTATTCTGAAGTATTAGATGTTGGTGGAGACAATGTATTGCTTGCTAGGTTCTTGCATAGAATGAAAAGAGCCAAAACGACTATTGTAGATATTAAAGAGGTTAAATGTACCGATTATTTCACTTCCTCAATCCAGGGCGATTTTATGGATTTTTCTATTGACAGGAAGTTCGACGGGATATGGGCTTCTCATATATTAGAACATGTGGTGAATGTCGGACAATTTCTCAAGCAATTTATAAGATGTTCGAAAGAAGAAGCAGTGTGTGCTATAGCAGTTCCAGTTCATTATAGAACGCTCGTGGGTGGGCACATTAATTTTTTCAGTCCGGCAACTCTGTGTTATAACGTAATTCTGGCGGGGCAGAATCTACAAAATGCCATCATTATTATAGATGAACAATCTACAGCATTATTGTGGAGGAGGAATGACTTGGAATTGCCTGCTCTTAATTATGATAAGGGTGACATTGAAATCTTGCAGGACTACTTTCCCGTACCAGTTCACCAAGGGATAGATGGTTTCGCTGGATGGGAAAAGGATAATCTCATTTAATGTGGACATCTTACCCGGAAATTTCATCCCTGGTTACAATTCCTTGCCTTTAGAATGGATAAGATAAGCCGGAATTTCTCGAACTTCGTTACCAGCTATCACGCTCAAAGAACCCTTATCCCCTGAAAGTGAAGCTTCTTCCCAGGCAGGTTTCTTGCTCTGCATTTTCTTCGGAAAATCGCTGGTAAGGATGGCGTATGATTTGCCATCTAAAAATCGAACCACAAACTTCTCTTGACGAGGATTGTAGCTGTATTCGACAATGTACTCATATTCTTCAATTGGCATAAAACATTATACCTTAATCCTATTACAGGGTAGTAGGAACGTTATGAAAATGTTTAAGTATTGGGTGCTTTGGGTTATGGGGAAAGCGGCTTCGCCTTTAGGTTATCTCTTAGCTCCTACGCTACGTGAGATAGTCCTTTAGATTTACGATCTAGGTTAATCGTTCTTAGTCCTGCATAACGTTTTTGTCCATCCTCAGTTTTTTGCCAGTCTTGACACCCGCCACGACACCAGTTAGTATCAATAATCCCTGCGTGTGATGCTTTTTGCAGTGCCCACCGGGCATTCCATCCACCAAAAACGGCGGAGTTGAGGGCTCACGTAGGTCTCAGACATCTGGTGCATCTGAGAAATTCCTCCCAAGGAAATTTAGCTGCAAGTTGTTCCATGTTACACCTCAATCATGATCGCCGAAGGGTTGCCATATTCTGCTTCAATAACCTGAACAGGAACTTCATGACCATCGTTAAAAGTCACCATAGAATGCATCTTGTTGTGAGTATGACCACTAATAATGTGCTTGACTTTCGTTAATCCTAAAATGAACTCTGAGTGAGAAATATTGCCAAAATAGGGAGTTCCTATTGACCACTTCAGGTTATAAGGATGACGAGTTATCTGAGAAGGCATACACGCCACATGCGTCACAATGACGATGCTGTGGACGGCAGGATCGTCCTCAGCAGCTTGTAGGCGCTCACAAAAGCCTCGCCCAATTTGCTTAGCAAATGTTGGATCGGGGGGCAAACCATTCAAAAACTCCCCGTCATTGTTCGACTGATACTTGTACCGAGCATAGAATTGCTCGTGAGTAAGATCAGGGAAATTTTGCCTCTCGCAATGAAACTGAAGCATGAACTCTTCGGGAGTAAGATCAGGAAATTTATCCCGTATCGCCTCAAAGGCCAGCCCCTTGTAGTCTTGTGAGCTGTAGTCGTAGTGCAGGTAGCTGCCAACAATAGCAACACCGTCTATGATCAAATTTTTCTTCTCAAGATAGAAGATGCCAAACTTCTCTATGATCTCTGGAAGAACTCTTTCCCAAAGTTCTAGACTACTTATCCTTCCATTAGTCCATATATCATGGTTGCCTAGTAGAGCTGCGAGTAGAGTCTCGCCCTGACACATATCGGCAAATATTTTAATAGAGTTTCGGAACCATTTTATCCCTGATAGACTTTCACCAATATCTCCCGCGACGATCATAAGATCGGGTTCGCGCGAAAGTACCCTGACCATCATACTCTGTATGATAGCCTTGTCAGTGGATTGAGTCTTCCCTGGGCGCTGCGGTGGCGCATGATGGATGTCAACCGTGATCGCAATCTTCATGGTCATATCTTAAGTTCGTTGTCTGTAGGACGAATCTGTCGCCAAATGTAATCATCAATGGATTTGCCATCCAATTTTGAGAACATACATTTCTTGTGTTTTAAATCGCTTCTCTGTACTGCAAGAGCAAATGTCTTTCTAGTGGCTGGCTCATCATCAATCCGCTCAAATGTGAGATATTCAGTTTCAATTTCTCTCAAGACCTGTTGGTACTGATCGCGCAGAGCTTGTGCAATCGAATCAAACAACTCATACCAGTCGGCATCAATAGCTTCTCGGAAGCTAGGATCGATTTCTCCATTCTTACCCTCCATTGCCTTCCAAAGAGCTAATGGAGTCATATTGGACATCAACGATGCCTTCTTGATATAGTCTTCCCCCTTCATCTTGACGCGCAACCCGGATGTAAAGCGGATGACAAAGCCTTCCGCTTCCTTTCCGTTGTACTTCGCCAAGAACTCACGGAGAGCAGCAAGGTCGCTCCCAAAAATCTTAGGCAGAGTGAATCCAAATTTTCTTCCCCAAGTCTCTACTTGAGACCATGCGTACTCTTCTCCTGTGTGACGATTGTACGCCGCCAACAGAACTAGATCTTCTTTGTCGCCATAGTCCACAATAATTTTGGTCTGTGGACAAATAAGCTCGAATATCAACGTTGCCTCATCTGGCAATCCCGTCAAATTATGAGTGCGCAGACGTTTCGTAGCCCAAGGAGCCGCTCCCATACCATCGAACGATCCCCGAGTCGCTATGTAATACTCGCCCTCATAGCGGTAAAGCGTCCCTAGCCAGCCATCAAGCTTTTCGAAGACTGTAAAGCCTTCGTCCCATGGCAGATTATCTTCGAAGGTATCTTGACGCTCTCCCACATTGAAAAACTTCGGGAATGGCCGTGCGACAACCTCGCCAGTCTTTCTGTTAAGGACGATCCCGCGAGAGTTCGTCGTAATGGGATTCCATGCACCTGAATGCAGGCAAGCTTGGGTATAGTTGTAGATGCGCAGATCGCCCTTATCGTCGCAGCGAAGCAAGCCTTGATCTATAAGCTCGTCTCTCGCAGCTACGGCAAACATTGGGCCTCCCTGAGCTACTTCAGGTTCCTCGATAGTATAGCATGGGCTCTGCACAGCTTCTATCCTGTGTTTCCCGTCTTCGACTACCAACGCTCGCAGTTCGCCACCTTGATACGCTCCCCCATCTAGCAGAAAGACATAATCTATATCTCCGTACTCAGTTGGAGTTGGGTGCGCATGAATCATATGCCCGCTGATGACGTTGTAAGAACCATCTAGCGTGGTATACCAAATGTCACCTGATTTGTCTAGGAAACCTTCTCCACCGAAATAGCGAGCGTATAGGCAGTTCTCTACAGGCTGACGATCAATGGGGTACTTGCCATCAACACCTGCATGAACGACATAAGTTGGCTTCCCGTTAATGTTGGGGAGCTGAATAATTTGCGGAAAAGATTCGATCCATCCCGCGATCGCCGCAGTATCCATATCCTTGCACTGCTCAATCGTCTTATCGAGACCGTTATTGACCTTTACTCGGCGTCCCTTCCAGTATCGTCGAGCCTTATTGTCGTGATTGCCTTCAGTAACGAAGACGTTCTCTGCTGCCATAAACCACTCAATGACGTTCCTAGACTTCGGGCCTCGATCCATTAAGTCACCGACAGAGATTAGATAATCACCTGGACGATAATTGCACTTTTCTAGCAGAGCAATAAACTCGTCGAAGCATCCATGGATATCTCCCACCACGATGAACTTTCGATCTCCGAAATTATCAACATAACCGTGGCATAGTTGTGGGCGCAGATCAAGCATAGTGGCATTCTGACGTCTCGTGATGACGGTGATTTCGTCGTACTCGTAATGCTCTGGATGCTCGAAATCACGGAAGTAAGTAGCCAGAATCCTTTCGTGGTTGTCACGATCTTGCCTGATCGTTGGATGATCCTTACGATGAGCTAGACGATTCATGCAAAGTTGGCGATCCGCATCGAACCAAATGAAGCAGATGCGATAGCCAGATTTTCGCGCATTCTCAGTGTAACGTCGTCGCTGTTCTCGGAGATGATTGATCCGATCTACAACGATATCGCTTCCGGCCTTGAAAGCCTTTTCAAAGGCTTCAAAGTGGCCCGCCTTGCCCTGATCGTCTTGGCTTACGCGCACAGCTCCCTGCAACGTTCGCTCGGCGTAATAAGTCTTACCAGAGCCTTGCGGGCCTATCAAGATGTAGAGAAACTTAGACATAGCGTCTATTCTACACTATGCGGAGGGAATGTCAAGGCTAGGAGAAAAGTTTTTCGTCACAATTTTCGCACATGCCAATCGAATTGTTTCATGGTGAGGTTCCTTTCCCTAGTATTTGTTCTTTCATCATCTGTTTGATCATTTGATGACTGAGTGGATTCGCCGCAGCGTTAAACTCGTCGTATGCTGGGCTGTATTGGGGTGTAACTTTAACTCCTCCATCTGGCAGCATTTCTATTCGAATGAGAGCGTAAGATTCCAGCAAATCTATTTTATTGGCGTTAACTCCAACTCCACCTGTGGCATTAACCAGTTCTTCTGTTAATACTTCCCTTCCTGGATTTGTTATGGCTCCTACCAATATGGCGATAAATATTGCAGCTATCACGATGAGAGTTACTAAGGCAGGAAAATGAATTTTTTTAAATGCCTTTTTTATTGCCGCGATAGGTGATAGTGACGGTGGTATGAATTGTTCCTCGATCTCGGCTAATCCACCGGCTTGAAGCGCAAGTCCGTAAGCCGTCCACAATTGTCTGTCCGTTAATCGAAAATCTGCTTTGGGTCCGGTTAGGTCGATGTTGCCAGCAACATCAAGGTTGGATATCCCTAAATTCTGTTCGAGGTATTTGATCAATCCAGGAATTTTTGAACATCCGCCAGTCACGACCATCTTGTTAATTTTTGTATCATGATGCGTTGAGGAGAAGAAGTCAATTGATCTCTGGATTTCACTTACAAGATCAGCGTATACTGGTTGCATGGATTGGAAGATTTGACGCGCGTATTTGCTCTCTTCGACACTTTTGAGCAGACTCTTGGCTTTGCTTTCAGAGAGTTTGAAGTCTTTGACCAACTTCTCTAGGAGTCTTTCGCCGCCAAGTGGGACGACGCGTGTCCACATTGTAGGTGCGACGATGATTATTTGGGTGAACTCGTGCCCAATGTCCACGACGACAGTATTCTCTTCAAACACCCCTGCATAGTACAAGGCATTATAAAGAGCTATCGTACTGGCTTGAGCTATATGAACTGCTTCAAACCCAACCTCTTCAAATTGGCTAAGACTTTGTTCTAGGACTTCTTTTTTAATTCCGAAGATTCCAACTTCGAACTCAGTTGGCGCAGTGGGGAAGTGATGGAAGAACCATGCGATTTCATCTATATTGTATGGCATCTGCTGTTCTGCTTCGTAACGAACGATGTCGGGCAATCGGTTCGCCGCGACGGGTGGTAGTCTAGTGAAGCGAGCAATTGCGCGATGTCCAGGCACACTGATGGCTACCTGATCATGTTTGCCAATTTTATGTTTGCTCCAACCCCTGCTGAGTGCAGAGGGAGGGAAGGACAGCGTAGGTCCTGCATCTTTTTCTTCATAGACCCCATATTCCAGGATTTCAACCTGTTCGTCATTGACGGAAAGCTTAATGAACTTAGTATCACTACTGCCTACGTCGATGCCCCAAGTAATCATTTTGCTACGTATCCTTTCTTGGGCTTAACCGGAGGCAATGGTAAATCAGCCCGTACTGTGGTTTGTCGCATCCATTTGACCCTCCATTTGGCTTTTCCAGGTCCATAGTGGTAGACGTGGAAATGAGCGCCGCGTTGATGTTGGTAGATCAAATGTTTGCCTGTTGGTTCTCCATGATCTGATGATTGTATTGGCGAAGGAATACGAACTTCTCTTCCTAAAGTCCAACCATGTTTTCCGCGTTTTTTGGCTCTGTTATGTAATTGAGTTATACGCCCTTCATTTTCGGCTCGTCTGGCATCTATAAACCGATGAAAATCCCTGGATAAAATATCGGGTTCTACAATTCTATCCGCTCCGGTTGCTAAAAAACAAACGGAAACCGTCAACCGTACACAATTGTTGATTATTTCATCTGTGATATCAACTCCCATAGATAGAGATTTTTGATCTATTCTTTCGGGTTGTCGTTGTCTCTCTACGGCGCTTTCGATATTCTCTCCGGGACGAAACTTCATTGTTTGGAAAATATAATATGGCATTCCTTCAAAGACTTCACCGAAGTTCATCCACAAGATAAACATATGATCGTGCTCAATGGGTTCTAAAATTTCGATAGTTTCATCTTTTTGAACTTCGGTTACAAGAATTGACTGTAGTTCTCTTCCTTCTGCTATAAGTCCTTCGCATCCATGTGCTTGAGGTAGCCGGATCAAAAATGAACTAAATGGAGCGTGTAGGTATTTCCCTGGTACGTCAAGTTTGGTACCTAAGAACATAGGTAAAAGGGCTGGATAAACTTTGTAGTAAGGACGACCTTTGTCATGCCAGTCCAGTTCCGTTGATACCTGATTATAAGCAGTTATGGCATCACGTCTGCGGGTAATGTGGACATACGTTAAAGTGTGGGCTCGTTGGTTGCGATAGAACTCTTCTAAGCTCATTGCAGCGATTTGAGGATCGGTTCTTTTGAACCAGTCGTAGCTGATAACTAGATCGTGGAAGTTCATATTGCCCTCATTTCCCAAGTTGGATATGTATCTGCCCCGTTCTCTCTAGATAGTTCCGATATTTTAGCGATTTATGTCCTCCCTTGCAAGCATCTTCAACGGTGATTTCTAAAACCCATCCATCATCGGCGGTGCCTAATATCGGATAACTCCAGTGACGAGCTACGATCCATTCCTCGGCGTTCAATTGTACGATACCGCGAGGTTTGGCACGCCCAAAGTGATCAATACTCCGGACGGTTCTGGTAATTGTGGTGAAGCCAGGAAGCTTGTCCGATCTGGGTATTAGTATAGTCTGATCTCGTTCAGAATCTATCATCTTTGATTTCCCTATATTTGCATTTTAGGAGCCAGCCAGCTTTCCTTCGATGCCTGCGATCCAGTTGGGCAATTCCGTCTCTAGACTTTACGACGATGCCCTCAGTAAGGTGCATCCCACGTCCGGTTGCGATCCAATCCTCTTTCAAGCGATTGAACAGATCGAGAAAGCCAGTCTCCACGGTATGGGCCAGATGAATGATTCCTCTTGATGGAAGATCAAGATCGCAGCAACGCTTCCATCGTTCTTCGTATGGTAGATGAGTGATCCATTCTCCCTTCCAAGCGAGCATATCAAAGATGTACGCGGTCGGATCGTGATCGCCTCGTGGCCCTACATACTCTGTATCGAGAACCGTATCAGTGGACAACCCAATTTCTTTGAATTGCTCAGTGATTTGGGGATCGAATTTTGCTCTCGGCTCCCGATCCATGGGGTTGCCTGAGGCCGTCAAACACTGGAAATTGTCTCGTCCTACTTGCTGAGTCCACATTCGCCAGCCGTCATATTTCGACTGGGCTAGGTGGTCTGCTTCGTCCAACTCAGCCACCATTTCCGGTGTGGTTTCGTAAGGTTTTGGTGCGTACCGAAAAGCCAGCATTTCTTATCTCCTGCCGCTAGTATAGCAGATGAGATAGAAATGTCAAGGAGAATTTTCGATATGATGAGCCACGGAGGCCACCAAAACAGTTGCAAATTGCTGGGCTAAGTCTTTGGGCAAATCGCGGATCATTACGAGAGCGTTAGCATATCCTACAAGGAGCCCTGCGTAGTAATCTGGACTATGTGCTCCGCCGAATTTTTTTCGAACTATCTCTTTGTACTCCTCAGGTATAAGTGGTAACTGAGAGGCAAACTGAGATATCTCGCTGTCCGTGTATACTGCATCGACGGAGAATGGGATCATATCAGCTTCGTTAAATTTTTGTCCAAAGTATGGCGAGAGATATGTAAAGAGCCGTCAGGCCCCACAGAACATTGTAGGGGCTGACGGCGTGTTGCTCCTCGTCGTACTTCAGGTTTGGCATAATGGCGGATGACTTCTTCTATCTTCGTCAATTGTTCCTCATTCATGTGAGGATACTGGCTTAAAAAGAAGCTCAGTCCGTTTGCTGCTACGTCAAATGCCTCTTTGGGGCACATTACATCATGCCACCCATGCCACCCATGCCACCCATACCACCACCGCCCATTCCGCCCATGCCTCCGTTGTCGTCTTTTTCCTTGATCTCAGAGATTGCACAGTCGGTGGTGAGTAAAAGCGAAGCAACAGATGCAGCATTGATTAAGGCTACTCGCTCAACTTTCTTGGGAACGAGTACACCCATCTGGATCATGTCACCGTATTCGTGAGATAAAGCGTTCCATCCATGATTGGCATCATCGGAATTCGTGATTGTTTGCCAGACAATCGAGCCATCTTCTCCAGCGTTCTCTGCGAGTTGCTTGAGTGGAGCGACAATAGCTCTGCCGATGATCTCTGCACCTGTTTTTTGATCGCCTTTGAGTTTCTTGATGACACCAGGAAGAACCTTCTCGGCGGCTCGAATAACTGCAACGCCTCCACCAGGAAGAACTCCTTCTTCAACTGCTGCTCGACAAGCATGTAGAGCATCTTCAACGAGAGCCTTCTTTTCTTTCATTTCGATTTCAGTAGCAGCTCCGACATTAATCTGAGCTACACCTCCAGAAAGCTTCGCTAGTCGCTCTTCAAGCTTTTCGCGGTCATAGTCGCTCTCAGTTTCTTGAATCTGCCGACGAATGGTTTCGATGCGAGCTTGAATGTCGCGAGTCTCTCCGCCACCTTCGATGATGGTCGTATTGTCTTTATCAATCTTGACCTTCTTTGCCACGCCAAGGTCTTGAAGCTTGATATTTTCGAGTTTCGTCCCAAGGTCTTCAAAGATCGCATTTGCTCCGGTTAGCGTAGCGATGTCCTCAAGCATAGCCTTGCGTCGATCACCAAAACCCGGAGCCTTCACGGCACAGCATTGGATAATGCCGCGTAGCTTATTGACGACCAGAGTTGCCAAAGCTTCTCCGGTAATGTCTTCAGCGATGAGAATGAGTGACCGTTTTGATGTTGCTACTTGTTCTAGCAGGGGTACGAGATCCTGAATGTTCGAAATTTTTTGCTCATGAATCAGAATGTACGGTTTGTCGAGTTCGCAGGTTAAATCACCAGGGTTGGTGATGAAATGCGGTGACATATAACCTTTGTCAAATTGCATGCCCTCGACTAGATCTACGGTAGTATCGAGGGTTTTGCTCTCCTCGACGGTAATGACTCCGTCTTTGCCGACCTTGTCCATGGCATGAGCGATGTGCTTGCCGATTTCGGCATTCTGATTGGCAGCGCAGGTGCCAACTTGAGTGATTTGCTTGCCGCTAGTTACGTCGATTTTCATCTCGTCCAACTGGGCACACACAGCTGTTACAGCTGCTTCAATGCCACGTTTGAGTTCCATGGCTTCAGCACCTGCGGCAAGGTTTCGGAGACCTTCTTCAAAGATTGATTCGGCGTAGATCGTAGCCGTAGTAGTGCCATCGCCAGCAACATCAGAAGTTTTCGATGCGACTTCCTTCACCATTTGAGCCCCCATATTCTCATAGGGGTCTTTGAGTTCTATTTCCTTGGCGACGGTGACACCATCTTTGGTGACTTGGGGAGGCCCGAATGATTTTTCGATTGTGACATTGCGTCCGCAGGGGCCTAAAGTGGACTTAACTGCTCGTGAAAGCAAATTGACACCTCGTCGCATTGCTTCTCTGGCTTCCTGTTTGAAGAGTAGTTGTTTCGCTGCCATTTCTGTTCTGTCTCCCTATTTGGTAATGATGCCCAATATGTCGTTCTCATCCATGACGACGAGTTTGTCGTCATTTACCTGAACTTCGGTCCCGCTGTAACTCGTGAAAAGGACTTCGTCTCCCCTTTTTACTTGTAAGGGAGATCTATCTCCGCTGTCGAGAAGCTTGCCAGGACCGACCGCTTCGACCATGCCTCTCTTGGGCTTCTCTTTGGCAGTATCTGGTAGAACGATTCCACCTGCTGTCTTCTCTTCCGCCTCCGATCGTCGCACGATGACCTTGTCACCTAGCGGTTTAATTGCGATTGACTTTGCCATTTCTCTTAGCTCCTGAACTAGACCTATTTACACCTTTACGAATGGCCATTCTAGCATTTGGAGGTACAATGTCAATGCCGTAGGCTAGAATTTCTTCGCCAACTTTGATTCGACATAACTTTCGCACCTGAGAATACCATATTTCCTAAAAGTAGTAATTCTTAGTAGCGTTTGCGGCGTGGCCTTCGACGAAGTGTTGGTTTCTTCTCTTCTTTTTCAAGGATTCTGGCAAGGGATGGTACACTCCGAATTTTGACGATGTCCCAGTCTACCTTCTCATTTGGTCCGAACAAAAGAATAAGCCATAATATTTCTGTTGAGAGTTTAGAATACCCCAATGATCCGGCTTCCTGCTCCAATTTCTCAAATTCTTCTTCGTGCATCCATTTCAAAGCATCTCCCCACGTTTTAAACTTGTGTCGAGTGAAACATTGTCGCGTTTCGTCGGCAATTTCGCTCTTGATTTGTGACGTGGTTAACATGTCATTTCCTGTGATTCCCGAAAGTCCAAATCTGCTGGTTCGGAATATGGTGGTCCATCCCGTTCATTTTCGCACATTCCGGGAGGTTTCTCCGTGCTTTCTCATCTTCCTACTGACATGTTGTTCTCTTTCATTCATCTATGTCGAGGAAGAAGGCGTTCTGCGAAATCGATCCAGCCGAAACTTTAGTTTGGCTGGTTGTGATCACGGACGCTGATACTTGACGCATGACGCGACGAATGCCAGAGTCATCCAAATCACTCGTAAGACGATGCTGAGGCGGGAATCCGAGCTTCTTTGCGTACTTGTCGCCATCTGCCTCGGAACCAAAGAAAATATAGCTGAGTACGAATTCTTGCGAGCGGAGCACGTCTTCTGACAGCGTCCTCACCTTCGTAGCAGGCAACTTCGAGCTATTTTCCTCGCCATCAGACATGACCACCATGATGGATTTTGTCCGCGTTCCAGAGTCTCTGAGGGTTTGTCCGTACAGAAGCAGACCGGACATGCCTCTGTGAGCGGCATCGTTAAGCGGTGTGCCACCATCAGGAGCATAGTCGGACGGCGTGAGTTGTGGACAGTCGGCTACAGGCGTATACCCATGTACAAGCCTCACATACTCTCCCGTTTCCGCAGAGAAAACCCAGAGCGAAACCAGGATAGACTCTTTGTTTTTTGCTCCCTGTAATGGACGCAGGAACATTTCGTTGTACGATTTGATCACCTCATTGCGATGGCTATCCATGGAATAGCTAGCATCGATGGTAACGCAGACTAACGTAACCTCTTCCGAATCGATGTCTTCCGCATCGACGCCATCACATCCCGCCAATGCGATGTCATCGAATTGTGTTGCGATGACCTGCTGCGATTCCGTGCTAACGATGCCTGCTGAGGCAGCGTTGGCTAGAACTGTTTCGACAATGCCTTCACTCTTTGTCGTCATTTCAGCCTCTCCTTTTAGACTGGGTTGGTTAACGAAGTTAACGCGCCCGATTTTTTCCTTAGACTGGGTCAGTTGACTTAACGAATTTAACGCCTAACTTTTCCATTTCCGCGAAACGCTCTTCCGTCATTTTATCAAATTCGATCACGTTGCCATCCGGCAGAGAAATGTCCGCGACCGAACTCATGCAGTCGGTCAGGATAAACATCTTCTCCAATAGATGGTTCTTCTTCGCTGCTGTGAATAGCTTGATCACTTGCTCGATTGTCTCAAGACAACAGTGAGACTTAGCCTGTCCTGCGAAATAAACTCGCTCGGCTTGTTCCCAAGCGTTGAGGACGCGAGTATTCAGATGCGTTTTGATGTCGCTGGGAAATTGAACTTCGGCTTGCAGAATGCCATAGTGCTCGGATAGCTGTGACATGCCCTTGATCGTGGCGTCGTATTGATTGCCACGTGCAGCAGCGTGAAATGCCATCACTTCCGCGAAGGTTGGCTCCCAAGCATGCCCCGTTGTTCCCAGAAGACAGTGGTAAGGCCAGATGCAGAGCTTCTTGTTGCCCTGTTCTTCTAATGTGCGGAGCATCTTTAGCATTTCTACCGGATTTCGTACCGGCACCCATGATCCGTCATGGACGGATGTCAATGAAATGATCGTAAATGGATCGGGATGATCACCGTCTTGGTATGCCGTGCCATCTGCCCGTCCCGGCGGTTTTGCTCCAGCAACCCAGTTCAGAGGATGGAAGGGCTGGTAGAGGTAATGAGAATCCAAAGAAGCGATGAGATGAGCAAGCTGGGGGATGTGGTCTAAGACAAATCTGTTCAGATTGTCTGTATCTTCCACCGCACCAGGGACGCACAACGCCCCATCAGGATGAATGAAGTCGATCTGACAGTCAATGACCGAGAGTATCCAGCTTGGAGTTGCATTCTGCCATCGCTGTTGTTTCTCAATGCCGTTGCTGGCGGCGTATTCGGCTCCAGTAGCCGCAGCCCGTGCCATATCGGGCAAAAACAATGTGCCGCATCGCCTTGAATCGTACCAACTTGGGGTGTATCCCATCTCTGTCTCCTTTGTTTTTGTCGTGCTACTACTGTACCAGATCCCAGAGGAATGTCAAGGCTTTTCCTCAACCTATTGTCAAATAATTTGCTGACTGGTCACCTGTCACCAAAATCCCGCTGCCGTATTGGTAGAGGGAATCACTTTCTGATACGAACTGCTCGGTTTCAGACATTAATCCTGCTTTGCTCTGGCCGGATGCCGTAATCAACTCTTGTACGATGCCATCATCCGTAGGATGAAGTACTATAGCTCCCTTCGGAGACATGGCAAACGTCTTGCCATGAATGTTTCGATAAATGTCTGACGAGACAGCTTCTAGACGTGCATGAGATTTGATCTTATCTTCATACAAGACATAGACGTGGGTATAGGTCTTTCCTTTGATTTCGGTTTTAATTAGGAACAGAATGGCAGATCCTGTAAAAAATGTGCTAGTATCTATGATGGATTCGCCGGGTTCCAAATCCGCTATGGGAGAAGACCAGATTCGAGTCGGATCAAATCGGAAATTGGAATATTTCAGCGTTTCAAAGAGACGCTGGCAGCTGAAGGTTAAGCTGCTGTGGGAAGAAGCCGATATCCAGGTTTGGTTCTCTGATACGGCATCAATATTAGCATCAATGAACGTTCCTAATCTATGGTCATACCGAGTCGCAAACAAATATCCTTGATGCACTCGCATGAGTCGGTCTGAGCTTCCCGCAAAAACTCTGTCACCCTGGTAGGAGCCGACGAATGGGCGATGTTTCGTATCAATGGGCTTGGAGCCTGAAATCTCAAAGATTCGTAGTTGGTCAGACATTCCATCATTGTAAGCCAAGTATTTGCCATCGAAGAATTCGAATTTGGGCGATCCATCGAATGGCATCAACGGCATACTTGCAGTTCGGGAATTTGGAGAATTCTTGTACAGCATCAACTGTCCTGCCTCATTGGCTATGACGTAAATGTTGCGACCATGAAGATGCTGCCAGATGATCTGCCCGGTTGTAGAAATAAGTATTTCGCTGTTCACGGTTCGTTTACCGGGTTTCTTGACCACTTTGACTTGACGCTGTATCTGCTGCACATTTATCTTAGAGCATTGTGGGCAAGCAGAATTCTCTGAAGGATACATTGTATTACAGGAGGCGCATTTCTGAAGACTATTCCTGTACTCGACGAAAATCTCCCGATCTGGCTTAAGGAGTTCGCCTTTAACGAACATCCTGTCGAATAGGGCTTTTAGATCGGAATTTAGCAAATCCGGATGGAGTCCCGCTTTGGGATATTTGACGGTGCTGTCTAAGAACGTCACTCCAGCTGTGGCTCTTTGGGGAACGGTTTTTAGATCTCGATGAACGCCTCCGAATGGATGTACCATGAGTACGGATCGTACAAACATGACAAACCATCCGTACCAGTCGTGCAATGGCTTGAATAGTGGCTTTGTCGCCAAGGGAATGTCATATAGAGCAGGAGGTAGAAAGTTTTCTGTTCCTACCATGCAGGGATGGACTCCGAACTGGAAGCTATCTACGTCGATGTAGACCATACGAGTTTTCCAGTACAATGCATTGAGATCGTTGTTATCGCCGATGATGATCCCCATGGGATGAAGTTGTGCTATCGTATCATACCCACTGAGTAGAATGTCGGTGACAGCAGCAGATGTCAGAGATGGATGTTGCCTGCGGTGCTTCTTGCTCGCAAGCATCTGCATAACTTCGTATTGCGGCGAAAGGGGCTGCATCGCGAAGCCGATTACTTTCCCGGTGGAGTCGTATACGGGCTTAATAGGGCCGCATACTGTGTTAGGAAGAGTTCCTAATTTTAGCAGATCTTCTAGCTTCTCTACTCGATTAGATGAAGGTTTCTTCCATATCTTTACAGCTACGTTCCCCACTTTGAGTACGGTTGCTTCGCCTCCGACACCTAGAATGTCAGATGTTTTTGTCTTGATTTTCTGATTATCAAGAACGATTGACTTATGCATCTATGACCCTCTTTTCGGCAGTCACGATGGCACAGTCGTCAGCAAAATAGCCAACCTTATGTCGCGTATTCATCCATTTTTTGAGACCGACTTTGCCTTTCTTTTCCCACTGTTCTCCGTGTAGCGGTTTTTCTACCTTGTCGGTATGGTGATCGAATCCGTCAGATGCGATCATGACTCTGGTCACGTCGTCTGGAAGAACAGCATATTGAAAATTACTTGGAGTGACTTCTGGTGTCACACCAACTCCTAGCGGTACATCGATGCAATTGTATGCGATGTATGTGGGCGTGTTGTCTTGATCCAGAATAACGGTCTCGTCGCCGAAGGCGTATACTCCGTCTCCGCACCAGAAAACGATCTTTTGTTCCTCGTTCGGAATAATCATGCCCATAATGGTGGCAAGCCAATGATGCTTAATGAAGTGAGCGATCTGTACTGAGGCCATGTCTCGGCATGTCATCATCACCTGAAAGTCTATGTATCGAACAATCGATTTGAATAGACTTTGTACCATCATCGTGGGCGTATATTGTCCGGTGTGATGAAATCGAACTAATTCGCTAACGCCGAAGTTGGCAAGTGAGATTGCTCCCATTTCTGAGTGATCGCCTTCTCCACAACCGTCGCAGCTGATTCCGATAGCAATTGAAGGACCAGCGGCTATCTTTTCTGCATCTTGGCAGTTTCTGTCGCTATAGAGGTGATCGTGTCCTGTTTTGACGGCTGAAGTTATAGACCACTGGTCCGAGTTTATTCGCATGTTTTCCTTTTCTGAGCTTGTAGAATACCAGATCAAGGAAAAATGTCAAGAGAAAATTAGGATATAAATGCGAGTGCGTGCAGGCCGTTGGCCAGCACCCTAAATCGGTTCAATTCTCATTACGCCTCCTCGGCTGTAACCGTGATTTTGCAGGATTGAAACTGCTCGACATATAGCTCTGCTCGCTCCTGATGAGTTGTTAGAAGCAACGCTACATCATTTTTGTGGGCCTCCATCACGCGCTCAACTGCATCTTGCTCATTTAAGGCGGTGAGTTCCTGAACTTTAGTTGTGACGTAATCCGCATGATTCACGTCGTCGTTATGGAGCAGCACTTTCCAGGGTGGAAGCTTACTCGTCTTCGGTTTCTCTGGATCGCATACAACCCCGCAACCACCATCAGATTTGTTTGTCATTTTATACCTCGGTTATCTCGATTCCTTCTTCGTCCGCTACAACTTTGAGGTAGCGCGAACGAATTATACCTTCTTCGTTCCACCAATTAACTCGAAATCTGTGCACAGGATCAAGAGACCACAGGTGTCTGATGGCGATCCTTCCAGTATCAGTCGAGAAATTACGTTTGATGGCATTCTCGATCTCTTCTCGTGTATATAGCTCGCCTCTTGTAGGTTTTTGAGCGACCTTTGGAGGCAATCTGCTTGGTCGGTCTGACTTCATAGCAGCCACGATATCATATTATCGACAAATGTCCAGTCCTTTCTTCAGGTATTTTGCGGAAAAGAGGAAGAAAAAAAGGATTAAGAATGCACATAGCAGTATTACACCAGAGTCTTCACATAATGGAGGATTGTTATGGCTACTATTAACATACAAGAAAATCCGGTTGTAGTACTGGCTGGAACTAAAGATGCTGATACTACAATAATTACTTCGGGTAACCCCGAAGGTGGTCGAACTAAATATCAAATCGTAAGACGAAATACGCAAGAAAGCGTCATTATTGATACTCGGGACCCGGCGATGCTGACGAACGGAAATATTCGAGTGCTCAACTCCGCAGAACTAAGAATTATCTTGGAGTCGCGGACTCAATATAGAGTGCGTACAAGAAATTCTGAAGAAATTCCGACACCGCTAGGCCCTTGGTCCCTTTGGACGAACTTCAAAACTCGCGATAAACGATATCAGAGTCCCGAAGCTGTTACTCAGCTTACCGATGATACAGATCAAACGGCAGGATCGTCAGAACATACTCAAAATAGAGTTATCAACGTAACGAACAATAGCAAGGCTGTTGTAACAACAACTGCACGCGGAGCGACTGTCGTTAATAACGACACCGTATACAATGATGGACAATTGCAAAGGACTACTACAGAATCGACGGCTAACGCGCCTCATCACGCAGTCCAAATAACAGACACAGGGGCTAACGTAATCGCTGTCAAATCAGGTGATAATAACAGGATTCTATACACTGATCGTGGAGCCACTATTACAGCAGAATAAGATACTAGATACTAACTAGGCTCCACCGCCTCTCTGGGGGTGACCCCCGGAGAGGCTTTTTTGTCTGACTACGCCGATGCTTTTTTGAGAGCTGCGACTGTTTGTCCAGTGGCTTTGCGAATAGCTTCCAGTATGTTAGCTTCGCGCCGAATGGCACAAATCATAGATCGCCCAGTTGGGTTCCTGCCGTTGCGATAGTCAGTCACCTTCGTTTCCTCCATATGGAGGATGTAAGCGACTCGATGCAAGCTGCTTACAGACGGTTCTTCGTCTTTGATAGAGCCATAAACTTCGGCAGCGATACACTTGTGGGACATGCCCACAGTCCCGAGAGCAACAACGTGCTCCCACTCCTGATCTTGCACCTTGTGTTTGACAATTTTCAACTTCATGCTAAGTCTCCCGATAGCAAAGTTTGCATGGTTTGGTTTTGCAGAGTAATTGCGCGACGAAGACGACCGTTCTCCAACTCCAAGTGATCGATCCGAAGATGAAGAGTTTGCACAGGTATTTCCGGAAGCGTCAGATCATGGGTTTTTTCGATTCCCTGGTGAGGAGGCGCGATATTCTTGAGTCGGTAAGTACCTCGGCCCATCCTTACGATTGTTGATTTCATACTAGAAGCAGCAGAAGAGACTCTCTGAGCGATCATACTCGTTTTGCCCGTCTTCTTGTAGCCTTCCTTTTGCATCTGAGCCGCGATTTCTCCGCATGAGAGACCATCGGGGTGTTGCTCAAGAACATTGAGCAGTCGCTCTTGGAAATGACCAGGAGCCCGGTTGGTCATCATCGACGTCCGATCATGCCATTTCATGTGAGTGGCAAGACCTTGAGGACCCTTGAAAGTCTTTTTGCACTTACTGCATCGTAGCGTCATTGTCATTACTCCTTTTTATTCGAATAACTAACCAGCCCTTAGGGCACTATCTTTGTATTTCCATTAGTTTCTCGTCTACCGCCGCAGTATCTTCGTCTAGTTCGTTGTTAACATCTTCATTGTCGATGTCTAAGATGCTAGCTAGATCCGTGAATACAGCTCGAAAGGGGTGGTCGGGTAGGACGCGGATGAGTTCGGCGAGAGCGCTTCTGTTAAAAGTTATGGTGGCAGCTTGAGCCGGTACATTGACTCCGTTAATAAAATAGTCCCGTCGCCCTCTCCACCGGATTTCGGTCTTCTCTTTGCTCTCGCCAGTTAGGTTTCGCCAGTCAAAACCTATCTTTGCAATAGCACGATTTGGCGTGTTGATAAAGCTTCGGATGGCATCAAATCCTATCTGGGGTTGAAGCGTAATTCTTGCTCCTCTGTTTTCGGCTGTTATTTTGCAGGAGTTATTGTCGTATGCTTCTTCTTCTTGCCGATGGATTTTTCTGCATGCTGTGGAAAAATCTCTGAGTTCTGAATTGCTCGATTTCTCCAGCGTGATAGCAATGTCAGGGAGAAGAGTTTTGTTGACCCAGACCATTAAGACTCCATTACTCTCTGCTAGCTCCGCAAATGCAGGACTGTTGAACGTAGATCGAGTGTCCATTAATCATGATCTCCTATCCTAACTTGTTAACATAAAATGTCAACTACAATTTCGCAAAACTTTAATCGGTAATTTGCAGGTTGTCAACATGGCATGCAAAATGTGGCAGATGGCAGTGGGGCCTTGTAAGCCACCTGCTTGTAAGTCCTTTGTTTTCAATAGCTTACAGTTTGTTAATTGTGGCCTTGCGATTGCTATTTGGTGTAATAGCTTTTGAAAGGAGAAATTATGTTAGGATTTCCGAGATCGAGTAGTTGGTTTCCAATTCATATTAGTGACTTTTGTAGAGAGATGGATGATATCTTCAGTAGTAAGGCGGCCTTGCGACACTTTAATGTAGACATGGAAGACAAGGAAGATTATGTTCTAGTCGCTGCTGACTTACCCGGCATCGAACCAAGTGATATCACTGTAGCGGTCGAGAATGGAGTCTTGACAATTTCGGGACAGAGGACGGCTGAAAAAGAACAAAACGGAGATAATTTTTACCTTTGTGAGAGGTGTTGCGGAAATTTCTCTCGTAGCTTTCGAGTTCCTGCGGATATTGATGATGAGAATATTAAGGCGGAATTACGCAATGGCGTTCTTAATTTGACTCTGCCTAAGAAAGAACGGGCTAAGCTTCGTAAGGTTGAGATTAAGGCGGCGTGCCGCTGATTAGCGATTCCTGAGCCCGGTATTCATATCTGTGGCTCGGGGATTGTTGACGTGGCCTCTTCTTGTATTGGTTCGTTGTTTTGATGATTCGTGCAACTGTTTCCTTATCAAATTCTAATCCGACAAATTGAAAAAAACAGGAAAACCTTCCGGTGTCTGTTGGTTCTGAACGAATTAATATGCCTTCAACAACGATGGGTTGTGTCTCTTGAATGCATAGAGTGTATTCTCCTGGTTTACATTTTTTAGCAGTTGTAACTAGCATGCCGCTTAGAGAAAGATTGTTGAGTTGTCCATGAATTTCGTCTCCGTTGGCTTCTCTGATTTGGGCGGTGATGACATCATGTGGGACGGCAAGCCGAAAATGTATACGACTAACAAAACGAACGCTTTTAGGCCAAGTCAGGGAAGTCCATACTCCGCCGTAGTCCTCAATATATTTCGATTCAAACAAGATGGATTTATGTCCTAGTTGAAAACGAACTCCGACTGCTCCTTGAGAAGAATCAAGGGTTGGTTCAAGGTTACATTCGATACTTTTCTCAAATAAGCAGGATTGAAAAGTTCCTGTTTGAATTTGCCATCCATTGGGTTGTTTGCAAGCCAACTGTATTCTTTGATGTTTTGCAATCATGTCAAATAGAAGTTCGTCTTTTGGATAGCCGATTATGTTCTTAACCACTGGTTTCTGCCTCCTACGGCGTTTATAAATTCTAGACACCATATTTCTTGAAGTCAATTTAAAAAATAGCAGGAAAAGAGGTTGTAAGTAGCGTAGAATACAAAAATGGGAGATTCTTATGCACACACTCAAAATTACGCCAATCTCGGAAGTTATCGGAATAGCTGCTGCTAATCTGCCTTTATTAAAAGAGGCAGTTGTGGGTGCAGAAGCCCTGAATGCTCATCCCGACTTAGAAGCAAAGTGGCAACAGTTCCAAGCAGATGGTGGTGGTTGGCTGCAATTTGTTGGTGTTTTGAGTCCTGAAGAAAAATCCAGGTTAACGACTCCTGCTCCTGCTGCGACAAATCCTAATCCAGGCGGTGTTCAAAATCCCCAGGATGTTGCTCCTAATTATGAACAAGTAGGACAAGCAGGGCCAGTGACTCCACCTGCTCAAAATCCGCAAGATGTTGCCGCTAATTATGCACCAGGCGGAGGCGGAGGAGCAGCTCCACAGCAACAAGATATGATGGGTCAGATGCAGCAACTTGTCGCACAGCGAGATCAAATCAATCAACAAATACAACAGATACAACAAATGTTTGGATTTAGTAATCCACAAGGAGGAGCCCCAGCCCAGCAAGCTCCACAAGGCATGCCGGGCATGTCTCAGCCAGGACAAATGCCAGGGAGTAATCCTGGAGTAATAGATCGTGTTCGTAATTGGTGGAATGAACGAGAGTTAGGCAAGGAACAAAATAGAGGCTATCGTCAAAATTTGCAGCAACAAAGACAAAATCTACAAAATCAACGAATGCCACAGGCTGCAAAGAGTGAACGACCCCTTCTTACGGCTGCTATGGGTAGTGCTTCTGCGTTATTAAGCTAATACTTGACAACCATTTTTGGTTACCATAAGACAGTTTTCCCAGTGAGCGGATAAAGTGCGGTCTTTAGTTATTAATGTCCAGCCATCTTCAAGCAACTCTATCTCTCCATTTCCCAAAGTGAACATCGGTTCAACGCTGATAGTTTGCCCTTCCTCTAGAACGATTTCCTCATCACCTTCGTGTTTGTAGTTGCGAAGAATTGGTAATTCGTGCAAAGCCTTGCCTACTCCATGACTATGTACATCTCTAATAACGGAATATCCGTGATCTCTGGCTGTTTGTTCTATGATGTGGGCAATTTTTACCCATTGTACACCTGCTTTGATATATCTTAGTGCTCGTCGGAGAGCAGTCTTTGTCCAGTAGTTTAAATCTGTTGCCTCTTTGGATAATTCACCTACTCCGAACGTTTGACAACAGTCAACCACATGATCTTTGTGACGGAGTGCCAAATCAATACTTACAAGATCGCCCCCACATATTTTTCTCGATCCTGGAATGCCATGACAAACTTCCTCATTAACAGAAATACAACAGGGAGCCGGAAAGGGATTGGCACTTTCTGGAGGATAATTGAGACATTCAGATTTAAGATAACTGTTTTCTAAACACTTCGCAACTTGGTCAGATAATTCTTTCGTTGTTATTTGAGGTTCGAGTATGTGTTGTAGATCTATGAATGTTGAGCGGGCTACATTCCCAGCATACGTCATATCATCTATCTTAGCATTTAGCATTTGGATGCAAATTCAGGAGCATGTTTGGCTGTCCACTTTCGATGATGTTTTCTTCGCCCTGTTGCAACAGCTGATAGATTATTGGAATCCAATCCGTGCTGACGGCAAAAATCATTAAGTCCTTTGTCCGTAAGATAAGTGCGTCCATTCGGATCTGTTATGATATATTGTTTGATATTTCGACGACCTTTAGTAGCTTCACTGACCTTTAATCTTCGCAAGCGTTCTCTAGAAGAAAGAGTTGGGTCATGTAGAAATTTGGCAGGAATATTAGCCATTTTTTTGTGATGATTTTCCAGCTCTAGCTTTTGCCGGTGATGGGCTTCTTTTTCTTCCTCGTTTTTAATTTCTTGGTCTATTTCTTGGAATTGTTTTAGTTTCTCTGACCAATTTTGGTATTCGCTGTTATATCCAAGAGGAGAAATACGAGCAGGAACAGCTTTGCGATACCCTAGTGCCAGTATGATTTCATATATTTGTGTCCAAGTAGGGAATCCTATGTTGTTTTGCACTTTATATTTATCTATCGCCATAACAAATTCCATCATATCTCCTGTATATTCGCCTTCTTCGGCTTCTTTTCTTTGGGTATTGCGGCGGATGCCAGCTCCCCTTGTCATTAATAGAGTTTCAGGCAATAGTTCTACCGGATCAGAATCGTAAAAATTACCGATGCCATTAATTAGCCAATTAAGACTTAGATTCCATGCATTGGAAATTATCCAGATTAAATTAACCGTGGTACGACTGCTATATCCAGATTCGAATGCTTCAACACCAGTCTCTTGCCAACCAATAATTTTACCAACTTCTATGCAGCTTAATGCGGAATGTCTTCGAAAAGATCCAAATCTTTTTCCTATGGCTTTCCAGTTAAGATTTTCAGATTTTATTTCAGCGAGGCGCGTAATCTGTTTGGCGGACATCTTCCCTCCTCTGTTACCCGTCGAATAACGATTTACCCCAATTGAACCTCTCCGTAATATTATCGCCTCCTGCGGCTCCAGGTAGTCGCACCTCAATAAGATCTAAACATTTATCGGGCAGATAGATATTGAATGTTGAGACATCAGTAATGGTCAGCTGAAGAACGGTGCGACCGGCTATCTGTAATATGCCGCCAGAAGCGATATCGTAATTGAGACAAGATTTTGGGAGCCGAAATACGCATTCTTTGAACTCATCTCTAGTGTTTTGGTACTCGATTTCTAGTAGTAGCTCGCCACTACCGCCAAGATCAATAATGCCAGCGTCAATCATTTCCTCCGTCATTTGTGTTCTCCTTTTACAATGACACTTCCCATCATAGATATATAGCCTTCGTGGTGATGAAAAGCCAATCATTTTTTCGTATTAACGTCTTATAACGAGGAATTTTGGCGATAGAAGTGTAAATATATCGTATGGCATGGTTTCGAAAAATGGCGTTTGATGACGATGATTACGATGACGTTTTTGATGACGTGCCAATTCCTCAGTCCATACCAGCAAAATACGAAGATATTGGACATGAAGATATTGGACATGACGAAAAAGATGAGCCGATTCCATGGTTTTTCATTGACGGAGAGCTTGTTTTCGGTGCTAATACTCATATGGACATTTTGAAGCCAATTGTTAAAAACAAGGGTAAAGAATACGCTTTTGATGTTCTCATGAACAGTTGGAGAGGGCGTTATGATCCCGTTCATCATGAAATGAGCATGACTATTGAAAAAGCTCATCGAACTGGACAGGAAGTCCAGCCCCCTCCTGCTCTTCTTACTCTGCTCCAAATTAGGTTCCCTGATGTCGAACGAATTTGGTCTTTTCCTGGCTCACGTCCGGTCCTTGGCTACTTTAATGACAATGCCCTTAATAGAGTCTATAAGTTCGCTTGGAAACGTGATTTTAGCAATCACGTAAAAATAGCTCAATATAATCCTCAGCAGGTTCCTGAATTTCTTGCTGAGGAATTTGAAGTGACCATTTCTGATGTTGATCGTTATACCGCAGATAAATATTCGATCACCGTACAATTATTAGAATCTTTGGATAAGTATTCTATAGGTCTAAATATAATCAATTCTCATGTCGGTATTTGTGGACATGGTCAGTACTGGCATTTTGAAAAAAATGAATTAAGCAAAGCCAGGAAGACTTTTGCGAAAATTAAGAAAATCGCCCAGAAATTGCACGATGAAATCGAATATATCCGGCCTCCTATGGCCATTATTGCTCCGATGTTTCGCTCATCTATGCATTATGTTGATTATCCTCACCGAGAACGCAGTGGAGTGTACCATTATAACTGGTTTGAAGAGCTGCCAAAAGTGGCTGACTGGCGTTGTAGTCTATATGGGAAGAGATATCCCTACCCGCCGACATCCACGCAACAAATGGCTGATTTCTTTATTAATACTGATGAACAAAGTAAAAATATTGTCTTCGAAGGAAGTTCTCGTCAACGGCAAGCTCATTATAAACACGCTAATGGAGACGATCTTTGGCTTGCTACTTTTATTGGCAAACATTGGCGATGGACCATTCCTACTGCGACAGCTTTTCTGTGGTGGTTCTCACATATGGGAGGAAATTCGAACCAATTGATTCAAGACGTACAGCACGGAGCCACACCCACAGAAATCCTTCGTCAAGTACAGCCTGAAAATATGGACGATCAGGTGTCTCAAAATGAGGAATTTGCGTCGGAAACGCCCGGAATTCCCCCCGAAATTTCGCAAAATAGTAGAAATTCACTTGACGAAAGCCATAAGATTGATACTATGTCAGTACCAGCAGGGATTAGGAATAATAATCCTGGCAACATTCGACGAACGGATGATCCATGGGAAGGACTTTCGGAAAATCAGGACGATGAAAGATTCTTTACCTTTGATTCACCAGAATACGGTGTTCGAGCGATGGCTCGGCTCCTTCGAAATTATCAACGCAATTACAACCTAAAGACCGTCGAAGAGATAATTAACAAATGGGCTCCGGCGAACGAGAATGATACAGAGAGTTATATTGAACACGTACTACAACAGCTCGGAATTCCCCCCCATTCCGGTGTCAACTTGGAAGACGATGGTCTTCTAACCCGCCTTATCAAAGTGATGATCCGTCATGAAAATGGCGGAGACTTTATAGATGACAATACTATTCAAAACGGGATATCACTGGAGAAGTCAGGCTCGAATCACACCTATCACTATGCCTACCAAATTACCGATAAGTTCGAAGCTAAAGCACGCATGTTCGCTATTATGCGTGAGTTACAAACGACGGACTGGAATGCCATCGTTCAATCCCTCATTGTGCAGGGAGTTGATAGGCGTTTATTCAGTTGGCTTAATGAAAAATTTATCATTTCGTTGGCCAAGAGTCGTTGGAGCCGTAAATATGCGGTGTTAAGATAGGTAATTTAATTCGGTATTTCTATGTAAAGTTGGCGTTTCGCCGATAATGTCTGCGTTGTTGGGGCTGTAAGTGTTTCATGGCCAAGAGACAATTTTGCACAATTTTTCAAAAAAGATTGGAAAACTCCTTGACACTTCAGACGCTGAGTCTATACTTAATGATAGAAAGTCATGGACGCGACGATAAAACAGTGAGAGGATAATCACGATTGGTAGGGCGAAAAAAGGAGACAAACATGCAAGCTCTATCTCGCAAGAACGCCCTTCGCATGACACGAGGTTCCGGCGACCGCACGGTGACCCATTATAATGCGGGGGTCGTCGAAGAGGCGAAGGAAAACGGTGTCAACATTCTGATAGCGAAGCTCGATCGAAAGACTGGCAAGGTCACGATCGTGCCTAAGGTACCTCGAATGGTGCATCGTCCTGATTTCTGTGGTACCTTTGGTGAGACCCACGAACAGGCAGGTGAAGGGAAGTACATCAATCTGGATGCCTATCCTAAGGGCGATCCTGAGTCCCGCATCGTACATGGGGCTCAACATGTCAATCCATATCTGAGAACTGACGGTTGTTACGCTACGATCGTTAAAGTCTTTCATGACAGTATCGGAAAATCAACTCTTGCCAAACAAAAAGCCGATGTCGCTTTCTCGCGGTCGCGCAGCGATCACCTGCTGTGGGAGGGCAAGCGGGGAGCCGATGGTTTCCTAGCAACATCTGCTTGGTTGACAGATGAAGAAATTTGGGAACTTGCCTGCAAGATCAATCCCGATCTGCTCAAAACGTTGCGTAGGTCTAAGAGTGGACGTACTGATGTTGTCGAGCATAAGTCACCTCAAGAGAAGTTTGTCACTGATCTTGATGTCATGCGGCGCTCGACTCGGAAAGTTGATGCGGCCACTGGTGATGTCGAATATACGGGTGGAGCTACCCCGTATGCGTTTACGCTGGAGCAAAGCGGATTCGCCATTGATCAGCGGTTCCTTACTTACGGTGTCGATGCTGGTGGCTTAGAGCTGGCTCAGAATTACTACCGAATGGTCATCGGACGCCCAGAACCGCACCCATTGCCGAAGACATCATGGTCGTATCTCGGAAGCGACTCTCCGATTGCCTACTTGAATGACAAGATCCAAAAGTTGGCAAAGCAGGAGGCGGCAGCAAAAAGAGCGGCGTAAACTGCTCAACATAGTACGAGAGAAAGGCGGGCTAAATGCCCGCCTTTTTTTATGGCCACAACTGGTTGACATCTCGATTACAATGAGTAGAATGAATGTATGAATGAAATAATATTTAGACTTGACGGAAAGACAGTGCAGGCAAGTGTGAATCTCAATACTTGTCCTGTGGATTTCTTGCTATTGACGTCAATAGCGTGTCTCCGCGTCCTAGCGAAGAGAGTTGGCAGGGAAGGCGCGTGGGAACAATTCGAACGAGGATTCGACAAAGCTATGCAATCTCGCTCTCAATGAGGTATAATTGGGAATGAAGCAGCCGAAGCGAGAATACAAAAAAGTCGTTATCCAGACTGTCATATCTTCTCTGAAGTCTGAATTCAAAAAAGCCGATTGGTGGCCTGAGGTACAAGATGATGTTCGTACTCGTCTTGAGTGGATTATTGATCGGATTGAGCAAGCCGGATATTTCTTCTCTCGTACCTTTATGACTCTCTTCCGATGGGAGTTTGAACGTAGACAACTCGAAGGAAAAAATGTCACAAACCCCATGGCAGGGTATCTGACAACTCTCTTGGGAATGCGGATTTCCGAAGAAGCATTTCAATGTGGGAGCTTGCCAACCAGGGCAGTTTTGCATCTTTATGATTATACTGCACCCAATGACGCGGATGTAACTGCATGTATGTTCCTTTGTCATAAAATTGACACGCTCACGCGAGCCGGTCTATTGCGAGTTCGAGAAGACAAACTCGCTGCTACGCAAGAGGAAATAGGAGCCGCATTTCAACAGGTCGCTAGAAGGAAGAAGGCCGAAGAACAGATGCAGAAACCTGCGGAGGAAGAGTCAATAAAATGGGATTTTGAAGATGAGTCGCCCGATTTGTAATTCTTGTTTGACTTTGGCTAATCTCATGTTATTGTAGGCTGGCGAAATGGGTAGATTGGGAATGAGTTGTTATGATGACCAATGTCGCAGTTTTCGATCAGATGTTTGTTCAGTCTAGCCTTGATCATGAGATATTATTCTCTCCCGCATGGGAAAAATTCACTGGACGCTCATCGGCTGATCTGAAAGACGATTGGAACGACATCGTCCATCCCGATGACCTAGAAAGACTCCTGCAAACATGTCGTCAAGTCTCTTTGCTCAAATGTTCTGAACACGTTAGGTTCCAAGTATTAGGAACGGATGGAACCTATCATCCCTTCTTGGCTAATGTGTTCCCCTTAATGGGTGAAAATGGACAATTAGACGGCATCTGCCTTAATTCGTTGATATGTAGTGAGCTAAATCGATATTCTCTGATTAAGCTTATTGTGAACTCTCTCCATGCCTTAGTTGGTTATGTGGATAGATCCCGGCGCTATGTTTATGTAAATAGAGCGTATGAGGATTTTTATCAGTTGCCACGCAAACAGATTGAAGGACAACTGGTAGAACAGTTGCTTGGCGAAGCTTATGACAACGCGCAAGTCTATATAGACAAAGCATTAAAAGGTAAGTCTGTATCATTTGAGGACGAAATCTCTCCGCCGTCCGCGAATGGAGCAGTTTTTCATGTTAGAATAACTTATGTTCCGCATATGGACGATGGCGGTGAGGTATTAGGTTTCTTCGTGTTGGGAAATCCGATTGAAGAAAGCGGAATCGCCAACGCTCGTTTCGAAGATTTGGAAAGGTTTCTTTCTTACTGGTCAAATGATCCCGAAGGCTTCGCACATTTTGTGGGCTGGGCGATTGGACGACTGATCCCTCATAAATTTCATGATCTTTTTCTGGCGATTGGAGCTTCCTTCTTCTCATTGAAAAATATTTGCTCTCGCGTAGAGTTTTTGTATAAATCAATTGAGAAAAAAGAAGAACTCATTGTTCGAGACGGCAAGGAGAAGCATCACATTGGTACCGTCTATAAAGAAGACGGAATTTTGTGTATCTATAATCAACATCGTTGCATGATGCTTCTGCGAGATGAATTGGATGGATTGCCCTACTATTCGATTCGTTATTTTGTTAGAGAGGGAGATAGAACAACAGGTTATCTGAAAGATCATTGGAGGAGTGAGTGGGGCCGTCCTAATTTTGTTACTGTACAAGCGAAGTCGAACATGGACTCTCCTCCAGCGTTTGAGGAAGACCATACATTTTGGAACTTTCGTGATACTGATGAGGCATTACACGGCGTAATCGTTCATCCGCACTCCGATGGTTTTTCTGATCCTTGGGAAACAAAACGCCTGGCAGAAATGATAGTTCAAGTGTCGAATCTCAAGAATTATGATCGCCGATTGACGTAACTTTCGTATCTATCGTAGGTTACAAAAAATGAAGCTTTTTTGTATAGGACTTGACATGGTTGCCACGACAGGTACACTTGGGACGATGAATGGCGTGGCGAAGGAAGAATCTAACAAAGGAAAAATGTCATGTTGAAGCGTTGGTATGTAAGGCTCTCCCCGATGCGACAAAAGTTATGCGGACTTACTGGCCTTTTGACAGCACTATTCCACCCTGTAGGTGGCTGTAGTCTGTAGTCCCAAAACATAACGGAAAGCTACCCAACGGTAATTCCCAAGAATTAAAGTAGGGCTTCTTTCCCCTCCGTGGTAGAAGTCTGTGGGAAACTGCGGGCTTCTACCATTTTTTTTTATTCTTCTTTCCTGGCAAAGGTCGATGCAAAGAGTGCGAAGGCACTTACTTAAAACAATGGAAGGACAAAACTGGAAAGCAAAAAGACTACAATGTTCGCATGATGGAAAAGCGGGCTAAAATCAAGCAATTATGTATTGATTACCTCGGGTGAACATGTCAGTACGAAGGTGGTTGTCTGTCGCCCGTCCTGTCGAAAGCAGCGCCCTGTTGTTTTATTTATCATTTTCATCATCGCGATCCCAACGATAAGAAATTTGAAGTTTCCCGCAGATTTCGGAAAGGCGGAAAATTCGCGGGCAAGATTGAAACCATTTCTGATCTTAGAAAATCTGATCCTGAGCTTGTGGAAGAACTTGATAAATGCACCTTGCTTTGCTCTAACTGCCACCATCGTCTCGAATACTGCGACAACTGTAGTCGAGAAATGGCGAAAACGGGCTGATTTTGCCCTTGACATTTCTCTAGCATTATGATACGCTTGATTTCGAGCGATGCTGAGAATGGCTTAGTTAGGGCGTAAGAGCTTGTCAGCAGCCGGATTTGAGACACCATAGTCCCTGTCTCATCTATGGGAAAGGCAGGCCAGTCCGATGAAAGAGCCGCGTGCAGTAAGTTACCACTTAAAAGCACGGTCAGGATCGCTCTTTTTTGTCGGAGAAATGGGAGGGTATGAGTCAGATGATTTACCAGACCTACAATGGAATGGAACGTTTGAAGTGAAGATCAAGGCAAGAGAACTACTGGGTATGGGCTGGAAAGAAGGTCCATGTATTGGCGAGGCTATCCGCAAGCTGATTGTTTCTTTTTCGGCGAAAATTGTCAATCCTCATAACGAATGTTTTGATGCTTCAGTTGCTTTGGGTATCTTGCTGGCTAAGGAATCAATTCCTGTTCGGTTGATCAGAGGGAAGTATGGTGGGGTTAGACATTGGTGGTTGAGTTACCGTGGCACGATTATTGATCCAACCGCTCATCAGTTTAATGAAGACGGCGAATATGTTCAAGAGGAGTGTTTTCCAATGAATTTCGATTCTCTGGCTGGCTATTTGGATATAAGCTGAAAATTCGATGAAAGAACCTGACGGGAAATTCGTGCCTACTGTTAATCTTGAAGACGCGGTCGTATATCTCCGTGAACTTCTGGCTATGAACAAAACAGAACTCGCTAGAGAAGCCAACTTTGCCCATCAAGTTCGTTGTCCATTAAAGAGGCCCGAGATGGTAATTTTTGCATTTGAACGAAAATTCAATTCGAGTGCAAAAGATCCTACTATAGCTCGTAGAAACAAAGTCCCATTTTCTCCCACATTCTGAAAATTCATCTACATGACTAAGTTAGCCAAGGACATGACGACAAAAGAAAAATTACTTGCTCTCGCGGATTTCCTCGAAACCAAAGTGGAAGATCGATGGTTTGGCTTATCTACGTGGGCTACACCAGGATTCGACCTGCCGCACATGCTGCGGTACCACATTCTTTCTCCGTGGGCAACGCAATGTTTTCCAGATTCAGGACTATGGCTCGAAACATTGAGTCCCGACTCTTCCGGCCATAGGAATGTTGGGATCATATATAGTCTTGGTGAAATGCACCACTATTCGTGGGATGCCATCATGAAATTTTTCGATCTTTCAATTGCCGATGCAAGGCACCTGTTTTACATCGGCAATTATGATTACAAAGAGGGAACTCGAATCAACGTAATACAGCGTTTAAGAGAATTTGCTAATTCGGAGGAAACAGAATGATAGCCACAATTACCATACCAACCGGAGCTAAGTCTAAGTTATTCAAGGCCATGTCCACAAAAGAAAAATTGCTTGCTCTTGCCGATTTCCTCGAAAATCAAGTGAAAGATCATTGGTTTGATTTGAGGTATTGGGCAACAACGGGCTTTACTGAGCAAGAATGTGGAACTACCGCTTGCGCGGCTGGGTGGGCAACTGTGTGTTTCCCTGATTCGGGATTGAGTCTAACTCACCACATGGCCGGGATTAACATAACAATGAAGTATGTCTCGAACGGAAGGACAGACTTTGGTTCCGGCGCAGTCCAACAATTTTTCGGGATTGGCGATGAACTTGCCAGTCATTTGTTCTATCATCATCATTATCGCTACGGCCAACAAAATAAGAGCAGTCATTTGTTCTATCATCATCATTATCGCTACGGCCAACAAAATAAGAGACATGTGGTGGAACGTCTGAGAGAAGTTGCAAACAGGACAGATATTAACGTACCAGGGAGCTAAGTACATGAATGTCTACCTAGTTATTAATGAAGGCAAGTGCCAACCATCAGAAATTTCTGAGATACGCCGCATCTTATCTGAATCCAACTGCGAAGAAGTAAAACAAGCCAAGGATGCTGAATTGGTGGTAGTCCTTGGTGGTGACGGAACGATCATTGATACCGCTCGGACGATAGCTGAATTTAATGTTCCTATTGCTGGTATTAATTTCGGCAAACTAGGATATCTCGCCACCTTCACCCTAGACAGTTTTCGAAACTATCTGCGGGTGGTTACTGCCGAAACGAGTGGCCCCTCTTTGGCTCATTTCCCGGACTATCCTCTAAGTGCCCGAATGATGCTCAAGGTCCACGGAATGGACATGAATCAAGAATGGACTCATTTAGCTGTTAATGACTGTGTTATTGATATCGGGCCGCCATTTCGAACTACTGAACTTCAGATTGAGATCAATGGACATCCATTTGCAACCATTCGCGGGGATGGTATTATCATTTCCACTCCAACGGGTTCCACTGCTTACAACATGTCTGCTGGTGGTCCAATTGTGCAGCCCGAATTAGAAGGCATTACTCTCACGCCAAAGAATCCACACAGGCTCTCAATTCGTCCTATCGTTGTGGCATCTAGTTCCGATATTGCTATTACAATTCCGCAATCCGAAGGTGTCTTTGCTATTATTGATGGACAAGTTGTTATGCCTATCCTTACAAAAACGAAGATAACCGTGGGTCGTGCGGAACCTATGATGGGACTCATACAAGACGTTAATTATTGGAGCACGCTAATTCAAAAACTGAACTGGGGACAATAAAGTGGATGGTAACAAATGACCACGAAACAGAAATTACGCAAACTCGCAGATTTCCTTGACAATGAAGTGAAGGATGCGTGGTTTGATTTGGGGTACTGGGCAAAAAAAGGATTTCTTGAGAAACAATGTGGTACCACCGCTTGTGCAGCTGGGTGGGCAACTGTGTGCTTTCCGAAATCGGGGTTAACTTTGTGTCCGCGATCAGCATACCACCCCCGATCCGAAGAATTAGTTGTTTCTTATGGTCGCGCGAGAGGTATAGTTGCAGTTATGGAGTTCTTTGGGTTTAACGGAGAGACTGCCAGGTATTTGTTTCTTCCTAGCGAATATCCTCATCATCGACGCGGACGCAGAAGTGTTGCTAAGCGTTTGAGAGAAGTAGCGAACCGGAAAGACGTTAATGTACGGGAGTGGGATGATGACTAATCGGAGGAGAACTTCGTGATATTTTATGGCTTATCAAATGGATAAGCAAGTGAAATTCCGTATAATTATGAATGCAACGCAATCCAGTACGAACAGGTCTTGCCCGCAAACAAAGACATGCCCGGTTTGCAATTAGACATTGGGTTGATAGGCTTGTTGATATTCCTGCCTTTATCTTGGGCAACGGAACTTCCCTAAACGAAGAACCAGTTGATCTACTAAAAGATTACCTGACAATTGGCGTTAATCGAGCTTTCTATAAGCTTGATCCAACTATTTTGTTGTGGCAAGATGTTTCGTTGTGGAATACCGAATATAAGAAGCTCCATAACACACAAGCCATTAAAGTTAGTAGGGATGTTAGCGATCCCCGTAAGGTCTATTACAATTTCCATCTAAAAGGCGGCGGTTATAGATTTGATCCTACAAATGCACACGTCATGTATGGAAGAGGCTCAACGGGGCCATTGGCTGTGCAATTAGCTGTGGCTATGGGTTGTCGTCCTATCATCCTTCTTGGGATGGACTGTGCTCGCGGAGTAAATGGTGAATCTGATTTTTGGGGCGAGAATAAATATTGGACAGATGCTACTATTATGAACTGTCAACTTGGTCTTGAGTTCATAAAAGAACAATGTCCGGTTGAGGTTTACAATTGCGGAGCGAGTGATCTCTGGCCTCGTCAGTCTTTAAAGAGTGTTCTAGAAGAGATTCCACACAAATATAAAAGATCGAGACAATCATACGTGAAGCAGATATTAAATCTTTCGGATAACCGATGATTTTCTATTTCGTAATGAACGTATACGAACATTACATTTAGGACAGCCAAATTTTCTTTTCACATATTCTGCTAGCCCATGTTTGTTCCCTCTCCGATAATCGCTAATCCACCTGAAGAGTCCACGAAAAATTAGCGAGGCGATGCAAAAGCTATGAACTGATTAAAAAGTCTTGACAAATCTTTATTCCGTGGTATTGTAGTGGCATGGACAAAGATATGCGAGTTCGGCTGGCACAAATAAACCCCTGTGTGGGCGATTTGAAAGGCAATTTGTCGATCATTAGTCAACAGATTCTACTTGCTTTTCAAAGCAAGTGTGATGTGGTAGTTTTTCCCGAACTTGCTACTGTCGGCTATCCTCCACGAGATTTGCTATATTCCAGAATATTATGGGATAATCATCCGGTCGTCATTGAAAGAATCCTCAAACTTCTCCGCTCGCATCCTCACCAACTCACCGTCATTGTTGGTGGGCTCCATGAACAACTTCTTTCGGGCGGTAGATATGCCCGATATAATGCAGCATGGATATTGGATCGGCACTATGGAAAGCGAGTCGTCCACAAGAGACTGCTTCCCTGCTATGATGTTTTTGACGAGACTCGGTACTTTACAGCTGAAACCGGACCTTATGCTCCTATCCCGATCCGTATCGCGAATAAGGGCGATATTCTGTGTGACGTCCTTATCTGTGAAGACATCTGGAATAATGGATTTCAAGATCATGATTGGCTCAAGCCTCATACCTACGCGACTGATCCAGTCGAACGCTTGGCTGGACTAGGGCCACTGTTTGTGCTGAATGGCTCTCCATTTTGGATTGGCAAGATAGGAGAAACTCGCAAACTGGTTGAGGCAGTCTGTGCTCGTATCGGTCAACCCGTTTTTTGGTGTAATCAAGTAGGAGCCCATGATGATCTAGTGACAGGTGGCTACAGTATGGTTGCTATCCCTCTTGGCGATAGGATAACGCTTGCCGGTGAGAGAGTCGCTTTTTGGATTGCTAAACCATTCCAAGAGGACGCCTTGGAGGTTAATTGTTCAGATAAGAGTGGAGCCATTTTCAAACCGCATGGACAATGGAACGCTACTTTAACAGAACCTGTTTTCTTCACATTAAAGGACGGAGGCTCTATTCAAATTGCGGAGGAAGATTTTGACATGTGGACGCTTTATAAAGCCTTGTATCTCCACATGTTCGATTATAAGCGGCGTTGTGGTTTCACCGAGGCAGTTCTTGGTTTGTCTGGTGGCATAGATAGTGCTGTTACAGCAGTTATTGCTGTTGATGTTTTCGGAGCTGAAAATGTTATCGGCGTTGGATTGCCTAGCCAATGGTCGTCGGCTGGAAGTGTTGACGATGCCGAAGCCTTGGCAGATAATCTAGGAATCCGCTTTGAGGTCAAGCGTATTGCAGAGATTTACGACGCCACTAAAGCTCTGTTCTTAAGCGGCGGAAAACAAAAATTTTCAAATCCTATAACCGATGAAAATATTCAGCCGCGTGTGCGTGGAATGATCTTGATGGTGTACTCCAATGATGCTGAACGCTGTCTCTTGCTTACCACTGGAAACAAGAGCGAGATTAGCGTTGGTTACTGTACGTTGTATGGCGACATGTGCGGTGGAATAGCTGTTTTGAGTGACGTATGGAAGACTGAAGTTTATGATCTCGCTTATTTCTATAACAAATATCGTGGCGAAATCATTCCAGAGAATACGATTACGAAACCTCCGTCACCGGAGTTGAAACTAGATCAACAAGATACCGATACTCTGCCACCTTATAATAAGCTTGATCCCCTTTTGCGAATGTTGGTTGAGGAAGAAATGACGCCTGAAGAAATCCTTGATAAATGGAAAGCGTCGTTGCTTGATCCTGCCGGTGGAGTTCTTGATGTGGAAACTGGCCACATCGTGCATCGAATTTATAAAATGTACAGAAACTCTGAATTTAAGAGGCAGCAGATGCCTATTGGCCCAAAAGTTCAAGAGCGGTCTTTTGGCTCTGGTCGCCGAATGCCGATAGCAATGAAACTGACAACGGTGAAAAATGTTTGAAAAAGCGAACGAACCCGATTCCCATAACTCTGAATGTTCTTGTGACCTATGTTCAGGAAAATATACCCCTCAAGAACTGATACAGATGGAAAAAGAATTTTTGAAAGATCCTGGTTGGTACGCGCACATAGTTAATGAGGACCCGGATAGTCCTACGGGTTTTAACTATCATACCCACGGTTTCGTGACGGCAAATCATCTGAATATTCAGATAGTGTTGCCTATACATCCTGACATTTGTCATGCCATTGCTAATATCATTTATCGGCGAATTAAAATAAGGGGTCAAAAATTCCAAGCTGGGAAAAGATACAGCAAGATCATTGAACCTGATGGAGTAGCGGGTGTTGGGGAAGATGACAAGGAATATGAGGTAATGTTCATTAAAGTGACTGAATGTGGTCGTCCGGTATTACGGATTATTTTCCCTGACAAGGAAGGTAATGTTTTGGCGAGAGATATGATAGCGGAGTCCCCTGATTATGCATTGCAGTGGACACCGTAAAATTGGGGAATAACATGGATCATTCGTTGCAAGACGACGCTCCGCACCCCTTGACTGTCTTTGGAGGAAGAGGGTGTCAAAAATTAACGGGAGAGATTTGTTCGTACCTGGATGTTCAGCCGGGAAAATGTTTCAATCATCCATTCCCAAACGGAGAAACATTTGTTAGAGTTGGACCGGATGTTCGAGGGAAAGATGTTTTTGTAGTCGTTTCTCTTTGTCGTCAGCATAACGCAGATGAACATGGATATACGGGTATCAATGATACAGTAATGGAGTTATTGGTCTTTGGTGATACACTTCGGCGAGCTTCTGCTCATCGCTTGACCGCAGTTATTCCTTGTTTTGGGTACGCGCGTCAAGATCGCAAAACAGAAGGCAGGACGCCTATTACCGCGAGACTGGTAGCTGATGCAATCGTAATGGCAGGTTTCAACCGCGTCCTCACGATGGACCTTCACGCAGATCAGATTCAAGGATTTTTTCCGCGCGACGTTCCTTTAGATCATCTCAATGCCGGACCTCTCTTTGCAAACCATTATGAGCATGCAGGCATTGAAAATGCTGTCGTGCTATCCCCTGATGTAGGCAACCTAAAAAAAGCAGGAAAACGGAGAATCGGATTTCCTGGCGATGTAGAAATAGCTGTTATTGATAAAGTTCGAGACAAAGACGGTAATGTAACATCTCAGCGATTAGTTGGCAAAGTCGCGGGAAAAAATGTTCTGATATTCGATGATATTATCGCGACTGCGGGAACTATGCGAAATGCTATTGATCTTGCAATTGAACATGGCGCTCTCGCATTCTATCTCTCTGCAACTCATGGCGAATTTGTCGGCTCAGCGATAGAAAGACTTCAACATGATTTAATTAAAGAAGTCTGCATTACCGATACTATTCCTGTACTGTCGCGGATGAAAGAATTGCCCTTGAAAGTACTGGGTACTGCCGAACTCTTGGGAGATGCGATATGCTGCATCCATCGTTACGAGTCTATTAGCGCGTTATTGGGGCCGTATGGATAAATTTTGAAAATTCCTCTTGACATTTGTGGAAGAAATTGTAAGGTACATCCATGAACTCAGAAATAATTGGGAATCCTAGGTGATTAGGAATTCCGCGAGTGTTTATAATAGGTTTCGTGGCTCTGGTATGTTATAATTGAGTAAGAAAAGGAGATACAGATGCCTCAAGCTCTATTAGTGGGAATCGGAGTTTTTTCCCTGGCGGCGTTATATTTCGTCTTAATCCGAATTGGTCGCATTCAAGCAAAACAGGACAAGATCGCTGCTACATCATGGAAGAAGGCGGATCAAGTCGGCCAGTTGATCACTCTCTATCTCGATATGGTTCTTAAATATGGCCCGAAGTCTGATGAAGCCAAGAGTTTTCGATTCGGCGTAACGAATAGCGAACTGTGGGGAGGAGAGAGAAATTCAGAAGCATTGGTAACTTTCGATAAGATTGCAGAGTACTTCGATGAGGCTCTGTTGCGCAATAAGAAGATGTTCCGTTGGCATTAATTCTCAGAACAGAGGAAATCCAAGAGAAAGGTCAGGTATAAGATGAGTCAGATGAGAAAAGGTCAAGGTGTGAAGTATAGTGCGTATGCTGCGGTTGTGGTCGTCGCTGGCGTGATACTCACTTTGGGTATCGGGGGCTTCGGCAAAAATGATGCGTCGAATTGGCAAACGATCCAGTCGGTGACTGGAACCGTTACTATTCGTGATGAAGCGGGCTGGTATTTGCGTAAATTTGCCAGTGTCTGGACGTATCCTCGCGCGGTCTCGAAAGAATTCAAGAAGGCAGGGCTCGGCGATACGATGGCACATACCGACAGAATGAGGGATCAATCGGTCGGCGTTACTTTTAATGATGGTGGTACAGCCAACATGGACGTGACTATCCGTTTTGCAACTCCAAGAACGACTGAATCTCGCGCAAGGTTACATGCCGACTTCGCGGGAAATATCGACAATGTGTCGGCGGCCGTCAAATCGCATTTGGTCAACTGTGCGAAAGCTACGGCTCCCCTTATGTCGTCTAGCGAGCATATGTCAGCAAGGAAGGCTGAATTCACTCAGCTTGTGCATGAGCAACTAATTTACGGTCTGTACAAGATGAAAAGAGTTGAGAAAACTTTCAAGGATGCTACAGATACTACGGGTGACGAAATTACTATTTTCGCAACCGAAATTGTGAGGGATGCTGATGGGAATCCAATGTTTGCTCAGGCATCCCCGCTCGAACAGTATGAGCTTGAAGTACTGCAATTTTCGATCGAAGACACGGACTACGACGAGAAGACTTTGGAGAAGTTCGCCGCCAAGAAGGACTCATTGCTGCGAGCCGAGCAGGCGAAGGCAGATCGAGAACAGGAAGTTCAACAACGCCTGATGATCGTTGAAAGGGGTTTGCGAGAGAGGGCGGAAGTCGAAGCGGTCGCCAACAAAGAACGAGCGCAGGCAGTGATCAATGCTGAACGGGAGAAGGAAGTTGCTGAACTCAATGCTGCCCGTGGCGTAGCTGTGGCGGCGCAGACAAAACTGGAAGCCGAGACGAAGGCTGCACAATTTGTTGCCGTCGCAATGCTCGAACTCGACGAACAGAAACTGAGAACTCAATCAGCTGACGAACAGGCGAAGCAAGTACGTTTGCTTGCTGCTGCTGAAGAGGAACGTATTGCTAAGGGTGGCGCTATCACAGAGCAAGAGCGGGTATTAGCTGAAATTCAGGCTAATCGTGACGTGGAAGTCGCTCGTGAGCTTGCCAAGGTTGGCGTACCTCGTACAATCCTTGTTGGTGGAAACAGTAACGGCTCCAGCGGGATGATGGAGAACTTGATCAACATGGCGTTACTCAGGGCTGCTGGCATTACGGACAATATCGTTGTCCCAATCCATGAAAGCGGTGAATGATATGATGCAATTACTGGCTAAGGGTGCAGTTTGGCTTGTTGCGGGTGTAGCGATGGTTTACTTCGCAGTCCCTTTGACCGGCTTTCAAGCGGCATCGCCGTGGCAATACTCTGTTCAGGCAACAGGCAACGTCGTTGCTACAGCTACAGAGTCACGTGGGACAGTCGATGATCCTCTTCAGTTGTCCATAATTGGTCCTCCGAACGAAGCCGGAAATTACGGAACAGTGCAGGTGAATGAAACGCTGGACCTTGGCGTCTTGTCTTTCCTCATTATTATCTACGTCGGTGGAACTTTCATGGGACGAGTTCTCAAAAAGCGGCCCAAGCCTGACCTGACCTGAACTGTTCTCAGGGTTCCTCGCTGATTCATCGGCGGGGAGCTTCTTTTTTGTTGGGCCAGGAAGAGGCAGTTTTTTGCAATTTTGTCATTATCTGTCCTTGACATATTCTCTGTCGGTGTTAATCTAACTACAGTTGAGTTTATTGTTTTCCCCGAAGGAGCGGCGCGAATGGCAAAAAAGAAAAACGACGACAAGTTCCATAGCATTGAACTTGAGCGAGTACCGGGCAAGATTACCCTTCCTCCCGACATGAAACTGGAAGAGGCGGAACGTTGGATTCGTCGAAAACGAGAAGAGGAAGAGGCGTTTGTCAATCCAGACCTCGCTATTCCGTGTTACCCGCTCGATGGGTTAGTAGCCTTCCACAAAGCCCTGTATGAAATTTTCGGTTGGAGCCAAATAAAGCCGATCAAAGGGTTCTTCGGTTCAACACCACCCCAAATGATCTCCGTGCCGGTATCTCATGACGAGACCGTCGAATGCCCTCATGGCGAGATTCATCTTCCCGGACTGGACAATGGCTACGTGCTGTTGAGTGGGGCTATTCGCCAACGCAAACCACATCTGGTTATTGGCGGTGAGGTAAAAAACAAAGACGTGGCACAGGTCAAAAGGTTGGCCACGAGAACGCGGGAAATTGTCGAAGAATTTTCGATTTACAAGGGCAAGGCAATCATTCTCGGTCAGCGAGCTGATCAGATTGATCGCAAGCGTGAGCGTACTTCGCAGGATCGCTTGATGGAAACTCCGGCGTTTATGCGTCCACTCGGAATGAATGCTGATGAATTGATTCTGTCGCGAGACCAGGAGCAGGCTGTTAAGGCGTTGCTTTGGGCTCCGCTGCAACAGTCGGAGGCTTGTCGTGCTGCTGGAGTGCCACTTAAACGTGGAATCTTGCTCGAAGGTCCGTATGGAACTGGTAAGAGCCTCACTGCGGCAATCACTGCTGATATCGCCGTGGAGAATGGCTGGACGTTTATTCGTCTCGAAGACCCGACGTTGCTGCCGTCTGCTATTGATATGGCGACATGGTATCAACCAGCTGTCATTTTTGCTGAGGATATTGACGCCGTTGTTGGAACTGAGGAACGTGGCGACCAGATCAACGGAATTCTGAACACGCTGGATGGCATTGACAAGACTCGTGAGGTTTTTGTTGTCTTGACGACTAACCATGCCGAGTCGATCGGCAAGGCATTCATGCGTCCGGGCCGTATTGATGGTATCATAACTTTCGAACCGCCAGATGCTGAGGCGACTGAGCGTTTGTTACGCATGTACGGACGTAAGCTAATTGCTGCTGAATCTGATCTCAGTGGCGCTGCGGAGGCGTTGCAGGGAGCCCCAGCCGCTATGATTCGAGAAGTCGTGGAACGTGCGAAGCTTCTTGCCATTTCTCGTTTGCGTGGAGCATTGCCGAAAACTGCATGTCTGTCTGGTGACGACCTTCGTCTCGCGGCTGTCTCTCTCCAGCGACATCATAAACTTGCTCTCGGCTCGCCTACTGTGCCGGAACTTACGCAGGAGGAATTGAATCGCGTGAAGTTGTTGGGAGCTAACTTGGGTATCGGTCTTGCTACTGGCTTCACTGGTAACGGGAGTGATCGTTTGCTTGAAGCTGTGGCTCCGAACAAATCTCCGGGGGACGACAATGACGAAGACGAAGACTAACATTGTCCTCGCGAAGTTCAGGCATCATGCAATCTGGAGAATGCAATGAGTCTGTACAATCAGCTATTTGAAATTGATATTCTTGCTCCTGTTTTGTTACAGGTTTTGAGGATGGATGTTTGCAATATCCCTCGCTTTCGTGATTGCTATCTGAACGAAGATGGTACGAGAGTGGTGGTTTTGACTCGAACTGGAGGAGGAAATCGAGCAGAGTATGAAAGTGAGAATAAAGCTCTTGCTCAATGTCCTGGCTATGTTAGCGATGAAGATGTTGGGAGTGACAACACTTACGCATACTTCTATTTCGAACCTCCAAGAGAATTTCGAGAGAAGTTTAAAAAGATGGCTCCAGAACATGGACGTCGTCCTGCAATCGAACGGTTCTTTGACTTGGTTAAGAAACTGAACGATCCTGAGTACAAAGACGATCCTGAAGTAGTTAGGGCGTTGGAAGTGGGGCGCAGGATTGTAGATCAGATGCAGGGAGCAACTATACTTCATGAAGCAACTGCTGATATGGAAAATCCTCCTGACAATGTGACAATCATCGAGATGTAATATGGCAGGGGGGAAACGTACACAGCTCTTTTTCTCTTGACATTTTTTACAAAACGTCTATACTTGAGGCATGATAGGGTGGACCAAACAGCGTAAGCGTTGCCCAACACATGGGTTGGTGCTGCGCGGGCGACCGGATAGCCATAAAGCAGATTATTGTCCTGCTTGTGGTCAAAAGCTTGTGCAGATCAGCATCCCTTACCTGTTTCAAATTTATTTTCACCCCGCGATTATGATTGTGCCAGGAATTCTTGTATTTTTCTTCGGATTGTTCTTCTTTCTTGATGTTCGGGGTTGCATAATTGAAGATCGGCAGGTGAGAGCCGTCATTGATAAACAAAATGAGATAGAGTATCGGGCAACACGCAAAGAGCAGCGGAAAGAGAAAGAGCGATTCTTATTGACTATGCCTACTCAGTGGAAGACTCTATATGCAGGAATGGATTCCATTTATTATCGCGATGATAAATGGAAAGTATTTCAAGCGTACTTTCAACACAACCCTAAATTACCAAAACTATCGCCTGAGCAACTCAAATTGTTTATTGCCATGTTGAAGACTGGCAAGCAATGCGATGCATTCTCTTTGATTACCACACATAGCCAATTTGCGCCGGATCATTGGGGCCGATACCGCCCGGATTTCCAGGAAAAGGTTGCACCATGACGGACAAGATAATCGGGCTCGTTTTGGTTTGTGTCGCTTTCGCTGTTACAAAGAGTGGGAGACGATTCACTCAAGCGAGAGAGAGTTTCATGAGTGACTTGATTCATGAAAGGCGAAGAGCAATGACCTTTGAAGACATGATTTTGAATATTGTTCAGGAAAACTCTGGCGGTGTCAAGATGACAAAACTCATCGCCGATGTTTTCGTTCTGCTGGAAAGATTATCAAAAGCAGAGGCACCTAAAGAATTCGACAACCTGCCTATTTTAGGCAAGGAGAGCGGCGAGTTTACCAGTCCCTTCCTCGATGTATTAGATTGCAAGTTAGAAGAGATGGAAGCGGCTGGCAAGATCGGTTTGTTGCGTTACGGTTGGGATATGGGTGGAGGAGTGCGAGCCAAGACTTTTATCTATTGTCCGATAGGAGATTCAAAATGACAGCTAATCCTGAGAAGAGGATTGTTGGTGCAGTCACGACTGAGCGTTTAACTATCCTTCGCCAATCGGATGAGATTCTCATCAAGGAGATTCGCTCCTCTGGCTGGCACAGCAAGATTGCCCAAGCGTTCTGCGTGCTACTCCCTGTGAGTACGGTTGGCGTAATGGGAGATAATCGCAGTTACGAAGGTCAGGAGATGATTGCCGTCCGGTTAAGATCTGATTCTGGTGATTGGGTTGATATAGATCACGAAGTCCTTGGTAAGATTTCCAATCGGATCATCAACGAGATCGCAGGCGTGAACCACGTGGTATACGACGTTACGTCTAAGCCACAAAAAGTTGCATGACAATGATTTGTATAAGTTTTAGGGAGGAGCCAATTTGTAAAAGTTCGTATCATATGTATGGATACGAACAATATCATCTATGCATGGCTGGATCAAAATGGTGACCCGTACTACATTGGCAAAACGAAATGCTTCAAGACGAGGATGCGTCACCATCGATGGCGGATGGACAGCGGAGTTAATCTGCCGAAATACAACAAACTGCGGAAACTGCTCCGAGAAGGCTTCAAATGGGATATTCAGGTTCTTGAGGATGGGATTCCAGAAACAGAGTGGCAAGCTCAAGAATGCTACTGGATTAAGTTCTATCGGGAGAAGGGTTGTAAACTCTATAATCTCACTGATGGTGGTGAGGGGATGTCCAATGCGACCGATGAACTCAGAAGGCGTTTGTCGAAAGCCCGAAAAGGACATTTTGTGTCCGAGGAAACGAAGCGGAAGATCAGTGAGAGCAACAAGGGTAAAAAGTTCTCCAAAGATCACAAGAAGAAACTCAGCGTTGCACGAAAGAAGCGGGTTACTACTCAGGAGACTCGACGCAAATGTAGTGCAACTTCGCGGGGAAAGATCAATATTCGAAAGTACAAGTGTACTGCGCCGGATGGAACAGTCTACATCACGGAGCAAGGGTTGGCTCAATTTTGTAGAGAACACGGTCTAGAGAGAGCGAATATGTCTGGTCGAGGAAGCAGCAAAGGGTGGAAATGTGAACAGAACGATGATCCAGTCAATCTTAGACAATGATCTCTATAAATTTTCGATGGGTTATGCGATCGCTCATACCTATGATCGAGTTCCTGTAACATACGAGTTTATCAATCGAGGAGGGACAGAGTTCCCGACTGGATTTGATGAGGCCCTGCGAGCAGAAGTTGATGTCATGTCCAAACTTCGTTTGGAAAAAATAGAACGGATCTTTCTGCAAGACGTTTGCTACTATCTAGGACCGAGTTACATTGATATTTTGCAGGGTTATCGGTACGATCCGAATGAAGTCAATATCCGTCAACAAGGCGGCAATTTGTATGTAACGGTGTCAGGATTATGGTATAGAACCGTCCTGTGGGAAGTTCCTCTCCTTGCAATTATCAGTGAACTCTACTATAGAATGAAGGGACTGACTCTGGAAGGGATTGAATGGCAATCTCTTGTGGATAGCAAGATACAAAGAATGAATGACGCTGGCATCACAGCATCTGATTTTGGTACTCGCCGACGCTTCTCATTCGATGTCCAAGATTATCTTGTTTCGCAGCTCGCGAACGCAAAGTGCGGAGCAGGTACAAGTAATGTTTACCTAGCTCTTAAGCATGGTATGCTCCCTATTGGAACGATGGCTCATGAGTGGATATCGGCTCATTCCGCTATGTTTGGTTATCGGATGGCTACCCGCCAGATGCTCGAAGCTTGGGTAAAGGTATATAAAGGTGATCTTGGCATTGCTCTTCCTGATACTTTCACGACAGATGTGTTTCTCAAGGACTTTGGGACTCAATCAGCAAAGCTGTTTGACGGTGTTCGTTGGGACTCTGGTGATTGGAGCCAGTTCGTTGAGAAGGTGATTGCTCATTATGAGAAGCTACGAATTGATCCAACGACGAAAACAATCGTATTCAGCGATGCTCTCAATGTTGATCGAGCAATCGAAATCCACAACTACTGCAATGGACGTATCCGTGATCGTTACGGAATTGGAACCCATCTGACTAACGACGTGGGCCATGATCCGTTGAATATCGTGATCAAACTGTCAAGTTGTGATGGTGTTCCAGTTGTGAAGTTGTCTGATAGCCCTGGCAAGGCTACTGGATTGCCCGAAGAAATTTCTAACTGTAGATACACGTTTGGAATACAATGATAACTCTTTATCATGGCACTAGCAGTCGGTATCTCGCGGAAATTCTCGTACAGGGGTTATTGCCTTGTTGCGAATCGGGCCGAAAGAGTAATTGGAAAGGGGATGTACAATCCAAACCTGATCTCGTATATCTAACGAGTTGTTATCCCGTCTTTTTCGCTCTTAGCGCTACCGAAGAAGATTACGAAATGGTTGTCATTCGGGTAGAAGTTCCGCTTGATGATCTTTTCCCTGATGAGGACTTTATTGCGTGTGTGTTGCATGCTCATGAAGGAAAACTCAGTGCTATGCCTTTGACTAAGGTCAATACGTTTGTTAACCCACGAGATTACGAAGAACATGCTGAATTGAGCTTAAGGCACAACGGCATAGTTAGCATAGACCGAGTAACTCGTCAACAAATAACAGGATACAAGATTGTTCGAAATATGAGAACAATTATGTTCATCGGTGGTGACTCAATGCCGATCCCGATCAATTACAAGATTTTGGGAGCACATTACAAACGCTGTATTGAAGCCCTATTTCGCGGAGGAGAGGAAGAAGCGTTAAAAGTTGCACGAGAATGGAAAATATCGGAATGCGCATATACTGACTGATGGCTCGTGAGAGTAATCTAGACTACGAACTAGCCAAACAGCTTGGCATGACTGTTGATGAAGTTCGAGAACAGGGTTTGGGTGCCGCTCTCGATGATTTCAAAGCGGACATAGGACGTTTATATTCAACGGACGAAGTAGAGGCTTATGTTATGTCTACTCACGTTGCCATCTTCGGCGGAAGCTTCGATCCTCCCACTGTTGGGCATATCGCCTTTGCTCAATTCCTTTTGCAGCATTTCGATCAAGTATGGATTGTTCCTTGTCCTACTAGGCACTTATTTCGGGACAAGGATATGTCAGCAGCTTCTGTCCGTTTAGAAATGTGTAGGCTGGCTTTTGGAGAAGTCGAAGTTCCTAGAGATGAAGTTTCTTCCTATCCAGGTGAGGAAGGCAAGCCTAATGTGACTATTAGGTCGTCATTCCCTGGAAAAGTGACGGTATCTGATTATGAGATATATCATGGATTAAGTGGTGCTGCCATTGATTTTGTTACTTCACTGCTTGCTGATCCCGTTGCAGAACCGTATACTTTTCATTATGCCATTGGAATGGATAACGCTAATAATATTCATGAATGGGTGGAATTTGAAAAACTATTGAAATTAATTCCATTCGTCGTTGTGCCACGAGTTGGGCACGAAATAGATGTTACGGTTGATTGGTACGAAAAGCCTCCTCACAGATTACTTGTGCCGAGCGATCCTCTCCCAGAAACTGCTTCTTCTGATGTCAGAGCAATAATCAAAAATCAGGGCTTCGTTTGGGACGACAATTTTGATCGTTTGTCTGAACTTATAATAGATCCAATTTTTGATTTTATCAGAGCAGAAAGCTTATATGTGTCATGATATTGTTCCAGGGAAAAAGAGGAATTATTCCTAATGAACATACATGATAAGATCACTTCTCACTCTGCTAATTTTTTCTATTTCTGGTTGTCAATCGCCAACAATGCCAGACGACTCCCCATCTTCTTTCATGGAAAATGTTACTGTTCTAACTCGTAAGGATGTCTTTGAATTTGGCAAAGATGATATGGTTACCCCCGATCCTGTGGAGAACTTGCCCGAAATCGATGTATATACCATCAACACTAGAATTATCATCGAAGGGCAACCTATCAAAGTGAAAGGCGTCGAAGGGTATGATCAAGTGGAAGGTATGTGGTGGGCACGTAAGTCAGAGGATATCTTGCGTGATCTCAAAAATGCGGAAGCAATCTACAAAGACGTTGGTCTAAAGTTTCACGTATATGAAATGTCGTACAGAGAATGGACGCCCGACGTAATAGATCATTTCCTAGATGCAAACCGATATCCGTTTGTCATGACACTGGTATATATGCTCCCCAATGGATTCCCTTTTGAAGGTTATTCGTCTGCGCCGTGGGAACAATTTAATCGTGGAATCGTGATTAGTTATGACGCTGACACCTGGACAGTGGCACACGAAATTGGTCACTATTTTGGGCTACTGCATCCCTTTATGGACGAATATTCGGAGAATGATTTCGTCGATGATACTCTAGAACAACAGATTAAATACTGTTTCGGGGAGTTCGATTCGACTCCAAATTGTCAGAACATAATGCAATACTGCAACCACGAGCCTAAGGAAATTACGCCAGGACAAGTCACAAGGATGCAGCGATTTCTGCGGGCTAAGCGTTTGAGTCATCTGACTCGGGATGTTACCGACATTTTTTTACAAGGCCAGGAAATCCCGGAATTAGATAGTTTACGAGTACAGTTTAATCTGAATATTGGGGATTCTTACGATTCTGTGCAGGCCGAAAAGGTTGAAATAGAGAGCAAAAAGCCTTGACAATATCGCGCATATAAGATACAATGAGTGGTGGATTTATGTCCGACAAGGAGGCAGTGTAAATAAACAAGAGGTGAATTATGAAGGTTCGACCACGAGTGTTGACTCGAAATTTGCAACTGGCAAACACTTTGGCAGAGCATAATGGAGGTGTGCTCCCCAATCCCAATAGAATGATCAAGATGGGACATGAAGGCTTATATCGCTATATTCTGCGGCATCCGGACTATTTCGAGAAGTTCGACTATCAAGAAGCAGTAGGAATTCAAGATGATGACGCGACCTTTAACATAGGAATTCGCCAGCAACATTTGGAAACCGCTGATGGATTAATAAAAAAACAAGGCAAGTTACCTTCTCCAAAATGGCTCGCTGTCAATGGATTTAGCAAACTCGCTTCCTATATGCGTATTCATCCTGAAGTATTTGGCAATTTGAAAAGGCGAAACGGTCGTACAAATAGTATAATGTTACATGCAACCGCTCCTAAAAGTTCAATTGATCGGAGAAGACGGAAGAAAGTGCGTCATCGTTAACGAAAACCATGTAGCGTATGTTAAACCTCACCCGGAGGGATACGCCATTTTGGTGATGTCAACTGGAGAGGAACTAGTAGTCGCCAAGCCTTCATTTATTGAATGGGAAGGTGATTGCTACGTAAGGAAAGAATAGCTGTGGATAGTGGCGAAAAGCCGAAAACTAAATCTCGCCGTGCCGCTCACCTCCAGCCGGGTAAGATACTGAGGTTCAAAAATAAGGTTGATATACCTCCAGAACTTCAACTCCAGGGCATTGGCCCCTTCACGGTTTTGCGAAAAGAAGGAACTAATATCTGCCTGAGCGGTGGACGATCGAAAGAATTCCAAATATCTACTCTCAAGGCCATTAAATTTTTCGAGCCCTGCCAACTCAGAATCTGCTGATTCCCCCCTTGATATTTATAGGCAGTCTGGTATACTATCAAAGGAGTTCCAAAATGTCCAGTACAGATAGACAGTTGCTTGATTCGGCATTAGGGCAGTCCGTACAAAAAGCTGTGCAAGTGAAACTCGATGCCTCAGAACCGTTTACCAATGCTTGTATTTCCCATCCTCTGATCGTTGCGGACGTCCGGCTCGCGTATCATTGGGATGTGAAGCTCATTATTGCTGCCATGTGGCGTGAGCGAATGCTCGGTACATATCTCCGTACCCCTGTTACCGTCTATCCTCATGGAGCGAGCGGTGAGACTGCTCGGGCAAACCTGTTTTACCCCGATGATGGGTATGATCCCTATACCTTCTCTGCTGTGAATCGAATTCTCATTCGAGTTGATCAGAGCGATAATGATACTATAGTGGACGGCACGACCATCACGAATACATTGGCCGGTTCTGTTGTCACAAAGCAGTGTTCAATACAGGATGTTGAATCTACGCTTAATGTTCCTAGGTTCTTAATCAAGGCGGCCGGGTGGAAGTCGAACGATCACGTTGGTGTTGACATTTCTGGTGGTCTTGTTACTATAAAAAAGACCAATTCGGGAAAACAGGTCATTGACAAAAAAGGAAGTTTTCGTCTACATGGAACAACCGCTACCATGCTCAAGGACAAGAGTCCTATAGCTGTTTTGGTGACGCCCGATGCTGGTGAGAAGTATCTCCAAATTTATCCTCAAGCATAGGGGTTGACAGTCGGTGAAAGGATGATAGAGTACCAATGTGGAAGACCTTTGCCAGTTGACAGTTTGTGCTGCGGCCTGACAAGAGCTGCCTACACTCAAAGGAAAGAGATCGCTGCTGGCGGGCGTAGTCTGTTAGTGGCACTATCAATCGGCAGCTTGAACTTCTGCGGCACCAACTCAACCCAGGGCGACTCATTTTCGGATGAGCCGCCCTGTCTTTTTATCCTTGACTTTTCTGGGGTATCTGATACACCAAAACAATGATCAGACGATGGAAGCAGTTTGTACAAAAGAACATTCTAGTTTTTGTAGTATTAATCATGCTAGGATGGGTCATGCTTCTTACGTATCAAGTTCATATGTCCCCTTCGATGAATTCTATTGCAGGAAATAAAAAACTGACTATTGTCAAAAACGGAGGGAATATATACTATATCCTCAGCGAAAAAGCGCTGCAAGAACCTATCACCATTACAGACTCGAAAGGGAATCTGTATTTTGTCCTTAGTAAAGAACGATTAATGGCAATTGGGCCACGAGCTGTGGGAGAATTTGAGAGGATTAAAGGAATCCTGAAAAATCCTTGACATTTAGTCAGATTCTGTTACACTGGATGAGGTTTATTGGAGATTTGACAGGGAGTCGATTAGTGGATTCTGTTCTCAAAGCCGCCGCTTATCTCGCAATAGGCATGGTTGTAGCTTTTATCCTGTGGAGGAAGTTCGATATCCATTGGGAAACTGAACAGTCGGATACTAAGGCTCTCATAATTGCGTGTGTCCCTGCTTGGCCTCTGGTCTTGCTTTTGGTTATCGCTGTTTGGGTGAGAGGGCAAAAATGGAGATGAGGCACTTATTTCGGGAGTGGTCAATCATCAAACTTTGACTTTCGGTTATTGGTCGATTCTTCTGCTAGCACTCTGAGGTGGGACAATGGCTACTTACGCCGGAACTAGAGTTGATTCCTGCACAGAGATCATTGTCACCAAAGACGGCGTTGTTCTCGATCCCACACCAAGTCAAAACCTTTTTAACCATAGCCCTGATGGGTTCAATTGGGGGTTTGGCGGCTCCGGTCCTGCTCAACTTGCCTTGGCTTTATTGCTTGACTCAGGAATAGAACAACCGTTGCAACTATACCAAAAATTTAAGTTTGCGATAGTTGGCGGATTGGATGATACTTGGGAAATGACCACCGAAGAAATTCAAGGATGGTGTAAGGTTGCGCGAATGTTAGAGAAATACTGATGTGTGAACTCTCTGACTATATAATGGCTCATACGGATCGTGGTGAATGCCAATGTGGGCGATGCTTCGATAAGGGTAATACGCCAGACCCCAAAGGGCATACTGCCGATGTCATGTTTTTCTTAGTGTGCGCAAAAAATGATCCAGACCTAGAAAAACTTCGTCGATTAACGAAAGAACATCACGGAGAATTTGGAACCGTAAATGTATTAGACGGCGAAGAACACGGATACATAGAACTTGGAGGCTGGCTAGGAAGCCAAGACGTAGCATTAAGGTTCATGGGACTCGGCTCTTTGTTAGAAATGTTCGATCTTATGACTCCTAAGAACATGCTACCAAAAGGCACGCCTAATGATCTATTGATACAACTGGCAACTAGCGGCATGGTAACAATCAGAGGCTCCGATGCAGATTAGTCCGAAAATGAGCGATCAGGATTTTGCCGATAATATCGTTGTTATCAGTGTTGATAAGGCTTGCACTGAAAAAATGATCAAATTTACCCAAATCTCCTTGCTTTCCTAAATTCACATGTCATACTTCCCCTTAGAATGGGAGCACCGAGTGGTTGCTCCGCCAAAACTTCTCGGAGAAATGTGATGAAATCAATCATGATGATGGGACTCGGGTTGTTAGTGATTAACGAATGCCTGAATGCTGAGGGCGCGGAACCAAAGAAAGTAGCGTCGTCTCAGATCGAGCTTGTCGAGATTGAGGGGATCGATGAGCCCGAAATCTACCAGCACTTCTATGACGTGTTGACGAACGGGATAGAAGAAAGTGAAACTCTCACGATTACGGATAGCGGTTCGGAACGCTTCTTGGTTTTTAATACTGGGGACGAACTCCAAGTCCATCTCCTTGTAGCTGATGGTGAAGGTGGCTATACGACAGCTCTTCACTTTACGACTGAACTCGGTTTTGCCCTTGATGGAGAAGAGATTAGCTTGCCCACTCAGGTCATTTCTTTCGATACCAAAGCCCTCACTCAATCTATGAGGGTAGGAATGATTCAGCAGTCTTACGAAGCTGGAGAACCGCTGCCAGTGATTGTTACTCAACAGGCGAGAGTGCAGTCTGCGGAGCAGAGAATTAAATACGGAAGCGGTTCGACCCAGGCGGCAAAGTCAATTCAGGTACATTGTGTAGCTGGCGGGAATGCAGGTAATAATTCGGTTTGTTGCGGATTCAGCAGCGGTGATCGAATTCGTATTATCTGCGTATGTGATAAAGGCAATGGACAGTGGGTCCTTTGCTTCGATTCGAACTGGGCGTAGAAAAAGCCCTGTTTCGCTAAGGTGGGTTAAGGCGGCTGAGGGACCAACTGGCTTTCCCCTCCGAGGAGCCCCTTCGTGCTTTCGAGCGCGGGGGGGTTTCCTTTTGGCCTGATAACTTTTCCTACACTTTTTTGCTTATTTCCATTTTTTGCTTGACATTTGTACTTGATGTAATAATATAGAAGCATGAAGAAGTTTGAGCGGACAACGCGGGTTACGACGGAAAAAGGTGGTCCTGGTGGGCGTGGTAATGGACGGCCTCCAAAATTTATACTTCACAAGGGACGGATGGTGAAGGGACTTTCTTATCAGAAAGCAACTCAACGTTTCTATGCGACCTACTCCTGCGTAGCAACTGGCAAGAGGATTTATTTCGGCTACGAAATAGATCAAGCAGTCAAGGCGTTTCGACGATGGATACGCAAACAAAAAGAACTCGTAGCATAGGGAGAAAATGGTGAAAAAGCTTTTGGGGTTCGCAATATTTGTTGGTACCTTGTGGTTCTGCCACTTCTCGTTTCAGACTATCGACGCGCGGGATAGCCGGAAACTGAGTGAACGCCTTGAGGATTATCAAAGACAGGTTTGGGAAAAAGACGGAAAGATTGAGGAGTTGACGGAATTGCTCACCAGATTTCCGGTGAAAGATGAAGAAAAAGAAGTATTTAGAGCAAAACTTATCGAAGCCGGTGTTCTATCTGCGGATAAGTCGGATGAGCCGGAGGAGGTAAAAAATGCTGGCGATTAGCACTGATTCCTGGCACTACGCTTACTATGAATGGCTTCGTGGTCTCTATGGCTGCGATACTCCAGCCCAAACAAGTCTTTGTCCATATTGTCAGACCATTTTGTGGGGCAGTATTTTTTGCATACTGCTTTCACCGTTTTTGTTAACTGGTTGGCTTATGATGCGTTTAGGTCGTTGGTTAATGAAATTCCAGGTCGAAGGAACATGGATAGATGCTTTTTTTGCGCGGATCGAAAATACTTTAATTGGTGAAGCTATTGAACGAGGTCCTGAGAATTTCGCCGAATCTCCACTCATTTCAGGATTGGGCTATACCATAATTGGACTGATGGTTCTCAGCGCCTGTTTGGTCATTGTTTCGTCCGTAGTACTTGTTGTTTCACTCATTGGATTTGGACTTTGGAATATCGACGGGGTGTTATGGGCTTTATGGTCATTTTGTTCGTCAGTCGTTTTGCATATTGGTTGGGGGGTGTTCTGGATTTTCGGCCTAGGTGGTTTTATACTGGATTGGATCGGCGAACAATTGTCGTGGCTATTCACGAATGGAGAATTGTGGGCAACAATTTGGAATTGGGCGCTTTCTATTGGTGGCGTGCTTGTTGTAATGGGTATTGGGGGCATCATTATTGGATATGTTTCAATGATCATTGCTCGCACTAGGTCGGCTCAAAAATTGTGGATGGCCTTAGTTACTAAAATCAATGGCTACGCAGCAGCAAAAAAAGCCCGCAGACGACGAGTTGAGGAAGCTCGCATGGAAGCTCGAAAAAAGTTGCCCCCTATTATATGCCGATACTGCTCTACGAAGAACGATGCTACAAGAGATGAATGCACGCACTGTGAGGCTGAGTTGTTACTAAAAGAAATACCATTTTTCCTATTATTTATAGGGAAATGTGTAGACGTCGCATTTGTCAAGCCGGGGGTAATCCTCTTTGGCAAAGTCCAAAAACTCGGGCTACAAGAAATTCATTTATTAGGCTGGATTAGCATATTTTGGGAACTTATTAAAGGTCTCAAAAACGGGGTATGTCCCTTAGTAGAGTTTACGAATTCCGCTGACCTACAAAAACGAGCCCGAGAAGGTGCCGAAGAACGAAATGCATAGTAATCCATGGGATCGATTTTACTTGGAGGCAATGAAAATGGCGACTAAAACGGCAACTAAAATGGCGACCAAAGAAAAGTTGCTAAAACTGGCACGTTTTCTCATAGAGGAAGTCAAACCTGAATGGTTTGATTTATCGAACTGGGCAGATAAAGGATTTTCTCAAAAGAAATGTGGTACAACGGCTTGTGCTGCTGGATGGGCAACAGTTTGTTTTCCTCGGTCGGGGTTGAAACTAAGATCGGGATCGTTGGGCTCACTTGAATACAGAGATGAATTAGGCTTCGCTGCCGCAATGGCATTTTTCGGTATCACAAGGGATGAGGCATATTATCTGTTTGATCCAGTCAGTTATGAGTCTCCTCATAACAAAAGAAGGAATGTTGCAAAACGGCTAAGAGAGGTTGCAAAAATGAGAAAGCCTTAAACATGATTAAACGCGACGTTATCGAGCGTCTAAGAAAGTTTGCTCGCACATGACGATCAATCGATACAAAGACATGCCACCGGCATTCTTTGTCGGTGCTGGTGTAGCCATTGCTGGTATAGCGATAGGACTTGGCATCGGAATCTTTGGCATGGCTGGTTGCGAGGCACGAACTGTAGAAGCCATGCGAAAATCTGAGATACGCAAGAATGAGCTAAACGTAGAATTGCGTGGCATGTTGCTGGAGGCAAAACGGGAAGGAATGAATGTTCAAGAATTTTTGGAAGAACTTTCCGAGGGCGTGCGTAGCGCAAATCCCATCGCAGGATGGATTAAACGACAATTGGAAGAACCAAAATGATTGCCAAACAAAAGTTCTCGGAAATGACAACCGCAGAAAAATTGCTAGAGCTAGCACGTTTCCTCGTCGAGGAAGTTAAACCAAAATGGTTTGATTTACGGTCCTGGGCAGAAAAAGGATTTCCTCAAAAGAAATGTGGAACTACCGCATGTGCTGGCGGCTGGGCTACAGTCTGTTTTCCGAAATCAGGGTTAAAGCTCAGCGGGTTTCTATTTCTTGAATCAGGGTTAAAGCTCAAAGCTGTTAGCGATAGCGGGTTTCTATTTCTTGAATATAAAGGCTATAATGGATTTGCCGCAGTCGCCCAATTTTTCGGCATTACATTCGAGCAGGCGAACCATTTATTTTCTCCAAGCTCATATAATCTTCGAAGCAACAAAAAATCAAATGTTGCCAAACGGCTAAGAGAACTTGCAAAAGACTATCGATGAGGAAGCCTCAAACATGATTACCAAACAACAGGTCGCGAAAATGACCACCAAAGAAAAGTTGCTAGAGCTAGCACGTTTCCTCGTAGAGGAAGTTAAACCCCAATGGTTTGATTTATCGAACTGGGCAGATAAAGGATTTTCTCAGAAAAAATGTGGAACAACCGCTTGTGCTATGGGCTGGGCTACAGTCTGTTTTCCGAAATCAGGGTTAAAGCTCAAACTTGAGGATGAGTGGGGCGATGATCTATTGCTTGTATACAAAGAGCACTATGGCTTTGAGGCCGCTGCTGCATTTTTCGGTCTCATTTCCCTTAACGAGGCATATTATCTGTTTGATCCAGGCGGTTATAATCTTCGAAGCAACAAAAAATCAAATGTTGCCAAACGGCTAAGGGAAATTGCAAAAAGGTATTGAAATAATAAGAAAGCCTCAAACATGATTACCAAACAACAGGTCATGAAAATGACCACCAAAGAAAAGTTGCTAGAGCTAGCACGTTTCCTCGTAGAGGAAGTTGAATCAAAATGGTTTGATTTAGGGACTTTTGCAGAAAAAGGATTTACTCAGAAAAAATGTGGTACAACGGCTTGTGCTGCTGGCTGGGCGACTGTTTGTTTCCCGAAATCAGGATTAAAGCTCAAACTTGAGGATGAGTGGGGCGATGAGCTAACGCTTGTATACAAAGAGCACTATGGCTTTGAGGCCGCTGCTGCATTTTTCGGTATCGTCGCACACGAGGCATATTATCTGTTTGAACCAGGCAGTTATTATCCTCCAAATAACAAAAGAAGAAATGTTGCCAAACGGCTAAGAGAGGTGGCACAACGCTATCATGAAAATTGGATTTAGAGAAACCAAAGATGGATATAAGCATCTGGGTGATTGGGAAGCTCAGATAATAGGCTTGCCTCAAGCTCGATTTTATGGCAGATCGGCACCTGAAGCTATAGGCAAGCTGATTCTCACTATTGGTAAAGAACATGATTGTGGAGTCGAATTCTGCGATCCTTCCGAAATGCAGGAGCAGAGAGTAGGAAAATGAAGAAGCAAATCAATCCTACTGGATTTTGGGGCAAGAAGTTATCCGATATTACTGGTCGGCGAGAATGGTTTGTAGAGATCATTCCACTAACTTATGGTCGTGCCCGTATTATTGTTACTGATGGTCTTTCTGTGGAAGACAGCTGGTGATACGATTCTCGCGAAGCAGCGGTCGTTGCTTTGGCTCGATGGTCTCCTGACGAGCAACCCGAACCGGAAGGTTGGATGCGCAATCCTCATGACGGTCGTTATCGACTGCACTTATCCCACTTGGAGGCCCAGTGAGATTGCTTGGCCATGCAAAAACAACCGCAAAAAGTAGTGTAGAATTTTCTCTTGACATTTACAATGGCTTGTGGTAGAGTACTAGCATGAGTCAAGTGACTCGTAGAAAGGACTCAAGCCATGAGTCAAATGAAACAACTCGCAGAGTATGTTTCCGAGCGGTTAGGTAAGGATGGGGAAATAGACGATCAAGTCCTAGCATCAGGACGACAACTGCTCGAAGAATCTAACGTCGCACTCGAAAAACTTTGTGAAATTGCTGAGCGGTATGGGGGGATTTGTCGAGTACATTATCGCCCTCCCACCGCTGACGAGCCCCAGGACGATATGATTCTGGCCATTTCAGGCGATGGTTTGCTTCAATGGAAATGCTCGGTTCAGGTCATGTCTGGCGACGGGCAGTTTACCGTCCTAGATATCAACGAACACGGTGACGATGGACCTTGGTTACAACGGTTCAATGCTTGCGGGTTGCTTGATCCCAACATTGCCTTGACTCAGAAAAGGACGAAGAACGAGTGGATTGGGCAAAAGGCGGATATCCATTTTCTCGAACAAGTCTTGGAAATGGGAACCCAATGGCATTAGACATCGACCAGATACTTCTTCATGGCGTTCGAGCCGGTAAATTAACTGAGCGCCAAGCGAGGATTGCCAAAAAGATTTACCAAGGCCAGCGACTCATTAAAACGGAATTTGAACTGATGCGATTGGATGACGAAACCGTTGTCACGCAAGAAGATTTGGATGTATTCCAAGAGCATAATCTAGCCGGGTTGCTCGTTCACGGAGCAGCATTAAACAAAGCAACGAAACTACCGGGAGAAAAGCAATGAACGATCTAGCAGTACGTCAAGCCATCCAGCGTGATAAACTCCCCGACAACGTCCAGTGGGAAAATAGGTTCGAAATTCGATCCGAGACGAGTAATCGAGTTTATGTGATTGCTCAGAACAAACAGAAACGACATTGGGGCTGTTCATGCCCGAGCTACAGAGTTAGAAGGTATTGCAAACACCTCAAGACGCTGGGATTACCTTGTCTGGAGAAACCGCATGAAGTGGGAAGGATAGAACAATGACAACTATCGACAGAACGGCTCCTGCGGGCAAGTGGCGAGTTATCGCCTTCAATCCCATGACCGAAAACGAATGGGTACTCGACGATTGTGAGACACAAATTGCTGCCTCGGCTCGTATGATCGATGAAGCAATGGAGGATTCGTCGCTTGCGTTTCTAGTTTATAGCGACGTAGGCGTTTGCGTGGATAAAACAGGAAATCTTGAGTGTTAGATGCCGAAGAAAGAGAAAGAGAAAAAGAAAGACCCATTAGCCGACTGGATCAAAACGACGCTGTGGCTTCAAGTTAAAGATGGGCCGCGTGTCGAGGTAAACGTATGGCATCCAATTGCTTGCCAAATATGCCTCTCAACAAGTAAAAGTGATTTGGCAATTACGAGAAAGAACACCAAACGAACTGATCGTGCAAGGACAGTATACAAATGAGTCGCCGAGACCAACGTAATCGAGAAAAAAACCGGAAACGGCAGACTCAGATCGATCGTCCAGACTTGTTGAAGCAACTCATAGAGCAAGTACCACCTAAGACTCCTATGGAACGATTTCTCACCGGGGTTTCCCACGAAATGGGGCTTGGGGGCGTGGTGAATGAACAGGTGAGAACCGAAGTAGCTCGCCGGTTGGAAGTTCTTAAACAACCTATCAAACAACAGAAATGGAACTGGGAAGAAGCTCATTTGCCAGAAGGGCAAAAGTCGATGCTTCCGCCAGATGAAGTTCCTGATAAGGTCATGGTTTGTGATCTATACGAAGTCTGGATGCGCAAGATCAATCCCGAAGGTTGGCCGCCTGCATGGTGGCTCAGTGTCAAGCGACGATTTACCAAAGAATCAGTGCATGATTGGCGGCATCTACAAAAAATCAAGAACGACCTTGTGGGAAAAGAGAACGAAGGCGTAGAGTTATATCCCGCAGAAAGTCGCTTGGTGGATACTTCTAACCAGTACCATTTATTCGTTCTTCAAGACCCAGAAATGAAATTTCCTATTGGCTTCCAAGAGCGAATGGTAGCCACTCAATCTATGTTAGGGACAGAACAGAGAGGATTCGACGAATGAACAGCGAAGAAAGAAAGCCTATTGGGTTTGTGACCGCCGAAGTAAAGTTTCCAATTTTCGCGGGAGATGACCTTCGGAAATTTCAGATGAAAGTCTCAGCCTCAGATGGCCCAGATCGTTTCGGATTCTCAGTGGGCACTTATTTCGGGAGTCTTCGTAAGTGTGAAACTCTTTCTGTGAATATACAATTCCGTGATTGATATGTGTTGCGTTCCGTCCTACGTCGTGAGAGGGACGTTAATGGGAATTGCGTGTTCGAGTGTTCATTGTGTGAACCGCTGCGTGAACTTTGTTTGCGCCCTTTCATCCCCTCCCGAGCCTAAGGGGTGCCCTATCCGCGACGGGCTCAAATGTTTTTCAGAAATGTCCTTGACATTTACAACAGGCGTGTTATACTTGGGACAATAATGAAGGGAGAAACACTATGACAGAACAACAGCGACAAGAGAAACAAGAGCTAATTGAGTGGTTGGAAGATAATGACCGATTCCAACTTTTGTGCCCGTTGGACGAACCTCTAAGGAAGCTAAGAAGGGTCAAAGAAGTCATTGTGGAAATCGACGTGGCGATAGATGAGGCCGCGAAGCGAATCAGGAAGTTAGAACGGACGGGATTCGGTGTCGGTGATACGGCCACAGATGAAGCAATCGGGCCACAGATGAAGCAATCGCTGAAGAATTCTGCGGCAAGATTCACTGGCACTAGTAAACTTTGTGATGGAAAAGCCTTGACATTTGATCGGGGCATGATAAGATACGAGAAAGTTAGACGAGTCCTTAATAGGAGAAAGACCGATGGCGAAGACGACGACAAAAACGAAAACGAAGCCCAAAACGAAGCCCACAGCGGAAGATATGTTGAATGAGTTGGAAGGGAATCAGCCCGCGACCAAGAGTACGAGCAAGATGCCGATCGTTGTCGTTGAGGACGACGCCGAAATCAAGCAGTTGATTGCTATCTGCAAAGCCAAGATGGCAGAGAAAGCAGCCAAGACTAACTCTGAAAAAGCTCAGGAGAAGTTTCGCCCGGCAGCCAAGATGAAATTTGAGACTCAATGTCAAACTGATAATCAACTTCATTCATCGATCAAGCTGACTGCCAACTCGCATTCCCTTACCTTCACTCAAAAGAAAGAATGCAGGAAGATGGTCAAGAGTGAGACAGACGATGACCTGCATTCGATTTTCGGTGACGAGTTCGACGACCACTTCGGTTACGCACAAACCCTCACCATTGATACAGGCGCCCTATCTACCGAACAGATTAAACAGATCATTCTCTCCATTCGAAAAGTCCTCAAATATGCGGATAATCCGGCAACATACAAAGCGGCGATTGGACTGACGGCGCTTATCCGTCCGAAGGAATCATTCTACCGTGATCGTATTCTAAATTCCGATTTCCGTATGTTGGCGAAACGGGCTGAACAAGATGGATTGGCTGTCCCGCATACGCCGTCTTTCAAATAACCGAAACGCGCGTGGGGTATGGGTGGCTAATGAATGTCGCCCATACCCCTGTTTCCACTCGGCGGAAGAAAAATGACCAAAATTACTCGACCGTATCGACCTGGAATGATTAGGGAAGCCAGACAACGGGGCGTTCCTATTGAAGTTGAGTATGAAGACTCATTGAAACCGCACCTATACAATGACATGCTGATTTTGATCGAAGGTCGTGGGAATCTCACGAAATCAAGGAAAGAAAGCTTAGATCATATTTTGCAATGGTTTATTGAAAGGGGAATACGCGATTTTGAAGCAAAATGGAGATGTCAGCTTAGCTGGAACCACAAACATCTATCCAAAAGAGATGCTCAAAAGCGGATCAAAGAAGTACGCGAAGCTGTTAGAGTGCGTTTGCCGAAGTTGCTTAAGAGGTTACGGGTAGATTGGGCTGAATCAGATGAAAGACAACAGCCAGTTAATCTAAGTTTCTACTTCGACAGGGAGCGATTGAGTTTGCCCCGAAGGCTTATTGGACAGAACAATGGACGATGAAAATATCGCTGGCTATACGCTCAAGTGGGAAGGCAAGACTACGATTGTTACTCCGCTAACAGTCGAGGAACTGGAAGCTCTTCCCGAATACGTTATGGATACGCTCAACTTTGGTTGTACTTGTGTTTACAATGGCCTCCTTTACGGGTTAAGTGAAGAACACGTACTTGGTGATGATGAGCCAATGTGGAGTATGTGCCTGTGGTAGAGTCTAGGATGACCAGTTTCCTCTATGAAGCACCGCCTTGACATTTTTAACGAATCTGGTATGGTGTAGCTATGGCAGAGAAGAAACTATTTATGGCTGGCTACAAAAAGTATGACGACTCGCAAGGTCGTGGCTCGCCTGATGAGTGGGGGGAAGCCTTCAAGGTCCGTATGGGCTTCGATGAGGCTGTTGTTGTCCTTGGCGATGATAATCCTCGAATGATTCTCGGACTTGGGGCTCGCTTCACCTTCAAAGAACTCAAAAAGGCATATTTGCGGAAGGCAAAGGAATGGCATCCTGATCTTAATCAGGACAATGAGGCGATAGCCGAAATCAATTTCAAGAAAGCACAAGCAGCTTATGTGAAGCTCAAGGCGGTGGCAAACTAATATGAACAGTGAACGAGAGGAGCAGGTATGAAAAAAATAGTCAAAATTACCTTTGAGACGGAAGATGGAACAACCTTCGGATTTGAGGGTAACGAAGCAAATTTGTTTGCTACAGCCGTTGCTAAGCTGTGGGAACCCCAAGAGGCTTTCGAGAATTTGTTGGCAGTTATACGAAAGGAAACGAAATGACAATGCGTAAAGGTTTTACTTTGATTGAACTCTTGGTGGCAATAGCGATCTTAGGTGTCGTCGTGTTCGTGGCAGGAGGCGCGATGTTTCGTAGCTGTGCTGCTACTGGTCAGGGCTCGATTCTTGTTAATCCCTTCCATGAGTCCACTGTCGTGTTCAAAGTAGTCAAAAGTTATGCGATTGCCGCTCCGGAAGGGGTTGCCGGAAGCGTCTATAGAGTATTCGCTCAAGTTCTTCAAGATACAGACGGTAATCTGGGCGAAGAGACGTTCGAAATACGTGATAGCTGGCTTGATGGGAAAATGATGTCGGCTGATCTCTTCGGTAAACTCCAAGATCAGCACACGTATAGAGCGAACTGTCGTGGAGAACGAAGTGGAGTTGCAAGTAGTTTTCGTGGGATTGTCTCTCTGGAGCATATTGCAGAACCAGAGTAATGAAGCTACTCGCATTTATGAATGGTGACGTGACTTGATGGGTGTTTCTACCTTCTTTATAGGCAGCCTGCTATTCTTGGCTCTTTGTTTGCTAGACGCTCTCGATTGTTTTATGTTTGGCGGAAAGTTGAAGTGCAGTCACTGCAAAATGCCTTTGGATAAACGAAAAGAAGCTGTTTACTGTAGAAGTTGTGGGGCAAGATTATGAGTAAACAAGAGGATTGGGCGGCTCTTGCCGAAGCAATGAACAAACTCACGGGTGATATACCACCACTTGACTTCGAACCAGAATCAGTGGCCACTGCTCGGGCTAGATTTCCAAAGGCTCTTAGAGAGCACTTTGATCCAATGAATGCTGCCCTTGGCAGGGTTGTCCCGCCATCTAAAACCCGGAAGAATGTATTTGATTTCGATGAAGGCATACGAATAATCGTTTCGGTAGACAACCTGCAAACCAAAGTTGTTCTTCATTTTAGTGGCTCTTTTACGGAAGACGGAGCCAATACTCTGATGGATAGAGCCCTAAAAACAGGACGACCAATGCAGGAAATCAAGGAACATGTTGCTACCCAAGCAAGGTCTATTATCGAACGAAAAATCGATTCATTCGCTCCTGGACTCAAACTCAAACTAATAATGGTAACGCCAATAGGGGCGTTCCATTTTTTGGCGGAAGAAAGTGATATGATTGTAAATGGCTGTGGAATCGCGTGGGATAGCCATTGTGAATCTGATCGGAGAAGAGTGATGAAAGAAACCGTAAGTGCGGAATGTGATAGTTGTAATGCAACAGGTATTTATCGTGGATTTGCCGAACCGAAAGGTGTAGGTGTGGTGTGTTTGTCTTGTGGTGGCAGCGGATGTACAGAAATCACATACACGCCTTTTGTTCGGCGTCATCCACGTCAAGATGTAGAAACTGTTCAATTGTCGCGTGGAGGAAAAAGTATCTCCTATCGTGATTTTTTGGCTTTTTAAGATGCCCTCAATTGAAATAAAGGACAAGGAATGACGAATATATTGGTGGTTTCAGTTTTTTGCGGGAAATAAACATGGTTGAAAAATCGCCACCGATAATCTACCTCAAACCCGCCGATATTCAAGTACTCACAAGAGACGAATTCATCGGCTTATATCACTTGCCCGATAATATCACAGTTCCAAAAAAACCATTCTTTATTAGAGTAGATTGTCAAGACGGTGTGAAATGTGATTGTGGGGAATGTCCAAACTATTCCGGTTCTGCTTTCGTACCTTGTGACTCCAAAGACGAGGCCGAATTACGTCAAAAACTGATCTGGAATTATCTCGCCGTCCGTAGAGTGCGAGGCCGAGCACACGAAGCTGACGCCATGCTTCGAGGCTTGACAATGTGGGCATAATTACGAGCAAATGTGGGCACGAATCTTATCCAAGACATCAGCACGCTTATTGAAAAGATCGCTATGTCCATGTCGTGCTCGAAGTTGCCTCGCTGTTTGCATGTCATTACGAGCAAGGCAATCAAAGTATCGGCCTACGAGATGCTTGATCCGAATTCGCGTCCACAGGATAGAAGCTCGGCGTCGCCAAATATTCATAATTGTTCTCCAATGGAGTCACGGGGATTCGAACCCCGGACTGGTCAAATTCGCATTATTTCAATCCACTGCACATGGTCCTGTGATCCCTCTTCACTATGACCCCCAACTCCGGGGCTGTGCTACAATATAGCACAGCTCCGGAGAAATGTCAAGCCCTTTTTCAGGGATGTTTGTTTCGTTGAGGAGCACTAAGCGATGGATAGCCGACGTAGATTCTACCTCTTTCTCGCCTTGGCCATGATTCTCTATACCTGCCTCTTCTCTTTTTAAGTCTTGACATTTTAACCGTATCATGTATACTCAGGTGTGGTTTTTTTTGACCTAGAACCAAGGGAGAATCACGATGGTATCGGATAATCAGATTATTGAGGCTTGGCAAAACGGACAGAACGTGACGGCTCGTTGGAATGAACGGGAAATTATTACTCCCGATTTCCGCGTGGTCTTTTCGGAAATCCAAGAACTAGGAGGCATTGTTTCTGTCACCCTTGATAAAGGTATCTGGCAAGTGATCATTGCCGAGGGCTTCATCGATATCCTTAGCGAAGTCTTTCGTGACGCAACGGCGGTTGAAAGTGAAGCCAGTTCGAAGGCTGACGCTATAGTCGATGATATGTTGCAAACAAAACTCACTGCTACTACGGAAGCATTGGAGTGGATTTCATAATGTCTTTATTACTTATGCCCGAATCTAGCCGATTCGAACAGGTTGCTCTGGATAAAGCAATCGAAATGGCTGAAAAAGTCATCAAATTGGAAAAAGAACTACGATTGGGAGAAACTGGCGAAGAAGAAGCAGACGGGCGATTCGTTGAAATATCTCCAATGAAGTATTTCATCTTCGATAAAATGGGAGAAGTTTTTCCTATTTGGGGAGAAATGTTCGGAAAACCACAAGAAAATCCGAACATGGATAGTAAGCAACAAATTGCCCTCTTGGTTAAAATCTTAGTCCATGTACTCCAATCCCGCGTCGTTCTCCATATCACTGAAGGTTGGACCACTAATCAATGTCATCAATGTGGCGAAGAATACGGAAAGGAAATGATTATCCAAGATAAGCCTTGCGAATGCGGTGCGAAAAGATGTCAACCACGAGAAAATCCTTACGCCCATGAAGTTCTAATGTGCAATATTGCTTATTTCCAAGAGGCCGCTTTCTCTTGCGAGGAAAAAGATGCAGGCGAGCCAAAATTCGGTGGCTATGTATGGATATATGAAATTAATCGTGACCACGACCATAAAATTACTGGATTTACGCCACGGAAGGAAAAAGATGAATGTGGTGTTGGCGGGCGTATGTCCGAACATTGGGTGCTTTATGATTATGAAGCCCCTCATTTCATGCTCAACTATGCTTCTTTTTGCGATGCGTTGAACGTTGATTGTGATCCTTTATTGCGTACTGCTGCTGAGCATGCCCGCTCTGTAATGCCTAAAAATTATCCCCTGCTCTCCTGGGGCATGCATACTGATATCGATGAAGTGGTCAAGATAGTCAAGAATCAACATGAACGCGAAATGTCGGAATTTAACTGAGATACCTTCTCGGTTGATCTTGCGGGCGTTGCAGCGGCGAGGGTCCAATATAAACGCTCTTGTCGCAGAGGAACCAGAGGAACCAGAGGAACCAAAAGATATGGACGATCCAACACAACTCAAAGAAGGCGACGTCATTCTGGTAAAGAAGGGAGATCATCCTGGTATCGGTATGGTTATGAAGATAGGAAACGAGGATGGCGATCGTACCCAAATTAGTTATCGTCTCCTGATCGGAACCGATCTCCGAAAATCGAAAGAAACATCAAACTGCATGATTACGATTCGTTACGTCCATAAACTTGATCGCCGTCAAGTGGCTAAAATGTTTGAAGTTATCCGCTCCGATCTTGAGGAGTCCGAACGAATTGTCTCCGATGCCATGTTTGATGGAACACAATATTATGACGACCAACAAAAATGACCCTGTATCACGGGCTATGCTTAGGGAAAAACTAGAACGTGTGAAGCAATGTTTCTTCGCGCGTGAAAAATATCTAGATATTTCGGAGCCGGTGAAGAAAAAAGTAATAGACCTAATGAACGAGGGATTACGAGCATTCGATGCTATCCCCCCTGGCACATCTTCTCCAGAAAAAGCGATAGAAATCGCGGAAGAACTACTTCAGGCCATAGAGCTAGTAGTACAACTACTACCTCAAAAGCGAGCGAAACAAATGAACAAAAAACAAATCAAAGCCCGACTCACGTCTGCAATAGAACAAGCAGAAACCGACATGCCATCCCTACTTCCTTGTCTGAGAGACCTTTTGGATGATGCTAAAGATTTCGATGACATGGACGAAGAAAATCGAAATATGTATTCAGGTAGCGTTGAAGCCTGGATTACGTTCATTCAAAAATCAGACTCGAACTACTTCGAGGCAAGGATGCTAAGTTTCAGAGATACGGTTCAAGGAAAAGGAACAGCGCGATCCGACAAGGATACGGCCCTGCTTGGCTATGCCGCCATGTATGCCATTGACTTTGCAAGCTCATTTTGTTCCATCGCAAGTGGAACGCAGTTTATGTCTGAAAAATCATCACCCGAAGAAAGAATGGAGATTCTGTTGAACATCACCAATATGATGCAAGGCAAAGTAAAGGCCGCTCAATTATTTCTTCAATCGCTCGGTATTTGCTCCCCTCAAGATGTAATCGTACAACTCGAATGGCTACTTCGCGTTGTCTTAGATAATGCCAAATCTGCCGATATGAAATTCGCAATTTGTGAAATCTCTGACGGCAAACTCAATATCCGCGAGACAAATAATCCTGAGGATCATTTCTGTTGGAAAAAGAAATCGCATCCAAACTAGGATAATCGATATGGCGAAAACTAAACGCAGTAGCAACGAACTAGATGCAGAAATTAAAAAGTCTAACGCTCTACTGAAGCGGTTGGGTTTCGATGTAAGAGTTCTTGACCTGAGGCTCGGATCGAAGATTCGTAAAGCTCTCGAAGAAGGAAGAATGACCGTAGAACATCGTGGACACTATGGTAACGGACGCTATGATATTGCAAGCCGAATGAAAGACCATATGGGAATGCCAAAATGTCGTCTACCAGATGCTCGAAAAATCGTTGCAGCTATTGACAGAAAAGGCAAAGCAAGAGGATTTGTCTCCATTGGCGGTCCTTCTTGTCTAAACTCCTGTCCCGTTTGTGACGAACATCTTGCGATGGAAACGAACGGACAGGTCATGCGACCAACCACCGATTGTAAATACCCAGACGGAATGATTACCGAAACCGAATTGAATGTTCCGTCAGGAAAGATCGTCGTAAAAGATGATCTGCGACAGTGGTTTGATTATGTCGGTGACTTCAACATCAACAGCACCAAGGGTACTACGCTTGCTACCATCGAAATGGCAAAAATAGGCTGTGCCCATGGATTCGTAGGTAATAGCTGTCCTGGTATCTATCGACAAGCTGATGATGTCTACATAATCGCCAACCCAGGATACAAAAACGGAAGCTATGAAGACGAAGACAAAATAGACCCCGAAGGTGAATATGTTGCTGGTATCTGTACTGATCTTTGGTGGTACTCACTTGTGGACTATGATGAGTTCAAACGACGAGCAGGAGACATTACCCCCGAAGAAGCTGGAGCAGAAGTCTTTGAGGTTAGGCTAGGAGTCTATCATTTTCGCCAAATGCGGGAAGACCTGAACAATGAAGAAAAAGATGGCGTGCCATACATATATGCCGATTTCAAATGGGTTAGAGAACCTGATCCAGTGCGAGATTTCATTGGTGAAATGAAGAGCAAGAATTTCACCCTTGGACAAATCATCCATCATTGGAATACCGATCGAAATGATCAATACCCAGTACAGAGTGTGATAGATCATATATTCTGCGTAATAGGTGGTGGGGGTGACTGGCATGAAAACGGCTTCATTCAGTTCGACCCCAATATGCCTGTCGATTCACCTGAAGCGGCTATACCAAAATTCGACAAACCGACAAATTGGTATGGGCTCCATCCAGGGTATTCAGCCGTCTGCGTAGCTGCTGGCGTACAGAGTGAACATGGTGGTGGGAGTAAGTATATCCCTCACCTCAATTCCTCATTCCTCAAAGTGGCATTTGATCTAGCAAGGAACATCTATCTCTTCGGCTCCAACAACGAACATTGTAATGACGACGAACAGAAAGAAATTGCTCTCCAATGTCTCCAAGGATTGGCAAAGAAGTATCCCAAGGATATACCAAAGGATTGCAAAGTCCTCCTTATGCCTGTCATAGATCAAGCTAATTGGGTGCTGGAATTACTCCAAGTCCCAGTCACGTTCTATTGGAAGCCAATAGGGAAAAGGAAAAATCTCTACATCAAGAACGAGTATCATGACGGACCAGCAATTCTGACACCTCCAAGTGAAGTGATAGATAATCAGGGGCGACGGGATATTCGGTCACCAGGAAAATATATGAAGTATGGACATGCTCAAACTCGGGAAGCTATGTATTGGGCATCGCTCATTGGGCAGTTCGCCCTCTGGATCAAAGGACAACCCCGGACTGCAACCGATGATCCAACCATCCCTTACCGCTTGCGCGGTCAAACATTCCTCGATCATAGATGCTCCTATTTGAAGCCGAAGAGTGGGTTTAAGGAACGATTGGCGCAGACTTCTTATAACTCGAATACGATTGTTCTAGAGGGAAAGAAAGAAGCTGTGGAGAAGGATGTCGCCGCGAGATAGGCGGGCGATTTACGTTTTTTCATACGTTTTTGGAATGCAAAATGTATGTTCTACATACTAGGATTAGTAGCAGCAGCAGCATGGATTATATCCGGATTCTATGCCTATAGAATGGTTTCACTGCTCTTTGCATGGGTTGTTGGAAATACATCCCCATCGAGAAAAATCAATGATTGATACGTCGCACTGCAAAACAGAACTTGTCGAAGACCTCGTTAATCTGTATGAAATTGGTATTCCAGATGCGGCGGATGATCTCTATAAACTTTGCGAAATAGGATTCCGTGGAGACCAATCACTCGAATTCTACAACGGACTCTTCTCAGCTTATGTCAATGCCTATCACCTCATCCGAATAAGAGGAGAAGAAGACGAACGAAAGGGAAAGGAGTCAGGGGTACCCGGAATTATAACCTCATTGGCTATAGTCATAGCCTTCGTTGCAAAAAAATTACTAGAAATGCAAAAATCTGCGGAAAATAAAAATCAACCAAAATTTACACCAGAAGACGCCCTAAAAGAATATCAACAAACATGCGAACCAACAACAAAAGAACGAAATCACCTCATAGAACTATTCGAGAAACTAGCAGGACGAAATCCTACTAAACTGATAGAAGGAGCCAATTGCCCAAAATGCAAGGGAAAAATAAGCAAAGATAACTATTGCCGTGACTGTGGATACGGATTATAACAGTACCTGGAAGGAATGATCTGATGAATACCGTGGAAAAAGAACGACGGTTAGTGGCTCTTCTCGGAGGATTCTCCAGAAATAGTGGTATTGCAAAATCAGTTTCTATCAAAGACTTGCCATTAATAATCGCTAATCTTGTCATGGAAACAATGCAAGAGATAGAAGAAAGAGAGAAAATCGTCGCGACATTGGTAGAAGAACACAAAAAGAAAATATTGCATAGCAATGCAATGTAATTTATGAAGGTTTGTCTATTATGGCTATACCAATGCAATTTCTGAAGGTGATTAAGTCTAGTGAGATGGATTGTCCGCCAGATGTCTTGTATGCCGTGATGAAGGGGAAATGTGAACATAAATATTCCGAAGCTGACGTGAAATGGATAATAAAAGAAATCGATAATGGCGGACTGGATGACCCAGCGTTCTCAAGAAGAGAGTTTGAAAAGGCTCGCAGAGCCCTCTCAATAGCCAGAGACGGAGGATTACAAAGCATACTCAATCCAGGGAGATATTGATAACATAGGGAGAAAGGACATGCAAGAACGAGACTTGAGAGCGTTGTACGCTTACCTGAACAGTGATGAACGTACGCAAGCTCTTGTGCGTGACATGGTGGTCATCATTCATGACACGGACGCGAGTGAAGAAGACAGCGAGGCTTCCCGGCTGACTATTCTTGAGGCGTTGTTTCCGTCGAAGGTAGAAGCTGCACTTGAAGGATAGCTTGATCCGGGAAGAATCGTATGAAAGAACCTAACTGGGATCGCTGGCATGAACTCCTCACAATACGTGATATGCGAGGGCTGAACCAGTCTGAACAAGCCGAATATGATGAGTTCAAGGTGATAGTTGATAAAGAAGATGCCGAAGAAGAGAGAATTTCTAGGGAACACATAGAGAAATTACAGGGAAAAATGATATGATCGGAAGAGAAACCGCAGTCGTATAGATAACGCGGAGCATCGTGATGCCACCTACAACCGATAGACAAGAACTCTGGGGATTGAGAATACTCTGCTTTATAAACTGGGCAGCGCTTGCCTTTACATATTTCTACTATATACCGTCCCTCTCAGGAATAGCCAAATAAGAGAGAGTAATTCAATGTGCTTCGTAAATAACAAAAAGAACCTCGACAAGGTAAGAAGTCAAAAAAGACCCAGATACGACAGAATTAAATAAATTGGTAGAATTCCAACACAGGATGATTCTAAAATGAACCAGGAAACATTCGATGCCATTCGAGCACTAGACGAAGATCCAGAACTGCAAGGATTGAATCCCGTAGATCGAGTCGATGCAATCGCAAAAAAAGTGAACCTTACCGACGAACAACGAATGGAAATGAAGACCGCAGCAGTCGCTGGACTCAATGCCTGGAAAGAAGTGAAAGACGGAATAATATGCGAACATTGCAACCAAAAAGCCGAATGGTTGATCGCAAAAGCAGCATTCGTAGACGACAAAGGACTAGGATGGGACGTATTCCCATTCAAATGCCATAGTTGTAAAAAGATAACAGAACGAAACTGGAGAGCACCAGCATTAGACGGGAAAAAAATCAAACCCTATGTTACAAAATACAAGGAAACGTCCAACCTTGGACATTTTACAATTGAAGGATTTATAAGGTTGAACGAAAATGAGAAAAGCAAATAATCAAAATTTCGCGGGAAATGAAAACCTACTAAAACCTGGAATAGGAAAAGAACAGTGAAAGAACAAAACCTAAAAACAAAACTACAAAAAGCAATGGACGATAATTGCCCTATTCCGGAATGGTCTATTAAAGTATCAGAAGCATCGAAAGGAAAACAATTCAAAATTAGAGGAAAGAAAGAAACTGGAACATTTTTAGTCACAGTACAATTCAATCAAAGAAAACCCAAAGGGCTGTCAAAAGGAGTCGATAAACTCTGCGCTTGTCTTCTAAAAGAAGAGGCGGAAAAAGCAGAAAAAAATGGAACTCTAGAACATATGTGTAGAGGGCTCATTACAAGACTAGCACAAGAACTCAACATCATCGAAACTATTCCAGATGACAAGGATATTATTCTGGGAGACGACGGTAACCGTAATATCAAGCCAATTATTATGGGGAAAGAAAATCTAGACTTAAGAACAATACTAGAAAATACCTTTTGGGCTACATGTCCTGTTCATGAATGGTCGATACAAGTACTGGAAGCGCGAGGAAAATCTCTATTCGAAATGACAGGAGAACCATGCCTTATAGGAAGACCACCACAAAAAGCCGAATTCCTACTCAGAATCAAATTTAATCACAACGTACCAGAACGATTCGATCAAGACAACCCAGAAGAAGGAGTCTCTACGCCATTACAAAGGATAGAAGTAGAAGAAGTTCTACGGAAAGGAAATCTCGAACAATACTGTAAATCCATTATGACAGAACTCGCACAACAACTCAATATGATTTGATTCCAACTCCAAACTCTTGACAATGATCTCCCACCACTTATAATCAGGAAAAGGACGATTCGGGTACTTATAGCCCAGAGTTCTGGAAAAATGACATGGTTATGAACGTTCCGGATAAGTACGACAAAGCTGTTGCATGGCTCACTAAAAATCCTAATTACATCTACAGCGCGTGGGATAGAGCATTTTGTTGTCCTATCGCTGACAGTAATTATTGGTCAAAAGAACAGATAGAAGCCCACGAAAAAGCAGCATGCCTCTTCGAAAACTGCGGATCTGGGTGCCTGACACAAGTGGCTCACGGTGACGGCATAATCGCAGGAACGCGAGAATTAACACGAGCCATAAGAGCAGACAAAGACAACATTCCCAGAGGCGGATCAGCTATCACAGCAGAAGACCTGCCACTATTCGCCAATTGGAGACGGCGCATAGATAAAGAACTTGCGAAGGCATCCTCATAATGGAGAAATGACATGGTTATGAACGTCCCGGACAAATACGACAAAGCTGTTGCATGGCTCACGAAGCACCCTAAGCACATCGAAAACACATGGAATAGAGCATTTTGTCTTCCCAGTCAACTGGCTGAGATCGCAGACATAACAAAAGTACAGAAACTAGCCCACAAAAGGGCATCATGCCTCTTCGAATCCTGCGGCTTTCACCAAAGGAGCGGATGCCTGACACAAGTGGCTCACGGAAGTTCTCGCCAATCAGGAACCCCCAAATTAACAAGAGCTATCAGGGCAGATAAAGGCAACATTCCCAAAAATGGCGGAGCTATCAAAGTAAAAGACCTACCACTATTCGCCAATTGGAGACGGCGCATAGATAAAGAACTCGCGAAAGCTGCGCAGAGCAGGAAGACCTACCACTATTCGCCAATTGGAGACGGCGCATAGATAAAGAACTCGCGAAAGCTGCGCAGAGCAGGAATTTTGTTGGAAGAAACTGACGAAGACATTATAGGTCTAATCACCCAAAATCTAACGGCACGGCAGTTAATGCTGGTCAAGCAACAGATAGAATTGGTGGTTCTTGACCGACAGGAGCAATCGCATCGGTATCTAACTCGGCGAGCCCCATTGGATCAGAAAACAGACTACGTACCAGATGGAGCGATCTTGACTGACGAGCGGCACTGAAATGGCTTCTAAGAAAAGACTTGACAAAATTGCTAGAGAAGGCGGATACAACGTCACCAAAAATAATCCACACCTCATCAGGAAACGAAAACATATTAAGGAAGAGGAACAAGAGAGCACTGATGAGGAGAAACAAAAGGAAGTAAATGATGATAGGGACTAAATTCAAAGTCTTGCAAATCAGAACACAGAATGATTCACCAATTAAATTGAGCCGATTCACCGCCTGTTTACTCTTAGTGGTGGTATTATTTGTTCGAATGTATGTCACTGTTTTGCAAACGGTAATCAATGCTCATGAATTAGGACACTGAATTGAAATTCAAAATCTTACATGCTACGACACAGAATAATCTTGAAGCCATAATGATTCTGTGCATACTCTTAGTGATCATTTTAATGATATTTGTGTCTTGGCTTAGAATACCCATTGGTTTTTTCGTCGTGGCACTTATTTCGGGATTTTTACTAAATGGCTCATTATATGATTCTGATTATGACGCCTAATCTCTGGAAACTCTTACCGTCGCCGTGGCTCCCTCAAACTTTATCAATGACACCCTGATGTTCCGGTAGGGATCGTAAAAATCCTTCCCTTCCCGGATGCGCATGATCGAACAAGGATTGACGTATGCACCTCCTGGGTTTTGCTGCCCCTGGGAGAGGCGAATGTACACACCTTCTTTTACGGGCCGCCGCCCCAAAGGCATACGGTACTCCAGGAAATAGTGTGTCTTGTCGTGAGCAGACCATTGACCAAGAGGTATCTTCACCATCCGCACCGGATAACTGAGAGTGGGTGCGGTGACGACCGTTTCCATCACCGTCATCGTTACTGTATCGATGATGGTGTTCGTACCGTCACTGAACTCAAGTTGAAACGTAAGATCAGTGCCTTCTGGCGCAATGAAAGACACCACCGCGTCGGCATCGCTCAGGTTTACGCTCGGCCCGCCTATTTGCGTCCATGTCCAGGTCAGGTCAAGAACGGAACTAGTTACAACTGCCCGGAAAGCTGAGTCTTGAAGATTAGGCACTACGAATTCGGATTCTTGAAGTCTAGGCACTACGAATCCGCAATCCAATTCTGCGATAAGTTCGTCCTGCCATTCCGGATCGATCGAACCAGATGCGGCAAACGTCACGCTGTTCAACTCCAGCGGCGGATTCGGTGCCTCCAACGCCAGTAATACATGGACGCTCCCAGTATCGGATAACTCCGCTGTTTCGACCTGGCCTGGGAGGAAAAATCCCAGCTGCCGACGATTAAACGCATGAAAACCATCACCCCCACCGCCCATCGGGTCTATATTCTCCCCGCTGGAGTTGTTACAGACCAAGTCGCCGTCACCCTCGTTCAACTGGTCCAGGTTCGGCCCGACTGGTGAAAAGGGATTCCAAAAGTCAGAGTCCCGGCAAGTCACACCTCCCGAATGTCCCAAGCCCATCGTATGCCCTAACTCGTGGATCGTAGTTTTCCACGGCATAGAGCACATGTGGATTGATTGTTTACTGGCAATAGCACAGTTTCGAGGGTCTACAAATAAACGGATACCCCTAGAGACAAAAACATACCGATCATAGTCATCCGGATTGGCACCTACCAACTCGAACACGGTAGCCATATAAAAGTCTCGGCTCCAGTAGTCCCCGAAATTGAGGGGGATGTCAACCCAGTCAAACACCTTTCCTTCAAACTGCATCCGTCCCCAACTCATCTCCTTGAAGAAGCCCCCAATATCATCGAATAAGAACTCCCTATATTCTTCGGCGGTCCAAGGATCGGGCTCGTCATGGGCGTTTGGAAACTTGACAAGGAACACACCAACCTGAAGCGTCTTGTTGACTTGTCCCTGCAAATGGCACGGAAATGACGAGAAGAGATACGGTTGGCTAAGTTCCGACTCTACGCCATCGGCATCCACGGAACTCACTTGAAAGATGTAATCCGCACTACACAACATCATCCAATTGGACACGGCATTGACAACCGTCCCTGTCCTGTTCTCAATAAACGCCCCGTCACGGTAGAAATTGTATGAGACGGCGCCTGGGACTCGGTCCCACTGGAAGGCCGCTGACGAGATAGCCGGTGTACCATCCCGATCAGAGCGGTACCACACCTGCAATCCTGAAGGTATCTGCGTGGTCGATACTGGTTGTGCACCAAGCTGTGCTGTAAATTGTACAACAAACAGAACTAGCAATCGTATCATCATATTCATTTCATTTCTCCCTTGTTTTATCTCACCAGTATCTACACTACCTGCCGTATTGATTCCTCTGTTTTCAGCCAGTGAGGAAGTCAGCTTCGATTTGCTTTTCTGGATGTATATTGTATCATTGATTATATCATGACGACCGAAGATGATCTTCGTGCTCAAGTTTTACACTGAAATGATGTATGGCGATTACTAACAGAAAATGAATATTCGTAACCTGCACATAACCGACTTAACCAAATCTAATTTCAGGACACAATTCTTTCAACTACTAAACACAACTGAATTGGACGAGCAACATGCTATATATGTGTTCAATTCAAGGAAAGAATATGTCGTGACTTTCGTTGGCACTGAAAGCGGCATCCCCATCGCTACAGCATCTCTCGTGAAAGAAAGAAAATTCATCAGAGGGGGCATGCTCTATGGACATATTGAAGATGTTGTTGTACATTCAGAGCATCAAGGAAAAGGGCTTGGCACTGAAATGATGAAATATGCCATGCACTATGCTGAACGTTTCTGCGGAAGAGTCGTATTGGAATGTGAGAAAACTCTAGAACAATTCTACCACAAATGGGAGTTCGAAACTTTCGGGATCGCTATGAAAAGAATTGTAACAGACTAGCACTGTTCCCAATTTTTCGCGGGAAAATGAGGAGCTGGTACGGAAAGCAAAAACACAATGAATGGCAAAGAATATAAACTAAAAGTCATAGAACACTTCAAACACCAAAACGCCACTAAACAAGACTGGACATTATTCGGACAAATCATGCTACATGCCTCAGAAAATAGACCGGAAATGACGCCGCATCTACGGAACAAAATATTAGCTTTCGATGAACGTCTGTTAACCGCAAGAGAATTCCGCGATCTCTATGGCTATGCCACAATCGAAATGGCATTGGAACTTAGCACTGAAAAGGATTAAAACATGGCACTGAGAGCGAAAACAGAAACCTTCACATGCCACGGCGAAGATAAGAGCGGAGTCCGTGACTTCCTTACTGAACTCGGACCAGAGAAAATAATTGCAGTAACCGAGACCCGTTACTATTGTGACCATCAACGAGTAACCGTTTGGTATTGGGAAGGGAGTATTCCTGATGCCAAGGACAAGGAAATCGAGCGGTTGAAGGAAGAAATCCTGGTCGAAGGCCCGCGTGACCGACTCGACAAGAGGGTGAAGAATCGAAAATGGGATTCCTGGCACTAAAAGACAAGGCTGGCACTAAACCAATAACTAGCACTGAAAGGAAAAAAATCAATGACCGAAGAACAGTATAAGAAAAAGATCATAGAATACTTCAAAAGAGAGGGCTATAGAAGCTCAACCTCTCGGGCAGCAGGAGGAGCACGTCTCCTCATCCGTAACGCCAGTCAAGAAGATTGGGAATTGATGGCGAAAGTCATACTCATAGCCTCACAGCAAGGAGACACAGGCATGGAAGATTTCGATAAACGTATGCTAACAGAACAAGAATTCAAAGATTTCTATGAACTTAATCTCTAACACTGAAAGAGACAAACCTAATGAATAAGAAAGAGATGCACTGAAAATGAGATTAAAAGCATTTAAATGTCTACATCTTACGACATTGAATAACGATTTCAAATCTATAATGATTCTGTGCATATTTCTAATCATTGGTTTAACGATATTTGTGCCTCCTGTCAGGTTATGGATTGGGCTTTTTGTGGGGGCTTTTATACTGATCGCGTCTACGAGTGCAGGATCGCTAAATGATTATGACGATTGATGCACTGAAATGAAACTCAAAGTCTTTCAAGTCTGCTGTGATGGGGAGGGAATAGGGCTATTTTCTTTGGGTTCCAATTGTGTCTACACAACCCTATAATACCGAGCCCCATCAACATTTCATAATCCACAAGCCTTTTGTATTGACACAGATATTTCCGTGATTTTGAACCATTTCGTCCCACTTTGCTCCACTAGGTCCCATACAAACCAGATTTTTTCCCCAGAAACATAAATGGAGAGATTATTGATGTAAAAGTGCTATTAGAGCCAAAAAAGAGAGTGTCGATCGGCCCTGAACTTTTTCTTCAAATCCTGTTCTATTTTTATAATTCTAGGAACTAAGTTTTAATAATGTTCATTTTATTAATCATTTGGCACTGAAAATAGTTGCTGCCTTAATCATGGCACTGAAGAGCGACAATTATTGCACTGCAAGAGTTGTACAATTATTGCACTGCAAAAGAGTTCCCGAAATAAGTGTCTTATCAGACAGGAATAAATTCCTTTATTATGATTTGCTTTCTTTGGATGTATATTCTATTATAGTGTGTAAGGAAGGGGTTGCGAGCCTTGGGGGTAAGAACGCTTCCGGAGGGGTGGAAAAGTTCAGAAGTGGTCAGTACTGGGTACTAGATGAATCGCGCGTGCCGAAGGTTGTAGCTTCTGAGCGAAAAGATAGGCCACGGAGTTTCGCCAGGGGCTCCGTGGTCTTCTTTATAGACAAACGGCTCGCCTATAGGGTTCGCCTCTCCGGATTATTCTGTGGCCCTTGGATGGTACCAAAAATTTGGGGGAATCCTATGACCGCAAGACGCATGCAAAGTGCGTATCCAATAAATGCATCGTTTTGGCTTTGTTTAGCAGATCATCGAAATAAGGCGTGCCGCGATGAGCCATCAGCAGTGCCCGAACTGCTGGTTTGCCCTTATCTGCTACGATCTTCAATTGTTCACAAAGTTTCTCATCAGCCTTTGCTTTGTTGTTCATGACTTCCTCAGGCCAAAAATTACTCCCCTCCTGCGCAACAGTCTACCATAATTTGGTGGTATTTGCAAATATCGCGGAATCAAAAAGAATTTTGAATGCAACGTAACATCCATTATAGGACGTTAAAATAGGGGAGCCGACGAAGGTAACCAGTCTTCGCCGACTCCCGAGCGGATTAGCGAGGAGGTCTCGCTATAGTATATTACTCAGCCCATGGCATTTTGATAAGGTCGATGTGACAAATTTTCGTGACCCCCTTTCGCGTCACCGCCACGTCCGATATTATAGATCCTAATCACTTCTAAATCCGATAAGATTGTAATAATGTTGCATTGAATGGGACAAAGGGACATCGTCCGATAGGATGGGGGTCCGTGTCGTTTCATGATTTTTCGCGATGTGTCCGGAAACTAACGCAACCATTCCCGAAATAAGTGCAAACATAAAGAAGATAGGCCCAAAAGCGTTTTTTCTCTTGACATTGGATCGAGATGTGATTAGGGTGCTTATGTGGGTGCATCTGAGTCCGACGTTAGGGGTCATCCTGAAGCGGATGATTCCTTTCGTCGGCTCTCGGGAAAGTAGATTATGGGCTCTAGAACCGCCATAGGCGGGAACTGCTGGCGAGGGTCTCGGTTTCGCAGCCTGGCCCTCGCCACTTTTTTTTGCCCAAGTTTATTTGCACAAGACTTTGTATCTCTTGATCTCCAGCCAACTATTGTTCATCGAACTCATCATTTCTATGGTGTCGATCGTCTGAAGCGACTTCAGGAAGAGCAGAATAACGTACCGATTTATCAAGATATCGGAACGTTCACTGAGGTTGATGGGACAAAAGTCCTCCTCTGTGTTAAAGTGATTAAAGTTTGCGAAAAGAATCCTCCTTGCACTCCGTTAATTTGGAGGGAGAATGAAGGTCAGGTTGTTCAATATGAATTGCACAACTGCAAATGTGATCGAGCAGAGATAATCGCTCGTGCCAGAGAGAAGCAGAAAGAGCGGTATGCGGCGTTCATAAGGAAGGGACAAGAGAAGAAGCGACTTATAGAACGAGAAAATGAGCGTTTTGGTGTATATAAGCGTGCTCGGCTTCGTAAGAATAATCTGAAGAATCGGATCGAGAAAATCAACTATCGGCATCGGATGAGTATTTGGCGTCATGGTCGTTGTCGTAATAGTTGCTGTCGAAATTACCGTTATCGGTATGGAGGTGGACCATGACTTCTTCCATTTGTTGGATAATTTGGTGTTTATGTCTTGCTGCTTTTTGCATCCTTTATTGGAAATTTCGTCAAAATGAACGTAGTTATGCACGATGGCAAGCAAGTTTAGATCCAGAGATGCTGAAGTTTTCGAGGGAACTGCGAGCAAGTTTAAAGTTTAGAATCTGCCCCTCCCGAAATAAGTGTTTGCAGATGGAGTTATTTGAGAGAATTCCGAAATAAGTGCCTTGATCCAATGGATATCAATACTCTTTTTTCGGGAATTTCGTTGGCATGGGCTCTGTATTTGACCATCTTTGTGTTACAGTGTTGGGTACTCAAGCAAAAAGCAAGTCTCGGATTGCTGGTGGCGGTGGCTACGCTGTGGACTTTTTTCGCAGCCTCTAAACATTGGTTGGGTTGATTTAGCAAAAGAATCTACTTGACATTTGAAACCGGCGTGGTAGTATGAGGGCAGCAAGGAGACAGAGTATGACGAAATCAGAGAAACTGAGTCTTGGGCGGCATGTGGGACATAACGTGGTGGTCACAGATTATCGACCAGGGGAGCCTGAATCGGATTTTGACGGCGGGCGATACTGCATCGAATGCCTAACCTGTGGCGGCGCAATTATTCTTGGTGATCGCGTCTTGGTCGGACAATGCGAGGCGTTGTCCGTAACATAGGAGGTCAAATTGCGCTTTTACAGTGTTTCTCTTTAGCGAGACAGTTGCGAAGGTGACAGGTCTGTAAGGGAAGCACGTCGGCCACTGAGGTAGAGTTCCATTGCCGGTGCTGCGGGAGTGGGTAAACTCAACAGCATCCTCAAGTGGCCGACATTTTAGTTCATAATTTCCCTTGACATTTGAAACTGCTGTGGTATACTGCTGATAGAAAGGCGGTGTTCATGTACAAGAAATATCATGCAACTCGATGCACCGAATGTGATCTTGATCTTACTGAGACCTCTGCTGTTTGGATTCATGTCTCAGTCGAGGGACATGAGTTTGAGGTAGAATCGGAGGTTGAAGCTAATGGGCTTCTTAAAGATCGCAGTCATGTGATAGCGAACGGTTATCATGCTGGGACGCAATGTCGGAGATGTCTTGCGCTTTGCGAGGAGCTGGAGCCTGCTGTAAAGCGGTTCACTTGGAATGATCTTATGACAGAAATTCTCAACGGAAGATCAGATATAGGCAGCGAATATCCGGAGGAGATGGCTAATCAGGATGTAACCATTTGTGATATGAATGGTGAGTTTTTTCGTTGCTTGAGCTTTGAGAAAGTTATAGTGAACGATGTCCTTGATCGTGGTCATTGGTTCTTGCGCATGGAGAAGGTTAAGGGCGAGCCAGATTTGGCTGAGGAGATAGAGGAAATTTTTTCCCGCGAAAAGGAAAAACCTCTGCCTATACCTGCTGAGGTGGCAAAGTTGGTTCACGAGCTTATGGTTCAGGTTAATGTCCGTCCTCCCTCTAAATCATCTGGTCTTGAAAAACAAAGTGCCTGTCGTCGGGCGGCGAATATGTTGACTCATCTTGCTGCGGAAGTGGTTTCTTTACAGGAGGAAAAGTAATGAACTTTGCACCCGGCGAGTATGGCGAGCGCCAATGGTATGTGAAATACGAAGGAACCGACGAGATTTCTGGTCCTATGACTAAAGCTGAAGCTCAGGACTGGGCTGAGCAGGCAGGAGGAATGGTCTTCGTTTTTGAACCCTTCCATCTTCCTGCGGACACTACCCAGTTGGTGAGTGGCCTCTTGGAGATCAAACGCGACTCGCAAATACGAGAGGACAAAATCGCTCTTTTGAAAAAGGCGGCTGAGGTGATTAGTCTCCTTTCACGTTCCAGAGAGGTAATAGCCACTGTCTGTGGCGGAGTTTTCGAGGTTGATACGATGGATCAGGGAGTACACATGGTTGTCCGTGATTATGACATCACCGAATCTGCTGGTGTTGACGTTGATGTTGATGAGAATGGAAAGCGTCATCTACGGATGGAGTTTGGTTCATGACAAGGAAAGAATTCGCATGTTTTTGTTGCTTTTGGATGATGGCAAACCTTGTTTCTTCTGTTGGCACTGGAGCAAGCTGGCCCTTCTTCTTTTTGACAACCGTGCCTCCGATTTTTCTTGTTGCAGTGATTAACTTTTGTTGGTTCAAGGTCATTGGAAAAGGGAGATGATGATTAAACAGAAGCTCAATGAGTTGATTGGGCTTCCCGATATCAAGGCCAAAGCTATAATTCAAATTCGCGGGTGCCGGGAAGCCAATCTTTTGTTTCCTCACACATTGCTCACAGGCATTGGTGGTACAGGTAAAACTGCGTTCGCCAGGGCTATTGGCACTGAGCTTGGTTATCATTTCGTGGAAGTTGAGGCGATTGTTTTCACGACTCGTAACCAGATTCTGGATTTCTTATTAGAAAGCAGCTCTTCAGCTCAAGCTCACGGTCTCACTCTTTTGTTGTTCATAGATGAGATCCATCGTTTGCGCTTGCCGGTACAAGAAGCATTATACATTCCGATGATGGAATGGCGAGTAACTTCTCGTTCTGGTAATGTAAATTTACCCCGCTTTACATTAATGGGTGCAACGACTCGTTTTGATATGTTAGATGCGAACTCATTTGTGACTCGTTTTGAGAATGTCTGGGAGATAGAGCGTTATAATGAGACAGACATAGGCATGGTTGTGGCCCAACAGTTTAGGAAGTCTGGCCTCCATTTTTCCCGCGAGATTGTACAGATTATAGCAAAACGCTGTCTTGGTATTCCTCGTCATGCGGTCTCCTTTGTCCGCAAGCTCAGATTTTATGCTCGTCAAGGGGCCGTTCATTTGGCAGATGTGATTAAGATGTTTCAGTTGGAGAAGATTGATGAGTTGGGCCTGCACCCGATTCACCGTTTTTATCTTCAGGTCCTGAAAGGTTCGAGAAGTCGTGACCATGGTTTTTCTCCTTTGGGTGTAGGAGCGATAGCGAGTACGATGCGTCAACCCGAGGATATGATTAAGGGAGCTGTGGAGCCTATCCTCTTAGAATTAGGCATGATAGCTCCAACTCCGAGAGGCCGAATTTTGACTGAGATTGGACATGATTTTCTTGAAAAAATATCTTGACATTCCGAACGGCTGTGATAGGCTACGTGTAGAGTTTGGCGTGGTGCCAATCATAACAAGACAGGAGACTCACGATGCCGAAGACTGTGAAGAAAGCAAAGAGAAAATCGTCCGCGAGGAATAACATTCCTCCGTTGAAACATCCTGACGTTATCTGCGATCGCCGTCGCCCATTGCCTTTTGAGGTGTTTGCGAGTTGGAGCGAGAGGTTGGTTCAGTTATGGGCCGACATCGACGAATGGAAGAAGCAATGCAAGAAGGCATTTGCCGAGGGGAAGTCTGTGAAAGACCTTCCCGTTTTCCCTGTTAGCAAGATTCCGAACATGAATGCAGGTCGTTGGAGTCGGGTTACCAAGGAAAAGGCGGTCGATGCCAACAACGAGGCTCTTGAAGCTGGCAAAACGCCTCCTGGGTATCCTCCGACGTACAGCCCAGTTGAGCAAGAAATGATTTCGGCGATTGGTTGTACGGTCCTTCGGCAAGGGCAACTTCCCGAGAAGCCGAAAGATTGGGACGACAAGAAGCAGGGACTCTGGAAAGAGTCTGCTGGGAAGCCCGGTGGGATTAAGGCGCCGAAGGGCTGGGATGACAAGAAATACGGTTCGTGGTTTCATTTGGATGAAAACGGCGAGCGTACCATTCCGTCTAGATGGGTTATTGATTCCAGCGCTCAGCGTGGCTGTCATCAGTCCGTTGACAAGCAGGTCGAGAATCCGAGTGACAATATCGTGACTCTTGGTGGAGTTCGTTACGTCATTGGTGCTGGCTCGAAGGCATCTGACGCGGCGTTGTATCAGATTGATTGCTCCGAGCGTGGTAATTACGGAGCGATTTGGGATGTCCGTCGTCGTCTCGGGATGGCAAAATCCAAGGGCATTGCGAATCTGGTTTGGCGTATTGAAGATCGTCCGAATGAGGGGGCGTGCGTCAAGATCGACATGGGTGGTGGCAATTTTAATTTCTTCATGCCTGGACAGTCTGCTACTCCGGGCTACCTCACCAACGGTGACGGGAAGGAATTGACGGCCGCACAGATTCGCAAGGCAGTTGAGGAAGAAACGAAGGGTATCAAATTCAAGGTACTCAAAGACCCGATTGTCAGTGAAACCATCACGCTGGACGATGCGTTTCCCGAAATCAAAAAGGCGTATAGGCAGTCCAAGCGGGAGAATACCGAGCGAAATGCCTGCGTCCAATGTCGGGTTCACCATGACGAAGGTTTTGCGTTTGGTTTCCGTGGGGCATCCGTAGGGATTGTACCTTTCTATCGTTGGTCGTTTGACGGCAGCAAGTATCACCTGTCTATCGGACAGGTTGTCGGGCTACGACAGAATGCCGACTACAATGTCGGGAAACAGGAATCCAAGTTGGCCTATTATGAGGCGAATCCCAAGGAAGAGAAGCCCGCTGCTAAGCCGAAGGCAGAGAAGCCGAAGGCAGAGAAGAAACCTGCCAAGCCGAAGGCAGAGAAGAAAGCCGCGAAGCCCAAGGCAGAGAAGAAACCTGCCAAGCCGGTTAGTGATCCTGCCCCGATTGTGGCGGATACTGAGGAAAACGAGACTGCCGACGTTGCTGCGTTGGACGAGACTCAGCGCGATTTTTCCGATGCTGAAATGGCTGCTGCTCAAGACGACTAGGCGAGTAGTAGACGTGGGAGTCCTGTTTTGGAGCCCCCATCAGCTAGGCTGGTGGGGGCTTTTGTAGTGCATTAAAAAAAGGTCTTGACATTTGATTCAGCTTGTGGTAGTATGCTCTTAGGACGATGGCTGATGGCATTTTAGGGAGCATAATTATGACGGCGAAGGCAGTAGAATTAGTAACCAGCCGACTGGTAGCCGACGAAAACCTGCTGATTCACACGATTAAACGGCAAGCAGGTACGCTACAAAAAGCTGTCCTCGAAGGGGCGATGAATTCGATCGAGAGTGGCGCTACTCGCGTAGACATTACTCTTGATACGAATGGCGTGGGTGAAGGTGAGGCTGGAGCCAAGCTGGTCATTTCTGATGATGGTTGTGGCATTTCAACCGATCAGGAGCTAGCAAATCATTTCGAGCGGTTTGGTACTCCGCATGAAGAATCCGAAGATAAGATATGGGCCGAATTCCGAATGGGTCGCGCTCAACTCTTTTGTTTCGGGAGAAATGTATGGCGTACTGCAACCTATCGAATGATCGTTGACATCGAGACTCCACCCGCACTGTCTTATGATCTTGAGAAAGGTTTGCGGAAGGTTAAAGGTACTCGAATCGAAATTGATCTTTATAAGAATCCGGTTGGACGATCCATTGAGCCTTTGAAGGCTGCAATCAAAGAGCAAATTGAATTCATGGAAGTCCCGGTATTCTTTAACGGTGAGCAAATCAATACTCCTGCCTCGCAATGTAAGTGGACGTTTGAAGATGATGACGCCTACTATTTGTTTGGTAAGGGCGCCAATTTTTCGCTTTATAATCTTGGAGCATATGTCAAGGCGATCCCTGCCTCCCAGGCGGGGGTAACTGGCGTCATGGTATCCAAGAAACGTCTACGACTTTCTGTTTCCCGCACGGAAATCATTCGTAGTGGTAATGATGCCTGTCCGGTATACGATCGAATTGAGGCGGTGGTTAAAGAGAATCGGATCAAAAAGGTACGGAAGAAAGCTAATCGTCTCGATCGTGATGAGCGTATTGCCACCCTCCATGACCTGTTGAATAGCGATCAAGATTACAACGACGTGAAGAATCTCGGGCTGTTTGAAACCTGCAATGACAGGATTATGTCGCTTGATGCGATACGCAAGATACGGTCCCCGTGGTGTTTTGCAGAGCGAGGGGACAGGGCTGCGGATCGTTTGATCCAAAGTGATCGAGCGATATGTTTGTCGGATGATACGTTGGAGTGGCTTAACTATTCCGGCAGTGAATGGGATTTCTTCAATTGGTTGTTGACGGAATCATATCGGTCAGATAATTGGACGAATACCCTGCGGGATAAATGGAAGCATATTAAACAATTGCATGCAAATTTCGATGATTTGCGATCTGGCTACCGTAGTACGAGTAGCTTCATTCCCGAGAATAAATGGACTAAACCCGAGCGTCGAGTTATCAGGGTCTTGCAGAGCTATAACCTATGGAATGGTCGTACCCTTTGTATTGGTACGAGTGACGTAGCTTTGGCATGGACTGATGGCTCTAGCTATATTTGTCTAAGTCGTGAGTATTTGCGGGGTCTATCTCTTGCGACGAGCCATGGCGCGGCGATGCTGATTCATACGATGTTTCACGAATTAGCTCATGACGACGATACTTCTGGTACTCACCATCATGGCATGGAGTTTTACAAAGCCTTTCACGAATTGACATATGGTGAAGGATATTGGTGTCCTTTGCAATGTATCGCAGACTTTCATCATCGTATGAAGTCGGAGCGAATTGACGAGCAGTTTGAGGCTACTGTAAACAAAGAGACAAAGACAAAAGCCGCCAGGGACAAAGCCCTTGGCGTAGATCAAGTTGAGGGAGTTAAGGTTGCAGCGAGGCAAATACCTGCGAAACCTGCGAAACCTGCGAAGCCGACTTTGACGGCTTCGGTGATAGGCTCAGATGGAAAGCGGCGTAGGAAAAGGCGGTACTAAAATGAAAAAAATGTTGCTTGGCATTGCGTGGATTCTCTTTGGTGGCCTGCATCTGATTGTGTTGAATGGCTCCGATGGCCTGTCAGTATCCATCTTGGCCGCCTTGGTCATAAATTTACTAGGCTTGGCTGTTGTAATGGTCGGTTATACAGAGAAAGAAAGTCCTTGACATTTGAAATCGTTGTGGTAGAGTGAGTGCAGAAAGGAAGTTGGGATGAATTTTGAAGCCGCGACTATAGACCATGACTGCGATCATTGCGGTCAGCCTCGACTTGAGCATGGAATAGATGGCAATTGTCCTGGGCAAGTGATGTATTGTCCTGGGCAAGTGACGTATGAGGTTGCCATCAAAGAGGTTCACGAGGTAACGATGACGGTATCGCTTCCTGAAGGGGCTAGCCGAGACGAAATCTGTGCTGCCGCTATGGCAGCTCATGGTAATGCTGCCAGCTTACCTCTGGAGTATTGTGACACGTTGCCCAATGACAAATGGACTGTCCGCACTGAAAGTGGAGATTATGTATGAGTCCTAACCTCCCAAGAGGAGAAACTGAAGGAGATTTTACACTATGGCCGGCAATTACGTTGAATCCTCTTTCGCCATTGAGAATCTTACCGAAGAAGAAATGGCATGGTGGAGGAAAGAACAAGAACGAGAATTCCCACATGATGTGGAAATAGAGGAAGTTGAACCTGCAATGTCCTTGGATTTTGCAGTAGTCATGGAAGATTCTCAAGTTTGGTTTCATGGCGATCCGTCTCTCAATGTGGACTGTGCTGCTGATGTTATCCAGAGATTTCTCAAGGAATTTAGGCCCAATGGAAGCGTTGGCTTCACTTGGTCTGAAACTTGTTCAAAACCAAGGCTCGACGAATTTGGTGGTGGAGCTTGTTTCATTACCGCTGAGAACGTGGAATGGAATTCTGCCAATGGATGGTTAAATGAGAAGCAGACCGAGTTTGCGGGCAGAGAAAAAGGAAATCAGTGACGTAGAGGCGAGTCGATAAAGTGGAACGAAAAAGCGGTTAAGGAACTGAGTCAATGATTGTAGGCATTGACATTGACGGGACGATTACTCGTTGTCCAGAGTTTTTCGCACTGCTCAGCAAGACGTTAAAAGCTGAAGAACATACAGTGCTCATCATCACATTTCGGGATGACCCAGTCGAAATCATTCAAGCGGAGTTAATGCAACTTGGTATTGCTTATACTGAACTGATTACCAAGGTGAACATTGAAGCTAATGAATTCGTGACGTGGAAAGCAGAAATGTGCAAAAGACGAGGTGTGGATATTTTCTTTGAGGACATGCCGGATGTTGCGGCGGCAGTGGAGCCACCCACGGTAGTCATGTTACCTCTTAACGAGAGGACGCAAGCCTTTATGGCGAACGTACCTTGGAGTGAAGAATCATGAGAGCGTTTAATATTGATGGTTTGGACCTGAATTCAAACACGGTTGTCGTGGAAATCGAGAGGTCGATCTTGCTTCCAATAGCCCAGGTTTTGCAAGAAGCTCCTGCCAGTACTAGGCACAGCGCAGAGGCAGTACGTTGTCTGGGTGCTCGCCTACGGAACGCGGCGAGTGTCCTTTATCGCGAGAGGACGGCTGAGCAGTTTGGTTTCACCGTTTTCGATCCTGAAGAGGACGAAGAGCAGGTACGTACAGGGACCGGCGGCTGAAAGATTTTTCTTGACATTTGTATCCCAGCATGTATAGTGGGCACAGGAGAAGGAGAACAAAGATGGCTGATATTGTATTCACTTGCCCGAAATGTGGTTCTCACCGCATTGAAGAAATCATGGTCGATATGACCGTCGCCAGTGAGATTAGCATCAGCGAAGATGAAGCCGATGGCGGCATTTTTCACCGTTACGGCGAGCAGACCAACGACGGTGGACACGTTGATCGGTATCAATGTGAGGACTGTGGATATGTCATCCTTGATGATAGCCCTGAGAATGAAGACAAGACGCAAGACGGTCTTGATGAACGCGCGTTGGCGAATGAAATCAAAAGGATCAATGCTGACGACGACTGCCCAGACGCCATACCTCACCGCTTGCCAGCAAGAGAGATTCTGCGCGATATATCAGCCGAACAGGGTTGGACTCCTGAAACCGAAATATGTGTCCTCTGCGATTACATCGACCTAATTACTGCGCCGGTCGAGAAGGGGATATGTGTATGGGTTGAGTACCTGAAAGAGCGTAGTGAGTCTGAAGAGGAAGAGGTGAACCGATGATATGCCGCGAACCGCTCAAAGTAGTCACTACTCAAGAATGCTGGCCAAACCGCGTCGACTGTCCAGCTTGCGAAGACTTGATGGAATGGGATAGCAACCAACATCGGTACGAGTGCTTGAACTGTCAAGAAATAGGGCCGTCCGGATGGACCCCTAACGAGTGTTGTAATTGTGGTCGAGCGTGGCCCTGGAATGTAGCGACCTCGGCGCGACGATGCGCGACGGTCGATGACGGGAGAGCGAGTGCATAAGCCCGAAAATTTCCCTTGACATTACAAACGGGTATGGTATAATTCGGGCGTGGACAGGACAGGATACTTTACGGAGACTAAAAATGAAAACGCACCGATGCAAGATTCAACGGATGGACGGAAGCGGCGATAATACGATCGCCACGTATGACCCCGAAGTCGCCGAGAGCGTGACGGTCGCTCAAGATGAATTGACGGCGTTTTTGGACAAATGCGTTACCGATCATGGGGAAGCGCCCCCGGTTTGGGCTCGCAGAATAGCGGGTAGTGGTGATTTCGACCTATTCGATCCGAATACAGACGATTTGACAAACGTCGAAGAGGTCGTTATCCACCAACCGCTTGTCGGCGGGTAGGATGCCTTGGTAGCAGATTAGTCTTTTTGTCTCTTGTGGGCTGATCTTGGACCGAGGTTGATGAAAGAGACTGGTGCCTCCGGTAACACGGGGCGGGCAGCGTCAGGATTTTTCTTGACGCTGCTTTTCGTTCAAAAATAACTCTTGACATTCCGACGCAGTATGGTAGAGTATAGTCATGTTGAACGTGACTTATAACCGATTGACTGACCCTGACGTCAAGGTCACTTCCGCGTCAGCTCACTTGCCTTTATTCGGACGTTGGTGCAAACTGAATGTTACGTCCTATTCGGTCGGTGGCGGTACTGCAATCACGTTTGGCCTTGAGAAGTCTAAGACCAGCGAAATCCGTCACAATCAAAGTGATGCGTCGTCAAACGGCGCGGTTGTCCTTGCTCGCGGTATGGGTGGCAATCGTCAGACATTCGAGCAAGATATTGTCGCTCCAAAACTGGTCGGTCAATTGCTCGACTGGTCTACGTTAGAGGGCGGCGGTACTCAAGCTGGCCGCACTGTTTCCGATGCGATCATGCGTCGTACTGAATCTATTGTGGAAACAGTACGTCAGAGCATTCGTCGCAATCTTGGTGAGAACGCAAAAGATCAAACCCTTAGAATGTTAAATCACAGGTACGGAAAAGCTACCTATGAAACAATCCGTTCTTTTCTCGGCGAAATCAATTGGCGTTTGATGCTTGAAGGGGCTGGACTTACTGACGATGCAGCTACCGTCATTGATTATGAATTAGCTCACCATCCTATTCGAGTTTATAGGATTACTCACGGTGATACTGATATTCCCCTACTTGCTAATGCTGCACTGAATCGCTTTGATCGTACAACGCTTGCCAATATCAAAGCTACGACCTTATTGAAAAAGGTTTGTGGTGAAAAATTAGGTGAGCAATTTGAAAAAACCGGGAAGATTATTATTCGCCAGTATGACTATCGTTTTGTGATTATTCCCGGTCAATTCGTAGAATGTGTAGACCCTAATGGGAAAACCGCTCGTCTCTGTATTCATACGATTGGATTCTCTTGTAATCCAATTGATGAAGTAATTATCTCATACTTGCATATCCGAAACAAGTTTGATGAATGGATGAGAATGGCTACCGTACATGGGGCAGAACAAGGATTCCAGCGGTCAAGGAAACAATTGGCATGATTCCTCCAGCCGAGAGTCGAGGGACAGCCGAAAAAGGACGAATTAAGCACTTGACATTTGAAACGGAGGGGGTACAATGGGGGCGTGGTGGAAATGGTGGACTTGGACAGCGTTTATGACGCTTTGTTTATGGTGATGAAATGAAGATAACATTCTGTTGCGAAGACGACAAATGCTCGCACGAGTCCGCTGGTCATGGGGTTGAACAGTTCGCGAAGCCCCTAAACAACAAAGCCGAGATAGGGGCTGCATTTGAGTCGATTCTTGAGTCTGGGTGGCCTACCTGCTGTGATTGCGAGGAAGAGATGACTTGGAGCATCAAATGATGATAAAAGATGGATTGATCCTTCCCAGTACGACTACGAGATGGAAACTAGATACGTTGGCTGACTTCCTCGAAAGCTATGTCCAAGACGAGTGGTTTGATCTGCTACTGTGGTCCACGAGGGGTTTCCCACAGCAAGAATGTGGCACTACTGCTTGTGCGGGTGGTTGGGCGACTCAATGTCCAGATTTTGCAGGCATGGGGTTGAGGCTTGCTGTAGCCGGTAATCGGACTGGTTTGGAACTAAAGTATGACAAGCCGACTTTAGACGGGAAAACTAAGACATATTCCGCCGCCGACGCCACTGAGCAGTTCTTCGGCATCGACTTCGCAACGTCGGACTACCTGTTTATGCCCGGAGAATATCCGATGGATGCTTGTGACAGATCGGATGTCGTAAGGCGTTTGCGTGAGATTGCTGCTGAACCTGACTGTTGCGTAACAGAAGATATGCAGTTTGACGCGGAAATGGCTTGCCAGGATGCTGGGGGGAGTGCACAGACGCGCGGTCAAATGAAATCGTCTGCGGAACTACTGTCCGACAGGCAATGGCTCTGGTAGAGGAATTCAAGAATAACTACAACGCCTCTGACAAAGCGAGTGACTGGGCGAAGTTGGATGAAGGTTTGCGATTGCTACATGACGCCTGCCCAAACTTGCCACGCGATCTTGAACCCTTCAGCGTGAGGTACACTTAGGGCAGAAAGGAACAAGTGCGATGATTTTGATTCCCGAAGTTAAAGATACGGTCGTAGTCCAAGGTACTGTCTGCGGTCACAATGCAGACGGAGGCACTCTGATTCTCAGCAGCCGCAAATGGACGGTGGAGGTTGTTAAGGCGTGGCATGACGAGGAGTGTGGCTGGCGGTATTGGGGCAGATTCACTACTGACGTAGAAACCCAGTTGGCTATTGCGGAAGGGTCAGCCGGTAGCCCTGAATGCAAAGACGATAAATACCTTCCAGACCAAGAGGCTCTCGGTCCTGAAATCTGCTTTTTCTCTGAGTTTGATGTAGTTGGCGCGTCCCAAATTTGAAATCGAATTATTTTCCCGCGAAATTTCACACCCCTCCCGAAATAAGTGTTTGCCTTTTCTCTGCTGATATGGTATAATAGTGTAGTACATCGCGTTCCTCCGAATCAGACTCGGAGGCCCGTAAGGCATGAGAGCGGGTAAGCGGAATTGACAGAGTTGCGCCTGTCTACCTCCTAATGGGGGCCTCCAATTCTCTATGGCCCAAGAGAAAGCCGCATCCATGAGTGAATATCTCGCTACTTGTATTGAGGGAAATAACAGCTAAGACTTTGCAAGTCCTGGGCCATTGGCCGTTCCGAAAATGGGACGGCCTTTTTTTTGAGAAAAGTCTTGACAATTCTCTGGGCCTGTGGTAAGTTATAGTCAGTGGGCTGAGGTGGTCCAGAAACGGAACTGTCAACTGGAGGCAATTTCGATGGTAGCAGCAACTTCTCGCAACGCTTTAGAGTCGTTTGGAACGGCATCTAAGGGCAAGGGCTCCGCCGAGGACTTGATTCGTCAAGCTGGTGGAGGATTCAGTCTTCGCAAAGTATCGCTGGCTAATTGGAGTGGCAAGCCTTGCTTGCCTGGGCAGCATATTGTCGTCCGAGAGGATACTGAGACGGCAGTAGGCATGGTCGGCGAGTCTTACGAGACTTTCGACAATCTTCAATTCTTTCCGCCGATTGCGAATGAACTAGTTTCGGCGACCGGCGCAAAGATCGACCGATTTTCTATGCTGGATGGTGGAGCAAGGGCGATCATGCGTCTCTCCTGGGGCGATACAATTCGTATCGGATCGGCGAAAGTGGGTGATGTTGTTGCCCGTCGCGCGATCATCACCACGAGTCACGATAGCAAGTGGGCTGGCAAGTTGATTCTTGAAGCCTTGCGACTTGCTTGCGAGAATGGCATGACGGTCCCTTGTGGTCAGAGTGAATTCGCTTTGACGCACAGCAAGGGCGGACATCACCAGCTTGCCGACATTGTGAATCTAATCCCGAGGATTTCGGATTACTTCCGAAACTTCACCACCGCTGCCACGATTATGTCACAGACTCCGATTCTTTCGACCTCTTCTCGTTGTCAAACGATTATTAGTAAGATCGTAGACCCGCAAAATTTGTCAGCTTCAACAAAGTCTGGCGACGACAATGCTGCCAAGGCTCGCGTCAATCGTATTACTGAGCTTTTTGCAGGCTCGCAAGCGGGCGGAGATAATCGGGCTGTTAAGGGTACGGCATGGGGGCTTTTCAACGCCGCATCCGATTACTACAACCACAAGAAAACGAAGGGCGAGAATGAGCGGGAGCAACGCTTTCGGTCGTTGTTGCCGGGTAGGAATGGCGGACCCGCTGCTAAGGACATTGTAAGGGCATGGGGCATCGTCAATGATGAATTGAAGATCACGAAGGCGATTGAGGCAGCTATCGCCAATAACTAGCCTCCGCGCGACGCCCCACCGGGAATAAGCGGGTTTGAATTCCGTACCCGGTGGGGTTTTTTGGAGAAATCGAAGTTTTCGGCAATAAATGCTTGACATCGGTTGAGCTTGTGGTAAATTCGCGTAGGTTGAGATTCGTTTGAGTCCAGGGTGCTCACTCGAAAGCTAGCAGACCGATTGACGGGGAGTTTTCCTGGAAATCCGGGCGGTATCGGCCCCAATGATCTGGTGATTCGATGAATCTAACAACGATAATGGCGATTCGTCTTTCGGGGCGAGTCGCTGTTGTCTTTACAGATAGAATCGTTCCCAGGCGATCTGTGTAGATCGTCTACTCCAACGACCGTCCCTGTTGTCTAGGCTAGGGGCGGTCGTTGTATTTTCCCCTTGACATTCTGTTTGAGATATGGTAGTATTCAAGCATGGCAGGGTCAGTATCGCCGAAAGGCTAGGCGAGCTTTCCCGGACTGCGATCCGCGAAGCCCTCTCTACGAGTAAGCCGATCTGTATTCTTGCCAAAGGAAAACGCCGCACGACTGCCTTAAATCCTAGGTCAGTGGGCAGTACGGGCGGCATATATTAACTAGAGGAACGGTCATCCGGCCCAACAGGTTAAGGATGGCCGTTTCTCGTTCCACAAACCATTCCCGAAATAAGTGCCAAATTTTATCTTCGGCCAACCAAAAAAAGAACTTGACATTTGTAACGCTTGTGGTAGGATGAATGTTGAAAGGACGGGTTAGCCATGAACCGTGAAACCAAGACGCTATTGTTCGCTAACGTCGAGTTGTTTGACCAACTCGAAGCCCAGCTTCGGGCTGGCAAACAGGTGGATGGCTATGCGCGAGACGGAGTGATTTACGATGAAACCGTCATGTTTGACGACGGTTGCATGATGGACATTAAGGTGGTCAACGCTGAAACTGATGGCGGTGGACCTTGGACCGAAGGCGTTCTTTTTCATGCTCCGTCTGAGGGATTTCCTGCCGTTGGCGAGATTGGTTGTACCGATGTCGGAGATAGTCTAGCTGCGACGTACATCGTGGCAGCGAACGACAAAGAGTATTGCGTGGTGGTTGAACGAGCTACCAAAAATTGAAGGGCATGGATTGAAGTGGAGGTTATAACATGGGTTGGCTGTACAATTATTCATGGACGCTCAAAAGTCTTATCGCCGAGCGAACCAAAGATTGGTCGCATACGTTTTCCAAAAATGAGCTTTTGGGAGCTGGGATCACAGTCACCACGACCTGCGTAGCTAAGTGTTTTCGTGGCAACGTCTGTTACAAAGGTACGCTCTGGGTTGTCTGGGAGAGGACATTCGCTAACCCAGATGGATCGGTAGCAAAGGCACCGGAGCGATGGATCGGTTGTGACCTGATGCAGCGTAGTGGGGGCGATTGGGGATATAAGGACTTGGACGAGTCTTGTGGTCCTTATTACTACAACTGTCCCGAAAAGTATCTGAACATGGTTCCTGAAGTGGCGAATCAAGAATGGCGGGATGCCGTTGCTGAGCATCATAAGCTAAGACGAGCAAAACGCGCAAAAAGAAAACTTGTCCTGGCCTGAGAAATGAACTTGACATTCGTATCGTATGTGGTAGGATACAACCATGCAAATCACCATCGACATACCGGACGAACTCGCTCCCATCGTCTTGAAAATTCTTGAAAGTAAAACCGACCGAGATGATGACGGGTTAAGTGACGTGATGATTATGCGCGAGGGCAAGCCTGATTTAATCCTCACTTGCCCAAATGAACTTGACATTCGTATCAGATTGTGATAGAGTACAAGCATGAGCCGATACCGATTACAAGAGGCTTTCGAACCGCTCGGTCCTGAATCGACCTTGCAACTTGCCAAATCTCATGTGGTCGTTATTGGCTGCGGTGCTACGGGCAGTCATGTAACCGATACACTCGCTCGTATGGGCGTGGGCAAAATGAAAGTGATTGACCCCGACATCATCGAGGGTGAAAATCTCCACCGACAACTCTATAATGAGTCCGATGTCGAGCAATCCAAAGCGATTACCTTGGCGAATCATGTTCGGGCGATCAATTCGGATGTGACGATTCTTGCTATTGGAGATAGAGTAACGGCAGATAATATCCACGATCATGTGGGCAAGCCTGATTTAATCCTCGATTGTACCGACAACATGGAAATCCGCTGGATCATTAATGAGTATTCGGTCAAGCATGGTATCCCCTGGATTTATTGCGGCGTTAGTCGTGCCAAAGGCATGTCAATGGCAATCGTACCGGGGGAAACCGCTTGTTTACGTTGTCTCTGGTCGCCAAACGAGAAGCAAGACAAGCCTAGTGGTGGTATCTTTCCGCCCGCAGTAGCGATCATGGCAAATCTTCAAGCCGCGAAAGCGGTTAAGATACTTACCGGCAACATTGATCATCGGACAACTATGATGCATCACTTCGACGTATGGTCGTTGGAGTCGGCGAGCTATCCTACGCAATCGAAACCAGATTGTCCAGTTTGCGGGAAAGTTACTGCTTGACATTTGATCGAGACGTGGTAAGATACTGAAATGAAGCCGACACAAGAACAGAAGAGGCAGTTTCGAGCAAAGCATCACGCGGTCCTCGAATTTCTGCAAGAGGCATTCGAGTTTCGATCTAACGAATCGACGAAGTCTGTTTCAATGATAGAGCAAGCGCTTCTCGATGCCGATAAGCATGGCGCCGACTTCGCTTCGATGCGTCATTCGCAGATTGATCGGGAAATACAATGCGAGATGTAGCATACCGAGTCCGAATCAGACTCGAAAACGAACACGGATCGATTGGACTCGCCGCTGAAATTGGCAAAGTTGTCTATTACGCAGTAGCTAAGGCTGAAAAAGAAGGTATTCTGTCAGCAGGAGCAACGATAGCTTCGGCCAGATTACTATCAGTAGAGCTTGTTGATCCGCAACCAGGCGATTTTATCGAAACTCCTCCCACTCCCGAAATAAGTGTCGGCGGTGAAGTCGAAAAATCTGCGGAAAATAAGTCAAGCCCCGAAACTACATAGCCGATAACCGTGGTATGAGACAATACCACGATCAATTCGAACAGCTACTAGCGGAAGTAATCCAAGACCTAGGCCACGAATTAGCCAAGCCTAAACCTCAAGATTTTCAAGAAAAGAACTTTACAAAATTTTCTCTTGACATTTCTAAGACGATATGGTACAGTAAGCATGAAGGGAGACAGTTATGATTGGTACTACTGATGCTCTTAACATGCTTCGGCAACATCAGCTTGTAATTCTTCGCAGGCTGCGCGACGGACCGCTAACCGAATTCGAGCTTGCTTCCGAAGTCGCGGAGCACTCGGGCTACTCGATTGAAGATGCCAGCGACAAAATGAGTGAGTGGCTGAGTCAGCTTCGAGCTGCGGGATTCATTTGGTTTGGATTCTTGACCAACGACGTGGAGCAATCACTATTGGCTGCCGCACTGACAAAAAAGGGACGGGAGCTGGTAAGTTGATTGTCAAGACGCTGACATTCAGCAACGTCACACTGTTTGACCAGCTTGAAGCGATGCTCCGAGCAGGCAAGCAAGTAACCGATCATGGGCGAGAGGATGTGATCTATTCTCAAACCGTCCTGTTTGACGACGGTTGCCAGATGGACATCAAGGTGGTCAACGCTGAGACTGACGGCGGTGGACCTTGGACCGAAGGCGTCCTTTTTCATGCTCCGTCTGAGGGATTCCCTGCCGTTGGCGAGATCGGTTGTACCGAAGTTGGAGGTAGTCTGGCTGGTGAGTACATCGTGGCTAGTGGTGACAAAAAGTATTGCGTAGTGGTTGAACGAGCCGGGAAAGCTTGATCCTTTTTGTCTTGACATTTGTATTCCTTGTGGTAGAATAACAGCAGATAGGAGACAGAAATGACAACCGTAACAACCGCAAGCCTCGATAAGTTTCGCCAAGTTTACGCCGATGCTGTGATTCGGGATATGACCGATGAACAGTGCAAAGTCGCTGTCAAGGAACGCCAGCTTCACTGGCATGGAGAGCGTATAACGCTGGCTGAAGCGGCTGAAATCTACGCCACTATTTGTCAAGGCTACAATGAGTTTAAGCCGAATATGCTGAAGCGGTTGCTTGTAGTATGTCCCGATGTTGGCATTGAAGTAACGCCAGCCCGCGAGGGCTCCGTGGCAGTCTATCTGCATATCCCCACGGGGCGGCAGCAAAAAAGCGTGGAAGCATGGGTCAAGAAAATGCTCAACGCAGACGAGGTTGATGTTGTGGATCACTTTACTTGCCTTCAAGACGGTGAAGAGGAATTGGACGGCGAGGCTCTGCGAATTTGGTGGGATTAAGTTCCGATCTTTTCTCTTGACATTTGATCTGCCTGTGGTAGAGTACAAGCATGACGTTTGAGGCTTTCGTTGTATTCCCGATCATGCTCGTCGCACTGGATGCTTCGAGTGATACGCTCCTGCCTCTGGCGATAACAACTGACATCCCTCTCGTAAGGCGGCTAACACTGGTCGCCATGATAACGATTGGACTGACAACGCAATGGCGTAACGGCAGCCGAGGATCATTAGGTTGACGATTCTTTACAACCGAAACAGAGGGATGATTTAATAAGAGCCGCTCGGCATTGCGTCGAGCGGCTTGCCTATTTTAACACAAGATTTTTTTAAGATTTGTCTTGACAGTATGCCAAACGTCGTGTATATTCTAAGTAGGTAAAGGACGAGTGCTTTCTAAGGGAGCGACGACGTGAAAAAATACAATACGGTCAAGACGGCGAAGTTGGTCGATGAGAGGGAAGATTTGGCGGCGCGGCAAGCGATTGATTCTTGCTCGTTTCTTACGCCTGAAACTGAGCGGGACATTGATCTCGCACTGGGCATCGGATCGCCGGAAGCTCCTGAATTAAAATTGAGGGTAGTTTTCGACGAAGAAGAAGTGGAGGATATTATGGTCGCCGCTGGCCCTTCATCAGAAGCTCTGGCGCAAATTGAAGCAGAGGAAAAAACTGGGGGATAAATCGGCTGATGCGCCATGGTAAGCTGAAGTCGAGAAAACGTTACCACCTTGGGAAGTCGGTGGAACTGAAAGGCGGGGTAAAAGTCCTTGAGGACTTCCCAGACCGAATTTTCTCCCGAAATAAGTGCCGCTTTTAACTTGACATTTCGCTCATTTCCTGCTACTATAGAAGAATGAAAAAATCAGCACTCAGGTTTTGTCCACTGACCGATGACCAGAAAACGTTGGCCCAAGAGATTCAAAAGCGGTGGATTGATCCTTCCCAGTACGACGACTGTTCGATGGCTATTCATCTTAGTCACGCTCTGGCTCAAGTCATTGATCTTATCAGTAAGAACGCCTTACCAATACCAGACGTTGAAAATGCTTTGGAAGTTTTGCGATACGGATATTTCGCATTATTCGGAGATCAGATGACGGAAATCTTGTTACAATTACTCGGAGGGAGTAGAGAACTCGTAGATCGAATCAGGAATCACGAAAATGCCCGATCAATTGTGAATCGAATTTTTAAGCGCATCGGGCCAATCTCACCGGGAATGGACATTTCAACAGTAGAAATCTCTGATATACTTGAAGAAGAGGGCTTTTCTGCTTGACAATCGTCTGATTCGTGGTATTGTAATACCGGCTCTCTTAGAGTCATCGTCCTTAGCCCTGGGGCACCATCCGGTGCCCCTTCTTTTTGCCCAGATTTTTTAATCTTTTCCCCAGAAAAGTATTGACAATTCTCCCGAATAGGTTAAGATTAATGCAAGTTGGACGTAACTGATTATTTCTTGTTAAACGGGAGACAGACAAAATGGCGAAACGAAGAGGCAGTAAACGTGGTGGTGGCAAGCTTGACCAACAGATTGATCGACTGAAAGAGGAAGTCGGTCCAAAGGGAGTCAAGGCGGCGAACGATATCGTTGCCGAGTACGATGGGGCGATCATTAAGCTCGCCTTCAAGCTGGTCCCAAAGGGACAAGGCGTGACCGGACTCGGCACTCGAATCGAAGCGATGTTGGCGAATATGCCGAAAGCTCAGGCGCTGGAGACGCGCGAGCGATTGCTCGCCGCAAAGATGGTGGGCTAAACAAAAAGCCTGAGATCAAAGGGGCGATCCTTTAATTAGGGTCGCCCTTTTTTCGCATGAATCTCCCGAAATAAGTGCCATCTCTCCATTTTTGCGGAAAATAAATCTTTGGCCAGGCAAAGAAAAGTCTTGACATGGGAACACAGATCGAGTATCTTACCTGTAGGTTAAGACGATGGCTCTAACGGAGAAACGACGATGACGAAAACGTATTTTGAAAGCGGTGGCAGTACCAGAACCATGAAAGAGCTGAAAAAGACCGGCAAATGTACTCACTGCCTCAAAGAAGGCGAAATCGGGCAAACCTGCTCAGATCATCCAGATCGAGTCTATACCCATCAATGGGCAGACCTGAACGACGTTTTCCCGCTCGGAGCATTGGAAGTCTGGTATATGCGCCCTGAATGCTTCCGCTCGCACGGATCATTTGGCGATAAACCAGACCCGAAAAACCTGGAAGCGACACACATACTTCTAGGGAAAGTCGGATCAGGACCGAGTGACGTTATTCCTCTGACGCCGACTGATCTTGAGGACTTGTGGGTAAAACTACAGGGCGAGTTTTGGAGTCCAAACGGCGAAGCGAACGCCATGATTCGAGCCTTGGGACTCCGCCATACCAGTATAAGCGTCGGCGATTGCTTCCGCTTCGCAAACGGCAGAGTATGGCGCGCCGAGATGATGGGATTCGAGGTGGTACGATGAGCGACAAAAACGTGATCTTCACCTATACGGCAAGAAACGCAATCGACGACGGCGTCCTGGTCGAAGCCTCACCAAAAACGCATCCAAACTGGCTCTTTTCAAGGGCAGTCTTTGATTGCATTATGGGGCTCGCCGAGTTAGAAGGCGAGGAGCCGTATTCTCTCAAGTATCAGCAGCGAGTGGTTCCGTTGCTTAACGATGTGGCGATGGTATGCAAGACGCCAGAAGCTCAAAACGATAGCCTGTATACTGGCAATCAGCTTGACGGCAATCTGACAGGCGAAAAGCTATGGTTCGCAATGAACGAACTGCCGGGAATCACGATCATGTTTCCCGAAGATTATTAGCCTCCTTAACCTAGGGCAAGCGAGTAGCTTGCCCGCCCAAGAAAACCACTCCCGAAATAAGTGCCTCGGAGCCGTCTCCTACTCGCCGGTCCTGCCTTTAAGTAAGATAGACGAGGCGAAAAAAGAATTGCCAAAGTCGGATTTAGTTGTTGACATAGATTGCCGATCTGTTAGAATGGAACGCAGGTTAGGACGAATGGCTTTTAACGGAGAAACGAAATGACAGACTTAGAGACAATCGCAATCGCAAAGGTCATCAAGGATGCCGCAATCAAGCGGGCAAGGCGGGAATTAGAAGCTGGAAAGAATCAGGAAGTGGACGTTTTGGTACGAGTCTTCGGTACGATCAATATCGGTGACGATTACGACCGGACGCCTACGGCTTCGATTCCACTACTCGACGCCTTGGCGCTGGCTATCCATGACGCCGGGATTACTGGTCAAGCCGCTGTCAACGCCATAATGAGAGGTATGACGCGAGCCTTGGAAATGGACGAAGATTCCAAGCTAATAATCGGCAGTATGCGTGAGAATCTCGACGCTGCCGAAAGGAAAATACGGGCAGGGTTGGAAGAATTGCCGAAAGTACCATGCAAGGGAGCCGTTACAACCAGTCTGACCGTCGAGGAATACGAGCCGGTCCTCGCCTAAGCGCGAGACGACCGGGCTTAGGGAGCCGCCGAAAAAATAAGGCGGCTTCCGCCATACCTACAACAACTCCCGAAATAAGTGTATTTGTAAATGTCAAAAAACTTTCAATTCGACTAGTGCCAGACTAGTGACTGACAGGCCAAAAAAACTTTGATATTTGTCTTGACAATGTATCTCCGTTCGGGTATCTTATCAGTAGGTTAAGACGATGGCTCTAACGGAGGCTTGACATGATCGATAATCTGGCTGATATTCGACTGGTACGCGAGCGGGCAAGCGGTGAATTTGTTGGCTCGGTTTGCGATCAATTCGCCCGACGCGGCGCGCTGAGTCCGAAGCAATGGGCGGCGGTCAACCGTATCGCGGACGATATTCGCAAGCCCAAGATCGTCTTGGACTTCGCGGCGATAATTGTGGTTTTCGAGGTTGCTCTGGCGGCTGGCTTGAAGTACCCGAAAGTCGCCCTGTTGACGGCGCTGGGCAATCCGGTGGTCTTGAGCCGAGCGGGCAATCAAGCCCGCCTACCCGGTACGATCAACGTCACCGACGGCGGACCCTACGGCGATAACAAGTGGTACGGGCGGATTGAAATGGATGGGACTTTCAAGCCGTCGCGTGACTGTCCCGACGACGTTGTGACCTTGCTGCAAGAATTCTCGGACGATCCGGTCAGCGTGGCAGCCGCCTACGGCAAGATCACGGGCAACTGTTGTTTTTGCCGTCGCAAGCTGACCGATCAGCGGTCAACCGACGTGGGCTATGGTCCGGTATGCGCGGAGCGGTTTGGGCTCGCATGGGGCAGCCGTCAATCGCGAGCTTTCGAGGCGGCGTTTGATTGTGACAAGGTGGTGGCATAATGGCAACAACCCGACAGCCACCGAGACCATACCGCAAGGGTGATAAGGTCCGCAACATTTATACGGGCAAAGTCTATACGGTGAAACGTGACGGGTACTGGCAACCCTACGCCGGTGGCGATACGTCGGACTATACCGTCGAGCTTGAGTCTATCGACGAAAGCCAGCCGACGCCGTGGAATAAGTCAACCAACCTGGAGCCAGTGACAGAAGGTCGGCACCCATGCCCGACATGCGGAGCCGCCAACGAGATCGTCAACCAATGCGGTTGTGACCCGGACAACATGCCGACAAAAGTGAGACCAGGAAATGAACTTACTTAACGAGTTTGGAGTAGCATATACTCACAAGGATACGAGTCACTTTACCGAATGTCGGTATTCGCGGGAATAAAAATCGTCCGTTAATTTGAGAGACTTAACAAATGAAACTTACCACGTCTGCGATCACGCTGGTTTATAATTGCCCCGGTTGTGGAATGACTTCGGACCAACCGCTTACAGAACTTATCCAAAACGGAACGCATACTTGCGATTGTGGAAGAGATATGCTCCTGTCTGACGAAATGGAAGTAGATTACCTTGCCTTGATTCTGGCGCTCGCAATGGATAGCTTGAGGCGATCTCATTTGTCGGAATGAGACGCGCCTCATTTCCATTTTTCGATGAATACACTACGCCTGCATGGTACATACGTCCTATGACATAGACCTGTCACAACAGGGCGGCGAGAGCCGCCTTTTTTTATAGCATGTAATAGCCACCCGAAATAAGTGCTTAAATAATTTAATTAATTAACAAAAATAAATTTTAGTGCATTAACATAGCTCCTTGGGGTACATCGAAGTTTTGGTGCCATCTGGACCTTGTCGGGGGGGGTTCCCCCAAGCTAGCTTTCTTAGCTGTGCCTGTTAGACAGAGAAATTTTGCGGGAAAAAATTAGGGTACTCTTTTTTGGTACAAGGGATACCTTAAGAGAGTACTCACGAGAAATTTATTAGGGTACTCTTTTTTGGCACAGGGGATACCTTAAGAGAGAAAAATTAGAAATGTCAAGAGAAAAAAAGAACCGATGGGAACGGATTCGCGACTTGCCGTGTTTGGGCCGGAGAGAGGAGGGTGGCAAACCGAGAGTCCCATCGGCTCTTATCTGAAAGTATACCTGATACCTCACAAATGTCAAGGACTTCAAACCGTTTTACTAAAAATTCCCATTCCATGAGACATTTAATACGATGTCAAGTTCTTAAAAAAAGAAGCCCGCTCAAAAAGCGGGCTTCCAGGCGTTTAGACCGATTCCGACTTACTTCTATCCACTCCGTTCTTTCCTCTTACCTACCCTCTCGTCCTTCTCTACCAATTAGGCGATTGGTCATGATCTGCCGCTATCATTCTCGCCTTCGTTGAGTCGATGTACGGATTATCCGAAATCTTGGTAACCCGCAGCGGATCTTTCGACTTGATTGACATCAAAGGCGATCGCCCGAGCTTGATCGCATCAGGTGGTACTCGTAAAAGATGTCCTGTTTGTTCAAAAACATACGCACCGGGGGCGTTAATGGTATCAAAAGGTACCGAACTGCCCACAGCCGTCCCTTGAGCTGATTCACTTCCAGTTTCTGCGTTATCGTTGCCCATGTCACATCTCCGTATGTGCCTTAAAGAAGTAATAATCGGTCATAAACGCCAGAAGTGGAGTTTCGCTCATTAGCGATGGTTTGTCAAGTAGATTTTTGAGAATTTTTACTGTCACGCAAACGATACAAGAACACAATCATTGATCATCATGATTTGGATGTTCAAACTCTTCTTTTTCTATATAGCAGCCACTGATTTTGAAGGCTCTTTTGCCGTCTATTCTCCCATAAGCGACCTCGTTGATTTTTTTAAGGGCTTCTTCGAGTCCATGTCGGCTAGCTAGTGTTCTGATTGCTGTAGAAACAATAAGAAGTATAATCGTATCATCTAGATCGAGTAGGTTAGGATCAGTACCAATTGCGAATGGAAGAGGTCCATATTTGGTATTAAATCGGAACGTAAATTCTAGATCCTTTCGAAGGGTGAGAGGGTCCTTCATGTAACCTTCTAATTCGTCTTGATTAGGCCACTTAGGTTCATCTGACATGTGCTTTCCACTTTCTTCTAAAATGGTACCTGATACGAAGTGAATTTCAAGCAGGTATTCCTCTCAATTTTTGTCGAACGCTATATCTGATACAATCGAGTTCACCACCGAGGTAGAATTGTTTTCCTCTAAAAAGCCTAATCATAATGTCTCCTTGTTCAGTCAGTTGTTTGAGTTCTTCCTGGGTTATATGAAGGAACTCGGCGGCTTTGTTTAGTGAATAGAAATTTTCCAGTGACGCCATTTTGGCCTCCTCAACATCAGTCTTGAATTATCGGCTGATTGTATAAGTATACACGAGAGACGTCAAGTAAAAAATTGTGGGAAAGATATTGACATTTGGCTCACGTGAGTTAATATGCTCCCTTGAGATGTCAGTGAGAACGCGACACTTGTGTTCTTTAATAAACAGAATAAGGAGACGACGCATGGGTGGTACAAATCAGAGTTTTAGTTCCCCTCCTCCGGCATCTGCTCAGGTGCCTTCAAGCTTTAGATCAAGTAATCAAGTTCGTTCTCATGTGAACAATAATGAGATTCATTTTCACGATGATGCTTCTGGATTTAAGGTCGTGATACCCGAATCTGATTACAAGGATGAGTTTACTCATTGGCGTAAGAGTCAGAATACTGATCTGACATTACATGGCAAAGATGGCTCTGGCGGTGCAGCCATGGTTCATTTTCATGCGTATCCTGGCGCGAAGGGTACGTTAGAGGTGGCAATATCGGTCGAGAAGAGTGATCTCCATTCTCTGCCCTTGGGACCATCTATGTTGGATCTTGATGCGTTAGTCGGACACTGAATCCCATGAAACGTTTTCTTAGCTGGTGGTGCAAGACGTCTTTCAGGCGATCTTTCTTGTTATTCAGCTCTGTCTTTTTAGGTGGTCTATCTGGTGGTGTTTTGATGTTCATTTTGGGCATAAACATAGAAATCACTTCAACTTTTCTTCCCGAATCACTTGCCAGTGTCTCTTTTTATGTGATATACTTTCTATGGGCGATAGCTCTTTTCAAGACAGTAGCGTTCTTTTCGAAAAAGGGACGGGAGCCTAAGTCTTTACCGAAATTGGAGGTTCGAAAAGTACAGGTGATTCGTAGCCCTGTGAATTTGAACTAATGTATATGGACAACAAGGTAGTTGAAGAGTTCTACTGTGCTACATCCGGTGGTGGTTGTGGTGGATTCATAACAGTCCGCATTAACATGGCTCTCAATGGAGTATTTGAGCTTGTGTGTCCAAAATGTGGACATCAGCATCGTCGTGCGGTAAAAGACGGCATTCTGACTGATAGCGGGCGACATGTAGGTACTGTTTTAGAGCAATTATGTCCTCCTCTTCCTGCTTGGCATAAGAAAGCTTGGCATCCTGAGAGTAAACGTCGTGCAAAGGATTGGGAAAATGAGCGTAACGCAGTGGTAATAGAAGACAATCCTGAATCTCGTCGTTTTTTAGATGATAGGAAGTTCGAACTTTGGGGTGATGGAGACCAATAATGACAACTGCGGTAGTAGACAAGGTTGAGTGTTTTGGCAATATTTTTGTCACGATTCCGGAGGAAATTCGGCATGAGCCGTTATCGGATGCGGAATTGGACGATATGTATTCGACTATGGCTGAGGACATGCGTTGTTTTCGTATTATGAGTCCTACTGATGGTGACAAGCGGATAATTTGGAATTCTCGTGTACTTGAGGAGAGGCAGGCTGCGAAGGCGATGTTCATGGACTTGCTTTCCAAGGGCATGAGACCGTTTAAGGTAGGAATAGATGGAGAAGCTTCTTCTGAGGAGATGAAAGTGTTTGATCCTACGGCTGAGGAAGTGATCTTTGTTGCGATGGCTGCCGTTGTAGGTGGATAATGATGAGTCGAGCGGCTTTCGCTGTAACGAAGTGGAGGAAGTATCGTTCTGCACGTCTTTACGGTACAACGATGGAAGTTATTATAGATGCGGATCTTCGGCATCGTAGTCCTCCTAGTTCAGAGACGCTTGTTGAGTTGATGTTGCTCGGAGATAGGCAGTATATGACTTCTATGTTGACAGGCACAACAAAGCATCCGCTGCTAAAGTCTTCACATAGCAGAGGTATGAGTTTAGCTGATATTTCTCGTGATCCGACTCATCCATTTCACAAGAGGATCAAGAACGCCTATGGTTATGCAAATTCGCGGAGAAAAAAGGCTGGTTTGCCTCTCAATAAGTGGCCCATCTCTATCAGAGCCCCACAGCCACTACCGATACCTTCTTTCCATCATAGAAGGGTAGAGAATCCAGATCGTCGGTTGATATGGTCATTGAATCGACGTGAGGTATGTGCGGCTCGCGGTATGTTCCGTCGTTATACTAATGACGGTCTAATCCCCTTCAAAGTAGGTTCTGATGGATCTACTTGTGAGCGGGTTACTGTATTTGATCCTGCATCTTGCGAGATGTTGTTCAAACCCGGAGTATTGAAATGAAATCATATGAGAATTATACGGGTGAAATGAAATCATATGAGAATTATACGGGTACTGCGTCGATATATAATAACATGACTACGGGATTCTATAAGAATTACATGGATGCTAACATGACTACGGGATTCTATGAGGATTACACGGATACTACGTTGAAAATATATAATTGGCGTTATTCCAGCATCACGAATACGAATACTATTACTGATACTAATTACATTCCGTCATGCACCAACTGGGGTAGCACCGCATCGTATATAGATCAGATCACTGCAAGTTCAATTTACGATCTGACATGGAATATATCGAATAGTGGTAGTAGGGTTGTATCTTCTTTTCGGACTCCTGGCGAGCGTATGCGAGAGATTCTTCGATCTCGTAGTGCTCCAGCTATTCATAGAGGTAATCGGCGACGATCTATGACGATGGTTGTCGATGCTCGTGAGGTTCGTGCTCGTTCTACATTGAGAAACATGTTGGGTGATCAATCTTTCCGTCGATTTTTACGTGATGGGTTCGTCACGGTGGTACCGGCGAGTGGATTGACATATCGAATTTATCCTGGTCTTGGTGTTACAGAGGTCTATGATCGTGGTATTATGATAGAGACGATGTGCGTGATTTTAAAGGGTAATTTCCCTCCGACAGATTCGTTAATCATGCGTTATTTGTTGATTTTGAACGATGAGGGTGAGTTCAGTAGGTATGCTGTTCGCAATCGTGTTATTCATTTACCCGAAGTAGGACAGATCACCGAGGTTTCGAAGTCGTTACCTGCGTTGTTTGCTGAGTTAAAGGCGGCGTAATCATGCCCGAGAAAAAATGTGGTAATTGTCATTATGGGCGGCGGGGTCCGACACATGAAAGGTACTGTTATCTCAATCCACCTGTGGTGGTATTGCGGGTTGAAGATGGGAAGCAGTCATCGGCACATTGGCAGCATCCTCTGGTAAAGAACGATGATTTTTGCAGTCATTGGTCTAAAGCGTTTCGTGAGGCAGGGAAGCAGTAAGAAAAGCTAGTAGTGGGTGTTCCATTGCTTTTTGTGAAGCGAGTTTTCGAGAAAGGTTTTGGTCATGGCTTTGATTTTTAATGCAGTATTCGACGGTTTGTTTGGTAGTATGGTGAATGCGATCATTGCATTCATTTTGGGTCTATTCGGATTTCCACCGATTGGTTGAAGTACAATTTGAATCAGGGATGATTAGTGATGGCGTCTGGTTTTCGTTTTGAGTTTCGATCCATTACCACGCTGGATTCAGCAACTCGTCGGTACATATGGGACAAGATGACGTGGGATGACGGTTCGATGCGTATATGGTTATCGAATCGTCGTCCCCGTCGTCGTTTATGTTTGATTTACAATCACCGGTTAATCACATGGGCTTGTTTAGGCTTGGGTAATCCTCATGATATTAGTGCCTGGACATTGTTGAAATATCGTGGTCGTGGTTTCGCTTTAGCCGCGATGTGGGCATTATTGAATCAAGAGAAGATCACTCGTCGTCGTCAGTTATCGACATATAGTTCTGTGACTCGTCGTATAGTGCGACGATTGGGATATACTGCAAAATGAGCTGGGTATGTCTAATTATTTGTTCTATGATTCTCGTAATTAGCGTATGCGCTGGGAATGAGGAGAGAGAATTATGAAGCGACGTGATTTTTTTGGAGTGGCTGGTGGAGCGGCAGCCGGTTGTTTATTTCCCGCGAGTTCTGCAAAAGCGGAGGAATCTGTTAAGCCTACGTTGGAGGGGATGACAGATGAGGAGATGGCGAAGTTTTTGAGTGAGCAGACTCTTCAGAAAGTCAACTTTGACGGTCCTAATTACCGCAAATGGTTGACCATTCACGATCCTCGCATATGGATGTATACCTACGTCACCCGCAGCGAAAGTAAATGTTCGATTGTTGTCAACTCTCCTGGGGAGATGCACGGTTGTATTGATTTACAACCTGGAAGCCGTACCAGTGTCAATATGATCAAGGCATACTCGTCAGGATCAGCACGTAACGGCTGGGGGTTCCAAACTTTTTGGCGTTTAGATAATGGTTGGTTTGCTTTTAACGCTCCCTGGCAAAAGAGACGTGATCGAATAACGTTAACAACTTCGGACCCTGACATTATTGATGGACGGGTGGACAGATCGAGCGGCGGTGTTCTTTTCGACCTAAGGAATAGCTATGAAGAGGCGTGATTTTTTTGGAGTGGCTGGTGGCGCGGCAGTTGGTTGTTTATTTCCCGCGAAATCAGTGAAAGCGAGGGAATCTGTTAAGCCTATGTTGGAGGGGCTGACAAATGAAGGGATGGCAATTAAGATTGCACGATGTCATGGATTGGATGGCATGGTTGTTCATCTTAGTGGTCGAGACTTGCCAGAGCAAATCTGTTATACTTTTCATCGAGCTGTATGGATTGTTCCTACTCATGGAACTAAGATTCATATAATCTATCCTAATGATCCTATCGATGATCCAGATACTTCTAAGGCGGGTGTTTTGGATGTCAAATCTCTTAAGCGTATTTTATTCGCCAACAAGAAATGGTCGGAAGATGGATCAATATTGAAAACGGTTGGCCCTATTTATAGAAGGGAATATGTGCGGATAGACGGAGACGGTGGCTGGTTTACGTTGAATGGCTATCGTATTAGTCATTTATCAAGGCCGGGGAGAACGTGTATTTTGAGTGATGGGAAGTCGTGGTAGGATTAAAATGGATGGATTGCCTTAATTACATATTAGTCCTAGTTTCTATATTATGGATGGGTTGCCTTAATTACGTTTATACATTATGGATGTCTGTTGGGATGTCAGGCGATACAGCAGGGTTATCTACAACCTTATGGCTATTTACAATTGCCATTATCGGTGTACTTTTGATTGGTTTTGCCTTGAGTATTGGTGGGACTGAGCTTTGAGTGATTTCCACCAAATGCGTGAAAAGGGTCCATCGGATTGCCTTGATTACATATTGTATGTAGTTTCTATATTATGGATACTTGTTGTATTTGTTGGGATATTTGGCGATACGGCTGGGTTATTTACGGTGCCCAAATCGTTTGTTAAATCTCCTTGGTTTATTGTTCCTTTTCTGGGCGTTCCTGTTGTTTGTGGCATCATTGCTCTGATTCATAAAGAGCCTGACATTTGTGATCGTCATGGTTGCAAGATGGAAGTTGGCACGATTGGTAATGACGCTTCTTTTCAACATTGTGACATGTGTGCTGCTGAGTTACGTGAAAAGCGTTTAGATGCGGAGCGTGAAGTTCGGATCGAGGAGATAGCGGAGGGATATCGGAGAGCGACAAATGGATGATACATGGTTCTGGATAGCTATATTGGTCCTTATTGGTGTACTTGTGATTGGTTTTGTTTTGAGTATAGGCGGGGATGAGCTTTGAACGGAGAGAATCATGAAGAGACGTGATTTTTTTGGTATAGCTGCGGTAGGTTGTCTTTTTCCCGCGAAATCAGTGAAAGCGGAGGAATCTGTTAAGCCTACGTTGGAGGGGATGACAGATGAGGAGATGGCGAAGTTTCTGAGCGAGCAGACTCTTCAAAAAGTCAGCTTTGACGGTCCTAATTACCGCAAATGGTTGATCATTCATGATCCTCGCATATGGATGTACAACTACGTCTCCGGCAGTAAAGTTATTGTCAACTCTATGAGGGGGTGTAACTCGACATCGATGATCGGTTGTTTTGATTTACAACCTGGGAGCCGTACCAGTGTAAATATGATCAAGATGTGGGACAATCATGTTCGTACTTTTTGGCGTTTAGAAGAACCTAATGGTTGGTTTTCTTTTGATGCTCCTTGGACAGGGAGGATAACGGTTCCATTTCCTGGCGTTCCTTATGGATCAAGTGCGGACCCTTACAAAAGAAATCCTGACATAATTGATGGACGGGTGGATAGGACGGTTACTTTGGGATCGAGTGGGCGTCCCTCATCATGGAGGATGGATTAACTATGAAGAGACGTGATTTTTTTGGTGTGGCAGCGTCGGGTTGTCTTTTTCCCGCGAAATCAGTTCAGGCTAAGAGTTCTGATGAGCCCATGTTGCGGGGTATGACAGACGAGCAGATGGCTCGGTTAGTTGAAGCCTGTTATCGAAGTATCCACGCGCCGCGTGGACGTGGTATCAGGGTCAATCTTACTGGTCCTGAATTACGTCCATACTTTCTTTATGCTCAAACGATATGGAAGGTGGAAGGGACTGCGATCCATGTAAAATGTAATCGCAAGACTTTTGGGAGGACTCCTTGTTCTTGCAGAGTTTTGGACACCACATGTCTTGATGACATTCAGTTCATAGACCGCAGTGGTATTTTGCGCGAATACAGGCGGGTACTTACTGAGTATGGTGCGGGTTGGTTTACGTTGGCTGGATCTGTTACGGATCAGGATACCTTGCTTTTCCAGGGCAAGACTGGCTGGGCTTATTCGTGGCGTGCAGTTGTGAGAGAATGCGGAGTCCTGTAGTTTCGGCTAAGAAAACGTACCAAAAATCGAAAAAAGCGAGAAAAATGGACGGCGTAGCATGGCGATAAATCGGCGAGAGTTTACAGCACTCATAGCGGGCGGATTATTATTTCCGCGAAAAATTAGGGCTGCACAGTCTGAAGGCTTATCTCATGAGCAGATGGCTGAGGTAATCCTAAATCATCCTGACCACGTTCATCTGTACGGCGATACGAACAATCTCGGCAAAACTCGTAATTATTATTATGATGATGAGATCGGTCCTAATGGACACGATCCAAAAGTAGATCGTGTTGGAGAATGGAGTGAAGGTGATAGTACAATTATTTACAACTATACTTTCGAGCATCACAGGCGAATAAAATCTGTCGAGCATCACAGGCGAATAAAATCTGTCGTTGGTTGCCGGGTGGAGGTTCGTTATTACAACCTCCATTTCCGTCGTATTTCGCGTGAAGAGTGGTTTGATCTTTCTGATCCAAAATTAAAATTGATTCGTTGTATGAATGTTTTGACGAGGCATACCTCGATCCAGCATTTTGCTCGTTTCGATGAAAGGTGGATTGAGTTATGACAGATCGTATTAATGCTCTAACGGTCGTTCTTGATGAGGATTTGCGAGAAGATGACGTTGATTCACTTTGTAATGCAATCATGCATATGCGTCATGTAATCAAGGTCGAGGAGAACGTAGTGGACATTGCTTCTACGGTTAGTGACGCGCGTGCGAAACGTGAGCTGACATCAAAACTTTGGTGTGTTCTAAATGAATAATACGCTGGCAGAGAAAATTGTTTTTCGAGTAAGCGAGAAGCTCCCGAGTAAGGAGTGTGTATAATCTGCTGAATTGAGAGGAAAAGTTTAGAGGGACAAACCGATGAATGAATTCGTAAAATTGCAAGAATTGGTAGCAGCGGCGGTGGATGACGTAGACAAGTGTCATAAAAACAAAGCTGCTGGGACTCGTGTTCGTAAACATATGCAGGCGATCAAGGCTCAAGCCCAAGAGGTTCGAAAAGCAGTCTTGGCTCAAACAAAGGACAAGTAAGATGAAAAGATTAGCATTGGTATTGGTATTGCCGTTTTTGTTCAGTGGTTGTTCGTTGAACAACGGTCCTGATGATGGTCAGAAGCCAGATTGGGATGCTATGGCTCCAAAGATTCAGGCTCGTGTGAAGTACGTTGCGGCTTTCGCGTTCACGATGGATCAAGTGAAGCCTTTCAAGACTCAAATCTGTACCACAACGGATCAGATCATTGATTTACTCAATACTTACGATGATCAAGAGGCATCATTTGATGCCGTTCGTCTTGCGGTCATGAATCTTGTTGCTAATATCCCAGAGGAGAATCTACGCAACGCTGTCACGGTTTTTATAGATATGGTTCTGACTGAGGCGTTTAACTATGCTTGGGAGCATTATAGCGACTTGATTTCTCTTAATCAAGTTCAGACAGTAGTCCTTATTGCTCGCGCTGTTGGTCAGGGAATTCAAGATGCCTGTAATCTCATGATGTCGATAAATATCATGTCAGACGATGGCGGAAATTACGTTTACAATGTTTTCACAGTGCCGGGTTCAGGTGCTCGCGGTGGACAACCTCGTTGAGGCGGAGCCGAGATGACAGAAGAAAAGGTTGGCATTTTTTACTGCGGTTCTCCGCAATAAAAAGATCTATTGTCTCGAATGCTTCTTGAATACCGGAGTCGAGCCTTTAGATCAATGGGATTCGGAAATTGCGCCTATGTGTCCTTATGTTTTGAGCAACAAATAGACTGCCAAGATAGTCTGAAATCCTTTCAAATCTGTGTCGTATAGCAGGTCTTTGATCTCCAAAATCTGCATAATGTAGTTGGAGGCCAAAGGTGCAGGTAAACCCTTTATCTACTTATTCTAATGCGTTCGCTTATTTGAGGTATAAATTTCCTCAAATGGTGGATTCTTTTGCTAATATTCCTGTTATTGAATTAACTTATGGTGAGTGGGACGAGTTTAGTTTCGCTGGTTATGGTTATTTGGTGCGGGAAGAGGATATAGCTAATGTAAAGAATCAGATTGACTATTTTTCTTCAGTTTCTCCAGAAGTATTAGAGCTAAATCGTTCGTTTCAACCCGAGATGAATCGTGATCTTCATATCTATGATCTTTACAAAAAATTGGGTACTGTACCGTTTTTCTTAATCTTAGAAGGTAATGAGGCTGCTATTATTCACGAGGTAGCTCATATTGTTTGGAGTAGGTTATCTCCTGAAGAGCAAGCCAAGATTGATTTACCAGAGGTATCTACCCCTGATGACGACCAATATATGCAATCGGATAAGGAACGTTTTACTCATATGACTGAGATGGAGTATTTCAAGTCTCAGGGTATGAGTTTCAACGATTATTTTAGGCTCCATAATGCCAACGAATGGCGATTAATCAATGATCCAAATGCTGATCCTCAGCTCAAGAGTCTAGCACAGATGGATTACAACGACTATCAACAAATTTGGAATCACGTTCAGGCTAGTTCTTCCCGCAAAAATTGGTTTACTAAGCTAGCAGAGGGTTTAACTGTTAGCACTGGCACTCATGATAGATCAGGACGTCCGATTTATATTCTTCAGGGTCCAACTTACCCGATTAAGGGGAAATTGGGTCGCAATGGTCTTGGTTTTAGTTATTGGCGTCCTGTTGGCTGGTGGATGTATCAGGATCGCATGACTACTCGTGTTAGCTCTGCTTTACAGACATTGGGGTTTGATCTTTCTGCTCTTGGCGGAGCTTCTCCTGCGGTTGACAACGCTCCCAGTGCTCCTGGGGCTCCAGAACCTCAGATGGGAGCAGAGCCTCCTGTAGAGCCTGCTACGGCTGCTCCTGTGGCTCCTACGGGCGTTACAGACCAATCCTGGGATGGTACAGAGCCAAAATCCAGGTGGTATGGTTTCCCGATCAAAAATCCTATTTATGAGACTATTGTTCAAGTCGAAGTTAATGGACAGTCATTTGATCTTAAAGTGACGCTTGGTCGTTGGTTTAAGAAAGCCAGGCGTCGTGTTCCTAGTTATATGTACAACATTTTCTGGAATGATCAGACAATTGGTCGTTTAGCGAAGGCATCTCCTAGTGATTGGGGAACGTATGATGAGGGAGAGATTGCGGGTGCTATTCCTGCTTTTATTCAGGAGCGAATGGCCCTGGGTACAAAATCTAAGATGTACAATTCGCTTATATACTACATTCAGTTATCAGGTCGTGATCAAGAACTGACTGAATATTTGCAGGGATTTGAAGGGGTTCATAATGAGGAAACTGGATGGACTAAAAATAAGATAGACAAGACTATTCATTTGGATGAGCCGGGATATGAGGGAGATTTTCCTGTTAAGTTTTTTGCATATTCGGATGGAATCAATTGGTATGGTGAGACAGCATTAGAACATCCACACGCTCCTCGTCCAAAGACTATTTTTTATATGGGTGACGTACCTGCATCGGTACGCACTGTTGATGAGTTTCATCAGTGGTTGGAGAATAGGATAAATGAACCTAAGATCATGGATCGTGCCAAGGAACTTTACCTGGACTATTTAAAATCATTTCATTATTCCGAGGCTGAGCAAGCGGAGGCTCTTGGTCATTTTGGTGAAATTATTCCTATCATTGAGGGTAAGGTTACTGATCCAAATTTCTTCCGTGGAAAATTGATGGAGCATGGTTATATACGTCCCAAGCGTAATCGTCGTAGGACTGGTCCTGGCATGCAGCCTCAGGATAGTATTGAGCTTATTTTAGATACTCGCAAGATTGTAGATGATTCATATGATTGGGGAAAGATATCTACAAGTCCCAACTATTTTTATAGTGTTCTCGCTTATTTGATGCATCGTAAGAAGGCTGGTAATATTGGTTGGGGTAGTCATCAGATTAATAGTAGTATTTATAACTTTGGTGAGCTTTTGAAAAGATATGGAGCTACAATAGATGCTGACGGATTATATGACTATATTGATAGCCTTGCAAGTAAACTTTTGAATGAAGTCATAGGTGTTCAATCAAGGAATTCGGCATGGGATAATTATGAGAACTTTTACGGTGATGGAGGTGTCGGAGTCGGAGATGGTGGAGGTGATGTATTTCCTGAAGCTCCAGGTCTTGATATGTTTATTCAATTTGCGGCATCTCACGGTTTAGATCCGGCAACAATTAAAAGTGATCCTAAAAAGGCTTGGCGAATATTAGCTCATAAATTTCATCCTGATCGCAATCCGAACAATCCAGAAGTAGAAGCTCAATTCATAGAGTTAGGTAATTTGTGGTCTAATGTTCCTGAACAAATCAGGCAAAGTGCAGAGAGTTGGTTATACAGGGTATGTCTAGGATGAACTGGTTACAACGACTAGCTCAAGAAGAGGAGGAACACATTGTAGATGCTGCCATCTATGTTAATGGCAAATTCTATTTTGGTGAGAATCATGGTGTAGCTTACAATAAAGCTCTTGCAGATGGTGCTATCACGTTAGATGATGAAGGTCGAATAGAAGGATACCCAGGGGACATTCATTTGGATTTACTTAGAACGAATAAAGGCAGAATTATGGATCGTTTTCAATCTTCTGCGGAGTTTGATTTCTCGGGGTTTTAATATGAATTGGTTTCAACGAATAGCATCGGTTACGTTTAATCTTGAAGGGAGTGAGAATATTTCTCAACCCAAAACCGTTATGGATTTATCTTATGTTCTGCAAAAATTTGCGAGTGAAAAGGTTGGTTTTTACCTCGACATAAACAGTATTAGTCCTGACGGTGATGATTTTGATAAAATGGAAGGGATTATCAATTGGTATGTAACTGACAAAGTATCAGAAGAACAACAAAGACAAATAATACAAGAATGGATTCAGGAGATGCAATTGCTGGACTATAAAATAAAGGTAACTGGTCCAGATGTATCTGGATTGAATGAATCTGGTTTTTCTCCAGGTCCTGGTGTGGGGGATGAGAGTACATTGATGGTATATCGTATTCATGTATTACAAAATGGATCATTAAACTATATGCAAGTACCCGATATGAACGTGTCAAACGTAAATGCTCAAGCTTTAATGACTGCTTTAGGAGTACCATTTGATTATGTTGGGTCGATAGACTTGCATGAATTAAAAAC